>Ga0302319_10000605_pt1 | contig 81015 bp, 52 predicted proteins | sample Bog_T0_2_FD_203319 | JGI IMG/M metagenome (GOLD analysis project Ga0302319, IMG submission 203319) | Peat permafrost microbial communities from Stordalen Mire near Abisko, Sweden - Bog_T0_2 | ecosystem: Environmental > Terrestrial > Soil > Wetlands > Peat | place: Sweden: Abisko, Stordalen Mire...
CCTCTCAAGAAGCAGGAGCAGTCAGCCGGTTCTCCGATCCTTCGCAAAGCAAATCGTGCCCAAGTCCAACTCGCAATGCAAGTTAAACGTGCACAAACAAAAAAGGGTTAACGGCGTAGAGTGCCACCCCAGCCGCGAGTTTCCAGACATGCCACCCTCGCCGACGGCGCCGGGTGCGCAAAAAATCGCCGCCGCCACCCCCCGCCTCGTCGGTCGGCGGGGTTGGTGGCAGCGGGTTCGGTTGGACTGGTGTGTGGTTTCTCAGGTCCGGTCGGAAGGCAGCGCCGGCCGACCCTTGGATTTCTCGGTCTGCGGCTTGGCGGGCGGGGTGTCCTTCTGCCGCATTTGCTCCAACGACTTCTGCATTTGCTCGATCTGCCGGCTCATGTCGTCCAGTCGCTTTTGCAGACGCGTCTCGGAACGGATCATTCCCGGACCAGGTCCCGGCGCGGCCGTCCATGAACCGCCGAACCCCATCCCGGCCCTGCCCGAGATCATCCCGCGCGACGCGGGAGCGAACATCTGGTCCACGTAGGAGCGGACGTCCTTGGGGAGCTTATCGAGCTCCTTTTCCGTAATTTCCCATTTCTTGTCCCCCTCGTGGACGGCGATCTTGGCCGGCTCGCGCCCGTGCTTGGTGATGGTCACCGTCACCTTATCCGGCAGGTCCGGGTAGAGCGGCGCTCCGGGCGGTAAGATCGCGCCGGGGCCGAAGACGTGGAATTGCAGCGGCCCGCCTTCGCTGGGCATCACGTGATCGAGGAAACCTTGCAACGCCTGCAGGTCGGCGGAGTCGCCCCAACCGCCTTCCGCTCTTCCTTTCATGTGCTCGGGCCGTTTTTCCGGCTGCACGCTGACGCTCACTTTCTTGCCGGCGCGGATCAGCTCCAGGGCGAGCTTTTTGTCTTTGCCGGCGTTGACCACCTTGATCAGCTCTTCGGGGTTGGTCAAGGGCTTGCCGTTGACTTTCATAAGGACGTCGTCCCGCCGGATGCCCGCCTTTGCGGCCGGGCTTTCAGGCACCACGTCGCGGATCAGAATTCCCCCTTCGTGCTCCGCCAATCCCAGTTGCGACCGCAGCGCTTCCGGCACCGGGAAGCAAGCCACCCCGAGCCAGTAATCGCCGGCCTCGGCGGCCGCTACCGTGCCGACCTCCACGCCGCTCTTGCCCTGGACGGAGATCTTCAAGGGACCGACCTGGAAATCCTTTTGAAACTCTTGGGTATCCCCGGCCCGCGCATTGCCGATCCCCAGGAGCACGATCGCCGCGAACCCCGCACAAGCACCCTTCCACATAAAGCGTCTCCTTGCGATTTTGGATTTCAGATTTCCGATTTTGGATTTCATGACCCGCGGCCCCCCTGCCGAATGCCATCTCGCGGATATTCATCCGCGGCTACTGCCGACTGTTACTGATAGTCGCGATTGCCCACGTAATGGATTTCAAACTGATCGACGGGCAGCACCAGCCGTCGACCATCCTCCAAGGGAACCGAGAGAAGCTGCCGCGACTGTTGCACGCGCCGCCCCGACTGCTCGAAGGCCTGGAGCAACGCCGGCGGCAGGGCCTGCGGCGACTTGCCCAACAACGCCCCATTCCAACCGTCCTGCTCCACGGCCGGCACTTGGATCGGCTGGGAGGTGCCCTGCGGGCCGGGCACGGAAACCGTCACCATTCGCCACGGCGCATGCGAGGCAACCGCCGGCCCCTGCCACGGTGCCGCCGCGGGCAGACCGTTCGCAGGCTGATCTGTCCGCCCGTTGCCGGCCACTCCCGCAAGCTGTACCGCCGGCGCGTTGACCTGGTACAGCATCGGCCATACGATCGAGCTGACCACCAGGGCCACGGTGAAACTGGCGGCCGTCGCCAGCAGCGTGGTGTGACGCGTCAGCCACGACGGCTGCCGCACGGGAGAGGGTGCCGGGTTGGAGGTTAGCATTTGGCCGGACGCCGCGCCCGCCATCGAGCGCATCGCTTCGCGCCAACTCTGGCCTTCGAGAAAGGCCAGGGCGCAGCGCCGCCAACCCTCGGGTTCCCGGTCCAGACCCGACAACAACTCCCGCCGTTGCGGCTCGCTCAATTCGCCGTCGACCAAACGATCCAATTGATCGTCGCTAATGTTCGACGCTTTGTCACCCATTCGGCTCATTGTCATGCCTCGACCACTTCCAGCGATGTCAATTCATGCCTTAGCCGTTGCCGGGCGCGGTGCAACCGCGCCTCCACGGCACTTTCCGTGATCCCCAGATGCCCGGCCAGCTCGCGATAGCTCCAATCCTCCGTATATTTCAACAGCAGCAACTCGGCGTCGCGGCCGGGCAGCCGGGCCACCGCCGTGCGAATCAATTGTCGCCGCTCCTCGGCGATCAGCCAAGGAAGCGGCTCGCTCTGCCGCACGTCGGCCTCGCTGGGGCGAAACCTCTGCGCGTAACGATCGGTCAGCTTCCGCCGCCGCCCCTGCTTGCGGCGATAGAGCAGCGATTGGGTAACGGCCAGACGGTAAAGCCAAGGGGCCACCTTGGCCGGATCCTCCAGCGGTGCCCGCTGCCGAACCGCCGCCAGCGACACCTCCTGCATGACCTCATCCACCGCCTGCGGCTCCCCCACCCGCGCATAGACGATCGTGCGCAACCAGCGATCGTGTTTTGCCAACGCCGCCTGCCAGTCGATCGTGCCCACTTCGGAGGGGTCCTTAGGCTTGGATTGCATCATGCCCATGAGAAGGTTTCCACGTCACGGGCTTTCTTGCACGCCGAACGCTACTTTGCGAAGAAAAAAGCCCGGAGTTGCTCTCTACCCTATTATATTCACCCGGGCTGGTGATGCGGCGCCGTTTGACTTCCCCTGCGCCACCCACTACAATGGGGGTTCGCAACGCCATACCTGCCAAGTGTGCCATCGCATGGACATGCCCGCCGACGCCTCGCTCGATTGGATCGACTCCGAAATGGAGGCATTGCGCCGCGCCGGCCTATACCGCCGCCTGCGGCTGCGCGCGGGACCGCAAACGGCGCGGCTGCGGATCGAGGGCAGGGACGTGGTGAATTTCGGATCCAACGACTACCTCGGCCTGGCCGCCGATCCCCGCCTGGGCGCGGCCGTGGCCGAGGCGATCCGCAGCGACGGCTGGGGCAGCGGGGCCAGTCCCCTGGTGACCGGTTACAGCCAGCGGCAGCGCCGCTTGGAAGAGCGGTTGGCGGAGTTCGAAGGCACCGAAGCGGCGTTGCTGTTCCCTTCCGGATTCGCCGCCAACGTGGGGACAATCGCCGCCCTGGCCGGCCCAGGCGACACGGTTTTCACCGATCGCAAGAATCACGCCAGCCTGCTGGACGGCTGCCGCCTTTCCCGGGCCGACGTCCGCGTGTATCCGCACAACGACTGGCGGAAGTTGGAATCGCTGTTGGACCGTCATCGCGGCGCACGGCGGCTGATCGTCACCGATAGCCTCTTCAGCATGGACGGCGACCTGGCCCCGCTGGCCGAGTTGGCCGATCTGGCCCAACGCTACGACGCGATGTTGATGATCGACGAAGCGCATGCCACGGGCGTGTTCGGCTCCTTGGGACGCGGCGTGGCCGAGCAGTTGGGCCTGGAAGGGCGGATTCCCATTCGCGTGGGCACATTGAGCAAGGCCCTGGGCTCGATCGGCGGGTTTGTGGCCGGCAGCCGGCGACTCATCGAGTGGCTCGTGAACCGGGCCCGGCCGTATATTTTCTCGACGGCGGCGCCGGCGGCGATTTGTGCGGCCGGCATCGCCGCGCTGGACATTGTCGGCGCTGAGCCGCAGCGGCGCAGGGAGCTCTTAGCGAGCGCTCAGACGCTGCGCGCGGCGCTGGCCGGGCAGGGCTGGAACGTGGGGCAATCGGCCAGCCAGATCATTCCGCTACTGGTGGGCGATCCGAACCGCGCGGTGGCCCTATCGGCGCGGTTGCTCGATCGCGGGCTGCTGGTGCCGGCCATTCGTCCGCCCACGGTTCCCCAGGGCGAGGCCTGTCTGCGAATCAGTCTGAGCTACGGCCATACGGCAGAGATGATCGCGCGGCTGGTGGAAAAAATGGGGGACGGTGGGTAGTGAAAGGGAGACTATCGGGCGAAACCGCAAGCGGCGGGCCGCCACTCGCGTCCTTCTTTCCTCGTGATCCCTAATTTCCACTCGCCTATTCGCGGACCTGCTGGAAGTAAAAGACGCCCTTCTTGTTGGAAACCACGATGTCCAGCAGCCCGTCGCCGTTGACGTCGATCACTTGGAACTGCGTGCCCACGCCGCTGTTGTCGTCGATCACGTGGCGGGTCCAGACCGGCCGGCCGGCCTTGCGCGACAGCTCGTACCACACCAGCATGGCCGGCTCATCGATGCCCGGGTCGCCGTGGGTATGGGCCCACCAGCGCTTGCCGGTGACGACGTCGGGCAGCCCGTCGCCGTTGATGTCGGCCAGGCACACGGCGTGGGTCTGCGAAATGGTCGTGTCGATGGTCTGCGATTTCCAGCCGCCGGCCGTGGGCTCGTGCCACCACACGCCATACTTATGGGCGCTGGTCGTCAGTACGCTGTTGCGGCCGCAGGCGGCGAAATCGAAGACCAACATCTGGGCGCACTCCGGCCCCAGGGCGGCCGGGTGGAAGAGCCACTCGGCCTGGTGCTTGTCGGCCGGCTGCTCGTACCAGCCTTCGGCCACCAGGACGTCGTTGCGGCCGTCGCCGTTGATGTCGCCCACGCCTAGCCCGTGGGCATACTTCTTGCTTCCCGCGCCGCCGGGGGCGGAAATGGTGCGGATCTCCCAAGGCTGACAGGGATCCTTGCCCGGCTTGGCGATGGCCATCCGCCGCTGCGGGCTATCGGGATTTTTCGGGTCGGGCGAGTAGCCGAAGACCAACTGACGGTGGCCGTCGCCGTAGACGTCTTCATACAGGGGGCTCTCGTTGTTGGTGACCGTCACCATCAGGTGCTTTTTCCAAGCCAGGCCCGGCTTGCCCGGGTTCTCGTACCAGCAGGTGGGCTTGCCGGGGATGTCGACGCAGATCAGGTCGGGTCTGCCGTCGCCGTTGAGATCGTCGGCGAAACAGCAGAAGCAGTCGCTATACGATTTCGGCTGGAAGCTCTTGGGCTTCTCGGTAATGGGGTACATTTTCCAGTCGGGCGCAGCGTAGTAGACGCTGCCGGCGGCGATGTCGAGCTTGCCGTCGCCGTTGAAATCGGCCACCGCCACGCCCTCGGAGCGGAAGACGGTGTCGATCTGCACTTTTTTGAAGGAGATCTTGCCGGTGGGCGTTTTGCCATCGGCCGCCAAGGCGGCGCCAGAGCACAAAACGAAGAGGAGGAAGGCGGAAGAGGAGATCTTCGTTCTCATGGTTTGCCTTTCAACGTTCGCGATTCACAGTTTGCTTCTCAAGGACGCGCGGATATTCATCCGCGGCTATTCATTCTACTCGGCCGCCTGCCGCCCGCCTGCTGCGGACTTCTTCACAACAGGCTTTCCAGCAGCAGCCGCATTTTCCGCATCTCGGCCATCTGGTCCACGTCGGGCAGGGGGCTGATGTCGACGCACAGCGCCCGATTGTAATGGAACATGCTGAGTTGCGTAACCAGCCGGCCGTATTCCACCAGGCCTTGGCCCACGCGGACTTGCATGGCCTCGCGGCTGGTATCGCGAAGGCGGGTGTGGTAGACGTACTTCGTCACCTGGTCGAAGCTATTGTTGTCGTGGGGGCCGCAGACGTAGTGGCTGGGATCGAGGGTGACGCCCAGCCCTTTCACGGCGTCGCAGAGCACGACGGCCGTATTGGGATCCTGGGACATGCGGCCCACCTCGGTACACAGGCCCACCCGGATCCCGTCCACGGCGGCGATGGCGACCATTTCCCGCAAGCGTTCCACCTCGGCGTTGAAGGGGGTTCCCAACTCGGCGGAGCGAACGGTGAGGGTTACCACCTTGGTGGCCTTGGCGAGCTTGCAGCAGGCGGTCCATTGCCGGTAGTAGAGGTTGTCCGGGGCTTCGATGTCGATGCTATAGGCGACGGGGGTGAGCCGATGGGTTTGGCGGCACTCGGCGATGGCCCGATCGAGATTGGCCAGGACCTCGGAGGGCTTCAAATGCCCACCCGTCTCGTGGATCATGATTTCGACGCTGGTATATTCCAGGTCGACCAGCCGCCGCAGCGCGGCGTCCAGAGGGAGCTCGGCAAAACACCTCGTAGTGGCGGCGACAAACACACCAGACTCCTTTCCCGTCATTCGAACCGTAATATGCAGGCCTGGTAGCTTACCGCGAGATGGCCCTCCGTGGCAACACCGCTATAGTGGGGGGTTATGCCCGATTGACCGCTTCGGGGCAACGGTTGGCATACCAACCGTCGTCTTTGCCAACAGTGGTTAGACAAATTTGAGCCGGTCGTGTCGGCCAGGCAGGCCACCATTAATGGATGGGGGGGATGGCGGGCGGCGGACGGCGAACGAAAGGGATTAGGGGTTGAGGCTTTAAGATTAGAACGAGGTCCGCTTCGGGGCCAATCGCTAATTCCCGCGTCCTTTCTTTTTCCGTCCGCCGTCCACCGTGGCTAGTCACGGCTCTGGCGACCGGCCACAATAATAGTTACAGCAGCACCGCGTCCACACCGAGGTATTCCGCTGATGTTGTTTCCTCGCCGCCGTCCCCCGTTACTGCCGTCGTCGTTTGCAATCGCCTTGATGCTGGCCGCCGGGGGCGTCGCCGCAGCCAGTCCGCCGGCTCCGCCGCGAGCCCCGAAAAACCCGTCCTTGTTGGCGTTGTCCTGGGACTTTGCTGATGGCAAGCTGACCGGATGGAGCCATAAGGAAAACACCAAGCTCTCATTGGTGGACGACAGCCGGCGGAAGGTCTTGCGAATGGAAAGCCAGTTCGCCCCCTTCGCCTTCGCCTGGACGACGCGGCAATTCGCCCCGCACTCGGTCGAAGGCGTGGCCCACGTCGGCTTCCGCGTTCGCGGCGACGGCAGCGGCCACACGCTGCAAATCTCGCTGGGCGCTTCCCATCGCGGCGTATCCCGCGCGCTCTACTATGTCGACGTCAAGCAGACCACGACGCTCAATTTCCGCGGTTGGCGGGCGGTCACGCTGGACTTGGACCAATTCCTCACCCCGCAGGGCGGCCTTCGCGACGCGGACCTGGCCAACGTGGTCTTTCTGCAATTCATGGTCACGAGCGGAAAAGGGGTCGGGTCCAATTTGCCTGTAGGCCCGAAGGGTGCTTCGCACAAATTGGACCTGACCCCTTTTCCGCATCCATTGGACATTGTCATCGCCGACGTCCGCTGCTACGGACTGACCCCGGCCGAGTTGGTGGCCATCGACCTGCGGCGGCGGCAGCGGCAGCAGATCGTGGCCGAGGCCGGCACGACACTCGTCACAGTGCGGAAGCAATTGGCCGATCTCCGCCGGCAATTGGATGTCGTTGCCAAAAAAGGGCGGTTTGTCGACGTTGCCAAGGTCTATCTGGCGGCCCTGGCCTGGTCGGTCGACGACGTGCAGCGGTGCCTCGACGCGGACGAACTGGAAATCGTGGCCCAGGCCAAGCCGCTGCTGGCCGATTTGGGCAAACGGCTCGCCGAGCCGCGGCGGCTGCTGGATCGCGTGCTCGATCGGCCGCCGCGGGAAGACGATCCCTACCGGGCCGGCGAAAACCCCTATTTCAAGAGCGTCGTCGCGGTCGCCCGCTCCATGGCCGGCAAGGAAACCGTCTGGCCCAAGGGGCGCAAGGGTTACCGGGCGGTGCCCGACGCCTGGAGCTTCGCCGGTTTCGGCAACAACCTGTTCGACGCCGTGTGGTCGATGACCACGCCGAAGAGCCCGTTGCGGCACCAGCCCATGCTGCTGGCCAACGCCCTGGATTTGCTGGACCTCATCGCCCATCAGCACAGCGGCGGCGATTTCAACATCGATCGGACGGCGATTCACGGCAGCGACGGCAACATCAACCGCTTCTGCCTGGCCCCCGCGCTCGACGCCTGGTGGCTGTTGCGGCAGGCCTATCCCGACCTGCTGCCGCCGGCCAAACAGGCCGATCTGGAAGCGGGGCTGCGGCGGCTGGTCGAATTCCAGGTCCGCGACTATGGGCTGGCCCGGCTGGCCGCCGAGCCGCACGTGAAGTTTCCCGCCTATCCCAACATGGACGTGCACCACATTCTCATCATGGAGCTCGCCCATCGTCTGTGGCGCGATCCGCGTTACGCCCGCGAGCGCGACGCCTTCGTGAAGATCCTCGACCAGGCAGTCTATCCGCAGGGCGCCTTCACCTACATCAACACCCAGAACGAATGTTTCGTCTATCACCATCTCGACGTGGTGTATTCGGCCCGCTACTGGAAGCTCTCGGGCAATCCGCTCACGCTGGCCATGCTCCGCCGCACCACGGCCTTCTATCCTTACAACGTCGAACCGGCCGGGATGCCGGAGTATTACACCGACGCCTGCTGGAAACACTACTGGGGCGGCGGCGAGCCCTCGGGGCCCGACGTGATCGCCGCGCTCTGCGACGATCCGCTCAATAAAAAAGTGGCCGATGTCTGCGGCGAAATCTGGGGTTACGGCCACGGCTACAAGTCGGCCATCGCCGCCGAATTCTGGAAGCCGCTGGCCGCGCGGCCCCTGCCCGACGGCTATACCATGCTCGACACCAACATCGACGGCCCCCGCGGCCGCTACGGCTGCTGGAGCTTCGCCGGCAACGGCCGCAACTACGGCGTCGGCTACCAGGGCAAAGACACCTTCGTGGGAGCGATGCTCACCGATCCCGCGCGGCGCCCCGTGCCGTTGGACGCGGCGCTGGAGATCGTCGCCGCCGAAGTGCGGCTCAACCGCACCGACAACCACTGGAACGGCGGCCGTTATTGCAGTGCGCTGGAAAAACTGACCACCACGCTCGGCCCCGACTGCGCTTCGTTGGCGGTCCGCTACACGGTGAGCAAGCCCAATTGGCACCACAAGTGCGACGAGTTGCTCCCCTGGGACGGCACGCAAGAGTGGTATCTCTCCAAAACGCGGTTGGTCGGCCTGGTGACGATCGAGGCGACCGCCGCGGAAACCCGGGCCGGCGTCGAAGGCCGCGTCCGCCTGGGACTGAGCCACGCGCTCGAGACCGACGGCCCGCAATCCTGGAAGTACGGCCGGATGCGGGTGAAGATCCACGCGCACAATTATGCCCAAATCGTGGCCCGCCCGAGCGAGACCTTCTACCTCGACAAGCCCGAGAGCTACCGCAGCACGGAAATCACGCTCTTGGACCCATTGAGCGTCGCGGTTGCCGCGAAGCACGACGTCAAGTATGCCAAGGGCACGCGCTATTGGTTCCTCGTCGAGGTGTTTCCCGACAGTTCCCCGCCGGCCCAAGAGATCGCGCCGATCGAGCACGGCGCGGCGGTCGGCTTCACCCTGCGCGAGGCGGACCGACTGGTCGTCGTGCTTCACAATCCGAGCGACGCCGCGGCGACCGTGCCACTCGCGTTGCCGCCCACGGCCACGGCGATCACGTTCTACGACGACAACTCGGGCAAGGGCCGCGCGGTCGGCCCGCGTCCGGCGAGCATCGACCTGCCGCCGCAACGGCATTTGCTGGTGATTGCCGGGAAATAGTAGGCAGTCGGCGGTAGGCAGCGGGCAATAAGCCCCGTTCGGCATGATCGGAAGGCCGCGAAGTGACGAGCTTCGCACGGTTTTTTCTTCCCAGTCGGCACCGTCTCTCGTTCCTTCGAACTGCCCAGTGCCGACTGCCATCCCCCTAAACCAGGGCGGCTTGACGCTTGTCACCCGTCAATGGGATAATGGCGGCTCACTTCGGCTTGGTGGTGACGTATCGCCCAGGAGAAACGCCATGATTCGTTTCGCTTGCCCCCAGTGCCAAAACCGCTTCCAGGTCGAAGAAGATGCGGCCGGTAAGAAAACGAAGTGCCCGAAGTGCGGTTCGAGCATCACGGTCCCCCAGCCGGATTCGGCCTCCGCGCAAGCCTCCACCGTGCGGCGTCTACGCGTCGCCGTTCCCCTGGCTGCGGAGCCGATGCCGAGCGCTAGCCCGCCGAGCCGCTTGCCGTCCATCGTGGCCCTGGGCATCGGCGGCCTTCTGCTGGTGGTGACCGCCGTGGCCGTCACGCTTTGGGCGAGCGGCCGGGCGTCGAAATCCGACAGCGCAGCGCCGCCCGTGGGTGCCACTGCTGCCTTGCCTAGGGGTGCGACTGCCGGCTTGCCCAGCAGTGTTCCTCCGACCGTGCCGGCCGCCAGTGCCGGCTTGCCCGTGCCCGGTAACAACACCGTTGCCGTGTCGGGTGCCACTGCTGCCTTGCCTGTGGGTGCCGCTGCCGGCTTGCCCAGCAGTGTTTTTCAGACCGTGCCCCGCGCCGCCGGCATCTCGCCAGCGCCCGCCAGTAGCACTGCCGCGCCACCCGAGGTCGTGGCGCTCGCCACGCCCGCCGTGGCCGGCCCGGCCGGGGCCGTGGACGTGATTCGGCTGATCAATCCCGTGCGCGATGCGCTGCGCGGCGCCTGGACTTTCCAGGGAACGGCCCTGGCCAGCCCGCGCGGCGAGCTGGGAGTGCTGCGGCTGCCCGTGGCGGCCCCCAAGGAGTATCGCTTGACGATCGAGGCCGAACGCGGTCATCCGTCGCGGCCCATGCCGCCCTTCTACCCGGGAAGAATGCCCGGCCCGCCGCAAGCGTCGCCGCTGCCGGAGGGCGCCGACGGGCTCTGCGTCGGCCTCTCGATCGACGGCCATCCCACCATGCTGGTCCTCGACGGCTGGCAGGGAACGGCCAGCGGCTTGAGCCTTCTCGATGGGCGGACCGCCGACCAGAACGACAGCACCTATCGCGGCTCGATCTTCCGCACGTTCAACCACACGACGATCATCTGCACGGTGGGGCCGGGCAGTGTCGACGTCACGGCCGACGGCCGCACCGTCGTCCACTGGACCGGCCCGAGCGAGCGGCTTACGGCCGACCCGCAATTCGGCCCCGAGGCTGCCAGCGGCCTGGTGTTGGCCGCCGGCAGCAGCGCGTTCCGCATCCATCGTATCGAGCTGGTTTCCTTGAGCGGTCCGCTGCCGCAGTACGAGCCGCCGGCCGCCGTGGCTGCGGCCGAAGCGCCCGCGGCCACCGACGCTCCGGCCGACACTCCGGCCGAGGGCCAGCTAACCGATCCGACGGCGTTGGCCCGGCGGAGCTACGGGCGTCACGTGCCATACCATCCGCCCACCCACTCCCGCATTTACGTGACCGGCCCGCCGACGACGCCGGATATGCCGCCGGGGATGCGTCCGCACTATGTTCCCATGCCCGCCCCCGGGCAGCCCCGCGTCTACGTGATCGGCCCCGTGCCGCGGACCGTCACGGCCCGGGCGCCCGACTTGCCGCCGATGACCGGCACGCCGCCGCCGGCGGCAACCATCCAGTGCGTGGCCCTGATCCAGCATCCGCTGGCCTCGGGCTCGGGCTTCGCGGTCGGCAAGAAGCTGGTGGTCACCAACGCCCACGTCGTGGAAGGCGCTTTTCCCGACGAGATCAAGGTGCAATTCGGTACCGAGAACAGCACCCCGCAGCCGATCGCGCGGATCCTGCACTTCGATCGCGCCCGCGACCTGTGCGTGATGGAAGTTCCCTCCTGCACCCTGCCGGGCTTGCCGGTCCGCGGCGACTACGAGCTCCGCTCCGGGGATGCGGTCACGTTGATGGGTAACCCCGCCGCGCTAACGACGTCGGACATCCTCATTCGCAACGCCGTCAACCACGGCACGATGGCCAACGTGGTGCAGATCGAGAAGCAATCGTTCTATCAAATCGAAGCTTCGGTGAACCATGGCTGGAGCGGCGGACCGGTAATCGACGCCGACGGCAAGGTGATCGCCGTGGTGACTAGGGGGGCCAACGATCGGGCGGTTATACAAATCCGCGAGGCGATGAAGAAGCTCGACGAGGGATTCCGCGGCCGCGTCGGCATGCACTCCTACAATGTCGGGCTGACCTACGGCGTGCCGGCCAGCGCGGTGGCCGCCGTGCTCAAGGATCCCGGCTTGTACGACGAGCAGAAGCAGGCCGAGGCCAACGACCGCTGCGCGGCCAAGACGCTCACCGACCGCCTCAGCTTCCTCGCCGAGCTGAGTTTCCTCCGCATGTCGATCAACGTGCCCGAGGAGGTCCGCAAGGAAGCCCGCAGCTACGCGCGGGGGAAGATGCCGGCCTCGGCCCGCCACGTGGCGGCGAAGGTCTCGCAGGCATCCTTGCTGTCGGAGTTCGAAGCGAAGACGCTGCGGACATCGATGGAGAGCGACGCTATCGCCACGATGGAAGAGATCTACCGCAAGCGGATCGACGAGCGGGTGGAAGAGATCCAGTCCAGCCCGACCTTGCCCGACGGGGTCAAACGCGATCTGAAGCTCCTCGCGCAGCGGGTGCGCGAGGGGCTGAAGTACGCCGAGCATCCCACCGGCACGTACCTCGCCTACAGCAGCAAGGTGAAGAGCTTTGCCCACGATTTCAAGGAGTACCTCAAGCGACTGGAGGAAGGGCTGAAGGAAAAGGAGTCGTGAGCGGATCGACCCAGGCACGCCGTGCCCGACCCATGCATGGACTGACGCTGATCTTCAGCCGCCGGGCGCCTGAACTAAGTGCCTAACTCCACGGATTACCACAATTGCGAAAGGAAACGCCAATGCCACAAGCGGCCAGACGTATGCAGGAACACTCGGAACGCTGGTTCGACAAAATGGGCAGATGAAGGCCCTGTCGAATAATCACGTCTTCGCTGCGTGCAACCACACGCCCGTCGGCATGCCGATACTTTCGCCGAGCCCGATGGATGCCCGGCCAGGACGCCGTGGACCAACGGAGGTTTTGCGATATAATCAAATGATTGAGCTCCGAAGTGGTGACCCGGAACTCGTGCCGCTCATGCGACTCGACGCGGCAATCGCTGACGTGGTAAACGAGGACTTACTGAGTTCGTGGCAAGGAGACGATCTTCGGGGATTCGACACACCAACCTCGGCAGTCGCCCCAACCGCAAACATGCGAGTGAAGAAGGCCGGGCGGACAACTGGGGTGACGGTTGGGGTCTGCGAGGCGTTTGTGCCGACCCCTTGGATATTGCCGTACAAGACCGGCAAGTTTTCGGCGACTGTCTGGTTTTCTGATACTTGGACCATTCGTTCGGACGACGCAGATCCGTTTGCGCTTCCCGGTGATTCTGGAAGTCTAGTTGTCAACGAGGACGCCTCCGCAGCAGTGGGATTACTGTTCGCCGTGAATAATAAGGGGCAATACGGCATCATTATGCCCATTGAAAGCGTCCTTCAAGCATGCGGTTTTGGTTTCCGGCCATGGCATTTGACGAACCAACAAAGTCGGCCGCCGTCCAGTTGCGCATTAACCTGCGCCTTCTCCCATACGTCGAAGGCGTCGGCATCGGCGATGAACGTGGACAACCGATTTTGATTGTTTATGTGCGCCGCCTGCCAAAGAAACATGACAACGTTCCCCAAACGTGGGATAATCTGCCCGTTCGCCTTCGACTGATCGGGAAGGTGAGTCCGGGCGGCAAATCAAGGTAACGGGTCGGCGGGTGGCAATGCTGGCCGTGACATGGCTTGGGTGCCGCTGCTGACTTGTCTAGCAGTGCCTCCGTACTGCATAATTGGAACGTTCCCTTCTTGGGATTCGTTGCAAGCGGATACGTTGCCGGCGGGTGGCACCGGCGGCGGGTAACGTCGGCCCACGGATTGCATTCGCGGGTGTCACGGGCCTGCCCGTGCTCTTCGGGTCTTCTCTTGCGGCCCCGAAATGCGAGTGGACGTTTACACTGGCACGGTGTCGCAAGGACCGAAGAAGACGGCACGGGCAAGCCCGTGGCACAAGGCGCCAACCCCGCTGCCTTTCGTTTCGGCTGCCCGCTGAAGACTGATCGCTGACCACTCCGCCCAGGGCGGCACGGCCTGTAGACGGTGCGGCAGCACGAGAGACGAAAGGGTCACGCGAAAGTCAGCCGCCGCCCTTTGGGCTGGGGAACCGGATCGTCGAACTCCTTGGCCGTGTCGATCCAAAGCTGCATCGCCGTCTTCGCGTTGGCCAACGCCTCTTCGTGCGTATTTCCATGCGCCATGCAGCCCGGCAGTTCGGGAACATCGGCGATGAACGCTTGATCCTCGGCGCTCCAGAAGATAATGACCTCGTATTTGTCCATTGGACGGTGAGCTTCTCCCACTTTCCCATGGGTACCGTCTACGGCACGGGTTGCGCGTTCGCAAGAGTTGCTCTCGGGTGCCAGGCGCCCCGCCAGTGCTCTTCACACGCCCGTGTGTGCATTGCCAGGCTCGCGATTGTCCTCAACGCGTTTATGCCCGACAATGCGGCCAGTCCGCGAGCGAGGCTGGCCACACAAATAACTTACTTTTTCACCACGGGCAGAATGAGCACTTGCCACCCATCGTGATGGGTAGGATAGACCATCCCGGAATATCCGACTTGCAGTTGCATCGCAGTCGTTGGTTGGTTCAATCCGCATTTACACAATGGTGTGACCGTGCCGGTCGAAACGCCGGAGCCACCCCCCCCGGCGCTGCGGCGAAGCCCACATCGAGTTGGTTTTTGCCCTTCCATTGCTCGTAACGGTGCTATGGTTAGGGGAGAAATGACGTGTTTGATGCCCTTGACACCCTGCGCCCCAGCTAGCTCGCAGTGCAACGAGCAACAGGAGACCTGCCGGTGAGGCTTTCATTTCGCACCAAGCTGATTCTTCCCAACGCTCTGGGCCTGATTGCGGTATGTTCGGCGATCTTCGCGACGATGTACTTCACGCTCGCCCGAAATGTCACGCAACAGTCCACGAGGGACCTCCAGGGGGCCTGGAACGTTGCGGCGAAAATCATGAACGACCATATGAATCATTTGGCCGTTGTGACGAAGATGGTCACTCTTCGCCCCAGCGTAATCCGCGCCATCCAGCGTCGGGATTGCGCTGCGCTAAAGGAGATTTGCCGGACTACGGCGGAATGCGACAACTGTGCGGTCACCATTTGTGATTCTTCCGGCATAGTTCTTGCCCGGGGACACTCCGACAAATCCGGCGACAGCCTGCTTTACGTAGCTGCGGTGGCCAAAGCGCTGCACGGCGGCATCGCCCAAGGTATCGAACCGGGCACCACCGTGAAGTTCGCGATGCGGATCGCTTGTCCGATGAAACAGGGGAGCGAAATCGTCGGCGCGGTCACCTGTTCCTTGGACCTGACGAGCGACCATGCATTGGTCGATGAAATCAAACGCTTGCTTGACGTGGAGTGCACGATTTTTTACCAGGATACGCGGGTGAGCACGACCATCATCAAGGATGGCCAGCGCGCCGTCGGGACGACCTTGAACAACCCCAAGATCTTCGACGCGGTGCTCCGAAAAGGCGGTATCTACCGGGGTGAAAACATGATCCTCGGCGTCAGCTACGCGACGACCTATAGCCCCTTGCGCGACGTGGAGGGCAAGATCTGCGGCATGTTGTTCATCGGCCGATCGCAACGCGATTTGCGTCTTGCCCAAATGAGCTTGATCGTCACCGTGCTGTCGTGCATGATCATCGTCGGCTTGATCAGCCTTGCCGTCACCTTGCTGTTTTCCAGCCGCGCTGCGGCGATGGTCGGCCAGGCGGCGGCAATGATGCGCGACATCGCCGAAGGAGAGGGAAATCTGACCATGCGGTTAGCGGTCCAGTCTGACGACGAGTTCGGCGATATGGCGCAATCGTTCAATTCGTTCGTCGACAAGCTACATCGCACCGTGCGGCAGATTGACGAAAGCCTCTCGACCCTGGCCGGCGCATCGAACGGCTTATCGAGCACGGCCACGCAACTGGCGAAAGGGGCGGAGCAGACAACGCAGCAGTCGGCCCAGGTGGCCGCAGCCGCGGAACAAATGTCGGGGAACATGGGCGGCATGGCCACTTCCACCGAGCAGATGTCGAGCAACGTCAAGACCGTGGCCAATTCTGTCGAGCAACTCACCGCCAGCATCTCCGAGATTGCCCGGAACGCCGCCGAGGCGGCCGGGGTGGCCGATCGCGCGGCCGATCTGGTCCAAGTCAGCAATTCGGAAATGCGCAACCTGGGCGCCGCCGCCGTCGAGATCGACAAAGTCATCGAGGTGATCCGCGACGTCGCCGAACAAACCAACCTGCTGGCATTGAACGCCACCATCGAAGCCGCCCGCGCAGGCGATGCCGGCAAGGGATTCGCCGTCGTCGCCACCGAGGTCAAACAACTCGCCCGACAGACGGCTATCGCCGCGAATGACGTTTGCAAACGCGTCGAACACATTCAAAGTTCTGCCGGTCAGGCCGTCCAGTCGCTGGGGCAGATTACCGAAGTGATTCACGACGTCAACGGCCTGTCGCGGACCATCGCCGCGGCCGTCGAGCAGCAGAGCACCGCCACCAAAGAGATTGCGAGAAGCGTTGCCGGGACCGCGACGGCTGCGGAGAGTGTGGCCAAGAGCATCACCGAATCGGCCAGCGCCAGCCGCGAAATCACCCAAAACATCGTCGGCGTCGATCAGGCTGCCAAGCGGGCCGCACAAGGCGCCGCCGATACTCAGATCACCAGCCAGCGGCTTTCGCAAGTGGTGGAACAGCTTCAAAGAGTTGTGGAGCAGTTTACCTTGTAGCTTCCATCGCGCGGCTCGGCACCACTCTGAGAGACTCCCGCCGCGCGGCTGGCGCGGAGGAGCCCGTTGACAGGCCCCCTCGGTTTCCAGTTTGGTATCGAACCCCGTGTCATCAATCTGAGCAAGTTGCCGCTCTTGGGTTGGTCCTTGGACCACCGTGCCTCGGCCATCACCGGCAAGACCCAGCCCGATGGATGGCACTGGCGTTTCGCCCGTGCTCGACATATTCGTATCCGGGCATTGCAAGGCCCGTGCTTGTCCGCGACGCGTTTATGCCTGACAATGTGCCAGTCCAACGAGCGCCGCTGGCCACGCAAACGAGATGGCAATGCGCCCTCGTGGGGCCGGGGGGTCAGCCGGGAAATCGAGTTCTACAACCTCGACGCCATCATCTCGGTCTTGCCCGGCGGTGCCTCCGCGCTGCATAATTGGAACGTTCCGTTCTTTTCAAGCGGATACGTTGTCGCCAGATGCCGACGGACGCTGTTGGGCAAGCCGGCGGTGGCGCAGCGACAATGTGGAACGAGCAGGGCCGGTCACACAAACAAGACGGAAAAGCACTTGAAACGGTACGCGATGGCTTGCAACGAGCGGACGCTTTGATGAACTCTCACCAAGTCGCAACCCGAGGAAGTTCGAACATGAGAAGAGTCTTGATAAGCCTGGCGGCCGTGCTGTACTGCGCTATTGCGCAGGCCGCGGGAATCGATGCGCTCAAGTCCTTGGAACTGGGGAATTTTGAAATCACGCGAATCCGCGAGGTGAAGACGCCCGCGGACCTCGGATTGAAGAAAACGGGGGCCGGGGAGGCGGGCAAGCCGGTGGTCTGCGTGGAGGTTTCCGCCAAGAAGCGTTCGGATAGCCGCGTGAAGATGAACATCGCTCTTCCGCTTTGTGAGAACTGGAACAAGATCTACCTCGCTAAGGGCAACGGCGGACTCGGCAACAAGACTTCCGCGGAACAAGCGTACTATGATGCAGTTCTCGGCTACGCGGCATCGCACAACGACCTTGGAACCGATGACTGGAAGAACAGCCCCGATTTGAAGTCCGTTATCGCCGACTTCGGGCACCGCGCGATTTACCAGACTGCGCTCGTCTCAAAGAAAGTGATTGCCGCGTATTACGGCGCGAATCCCCAGTACTGCTATTACTCGGGCGGCTCAACGGGCGGGCAGGAAGGGTTGTCGCTGGCGGAGCGACACCCCGAATTGTTCGACGGCATCGCGGTGTTCTTTCCCGTCACGAACCGCACGCGTCTGCACACGCGATTTGCCTACGAGCGTAAGGTCTTGTCGCCCAAAGCGTACTTCACGCCCCAAGAAATCGAGAGGATTTCCGACGCAATCGTGGCGCAAAACCGCGGCAGCGCCGGCGAATATCCGCAAAAGGATTACCCGTTCTTGAAGAATCCCGAGAACGCAAAATGCGATTATGCCAAACTGACTTTCTTGACGGCCGAGCAGCTTGAAGTGTTGAAGAAGATTCACGACACGGTGAAGAACTCACATGGGCAGTACATTACGGTCGGGCTTGTTCCAAGCGCGGAACTTGCCGACAAGGGAAAGTCGCTGCTGAAGGGTTACACCGGCGACTGGATCTACCCGATGGCGCTCGGGGCCGCGTATAGCGTCGCGGACGTAACCTTCGACGGGGATCTCAAGAAGGTCGAAGACCTGTTCGCAAAAGATAGCAACGCGCTGCCACACCTGGAAAACTTCAAGAAGCTCGGGCATAAGCTGATCATTATCCAGGGCAAGCTCGACACCATCGTGCCGGCGCAGTATGTCAAGGAATACTACGACACGGTGGCCTCGCGCAACGGCGGGCGCGAAAAGACCAGAGATTTTGCGAGGATCTTCTTCGTGCCGGGAATGTGGCACGGCAACATGACAAATTGCAACCCTCTCTCTTACGTACGAAATTGGGTTGAACAAGGAGTTGCGCCCCAAAGTATTGATATAGGAGTGCGATATAAGGCGAAGCTCTACCAGCAGAAAGTGGACGTTTACTGACCGCCGACTGCCGTCGAGACGATGCTCAGGGTGGTGGAAACCTGCCGTCAGCAGCACCGCGACGCCTTCGCCCGTTTGACGCGCGCAGTGGAAGGTCATTTCGTCGACCAAGCGGCGCCTTCATTGCTCTCCGGGGTGTGAACGGTTACTCGAAATCGACGCTGACCAAATCCAGGCCGATGCTCAAGGTCTGGCCGATGACGCACCCAACCCGAATCCCACTGCCCCCCCCAGATTCGTCTTCACGAAGACGAGGAGGCATTCGGCGCGAAGCCACATTGGGCTTTTCGCTTTTTTGGAGGTGAGGTAAATTATGCCTCGCGATATTAGCGAGTTGACGCAGTTTGGAGTCGAGGGCGACCCAGAAGGCGTCGGTGTGGAAAGGTGATTTTCAGCGCGTTGAAACGGAGATTCGATCTTGAACACGCGATTCCAGCAATGGGCGTTGATTCTTGGAGCGGCCACAATCATCTTCCTGGGCAGTCTGGTGTGCCGCCAGTTGTTGGCGCAGGCGCCACCCCCACCGTTGCCGAATGGCGATTATGCTCCACCCGCCCAACCGGGCGTGAACGACCAAGCCCAGGCCGGAAGCCAGACGGGTCCCGAAGTCTTGACGCGGGGCCCCGTTCACGAGGCATTTGCCGAAGTCGTCGCCTATAATCCCCAGCCGGGCCAGACCGTTGCCAAAGAACCTCCCAAGGCCATCGAAGAAGTGCCCCCGGCGGAGAAACCGGCGGGCGATTATACCTGGATCCCTGGCTACTGGTCCTGGGACCAAGACCGCAACAATTTCATTTGGGTCACCGGCGCCTGGCGAATTCCGCCGCCGGGAACGACTTGGGTGCCCGGCTATTGGAATCCAACCGGCAACGGACATCAATGGGTTGGTGGCTATTGGGGGCCGGCGGCCAACCCGGCGAATGCCGGCGCGCCGGCACCCGAAACCGTCTATCTCCCCCCACCACCGCAAAGCATCGAATCGGGCGCGAGCACCGCTGCTCCCTCGGCCGATCATTTCTGGGTCCCGGGCTACTGGTATTGGACCGACGGGCGATATGCGTGGCGGGCGGGTTACTGGGGACGTTGCCAGCCTGATTGGGTGTGGATTCCCGCGCGATACGTCTGGACCCCCGGCGGCTACGTTTTCCTGGCTGGGCATTGGGATTACGCCCTGGCGAAGCGCGGCGTGGTCTTCTGCCCGGTCTGTTTCGCCGACCCCTATTACGTCAGCCCGTCGTACTACTACAGCCCCAGCGTTTGCATCGAGACCCCGGTGTTGACGGGTTATTTGTTCTGCCGTCCGGCCTATGGCCATTACTATTTCGGCGATTACTACGATCCGATGTATGCGCAGGCGGGCATCTATCCCTGGTACGCGGTCCACGAGCGTGGCTACGGCTACGAGCCGCTGTTCGTCTACGATCGTTGGTACTACGGGCGGCGCGACCCAGGTTGGGAGGTGCGCATCCGCGGTGACTACGAATACCGGGTTGCACACTTCGACGCCCGGCCGCCCCGCACCTACGCGGCTGCCCTGCAGATCGGCGTGAGAATGCCCGGAGTGACCTTCAATCTCGCCGTACCCATTTCACACATGGCGGCGGGCGGCGGGGCGATGCGGTTCGAACGCATCAGCGAGGAGCGACGGGCGCAGTTCGTCAGGGCCCAACATGAAATGCGGCAGGGCGAATTTGATCGCCGGAACTCGGATATCAGGGCCGGCGCTCAAGCCCGGGCCAGTGGCGGTCAACCGGTGCGGATGGCCGGCGGGGCCGCGGTTCCGGGCAGGGCCATGGGCGCGGGTGCGCCGGCATACGGCCGGGCTGCTGCTCCCAGCGGATACGCAGCGCGGCCCGGCACGGCAGCAGCCCGCAAACCGGAAACTTCCAAGAAGAGCCGCGATCCGCGAGATAAAGAGCAGGGCAACCGATGACGCCGGGGTGAGCGGCATCGCCGCAGGGTGCGCAGCGCTCGCCTTGAAGTGTGGGTTCGTCAGAATCGTTCATCCTTCCGCCGGCGCAAGGTCACGGCGGCGATCCTGACCGGAGGCTCGGAGCGAGAGTAGTTCATAACAAACGCTCTCACCGCCTTGTCCCCATTGACCCTGAACGCCCCGCCAATGACCGAGAATTCTGCGTAACGTCGCATGACGTCGATCCTAGGACGGTGGTCGCCCCGTACAGGGGTAATGTTGAGCCACGCGATCATGCCGAACGCTGCCGGCGGAAGAATCAGTGGACCATTTCCACCGCGAGAATGGCGTCTGCCGTGAGCCGCTGGGTGGGCTGTTCAAGCATTTCGAGCGACGAGTGGCAGAAAGAAGTGCCCATGCCCAGGCTGTATTGGCGGTAGCTGGTATTCACTCCATAGTTTTCGGCTCAGGTTCGTAGTCGAAACGGCTTGGCCAGCCGGCTCGGCGTCACGCTCCTCGATCACCCACCAGCTTCCAGCCACTTTTCCACCAGCAAATGTTTTCGTATCTCGTCTGGCTTGCCTATTTTCAATCCAAGCTGCCCGAATCCCGCATGCTAAGGGATAAAAGTGCGAGGATCTTACTAACCGTCTTCCAATCAATTCCGTATATACGGGTGGTAACATTTCCATGCTCCCTGGCCTTTGCCGTCGGGCCGGCGAAAATAGAGATGTCGTGCGACCGATTAGCCGAAAAGCGGCGATGGCGGTGTGGAACGGATTCCAGGAGGTAAAGCAAATTCCACAATTCTCCACTATCCCAGGCGATTGAAGGAGCAACAGGATGATGAAGCCGACAAACAACCGTGTTGAAGGCAGCCCTGGCGATTCTACGATGCGGAACGGCTTCTTACGAATGGCTGCCGAAGAGGGCCATGTCCCCGCCATGTACAAGCTCGCGTTGCAATGCGGCGACCCTTCAGAAAGAAGGAGGTGGCTGAGAGAAGCCGCCCACAAAGGCTACGCTCCCGCCATGTACGCCTTGAGCTTGGAATGCAGAAAACTGAATTTACGCCACTATTGGCTGCATCGGGCCGCCGAAGAGGGGCATCTCGGGGCCATGTACACACTCGGGGTGGAGTACGGCGATCCCAAAGAAAAACGACACTGGCTGACGCTGGCCGCTGAGGGCGGCCATATTCCCGCAATGTACGAACTGGGCTTGAGTTGCAACGATCCCCGCGAACGGGACCGGTGGCTCAACGAGGCCGCCAGGAATGGCTGGCAAGCCGCAATGGTCGAGTTATGTGACCGCTGACCGTGGACAACACGGGCTGGCACCAGTCGCAGTCGATCTACGTTCATGCACCGCGTCCCGCCACTGCTGATTCTCACACTTCTTTTGGCAACTGGCTGGCAGGGCATCGCGGCTGCCAAGACCGTCGAGACCCCGCAGGAAAAAGAAGCTGCGCTAATCCAGTTAGTCGATAAGCGTTTTACACGCTGGGACCACAATCGCAATGGCACTCTCGAAATCGACGAGGTCGACCGGCAGATCGAAAATCGCGCCGTTCGCGGACGTGAGGCAGCGGTCGTCGTTTGCATTCGCCGGCATCTCGCGTCCAAAGACAATCAGCCCCGCTTGTCGCTAGAGAAGCTGCTGGCGCTGTGCCGGGATCGTGCTTTCGAGAAATCGGTCGAGGCGACCGCCAAGCAGTTGGAAACGATCGACCGCGACCTTTTCCTGCCGACCGATCGCGATCTTTCCACCTTCCACCAGGGCCGTCTGGGCGACTGCTATTTGCTGAGCACGATCGCCGCCGAGGCGCGTCGCAGTCCCAAGGCGCTACGCGGCATGATCCGCCCCGAGGTGACTGGCGGCTTTGAGGTTGTCTTTGGCGACGGCCAGAAGGTCAAGGTCGAATTCATCATCGATAGCGAATTGCTGCTCGGCGCCAAGATGGACAGCAAACACGGCAGTTGGCTGGCCGTGCTCGAAAAAGCCTACGGCATCATCCGTCAGCGCGCATGTGCTAAAAAAGAGAACAAGCCGGTCAACCCCCGCGAAGTTGTGCCGGTCGAAACATTGTCCGGGGGCTCCAACGGGCCGATCATTTCGCTGCTCACCGGTCATCAAGCTGCCTTGCAGTCGTTGAACAAGTCCGGCAAACGCGAGCAATTGCATAGTCTGCTCGTCGAATTGACCAAGAAGCGTCGCTTGATTTGCCTTTCCACACACAACGCCGATCATCCGCCCGGCATCCTGAACAATCATTGCTATGCTCTGATGGCCTACGACGGCAAACTGCGGAGGGCGACCGTTTTCAATCCCTGGGGCAACAACTTCACCCCCAAGGGCCCGCCCGGCCTGGTCAACGGTTACACCACGGAACACGGCCTGTTTAGCGTTCCGCTCCATGAAATCCAGCAGGTCTTCACCAGGCTCTCTTATGAGACCGACAGGCCTTTGCCCAAGTAAGTGATCGGCCGGCGGATTGTCGCCGCGCAGGGCACGCTTGATCGGCTTCAGTGATGCACGCGCATTTTCACTGCTTGAACCAGATTTCCAGCAGTCGGCCGATAATCTGGCAGCCGCGGTTGTTGGCGTGCACGGCGTCGCCCATGAACCAGCCATAAGTCTTCCCGCTGTTCTGGATATACGCCCACCACGGGCCGGTCATATCGAAAAAGGCGCATTTTTCCTCCGCCGCGACTTTCTTCATGTTGAAGCGGAAGTTGCTCTTCGTGGTGTCGATCTCCCGGGTATACGTGCGGATGTGCTCGTCGCGGGGCGAGCCGAAGACGGGAGTGAGCAACAGCACTTCAGTGTCCGGTTTGCGGGCGCGGACCTGCCGGATCACGGAGCGGACGGCCTCGGCGTCGCCGCCGTTGGAGATGCCGCCAATGACCAGCAGGTCCGGATTATGCTTGAACACGTAATCCTGGACGCGATTCTCCTCGCGATAGTATTTGCAGCCGGTGCTGCTTCGCAGCGAGGGGATCTTGACGATCTTGCACTTGCGATAATCGCGCATCAGCAACAGCTCGAACGACGATCCGGACGTGTTGCCCATGATACTGTCGCCCAGGAGCACCATGCGGAGCTCGCCGCCGTCGCGGAGCTTGCTCATGGTGCGGGGAATGTTGGCAAAACGGCCGGCCGGGGGCTCGTAGACGATGGGGTCCATCGCGGCGTAAATCGCATCGATTCGTTCCAGAGTGCCGAGGCCGGCGTAGGCGTCGGCCACGCTGCCGTTGAGCAAAAACCCGCCTATCCGCGCGGTGCCCGGCGAGGCGATCTTCAAGACCAGCTCGTGCGCGGCCTTCCGTTCGAGCCCCTTGGCCAGAGAAACCGGACGCATCGTCGGCCCCGGCACGTCCTTGGGCACGGAGAGCTTGCGCGGGGGCGCACCGTCGATGGCGTACTGGTAGTCGGCGCTGTCTTTGTCGACGACGTCGAGAAGGCCGATTTCCGAGCCCTTGAATTTCAACGTCAGCGTTGCGCCCATTTCGTCGCCGATCAACAAATGGCGGAACGGACCGATGGGGCTGGCCTGGCCGGCCTTCCAACTGCCGGATCGCTTCACTTGCTGGTCTTCGTAGGCGACGATCCGGCCGTTATCATCGGTTTCCGCAAACAGGGGCGGGGGGAGCGCATGGCGGCGGGGCTTGTCGGGAATGGGATAGGCGGCCATGAGCGCATCGACGAATCGCGCGACCGCCGCGGCGTAGATCTTCGCGCCCGCGTCGGTGGGATTGACGCCGTCGGCCGAAAAAGCCGCGAAAGAAATCTCGCCGGCGTTGATCTTCTCGGCCGCGTATTGGGCCAGATTCAGGCTGGGGATGCCGTAGTGCTCGGCAATCTGCTCGCTCACGCGGACATACTCGGGCGTCGTGCCCGCCCGATAGGCTTGAAGCATCTCGGGGGTCAGGGTGTAGACGAGAATCTGGCTGTGGGTGGCGCGGTAGAGGATGATCTGGCGGACCAACCCTTCCAGCGACGTTTTGACCTGCATGATATCGGCGCTGCGGTCGTCGGCGGCGAAATCGAGGATCGCCAGGTGCCCGCTCGCAATCACCTCGCCGAAGACCGGCTGGCCGCGGCTGCAACGGAACAGCCCGAACCAACTGCCGTAAGGCTGTATATGCCGGGTTTCCCGGATCGCGGCGTCGGGAAAGTATTTGTTGAATCCCTTGACCATCTGGGCCGAGTAACGCAGATTGGGGTCTTTCAGGCCGGTGCCGGCGAGCACGGAATTGCCGATGAAAAACAGGTACTGGTTTCCCACGGTGTTGGCCTGGAAATAGTACTGGCTGTTGGGGATACCTCCGCGGACGTGATAGAATTCGGCCGCGCCGGCCGTCGCCGCCGCGCACGCAATGGGCGTGCCGAAGATCGCATCGTCCTTCTCCGGCACATCGCGCTTCGTGCGGATGTCGGGCGGATATTTCGACGGCAGCGGTCCCTTGGCCGGAAAGGTCACGGGCGAGTCCTTCATCATGTCGGCCCGCACCGTGGCCACCAGCAGCGCCAGGCCGACGGCGGCCCCAAACAAGCGCGAGGTGAGACGATCGGTTGCGTTCATCCGTTTTGGCTCCGGACTTCGTATTGTGTCGCTCGAACGGTTTGCCGCCATTCCGGCAGGGGCAGTGCGCGCACCGGGCATGGCGACGCAGGCGGCACGAGGCTTGTGCCCTATTTTCCTGCTCCGATACTGGCCACGCAAGACTCCGGGCCGCTACAATGGACGGAGGCCACTGGGTAAGAAGTCGCTGGCGCAACCGCTTTGACCCCGGGGCCCCTGCCCGGAGGCACAAGTTTTTATTACCATAACAGCTTTCCCCCGTGGAATCGGTCCGACTGCATGACCCGGCCACTGGGGGGTAAGGCGGCGCGAAAAAACGAACAATCCTCATCCACCGCGCGACAGCGACATGAATCGCAGGGCATTGATCACCGGAATCACCGGCCAGGATGGCGCCTACCTGGCGGAATTCCTGCTGAGCAAGGGTTATGAAGTCCACGGCATGGTGCGCCGCTCCAGCACGGAGAATTTCGAGCGGATTGCCCACTTTCGCGACCGGCTGGTCCTACACCAGGCCGACCTTTTGGATCAGCTCTCGATCGTCATTCTCCTGCAAAACGTGCGGCCGCACGAGGTCTACAACCTGGCCGCCCAGAGCTTCGTTCCCACGAGTTGGCTCCAGCCTTTGCTGACCGGCGAATTCACGGCCCTGGGAGTCACCCGCGTGCTGGAAGCGATTCGCCTGGTGGATCCCGCGATCCGCTTCTACCAGGCCAGCAGCAGCGAGATGTTCGGGGCCACCAAAGAAGAGCCGCAGAACGAACAAACGCCGTTTCATCCCCGCAGTCCGTACGGCGTGGCCAAGGTCTACGGCCACTGGATCACCATCAATTACCGCGAGAGTTACAATATTTTCGCCTGTTCGGGAATTCTCTTCAACCACGAATCGCCGTTGCGCGGCAAGGAGTTCGTCACCCGCAAGGTCAGCGACGCCGTGGCCCGCATCAAGCTCGGCGTGCAGGACAAGCTGCGACTGGGCAATCTCGACGCGCAACGTGACTGGGGTTTCTCCGGCGACTACGTCCGGGCGATGTGGATGATGCTGCAGCAGGACAAGCCCGACGATTACGTGGTGGCCCAGGGCCGCAAGCACTCGGTCCGCGAATTGGTGGAGTTGGCTTTCGGCCACGTGGGGCTGGATTGGCACGATTACGTGGAGACCGACCCGCAATTGATCCGGCCGGCCGAGATCAACACGCTCTGTGGCGACGCGAGCAAGGCCCGCCGGGTGTTGGACTGGAAGCCCACGGTGACCTTCCCGCAACTGGTGAAAATGATGGTCGACGCCGATCTCCGCCGGGTGCGCAAGGAGATCGACGACCGAAAACTGGAATGCGGCTGAACCCTGAAAGCTGAAATGGGTCCAAGCTCCTTTCGCGATCTTGTCAGCGGCCGGCGGCGCGGCCCCGCAGCCGCGTTGGCGCGCTTCGCGTTGGGGCTGTTCGAGCCGCCCTATACGCTGGCCGTCCAGTGGCGCAATTGGCGTTACGATCGGGGCCGCGCGGCCGTGCATCGCGTGCCGGTGCCGGTGGTGAGCGTGGGCAATCTCACGCTCGGTGGCACGGGCAAGACGCCCATGGTCGAGTGGATCGCCGGCCGCTTTCGCCGCCAGGGAGCCCGAGTGGCAATCGTTAGCCGCGGCTACGGCGCGCGTTCCGGCGGCGGCAACGACGAAGCCCGGGAACTGGCGCTGCGCTTGCCCGACGTGCCCCACGTGCAGAACCCCGACCGGGTTCGCGCCGCGCGGCAGGCGATCGAAGAATTTGGCTGCGAGCTGATCGTGTTGGACGATGCGTTTCAACATCGCCGCCTGGCGCGCGACTTGGACATCGCCCTCTTGGACGCCTTGGAGCCGTTCGGCTTCGGCCATGTTTTTCCCCGCGGCACGTTGCGGGAGCCGCCGGCCGGCTTGCGTCGTGCGCAGGTCGTGGCGCTGGCGCGAGGCGAGCTCTTGCCGCCCGACGAGCGGGATCGCATCCGCAAGCAGGTTGAGAGCTGGTCGCCTCAGGCCCTGTGGCTGGAAACGACCCATGCGCCGCGGATGCTTCGTGCGGCCGACGGCAGCGAAGCGCCCTTGGACGCGCTGCAAGGGAAGCCGCTGGCGGCCTTCTGCGGCATTGGCAACCCGGCCGGCTTCCGCCACACCCTGGAAGCGTGTGGTTATCAGGTGGCTGCCTGGCGCGAGTTTTCCGACCATCACCACTACTCGGCGGCCGACGTCGCGGCGATCGCGGCCTGGGCACAGCGGTTGGACGTCGCGGCCGTCGTCTGCACTTGTAAGGACCTCGTCAAGCTCAGCGGGGTCCACGCTCCGGGCACGATCCCGCTTTGGGCGCTGTCGATCTCTCTGGAATTTCTCGCCGGCCAGGCCGAATTCGAACGCCGGCTGGATGCGGTGCGAGGGAGGAGTTAGAAGTTAGAAGCACGCGGAGAGCGGGTGGAAACAATCGCCGTGGGGGAACGCCCGAATTCTAACTCCTATCGTCAATTCGCCCGGGGATGGGCCTTTTCGTAGACGTCGCGCAGCCGGGCCGTGCTCACGTGGGTATAGATCTGGGTGGTCACCAGGCTTTTGTGGCCCAACAGTTCTTGCAGGCTGCGGATGTCGGCCCCGTGGTCCAGCAGATGCGTGGCGAAGCTGTGCCGCAGCGAGTGCGGCGTGGTCCGCCGATCCAACCCGGTGAGCTTCAAATACTTCTCCAGCATCCGCGCGACGCTCCGCGTGGTGAGGCGGCGGCCCGACTTGTTGACAAACACCGGCGCCGACGCCCCGGAGACTTCCCGCGGACTGAGCTTGCGAACGCCCAGCCAGCGCCGCAGGGCCCGCGCGGCGTAGGAGCCGATGGGGGACAAGCGCTCACGGCGCCCTTTGCCGCGGACCCGCAGCAGCATCCCGGAAAAGTCCAGATCGCTGTCGTTCAATCCGGCCAACTCGCTCACCCGCAGGCCGGCCGAATACAGTGTTTCCAGGATCGCCCGGTCGCGCAGTCCCTGGGGCGCGTCGGCCGGCGGCGATTGCAGCAAATGGCCGATGTCTTCGGCGGAAAGGAAGTGCGGCAGATTCCGCGACTTGCGGGGATTACGCAGCGGCTTGGCCGGATTGGTCTTGGTCCAACCCTCGCGCTGTCCGAAACGAAAGAAACTCCGCAGCGAGGCGAGACGGCGGGCGATGGTGGTCCGCGCGTAGCCCGCCTCGTGCAGACTGGCCACGTAACCGCGGAGATCGAGGACCGAGATTTCACCCGGCTCGGGCGGCGTGCCGCCGCGGGCTTCGGTGAGATAGGCGGCCAGCGCGGTGAGGTCTTCGCGATAGCTCTTGATGGTCAGATCGGAGGCGTTGCGCTCCACGAGTAGGTATTGCAGGAAGCGTCCGATGGCAGTGTGCATAAGAGCGATCAGCTTTCAGCGGTCAGCGGTCCGCCGAGACGCTGCGGTACGAGTTTGGCATTCGACGCGAGCTGTTGCAAGGAGGACGCCCGCGATCGAAAAAGCTGAATGCTGAGAGCTTTTTACGGCGAGTCGTCGTTGTCGGTCGCCAGCGGCATGCTGAAGCGGCGATGGAGCGTTGCCTTCTGGCTCTCCTGGCGGATCTTCTGGCTCAACACGGCCGCATCGTACCAGGTGAAACTCAACTCCGGGTTTGAGGCAAAGCGCCCCAGGGTCCGCAGGGTTTCCGCGCGGCTCTCATCGTCGTACAAGAAGACGTAGCGCTCCGATCCCTTCACCAGCGCCAGCACATTGATATCCTGACTCACGGCCGATGTCTCCTTCACCAGGGGCGTAACTTTTCAGTGCCGATCCCGAAACCGTTTGCCGCTTCGACGTTGCTTGGTCGCCCGACGTGGCCGGGGCGGTTCTGGGGTTGGCTTGCACGCGCTCGAGCACCGCGGTCTTCTCGACCAAAGACTCGCGGCGGACAAGGCTCCATCCATTACTGTTATCGGATTGTCGGCCACCGCCACACTACTCGCGTTTCACCGGCTCCGCCGCGGGCGGTGAGCATCTCCCAAATGTGCATGTGGCAGCAGAAGCGGATGAAATCGTCGCTACGCTGCAAATATCCTTGCCAGCCGTCAAAGCGAGCGTCGTCGCGGAAGTTGTAGTAGCTTTCCAGGGCCGTGGTAAAATCGGTATCATGCCCGTTATAGATCCGTGTGTGACGGAGGATCGGCGCCTCGCTGGGCCAGCAAACCGGCGGTTGCCGGCTCGGTGGCGGCGGTACGAAGCCCCGCGGATCGGGCCAACTCGTCGCAGCGCTGGGAGCGGTGGTTCCGTTGGCGGAAGCCGTGGTGCTGGCGGGGGCCTTGGCGGTGGCGTCGGCGCTGCCGGGCGTGCCGGTCGCATGCGTCGTCACGGTCGTCTTGCTCGCCTCCCACTTGGGGGTCGCATCCTTGCCGGCCCCCTGGGCCAGCGGAGCCGCAATCGGCTCGTAGCTCGGCGTCTGGGTCTTCAATTGTTCCCGGGCCAAGGCAAACTCCGCTTCAAATACCAAGGGACCGGGAATGTCCTGCTCCTCATGCGTGCCCCAAGGCAGGCCGTAGCCCGGTGGGATCGGATGGAAGCCCGGATTGGCCGCGTACCATTCAACCTGTAACCCGCATCGTGGCGGGTAATAGGGGGAGAAATCGGTCACGGCGCCAATCACAATGGCATCCACCTGCAGGATCTGTGCTACGCGGCGCGCGTCGGCGGGGCTGGCCAGCGCAATGTGGTGCTCGTGGATCGTGGCTTCCACCACCCCCACCGGCACAACTTCAAATCCTTGAACGAGTTGCAATTCATTGAAATAGGCAGTCGCCACTTGGCGTCCGTCCAGGGTGGGATCGGTGCTGAGGTTAAAAAACGGCGCCACCGCCACCCGCGCAATCTGCGGGAACGGGTTGTGAACGCTCGGCTGCCGCTCCTGCGACGGCAGCAGCATGCAGCCGTTGAGGACCAGCGCGACGAGGGGGGCCAGTTTTTGTAACATTCTGCGATCAAACACGTTATGAAGAGAGCATTGGAGGATTTTTCAAACGTGTACCGTACTTTTTCACTGTTCAAATACCTGAAATACAGGGTAGCCAAACGCTATCCGCCCTTGCGGCTCGCATCTGCCCTGTTCCAACGACCGATATCCACGCTGCACGGCGCTACCGGGGCGCAGCGCACCGCAATGTCCGTTTTATCGGAAAAGTCGCCATAAACCCTCCAGCTTAAAAGTGGAGTTTCCCCGATTGAGTTGGGGTTGCTGCCTGCGGCGACCCTGCGACAATGGAGGGGAGAGTTTTGCCTTTCCAGACTGGTAAAATTCGCCGAGTTCAGGTAACCAAAGTGTCGATCGAAATCCCCCTGTCTCAGCTCCCCCGCAATCCGACCCGCGCCGTAGCGATCGGCACGGTGACCATCGGCGGCGGCCACCCGATCGTGGTGCAGAGCATGTGCGCCACGCGGACGGCCGACGTTGCCGCCACCGTGGCCCAGGTGGAGCGTCTTGCGGCCGCCGGGGCCGGCGTGGTGCGGATTGCCGTGGATAGCAGCGCCGACGCTCGGGCATTGGCGGAGATCCGTGGCCGCACCCAAGCGAATTTGTCGGTCGATTTGCAGGAGAACTACCGGGTCGCCGCGGAGGTCGCACCGTGGGTCGACAAGATCCGCTACAACCCGGGCCATCTCTACCATCACGAGCGGCATCTCCCCTGGGCCGACAAGGTGCGCTTTCTCGTGGATACCGCTTCGGCCCACGATTGCGCGCTTCGCGTGGGCGTGAATTGCGGATCGGTCGACCCGGCCAAGCGCGAGCAATTTGCGGCCGACGATTGGCTCAGTCCGATGCTTGCCAGCGCGCTGGAGCATTGCGAGTTGTTGGACCGGCTGGGCTTCACGCGGTATTGTGTTTCGCTGAAGGACTCCGATCCGCGGAAGGTGGTGGAAGTCAATCGCCGTTTCGCGGCCGAGCGGCCCGACGTTCCGTTGCACTTGGGTGTGACCGAGGCGGGCATGCCGCCGGAGGGAATTCGCAAGACCCAGGCGGCGCTCTCGCAGTTGCTCGCCCGCGGCATCGGCGATACGATCCGCGTGTCGTTGACGGTTCCCTTTGCCCGGAAGCAGGAGGAGATCGAGGCCGGAAAGAAGATCCTGGCCGACGCGGCGGCGGGAACGTTTCTCGGCACGTTGGCGCAAGTCGAGGGCGGTTTGAACATCATCAGTTGTCCGAGTTGTTCCCGCGTGGAAAACGAAGCCTTCATCGAACTGGCCCAGCAGGTTCGGCAGCTCACGCAACAACTGGTTAACTATCCGATCACGATCGCGGTGATGGGTTGCCGCGTGAATGGGCCGGGCGAAACCGATCACGCCGACCTCGGCCTGTGGTGCGGTCCCACGACCGTCAATCTGAAGCGGGGCGATACCCGCTTGGGTGCGTTTTCCTACACCGAGATCCTGCCGCGGCTCGAAGAGGAGTTGCATCGGCTGGTGAAGAGCAAGGCTGAAGAGCGGCCAAGCCCGAACGTCGAAAGCCAAATGTCGAAAGAATGACGAATGTCGAATTTGGAAAACATTCGTGCCTGGTGCTTCCGAGTTCTTTCGTCATTTGAATTTCGACATGCGTCGTTCTTTCCTTCCGCCTTCCGCCCTTCATCCTTGATCCTTCATCCTTCATCCTTGGTTTTGCTGCTGATTGCCACTTGCGGCTGCGCGGCCGCCCGTAAGCCGCAGCCGACCATTGCCGGCCCGGCCACCTATCAAGCGGTGTACGGCTCACTGGATCTCCATAGCGATGTTCCGCTGGCCGGGCAGGCCGATTTGTTCACGGAGCTGGCCGCGCGGCGGGAGGAGCTGTATCGCGATCTGGCATTGGCCGCCTCGAACGAGCCGGTGGAAATCTATCTTTTCGCCAATGCCGAAGCGATCAGCGGCTACCGCCAACGCTATTGCCACGGGCTCTCGGTCCGCCGGGCATTCTTCGTGCAGACCGCGGAGCGGCTGGCCGTCTATGCCCAATGGGGCGAGCGGCTCCCCGAAGACCTGCGGCACGAAACGACGCACGCCTTTCTGCACGCCGTCATTCCCGACCTGTCGCTGTGGTTGGATGAAGGTCTGGCCGTGTATTACGAGACGCCGCGCGGCAACCGGGGGCTCAACCCGCAGCACCTCCGCTGGCTCGCCGGGGCGATGGCCGGCGGTGGGTGGCATCCCGATCTCGTGCGGCTGGAGCAGTTTCCCCCGGCCACCGACATGCGGCAGGCGGATTACGCCGAAGCCTGGGCGTGGGTTCATTTCCTGTTGCAGTCGCGTCCGCAGTTCGCCGATCTGTTGCGGCGTTACCTGGCCGACGTGGGCGCGGGCCACGGGGGCCAGGCCGAGCCGCTTTCGGCCCGCTTGCGCCGCACGTTGGTCAACCCCGATGCGGCACTGCTGGAACACGTGCGCGCGATGCTGTCCGGCTCCGGCTAGTGTCCGGGCCGCATCCTGCCTATAATTCCCTGTTCGGAAATACGCGGTCGACTCCTTCGCGGTGGACCCCATGTTAAGCTTTCGCACCTTTTGCAACACCGATCCGCCGGCCGTGATCGACATTTGGCGCAGCCGTGCCGGCCAGCCCGGCCTGTTGCAGCCGGTGTCGGCCGATCTGTTCGAGCAACTGGTGTTCGCCAAGCCGTATTTCGATTGCCACGGGCTGATCCTTGCCCTCGACGATGGCCGGGCGGTCGGGTTCGCCCACGCCGGTTTTGGGCCCAACGAGGGCCAGAGCGACATTTCCACCGAATTGGGTGTGACCTGCGCGGTCCTGGTGCGTCCCGATTATCCGGTCGCCGAAGTGGCCGCCGGGCTGTTGCAGCACGCCGAGCAATACCTGTTGGACCGTGGCGCAAAGGTGCTCTACGGCGGCGCGATCCGGCCCCTGAACCCGTTCTACTTGGGCCTTTACGGCGGCGCGGAGCTGCCGGGAATCCTCACTTCCGACCACGTGGCGATCGATTTGTTTCGCGGCCACGGTTACCGCGAAATCGACCAGACGCTGATCTTCCGCCGCGATTTGACCGATTTTCAAGTGCCCATGGACCGCGCGCAGTTGGCCTTGCGGCGACAGATGACGATCCAGATGACCGCCGATCCGCCGTCGCGGAACTGGTGGGACGCGTGCACCACGTCGGATTTCGATCTGACGCGGTTCGAAGTGATGCCGCGGGGCGGCGGGCAGGTGCTCGCCAAGGCCACTTTTCGCGGCATGGAGCCGGCCGGCGCCAGCACCTTCGTCCGCGCGGCCGGACTGATCGATTTGGAGGTCGACGCCGGCCGCCGCCGTCAGGGCCTGGCCACCTATCTGCTGGGCGAAGCCTTTCAGAGCTGCTCCCGGCAAGGGATCATGCTGGTGGAAGTCCAGACCATGGCCCGCAATGCGGCCGCGATCGCGCTCTATCGCAAGCTCGGCTTCCGCCAGGCCGACCAGGGAATCGTGTTCCGCAAGGACGCGTAAGCGGTGTTACGCTCCCTTGGGTGGAAGTGGCGTCTCGCGGGGCGCTCCGCGACTTCTTTTTTGGCGACGGTGGCCTATGTGTAGCTTCACGCCGGTGCGAAAGCACACCCGCATGCGACGGGGCCGATCATGCAATCGAACTTAGACTCGGTCGCGCAGCTTGAAGCCTAGCGATCAGCGGAAACTCGACATACGGTTTGTCCGGCCCTTGAGCGCGGGGTTGGTCGCGGGAACCCGGCTTTTTGGACTTGGCCGCCTTGGCGGCGGCGAGATGGTCGCGGTATTTCTCCAGGGCCTTTTCGGGATCGGCCCAGGGTCCGAAGTACACAAATTCGACCTTGATCCTCTTGGCCCAGCGGCCGCTGGTGTGTGGAAAAGCGGGAAGTCTGGGGATGGCTTCTGTGGCTTGAGTTTCTCCGGCTTCGGAGTAGACTGGGGCGTAGCGCTGCCGGTTGAGCGTAGCATTGGGCTCGATCCGATGGACTTCGGTTACCCATGAACGAAACGGGTGGAATTGCGTTCGACAGGTGGCTACACCCGATGTCACGACCACTACACCGGTGGTCGTAACGGGTGATACCGGGGCCAAATCGGCAAGTCAAGTAAGGCTTTAAGTGCTTTGTTTTCCGATACTTAGGGAGGTGACTGGTATCTGGTGGTGCCCCTGGTCTTCAAAACCAGTGTGGGGTCCGCAAGGGTCCCGGGTGGGTTCGATTCCCATTCACCTCCGCCAATTTTGCAGTCTGCGCGGTTGGAAAACGATGCAAGCCGATCGCAATAAGGAAAGATCTGCGTCCGTGCCAACGTTTACGGTATTCGCGTCGCGAATTTCATGAATTTCCCCATCCGACCAGTCTTGTTTCTCTTGCTGCTGAGCGCCGGGATCGCGGCCATGGTGTACGGCGCGCGCTATCATGCGGCGGTCGTCGGGGAGGAACGGGAGGTGGAGCGGGAGATTCTGATTCCGCTGGCCGGTTTTGCGCCGGGGGCGGGGTTTGGCGTGCCCGGCGACCCCACCCTCGGTCCGCCGGAAGGGCCCGCTACGCCCGACGGCAGTGCAGGCATGTCGCCCGACGAGGCCCAGGGCTTCATGAAGAAGAAAGTCACCCAGCGGGTGTTGGTCGACAAGATCGTCGCGGAGCCCCGTCTGAATCGCGAGGTGAGCATCGGCGGCGTTGCGCTTTCGGGGGACGGCACACTGCTGCAAACTTATATTAGCGGCCGTCCGCCTTCGCTGTGCCCTACGTGAGTGAAGTAGGAGGGGTCGTGGTGTCCATGACCGGGGAAAAAGCGAAGACCGCGATACGGAAAATCGCCCGCTGGCGATTTTCCGTGCAACTGCTGTCGCTGGCGATATGGCTTGATCCGTTGCTGGTTCGCTGCCACACGGTCTGTTCGCCGGTCTTCCATTGCTATTCCTGCCCGTTGGCGACGTTTGCCTGCCCGATCGGGGTGATCGCGAACTTTTCGGCCATCCATATGATCCCTTTCCTGGCCCTGGGCACGCTGATCGTGGCCGGAGCGCTCGCGGGCAGCTTCATTTGCGGCTGGACATGCCCCTTCGGGTTGCTGCAGGATCTTCTGGACCGCGTGCCGACTCCCAAGTTTGTGTTGCCCAATTGGACCGGTTACTTTCGTTTCCTGGTGCTGTTGGGACTGGTTATTATCGTTCCCTATTGGTGGGGTGATGGGCATGCCTTGTTTTTCTGCCGGGTATGCCCTGCGGGCGCCTTGGAAGCGGCGGTGCCCAACACGATACACAGCGCCATGAGCGGCAGCGGGGTGGTTTGGCCCACGGCCACGAAGACCGTTATTCTCCTGGTCTTCGTGGTACTGGCTTTATTTACATGGCGGCCGTGGTGCAGTGCGCTGTGTCCGCTGGGAGTCGTTTTTTCCTTGTGCAACGGCGCTTCGCTGTTGGTCATGCGATTTCACCGCAGCCAATGCGTGGAATGCGTCGATTGCCGCAGCCTTTGCCATACGGGCGAAGAAGCCCGCGGCCGGATCAATCAAATTCGCTGCATTCGCTGCCTGGAATGCACCCGTTGTCGCGCGGTGACGGTGGGGACGGCGTTTGGAAGAACGAAGGACGTAGGATGAAAGGCCCGGTGGTGGGCGCACGGAGGACGAGTTATATCAGCCCGAATTGGAATAATAATTCGGCGGCTGGTGGGATTGACAAGCACTCTTTGGGGGTTTAGAAAGAAACACGTCATCTAGGAGTCCTCCGATGCGCATCGCATACCTGCTTCTGCCGGTAATCGCGCTGGCGGCCGGCATGGCCGAGGCGGCCCCGCGGACATGGACCAGTGCCAACGGCAAGTTCACCATTCAGGCCGAGTTGGTGACGGTCAAGGACGACAAGGTCGAGCTGCGCAAGGCCGACGGCGACACCATCGAGGTGCCGCTGGAGAAACTCTGCGAGGCGGATCGGCAGTACGCTAGCGCCAGTTGCGCCCGGCAGGACGACGGCAAAGTGGCCGATACGGCCGCGGCGGGCGCCGAGGAGCCGGCAACTTGCGCGCTGGAATTGAAACGGCTGGGCATGTCGAAGGGAGCCGCGGGATCGTCGGCGGGGAGCGACGCGCTGCTACGATTGTGTACGCCCCAGACCTTCTTCATGGACGTCGGCGGCCGCGGCCGACCCTCCAATGAGGATGCGGATGCCTTCCGGCAAGTCATCAAGAGAGAGCCGCGCAGCTACGTGGCGGCGCGGCCGTTTCGCGGCGTTGCCCGGCTCGGCTCCCACGAGTACGGCTTCGTGCTCGACGCCTCCAGCCCGGCGGTGCCGGGCTACGACCGCTTGTATTTCGATCTCAACGGCAATGGCGATCTCACCGACGATCGCGCGATCGTCGGGGTGATTACTGGCACGCGGCAGGTGAACACGGCGGTATTCCCGCGCGTGGACCTGCCGATCGAGGTCGACGGCAGCCGGCAGGACTATTCGTTCTTTTTCAAGGTTCTGTGCTCCAGTTTGGGCGGCTACGCCAGCGCGTCACTGACGCCGGCCGCGTACCGCGAGGGGAAAATGCTGCTGGGTGGCAAGAAGTGCCACGTCGTTCTGCTGGACGCCAACAGCAACGGACGATTCAGCGACGAGTCGCGCGTGCCGAGCATGACGGGGGTGCCGCGGATCATCCCCGGCGACATGCTGTTGTTCAGCGCCGAGCGCAGCGGCAGGACGTCGCGCGGCGGCAGCGGCGTGGAAGGCCGCTGCTGCGTGGCCAAGGAGATCTGCCTCGACGGACGATTCTACGAATGCCAGATTCCGCCGCTGGGCGACAAACTGACGCTCAAGCCCTCCGCGGCCGCGCTGGGCTACGTGACCAATCCCAACCCCGGTTTCAACGCGGTGATCTACAGCGACGCGGGCAGCGTGCTGAGCATCAACGGCGGAAGCTCGAAGATCGCCTTGCCGGAAGGCTCGTGGCGGCTGGTCTCCTACACCATGGACCAATTCGCGTTGACGAAATCCGGCCCGGCGGCAAAATCCCTCAAGGGCAAGAGGGCGGGCACGTCCGACCGTCGTTCCGCGACGTCGCCCGTCGTTGTCGGCGTCAGCGGCCGGGGCCTGATTCTCGTCGCGGCGGCGTCGGCCGACTCGCCGGTGGTCCACGTTCGCAAGGACGACGTAGCGCCGTTTCCTTTCGGCCCGCCGTACAAAGCCGTGATCATTTCCAGCCGCGAGCGTTCCGCGTCCAACTCCGTGCGGTTGTCGTTGTTGCTCACGGGGGCCGGGGGCGAGCGCTGCACGAGCATCATGCTGGCCAACGGGTCGCGTCCCACTCCGCCCGCGTTCACCATCGTGGATGCCGCGGGAAAAGTGGTCGAGCAGGGCAAATTCGAGTTTGGATGAGGTTTCACCTGCGGGTACTCGTGGCGAGTACCACCCCAAGCCTCCGGTGAGTTCCATGTCCGTTTGCAGTTGGAAGCCGCCTGCGTCCCGGTGCAGTACGAGGAAGCGGTGATCAAGTTGTAAGCGCGATTGGGTGTTTTGGCGTGCAGCAGTAGTCGTTCAGTTGCGGCGGTCCGCAGGTCGATCCTGGCCTGCGAGAGCGGCGGCCACGATCATGAGGGCCGAGCTGCTGCTGGTCATGATCTGCTCGGGCCGGCTGCCGTTCACACACCATCGCGAGCCCGGGCCTTCGGCCGGACCGCCCCACGACCCGCCGTAATACCCCCGCGACGTCCGCGCATTGCGGTAAATCGAATCGGCGGTCCTGCGCAGCAACGCCCGGTGCGCGAGATCGATGCCGGGCAGTGAAAGCACGTCCCGGGCCCAATCGCCGGCAAAAGTGCCGTTGGCCCAGGCGTCGCGATCATTGAGATAAATGCCGCCGGCGGTAAGCTTCCGGGCGATGCCCTCGGCGGTGCGCAGCGCCCGCTGAAGGTACTGCTTGTCGCCGGTGAGGCGGAACAGGCGGGCGTGCAGAATGCCCATGGCCATGTTTCCGGCCAGAAAGGTGACGCTGCCGGCTTCGGCGATGCGGCCGGGATCGTCGTGGCCGAGGGGTCCCTGGCGGCCGCGATCGGCCCAGTAGATGCCGTCGGGGCGAAGCAAGTTGGACTCCATCCATTGGTAGCAACCGAGCGCTTTGTCCTTCATCGCCGCGTCGCCGCTGGCCTCCGCTGCGCTGAGCGCGGCGATCACGACGGCGGCCGCGTAGAGCGATTTCGCTTGCCGCTGGTTGTTGTACCAGAGGCCTCCGCCCAACTCGCCGTCGAGCCATCGCCGGAAGGCGTTGTTCACCAGCCCCTTGGCCCGGTCGAGCGCGTCGCGGTCGCCCGAATGACGATAGAGCGTCAGGTAGAGCAAGGCGTCCCATCCCGAGTCGTCGCAGGCGGGATGCAGCGGACCGCCGGCCGCCTCAAGTTCCTCGGGCGTATAGAGGTTCTTCAGCCGGGTCCATTCGGTTTGCAGGCGTTGGGCGATCGTCGGATCGCCGCTGGCGCGATCGAGCGCATCGAGCGCGAAGATCATCATCGCCCGTTCCCAGAGGCCGCCCCTCGGCTGCGCTGGGCCCGCCGGGGCCGGGCCTGACAGCGGATAACCGTGCGAGGTGGGAACGATGCAGCCTTGCTTCAAGCCGCCGGTCCAGAAGTGAGCCAACAGGTCGTCCACCGCCGTTTCGGCCTGAGCGGTATAATGGTCCGGCACGGCCCAGGGACTCTCGAACTTAAGGCCCGAAAAGCGTACGTCGGCCGCTTCCGCAGCCACGCCGAAGCGGGTAATCGCATCCAGCACCGCGCGGGGGATTTCCGGGGTCCGCTCCACGTAAGCGAGGTACTTGTCGCCGTACAGGGCCACCTTGAGCGAACCACCGGCCTGACACACCCGCAAGGCGAATTCCGCGTCGCCGCCCGGTATCCAACCGCTGCTGAGAACGGTGTGCCAGGCCCGTTGGAAAACCTGGACCTCAACGCATGTCAGGTCCCCTGCCCGCCGTTGAACGTCGACCGCCAACCGCGGCTTCTGGCCCTCGTCGCCGAAGAGCAATCGGGCGGAGCCGATCAATGGGTTGCCGCGGCGGACGGCGATGTTGGTGAAGACCGACCACGAACGGCCGGGCTTGAGCGCGGTGTTCCACGCCATGGCGGCACCGGCGGCGCGGATGGAAAGGGAGTCTTCCGCCGAGACTTTCCAGTCGCCGGCGGTTTCCCAGCCGGCCTTGCACGGCCGCGGCCACAAGACAGACGCGGCGGCCAACGCGGCGTATAGACAGGTCCTCACGACTCTTGCCGGAAGCCAAGGTTGGGCGATGGTGCTCACGTTGATTCTCTCCGCCCGCGGTTGGGCCAATCGACGCCCGACATGGCGGCCAGCGCCAACTCCAGGGCGTGGGTGCCGTCGCGGCCGTGTCCTTGGGCCTGGACGGCGAGGTACAACTGGTTGGCCAGCGCCAGCCCCGGCAGACACAGGCCCAGGCGGCGGGATTCGTCGAGCGCGATGCCCATGTCCTTGATGAAGTGCTCGACGAAGAAGCCGGGCTCGAAGCGGTTGGCGATGATCCGCGGCGCGAGATTCGCCAGCGACCAGCTTCCGGCGGCCCCGGAGCCGACCGATTGCAGCACCGTCTCCGGATCGAGGCCCGCGCGGTAAGCGTAGAGCAGGGCTTCGCAGACGCCGATCATGTTTCCGGCGATGAGGATCTGGTTGACGAGCTTGGTGTGTTGCCCGGCCCCGGGGCCGCCTTGGTAGACGATGGTCTTGCCCATCGCTTGCCAGCAAGGCTGCAGGGCATCGACCGCTTCGCGATCCCCGCCGATCATGATCGAGAGCCGGGCCTCGCGGGCGCCGACGTCGCCGCCGGAGACCGGCGCATCGAGACTGCGAACGCCTTGCCGGGCGGCCGCGGCGGCGATCTCGACCGCCAGCGCCGGCTGGCTGGTGGTCATGTCGACCACGACCATGCCGGGCCGCGCGGCGGCCAAAACGCCGTCGTTGCCCAGGATCACCTGACGCACGTCGGCCGGGTAGCCCACGATGGTGAACACCACGTCGCTGAGCCGGGCCACGCCCTGCGGCGAATCGGCCCAAGCGGCGCCGCGGGCCAACAGCGCTTCGGCCTTGGAGCGGCTACGGTTGTTGACCGTGACCGAATACCCGGTCGCAAGCAAATGGCCGCACATGCTGGAACCCATGACCCCGGTGCCGATCCAGCCGATGCGGGTTTGTCCGGGGACGATGTGAAGAACGCTCATGATGGATTCTCTCTAATTGACCGGCTTCAGGGTTACCAGCGCCAGGTTCATCGCCTTCCACTTTCGGGCGTCGCCGGCCGGGCGGACGTTGATCACGATCTTGCCCGGGCGGTTGAACTCCAGCGTGCCCAGCTTCACGTTGACAAAAGTTTCCCAGGAGTCGGTTTTGGGGGCCTTCGCGGCGAGCTTCTGGGGACCGGCCTCGACGACGAATTCGTTTTCGGCCCGTTGCGAGCTGAGCCGGGCGGTGAGCCGGTACTTGCCCGGCTTCTCGACCAGGATCGGCCACGAGGCGTACTCGGCAAAGTCGTCCCAGGCGCCGATGCTGACGCCGCTGCCGCCATGCCGCGCGGCGCGAAGCCGCTTGCCGTGCAGATCGGCCGCGGCCGCTTCGAGCACGAAACTGCCGTTGGCCTCGGCCGTGATGCACTCGGCGTTGGCGATCGCGGGAACGACCGGCGCGGAAGCCGCCAGGTCGAGGCCCGTGATCTTCAGCACGAAGGCATGCCCGCAGGGCTTCTCGGCGGGCAGGGTGACGACCAGGCCGGTCGGGCCGCGCTGGAAGGCGACCTTCTCCGGCGTGCCGAGCAGCTCCACGCCCGTCACGTCGCCGCGGATGCCGGGCGCGGCGGCCGCCAGGGTGCGGAGGGTCAGCTTGCCGTCGGCGGGCCAGGCCAAGGCCGCGGCATACAGCGCGCCGTCTTTAGTCGTGAAACGGAAGTCGGCCGCGGTGTAGGGCTTTTTGCGCGTGTCGCTGGCGCCGCCGAAGTGGCCCATCTGCGGACGCTCGACGGCCGAGGGGCCTTCGCCGAAGATCTTCCAGGGCCGCGTGCCGAAGATGCACGCCTGGTTGACCGCCATCCACGCGGCCAGGTCTTGGAGCACCTGCACTTCGTCTTCGTCGATCGTGCCGTCGCCGCGGACCGGGATATTCAGCAACAGGTTGCCATTCTTGCTGACGATGTCCAACAGCATGTGGATCACCTGCGTGGCCGTCTTGTAGCCATGCCGCTCGAAGATGGGACGATTGTAGTGCCAGCCGCCGATGCAGGTGTCGGTCTGCCATACGAACGGCTCGACACGGGTGGAAACGCCGCGCTCGATGTCCCAGACCAGGCACTTTCGCTGCTGTTCGTCGAGGCCCTTGGTGTTCATCACCGCTTCGTTGCGGCCGCCGCCGCGCCGGCTGCTCGAATTATAAAGGTGGGCGGCGATGCCGAGGCCGATCCGCTCGTCGACGCCGCGGAGCGGCAAAACGCTGTCGTCGAAGTACAGCAGATCCGGCTGGTACTTGTCCACGAGGTCGATCACGCGATTGTAGAACTTCTGGCAGTAGGCGGCGCTGGGCGGGTCGCCCGGCGTGCGATTGCGGCTGTTGCGGTTGATGGGGTCGGAGCTGGGCTTGTGGTTCTGCGCGTAGAGGTCTTGCGGGTCGAGGCCTTCCCACCACTGGCCCCGGCCATCGGCCTTGGTGAGCCGTCCGTCGTAAGGCACGCCCGCCTGCGGCCCGCTCTTGTCGCTGAGCTGGGTGACTTCGTACCACTCCCACGACCGGGCGGCGTGAACGGTGACGCCGAACCGCAGACCCGCCTTGCGCGCCGCCTTCGCCCACATGCCCACCAGGTCCTTCTTCGGACCGACATTGACCGAGTTCCACGGCTGGTACTTCGAGTCGAAGGTGTCGAAGTTACAGTGGTGGTTGGCCAGCATGACGAAGTACTTCGCGCCGGCCTTCTTGTACAAATCGATGAGCTTCTCGGGATCGAACTTGTCGGCCTTCCAGGCGTTGCAGACGTCCTTGAAGCCGAAGACCGACGGATGGCCGTAATGTTCCACGTGGTACTTGTATTGTGGGCTGCCCTCGATGTACATGCTGCGGGCGTACCAGTCGCCGAATTCGGGCTGACACTGCGCGCTCCAATGGGCCCAGATGCCGAACTTGGCGTCGCGGAACCACTCGGGACACTGGTACTGCCCGAGCGACTCCCAGTCGGCGCGGAAGGGGCCCGCGGCGTAGGGATAGCTGCCCTGGGGTTTCGGCTCCGCCGCGGCGGTCAGGCCGGCCAGCACAAGGACGGCTGCAAGCACGATGAGGTTGCGCATGGTTGTTCTCCGGATGAGCTTCGAGCGACAGGCTATCGATCAGCGAGATCGTCCATTATGCCGGCCGCGCCCGCCCAGTGCAATGATCGACCCACATCACGGGCGGGCCAGGAGCGACGCGACTTTGGCCTCATCCACGTCCACCCCCAATCCCGGGCCGGTGGGCAGGAGGGCCAGATCGCCGCGCATCGACAGCGGGGTGGCGAGAATGCTGTCGGACTGGAACTGCGGCCCGTTCAGCGCGGCCGGTTTCTCCAGCCCGTAGGCCGCAAACAGGGCCAGCGAGGCGGCCAAGGAAAGATCCGGGTCGGAGAGCCCGCTGCCGAGCCAGAACAGTCCCGCGTCGAGCGCGCGCTCGATCTGGCGACGGGCCGATTCCAAGCCGCCGGCCCGCGAGACCTTGATCGTCAGGCCGTCCATCATTCCCAGGCGGATGAACTCCTCGGCATCGACGGGCGAGACGACGCCCTCGTCCATGACAATGGGGACGGCGCCCTGCCGGCGGAGGGCCTGGTAGCCGCTGATGCGATTGGGTGGCAGCGGAGACTCCAGCACGTCGACGCCCACCTCGGCCAATTGCGGCGCCACGCTTAAGGCGGTGGCGACGTCGAAGCCGCAGTTGCCGTCGGCCCAAAGGAAACCGTCCGGCGCCAGACGGCGGACCTGGCGGGCGAGTTCCACGTCGAACGTCGGGTCGCCGCCGCCGATCTTGATGTTGAAGTTGCCATAGCCGCGCCGCCGGCCGTTTTCGATCACCGCGCCCAGGTCGTCCAACGACAACACGTTCACGGTCCAACTCAGCCGCACCGGCTCGCCCGGCGGCCGGCCCCACATCCGGCACAACGATTGGCCGGTGAGTTTGCCGTACAGATCGTACAGCGCCAGATCGACTCCGGCCCGCGTAATGGGCATCGGCGTGCTGAACGACGTGGCCAAAGCGCGGTCCAAAGCCTGCTGCACGCCGGGCGGATCGCCCGCATCGAGGCCAAGGATCGCCGGGGCGAAGTACTGCCGCATCACCGCCAGCGCCGTTTCGACCGTCTCGAAGCTCCAGGTATGGACCGGCAGGCTCTGGCCCCAGCCCACCGTGCCGTCTTCGGCGACCATTTTGACCAGGATCGCCGCACGGACGGAGCGCGGACCGATGAACTTGAAGTAGCCGTGAAATGGATACTCCAGCGGAATGAAATCCAGGGCCTGAATCTTCATGCTTCGCGCGACCTATGCCTTCGGCGATAAGACCCGCCGGCCGACCATGGCATTGGCCTTGTCGTTGCCGAGGAACCGCTCTTTTTCCGGGTCCCACCGCAGTTTCCCGCCGACCTGGATGGCGATCTGCCCCAGGTGGCCCAGCGACGTGACGCGATGGCCCACTTCGGCCGGTTCGAGCGTCTCGCCGCGGGTTTTCACCGCGTCGATGAAATCCTGTTTGTCGCTCTTCACGTAGAAATGGATGCCGTCGGCGGGGATCACGGGGGCCGGCATCAGTGCGGGCTTCCGCTTCGCCTTCTTTTCGTTGAAGAACAGATAGCCCTCGCGGCCGCCGATGTTGGCTTTGAGCTGACCGTACTCGGCATAGACCCAGCCGTCGCTCCCCTCGATGCGGAAGAAGGGCTTTTCGGTGCGATAGGTCCAATCCACGCCGGCGGCGAATCGCATCTTGACCTCGAACTTCACGAGCACGTTCCAGAAGCTGTCGGCCGGCGGATATTCGCCGGTGGCCTCGATCTCGACCGGCCCCGTCCGCTCCAGCCCGGTGGCGAAGGCCGCCCCGTCGTTCCAGTGCGTGGTCCAGTTGGTGATCATCCCGTCGCAATAATAGAGGTTCCGCATCCAGCCTGGCCGTTCGTAGGCCTTAGGCTTGGTGACCCGCTTCTCGGTGTAGGGGGCGCGGGGGGCCGGGCCTTGCCAAAGCTCGTAATCGAGCTCCGCCGGCACGGGCATCTCGGATTGCGGCGGGCAACCGCAGTCGCTCCCCGGCACGCCCACGGTCACCGTGTGCACCTTGCCGATCAGCCCGTTGCGGACGATTTCCGCCGCCTGCACGATGTGCGGGTAGGACCGCAGCTCGCTGTCGACGCGGAAAACGCGGCCCAGCCGCCTGGTCGCGTCGCTGAGCTTGCGGCCTTCGCCGATCGAACGCGTGATGGGCTTTTCCAGCGATACGTCCTTGCCCGCCTCCATGGCTGCCAGGGCCATCGGCACGTGCCAATGGTCGGGCGCGGAGATCATCACCGTGTCGACGTCCTTGCGGGCGAGGATTTCGTGAAAGTCCTTGTAGGCGCCGCAACCCTTATAACTGCCCGCGGGCCGACCCTTGGCGTAGGCCGTTTCGACCTGCCCCCGGCCATTGGCCAGCCGCCAGGAATCGACGTCGCAGACCGCCAGGATCTGCACGTCGGGCATGGCGAGGAATTGCCTCACGTTGGTCAACGTGGCCTGCCGTCCGACGCCGATCATGCCCACGGTGATCCGCTGACTGGGCGCAGGCTTCGCATCCCGTCCGAGCGAGGAGCCGGGAATGACCAGGGGAGCGGCGCAAACCGCGGCCTTCTGAAGAAAGTGACGACGAGTGATGCTGCGGGGATTCATGACGAAACGCTCCGGACAATTAGCGGGCGAGGTAATCACAAATCAGTTGCATATTCTCCGGCGGGGTCTCCAGCGGCAGGGCGCCGGTGCCCATCACGCAATTGGTCCGCGGGCCGACAATCTCCAGCACGCGGTCGACGCCGCGATAGATCCGCTCGGGATCGTGGCAGGTCACCACGCCGGGATCGAGATTGACGCGGATTTTCACCTGGGGATGGGTCCGGGCGACCCGCTCGACAAAGGCGGCCTGGTCGGTCTCCACGTTGCAGCAGAGATAATTCGTGCCGGTGGAAAGGATGTCGTCGAGCACCGGATAGGTGTTGCCGCCCATGATGCAAGGCACCGCGTGACCGACGGCTTCGGCCGCGATTTCGAGGACGCGCCGCAAGGCCGGCATTTCCAACTCGTGGAACTGCCGCGGCGAGAGCAGCGGCGGCGCGGCGGCCGATTCGAAAAACGCCACGTCGAGTCCCGCCCGGGCGACGGCCCGGCAGAGCACGGCCTGGTTCTCCGCTAGCCGCATGAGCAGGGCGGCGAGTTGCTCGGGGTAGAGCGCCGCATCCATGCAGAGATCGTTGATGCCGCGGAGATTGAAAGCGATCGAGAAGGGACCGCCCACCGGCAGGCGCACGTCGGCCTCGGGGAACTCGCGTTTCAGGCGTTGCCCGACCGCAAGCATCATCGCGATCCGTCCATCCCGCTGTGGATCGAACGGGGCCAGGCGGATTCCTTCCTCGATCGACGACAACAGCGGCTGGTGGATCGCGGGGATGGCGTCGGGCGTCGAGGCGGCTACCTTGGCCCCATAGGCCTCGGCCTCGAGATTGTAGATGTCGATGGCCACCGCAATCACCTGCTGACGGTAGTGCAAGTAAGCGGCACGGTGCGCGGCGAACATCAACTCCGGATCGCGCGACACCTCCCAGGGAGTTCGCCCGACGAAGCGGGCGGCATGCTCATAGATCACAGGCGTAAAGGGGATCTTCATGGCGACGGGCTTCTTGCGTGATCGTTGGCCATCGTCGACAGCCGCCGGCGGCGACGTGGCCCAACGGTGACAATTCGTGGTGAAAGCGGCGGGAACCAACCCCTATTGATAATTCGCTTCTCGTTCCCCGTCAAGGACCTGGGGGATTTGCCGCCGGCGCGTCGGTGGGGTAGAATCGCCGTGTTCCGGCGACCGCCGGAGCGCGTCCAGGAGCGTGGTCAAGGCGATTTACCTTCGGAACCGTGAGAATCAGCAATGCTCCGCATCGTCCGGCGTCATTTCCACTTCGCCATCGCCCTCACGGCGCTGGCCCGGCTCGCCTATGCGGGGGAAGCGGCATTTTCCCCGTCCTCGGGTCATAGCGGCGGGGCCGAGCCGTTGTCGATCCGGAACGAGTCGCTCCAAGTGACCTACAATGCGGCGACGTCGAGTTTCTCCGTACAATGCCAGGGCTCCAGGAAGACGGTGTTTTCCGACGGCCGCTTGCAGCGCGGCGACGGCACGGCCAAGGTGGCCAAGACGGCAGACGCGAAGTTCGGCCCGGGCGAGACCATTGAAATCACCTATCCCGGCGGCAATCGCGACTCGATTTTGCTGTTTCCCCGCCTGCCGTGGGTGCTTTTCCGTTCCACTCTGCACAACGCCGGCCGCGAGCCGGTGGTCGTCGATCGCGTGCAAGCCCTCGCGGCCGCCGTGAACGTCGGCGCGCCGCTCGACGCGCTGCGGGCCTTCGGCACGGGCGGATTGACCGCCGTGGAAAAGAACCCCGGCAGCTATGCCTATCTCGCCATCGTCAATCCCGCGACGCGCGCGGGCGTGGTCGGCGGTTGGCTCACCCACGATCGGGGCAGCGGCGTCGTGTTTTCGCCGGTCGAGCAGGGGCAAGTCCGCGTGCGGGCGCAGATCGACTACGGGCGGCTCCGCATCAAGCCCGGCCAGGACGCCCAAAGCGAAACCTTCGCGTTGGGCTGGTTCGACGACGCACGGCTGGGACTGGAAGCCTACGCCGACGCGATCGCCGCGATCTACTCGATCAAGCTGCCGCCGCAGTCGGCCGGATACTGCACCTGGTACGCCGACAAGCACGGCGGCGCCTGCGATGAAAAACACCTGGCCGAGTTGTCGGCCTTCGCCGCCGAACGGCTCAAACCGTTCGGCTTCGACTTCGTCCAAATCGACGATACGTGGCAAGCCGGCGTATCTAGCAACGGTCCGAAGCGCGGTTTCACCGCGCACGATCCGCACGGGCCGTATCCGGGCGGCATGAAAGCGGTCGCCGCGAACATCCGGCGGCTGGGCCTTACGCCCGGCATCTGGTTCATGCCGTTCGCGGGCACCTCGTATGATCCGCTCTTCAAGGACCACCAGGACTGGTTCGCCACGGGCCCCGACGGCAAACCGTTCGAGGCCCGCTGGGGCGGCACCTGCCTGGACATGACCCAGCCCGGCGCGCGGGAGCACTTGCGCGACGTCGTCGACCGCATCGCGCATCGCTGGGGCTACAAGATCTTCAAGATGGACGGCCTGTGGACGGGCACCGCCACCCGGCTGATGTACGTCAACAACGGCTACCAGGACGACCGGATCGGCGAAGCGCGGCTGCACGATCCCGATAAGACGCAGATCGAGGCCTTCCGCGACGGTCTGCGGCTGGTCCGCCAGGTGGCCGGCCCCGACGTGTTCCTGCTGGGTTGCTGCGTGTCGCAAAACATGCGTTCCTTCGGCGGGGCGTTCGGCCTGTTGGACGCCATGCGCGTCGGGCCCGACACCGGCGCGGGCCGCATCGGCGCTCCGCACGGCTCGCGCAACTATTTCCTCCACGGCCGCGTGTGGTACAACGACCCCGATTGCGTGTCGGTGCGGGCGAGCACCTCCCTGGATCAGGCCCGTTTGAACGCTTCGTGGACGGCCGTTTCCGGCCAACTGTTCTACAACAGCGACTGGATGCCCGATTTGCCGGCCCAGCGGCTCGACATTCTCAAGCGCACGATCCCGGCCCACGGCCTGCTGCCGCGGCCGGTCGACTTGTTCGAGAACGATCCGGCCCGGATCTGGCTGCTCAGCGACGCGCGTCGCCGGCCGCGCCGCGACATTGTGGCGCTGTACAATTGGGACCAGAATCGCCCGGCGACCATCGCCTGCGACCTGACCCGGATCGGCCTGCCGGCGAACCAGGAATTCGTGGGGTTCGACTTCTGGGCCGGCAAGTTCGTGGCGCCCTTCCGGGGCACGCTAAGCGTCGAGTTGCCTGCCGCGTCGTGCCGCATCCTGGCCGTGCGGCCGACGGCTGCCCATCCGCAACTGCTGAGCACTTCGCGACACCTCACCCAAGGCATGGTCGACGTTATCGAGGAAACGTGGGATTCTTCGGCCAGGACGCTCCGCGGCGTGAGCCGCGTGGTGGCCGGCGATCCGTACGAGTTGCGGATCGTCGTTCCCCTGGGAAGCGATTCGTGGCTGGCGCGGCAATTCTCCGTCGCGCCCGGCGATGCGGCGGCCGGCGTCCGCGGCGGATTCAAGCAGCAGGGGCCGAAGCTCCGGGCGTTGATCAACAGCCCGGCGAGCCGTGACGTGCGGTGGGAGCTGCGATTCGACCCGGGCGAGGTCAAAGCGCAGCAGCCGGTTCCCGTGGCCCATCTCGAAGCGGCGTCCGACTATGCGGCGGTGACCCTCCGCTGGGACGACAACGGCGCCGATTGCTATCGCGTGGCGCGCAACGACGGCACGACCTTTCAGTGTACGGAGGCCAATCTGAGCGACGGTTCCGCCGGGCACGGGAAGAAGTACCGTTACGCCGTACAGGCAATCGGTTGGACCGGCACGGCGTCGGCCCCCACGGCGATCGAGGTTGCCACGCCGGCCGAATTGCGGCGTCCACCGCCGCCGCCGCTGCCCGACGTTCATCTGGCCGATCTGAAACCGCTTTCGGCCAAGATCGGCTTTGGGAAGCTGGGGATCAACAAGTCGGTGCTGGGCAAGCCGCTCCGGGTCGAGGGCACGCGCTACGCGCGCGGCCTGGGTGCCCATGCCAACGCCTTGCTGGTTTACGCGATTCCCGCCGGCGCGAAGCGGTTTGTGGCAACGGTCGGGCTGGACGATGAGAAGCGCGACGATCCGCGCGGGAGCGTCACGTTCGAGGTTTACGGCGACGTGAAGGAGATGGGCGAGCCGCCCGTCCTGTTGGCCAAAAGCCCGGTGCTCTCGGCCAAGACCGTTCGCGCATGGGCTTTCGACGTGGCGTTGAACGCGCGTTTCAAGCAGCTTCGGCTGGTGGTGACCGACGCCGGCGACGGCATCGCGTGCGACCACGCCGACTTCGTCAACGCGGGGTTTGTGAGCAAATAGCATCCCAGCCCGGCGCCGAGCCGGAGTATGACGAATGCATCCGAAAAGATTTGGCGTTTTAGTTCACCGCAAGGAGTTTGCACCATGAAATCAGCGTTTGCGACGCTCACTGTAATCGTCGCCTTGACTTGGGTTCCGGCGATGGCCCGAGCGGCGGGCCCCGATATCGTGCTGGCCGACTTCGAAGGCCGCGACTACGGCAACTGGAAGACCAGCGGAGAGGCCTTCGGCGCGGGACCCGCACAGGGCACGCTGCCGCACCAGATGACGGTGAGCGGCTACCGCGGCCACGGCCTGGTCAACAGCTTCTACGGCGGCGACAAATCGACCGGTACGCTGACTTCGCCCGACTTCAAGATCGAGCGCAAGTTCATCACTTTCCTGATCGGCGGTGGCGGCTGGGAGGGGAAGACCTGCATGAACCTGTTGGTCGACGGCGTCGTGGTGCGCACGGCGACCGGGCCGAACACCCGGCCGGGCGGCAGCGAGATGTTGGAGCCGTGCTCCTGGGAGGTGGGCGAGCTGGCCGGCAAGACGGCGAAGATCCAGATCGTCGACGCCGCCGCCGGCGGCTGGGGGCACATCAACGTGGATCAGATCGTCGAGAGCGATCGCAAACCGCCGGCGCTGCTGGCTTCACAGCGGCGCGAGTTCAAGATCGCCCGGCGCTACCTCAACATCCCCATCCGCAACGGCGCGCCGAAACGCAAGGTCGACGTGCTCGTCGAGGGGCGGTTGGCCGTACAGCTCGACATCGAGCTGGCCGACGCCCAGCCCGACTGGTGGGCGTTCATGGATACGTCCGCCTGGCGCGGCAGGACTCTCGCGCTCAAAGTCGACAAGCTACCGGAGGGCTCGACCGCGCTCTCCGCGATCGAGCCGTCCGACGAGATCCAGGACGCCGCGGATCTCTACCACGAGCCGCTGCGTCCGCAGTTCCACTTCTCCTCGCAGCGCGGTTGGAACAACGACCCCAACGGGCTGGTCTTCTACCGCGGCGAGTATCATTTGTTCTATCAGCACAATCCGTACGGCTGGGGTTGGGGCAACATGCACTGGGGCCACGCGGTGAGCCGCGACCTGGTGCACTGGGAGGAGATCGGCGACGCCCTGGCGCCGGACGCTCTAGGGCCGATGTTCAGCGGTTCGGCGGTCGTCGACTGGAAGAATAGCAGCGGCTTGGGCCGCGACGGCCAGCCGCCGCAAGTGCTGATCTACACGGCCGCGGGCAGTCCCACCGTGCAGTGCATCGCCGCGAGCGCCGATGGCCGCCACTACGCCAAGTTCCCCGGCAATCCGGTCGTCCCCGAGATCACCGGCGGCAACCGCGACCCGAAGGTCTATTGGCACGCACCGACCGGGAAATGGGTCATGGCGCTGTACGTCGGCCTGCCCGGCAAAGACAACCAAGGGGACAAGAAACACAGGCCCATCGACGAGCACACCATTCATTTCCTCACCTCGCCGAACCTGAAAGACTGGACGGTCGCCAGCCACATCGAGGGCTTTCACGAATGTCCCGATTACTTCGAGCTGCCGGTCGACGGCGACGCGACGAACAAGAAATGGGTGCTCACGGCCGCCAACAGCGACTACATGCTGGGCCAATTCGACGGCACGAAGTTCACGCCGGAGACCGAGAAGCTCAAAGGCCAGCGCGGCCGCGGCTACTATGCGGCACAGACGTTCGCCGATTTGCCGGCCGCCGACGGCCGCCGTATCCAGATTGGTTGGCTGCAAGCGCCGTCGCCGGGGATGCCGTTCAACCAGTGCATGAGCATTCCCTTGGAACTGACGCTGCGATCGACGGCGGCCGGCCCGCGATTGGCGTGGCAGCCGGTGAAAGAGCTGGAGGCGCTGCGGGGCAAAGCGCTCCGCCGGGGCCCATTGACGCTCGCCGAAGGCGGCGCGAATCCACTGGCCAAGGCCGGCGGGGAGCTGCTGGAACTGCGCGCCGAGTTCGCGCCGGGCGCCGCGGCGGAGGTGGCGTTCACGGTCCGCGGTGTGCCGATCGTCTACGACGTGAAGGCCGAGGAGATCGTCGTCAACAACCATCGCGCCCCGGCACCGCTCCGCGACGGCCGCCAGCGGTTGATCGTTTACGCCGATCGCACCGCGTTGGAAGTCTTCGCCAGCGACGGCCTGACCTACGTGCCGATGCCGCTGATCCCCAAGGCGGAAGAGCGGTCCGTCGCCGTGGCCGTCAAGGGCGGCGCGGCGCGATTCGGCGGGCTGGAGGTCTACGAATTGAAATCGATTTGGCCGAAGTGACGTTGGGTGGCACGCTCTGAGCGCAGCGAAGGGCGTGGTTTGCCGGCTGCCACGCCCATCACTTCGTTCTGGGCGTGCCACCCAATTGCCCAAGTTATTCGCTCACCGCGGCTCACTTCACCCGGCCATCGGCTACCGGGCGGTGGCGCGGCACTTTGGCGCCGAAGTCGCCGATGAAGTTCCACATCGTCCGCCGGTTCAAATCGACTTCCGCCACGGCCACCGTGCCCCATTGCTTGGCCTGGGCGATCACCTCGCCGCTGCGATCGAAGACCGCGGAAATCATCCAGTTGCGGGAGACGTCTTCGTAGGTGCTGCTGACCAGATAGACGTTGTTTTCGCAGGCGCGGGCGCGGGCCAGCAGCGGGTTGCAGCCCCACACCGGCCAGGCGATCACCTCGGCGCCGCGCTTGGCCAGTTCGCGGGCCGGCTCGGGGAAGAACCCGTCGTAGCAGACCATCAAGCCGACCTTGCCGAACCGCGTGTCGAACACGGGGTAATCGTCGCCGGGAGCCACGCCCGCCTCGACCTCTTCGCGCGGCAGACAGGTCTTGCGATACTTGCCGACGAGCCGGCCGTCGGGGCCGATCAACACCGCCGCGTTGTAAAGCAGGGGGCCGGCACGCTCGACCAGGCTGAACACGAGATACAGATGGTGCCGTGCGGCCAGCTCGCCGAACCGCGCGGTGGACGGACCAGGAACCGGCTCGGCGACCTCTTCGTTCTTCTTGCCCAGCCCGACCGTGGTCAGCGTTTCGCCCAGCACGGCCAGATCGGCCTTTTGCCGCGCGGCCTCGACCACCAGCGGCGCGCTGAGGCGGAAGTTGTCGGCCGCGGTCTTGCCGCCGCGGGGCATGAAGTGAATCGTTGCCAGGCGCACGATTCGCGGCGCGGGCGCAGCCGCCTCCAGGAGCGAGACCTTGCTCCACTGGACCTCGGCGTCGGCGGCCCACTGCAAGTGCAACTCGACTTTCGCCTGCGTCGCCCGGCCGGGCACGAGATAGGTGTCGGAGACTTCGGTCCAACCGTCGCCGCGGGCGGCCTTGGTCGTGGGGAACTCGGCCGCAGCCAACGACTTGCTCTTACTGATGAGATAACCGGCCACCACCGGCTCATCGCTGGGCACCGGACGCCCGGCCGCATCCTGCCACAGCAGTCGCGGCACGACGCTGCGCCGCGGCACGGCGACGCCCGCGGCGCGATAGAAGGCCTCGAAGCGGAAGTGGCGGCCGCCGATCACGGGAAAGGTCTTGGTCCAATAGCCGTCGAGCCCCTCGCGGTGGTCGGCGCGGATCACCAGCGCGCCGTGGCCGTCGATGCCGCCGTGGGCCTGGTAAGCGAACTGCGGCTCGATCTCATCGCGCGGCGCTGCGGTTGACCATCCGGCCGGGTTGGCGGAAGGGTCGGCCACGGCCAACGGCGCGGCGATCATCAGCGCGGCACAGGCCAGCATGCTCCGGGAAAGGAAGTTCATGGTCGGTTGTCCTTTGCTATGCAATCAGTCCATCGTACCGCTTTGGCCGGCGCGGCGAAACAAGCGGTGTTGAGGAGGGGGGCAGGGGAAGGTGGAGAAAAGGAGAACGAGAGCAGTCGAACAGAGAGAACGAACTTCCGCGTTTCGTACTGCATACCGCCTACTGCCAACTTCCCCCGTCGAACGCCAAGAAAAACGCACGCTGTTCGACTGCTTCCGGCTACCCAAAATGGGATCCCGCCGAAACCGACCGATGTGCGGTGTCGAACGTCGAACGCATGCTTCAGGCGTTCGACTTTTATGGCAAGTGATCCGGCTAGAAGTCATTTCTAAACCATGGCTTGCGGCGCGGGCGGGCTCCGTAACTTTTTACGTCTTCTGAGCTACGTGCTCCATTTTGCCACCAATGAGTGTCCGTCAAACGGTCCGTTGTGCATAGTCGAGCGCACTGTTCGAGGGGAGCCGCAGCGTAGGCACCTCGTGGGGCTTTGTCAACCGGCGCCCGCTGGGTCAAACGGGGCGTTGCGCGGCGCGGGATGGGTGGATAGCAATGCAGGTCAAAGTCGTTCCTTTCCTCTCAGTACGCCGAGACTCGCGAGACATCGTACCGCGTCGGCTGGCACAATTACAACGAAAAAAGGCGGGTCGTGGGGGATTGTTTTTGCACGTGCCCCCAGGGTAGCCGCTGCGCAGCAACCCTGGGCTATGAGCTTCCCGCGGCATTGCGGTGGACGTCGCGTTGCATCGTTCGTGGTTTGGGGAATATGTTTCTCGGACGCCGATCGGAATCTCGAGCCGCGTGCGTGCAAGCACGCACCGTACGGTGAGCCAAAAATGAACCGCCCTCACCATCGGCCCCGTATCCCCGGGTACCATGCGAAGCAAGGATGGCGGGCGAGGGGAGTTTTTTCGCCCGTCACGCGCCAATCCGCATCAGGCCCCAGGCCGAGGCGATCAATACGGCTACGGTCAGCCAGGCGAGCGCGAAACCGACAAGATCTTCGCGGTAGCGCTGGAAGAATCCCCGCCAGCGGGCGCGGCCGAACCAACTCGGCAAGTCGAGCAAGAGCAGGTCCCGGCCATAAGGGGCGGTGTGGCGCACAGCGGCGCCGCTTGCGTCCAATGCCTCGTCGGCCGGCGCGGTTTCATCGTCGCCGCAGCGCTCGAGGCGAGCGAAGAAGCGGGCCAGCCGCCGCGGGTCCTCGGGCGGGGTCAACAGGCCTACGACGATGAAAGAGATACAGCCGCAGAGCATGGCCGCGGCAAACACGCCCGTATTCCAGGGGTAGATCAGCCGTAGCGTGCCGGAGGCGAGGTAGCCGGCAGTGCCACTTTCGTGCCAGTGCCGCAGCAGTTGCGGCAGAGCCGCGGCGAGGGTGTGGGAAGCGCCGTCGGCGGCCGCGCAGGAGAGCAGGTAATTGCCGGCGTAGTAGATGACGAAGCTCACCGGGATCGAGGCCGCGGCCCCGTAGCGGTTTGCCCGCCGCCAGAGGAAGCCGCCGGCGAACATCACGCCCATGAAGGTGGCCGCGGTTTCGCTGAACATGAAGGCGTCGAGCACGTTGCCGATGAGCAGGGCGAAGCCCGCGCCGAGGAGCGTCAGGGCCAGGCCGGAGAACCGCCCGGCGCGGAGGATTTCCGCGTCGCCGGCATACGGCCGGAGGAAGGGGCGGTAGAAGTTGCGGGTGAAGAGCGCGCCGGCGTTGACGATGAAGTTGGAGCAGGCCGACATGTTGGCCGCCAGCACGCAGGCGACCATCAGTCCGGTCAGACCGGGCCCGAGCAGGTGCAGGCAGGCGTAGCCGAAGGCCTCTTCGCGGTCGGCGAGCCGCTGGCCGTGTTGCAGCAGCATGGCGGCGACGATCAGCCCGGTCAGGGCCCAACCGATGGTGCAGAAGCGTTTGAGGAAGGTGCCGTAGGTGTTGCCGATGCGGCCGCTGCGCTCGGTTTTGCCGGTGGCGGTGAGCGAGAGCATGTGCGGCATGGCGGTCACGCCGATCAGTCCGTTGAGCGAGAGCATGGCGATGCCGAAGGCGTCGATGCCGCTGGCCTGGTTATAGAGGTCGAAGAAGTGGCGGGGGAGCAGGGCGTGCATTCCGGCGAAACCGCCCACCCGGGCCAGGCCGGCGGGGATGAGCATGAACGAGAGGGCGATGATGAGGAAACCCTGGATGAAATCGGTGTAGGCGGCGGCGATCAGTCCGCCGAAGAAGCTGTAGAGCAGCACGGCGGCGGTCATGGCGACGACCACGCCGTTGGGCGAAATGCCGCCGCCGCTGGCCACGGCGATGATCTTGCTGGCCCCCTTGAACATCGAGCCCTGGTTGAGCACGAAGAAGGCGATGGCGAAGAGGCTGTAGACCGACGCCATGGCGGGACCGTAGCGGTCCTCGATGATTTCGCCGATGGTGGTGCGCCGGCTGCGGCGATACCAGGGCGCCAAGAGCCAGTAGAAGGGGGTCATGAGCAGGTTCTTCCACTGGTACCAGATCGTGGCGAAGCCCGAGCCATAGGTAGCCCCGGCCTGCGCGACGGGGTTCTCGGCGTGGGTCCCGGTGCCGAAGGCCTGGCCGACCATCACCCACCAGGGAAGCTGACGATCGCCGAGGAAATAGCTGCCGCTGGAGCGAACGCGGCGCGAGAGCCACAGCCCGAAGGCCGTGATCGCGACGAAGTACACGATCAGCACCAGCCAATCCAAGAGGGTGAAACCGACGGCCATGGGAGCTTCCTGCGGGGATGGAGTCCATCATTACAACCGATCGCCGCGGGGAAAGCAACGCGGGGGCGGTTGCCGCGGCGGCGCGCGGCGACTAGACTGCGTAAGGAGTGGGCGGTCGGGAAAGGATATAAGGACGAGGGATCGCGGAACTGCCGACTGCCCGCTAATCTACGTAAGGAAGATGCCGATGCGCTGGCGATTGTGCGGCTGGGCCATGTTGTTGTGCTCCGCGACCTTGCCCGGTGCGGCGGGGGAAATCGCGGTCATTCGTGACGAGACGACCATACCGCCCGGCCAGAGCCGCCGCTTCGAGTTCGGCACCGTCGCGCAGCGCGACACGACCGTGCTGCTGGAGGTCGTCGCCCGGGTGCAGACGGAAAGGCCGTCGGGCTCGAATTATCTGCTGAAAATGAGCCTCAACTCGCAGGTGATCGGGCCGGCCCGGGCAAGGGGCGTGATGCGGCTGTTGAATAAGCCGCTGGTCGCGCCGGTGGCGGCAAACCTGCCGGCCCCATGGTTCGGCAATCATGGCTTCCGGCTGGTGTATGCCCCGGACTTCAGCGCCGCGGGGAAGATCTCCTTTTATCGGGGCGATCCGTACACGCTGGTCCTCGACGTGACCGACCTGGTGAACCCGCTGGCGGAGAACCGGCTGGAGCTGACCAACATGCTGCAGCCGGGCCGGTTGGCGCTGCCGCCGCCGGCCGGGAACCTGGTGGTCGCGCGGCTGGTGATCCGTACCCGGCCGCAGCCGAGCCCGATGATGACGGCCGCGGCCAATGCGGCACCGCTCATCAACCGCGGCGAGCCGGCGGCGGGTCCGGCGCGGTATGCGGGGCAATTGCTCGCCGGCGGCGGTTTTCGCATCACGGTGGGGTCGCGGCAATGGGAATTCGCCAGCGCGTTTTCCTATCCCGGGGCCGGGCTGAACCGGCTCGCGCCGCGCGACGCCGTCGACGCGACCGGGCAGCGCGGTTGGACGATCCACGTGCGGCCGGTTGCGGACGGCGGCGAAGTCATGGCCCAAGGGCCCGACTATCGTCTGCACCGCAGCGTTCGCTTCACGCCGTGGAAGATCGAGATTGCCGACACGCTGACCAACGCCCATGCCGATGCGCCGCTGGGAATGCTGGTTCGTCATCAGACGAGCCTGGCGGGCTTGAAGGACCCGGTCATCCGCTTGGCCGGCAACGCGGACCCGGCGGTCAACGATTATTATTCGCCGGCGAATCCCAGCGTGCACGTGGCCTGCGGCGACCAGGGGCTGGGATTGCTCTGCGAGGACGACGTGCTGCGCAACCAGGCGCGGTTGTTTTGCGATCAAGAGCCGCCGGCGGCCGGGCTGCGCACGGAGATGCTTCGCCTGGGACCGGGCGAGTCGTACACGCTGCGCTGGTCGGTCTATCCGGTCGGCGGCCCCGACTATTACGACTTCATCAACCTGGTCCGCGACGACTGGGGCGCGAACCTGCCGGTCGACGGGGCATGGACGTTCTTTCATCCCGACTCGATCCTGGCGCTGCCGGCGGAAAAGATCCGCGAGCAATTCCAGCGATTGGGCATCCGCTACGCCTGTTATTGCGGCGGTTGGGTGGATGGGAAGCACGACCGCAAGCGGATCGGCTTCGGCGCCGGGGTGCTGGACGACTATTGGGCCGACTTTCGCCGCCGGCTCCGCGAAGCGGCCGCCAAGATCCATCGGGCCGCGCCCGGCGTCAAGGTGCTGGTGTACTACGACACGCAGCGCGACACGTCGGAAGGGAGCCACGAGCGGTTCCGCGATAGCTGGCTCACCGACGCGCAGGGCCGCCAGGTGGCGACCGACTGGAGCGGCCTGTACAGCCACACGTGGAGCGTCGTGGCCACGCTGGACAACTCCTTTGGCCGGGCGATGCTGGAGGCCGTCGACCGCTACCTGGACGACATGCGGATCGACGGCCTGTACTGGGACGAAATGGAAAACGTGACCTATGGCATGCCGCTGCTGACCTATAACCGCGGCGACGGCCACTCCTGCCTGCTCGACCTGAAGCACTATACGATCCAGCGCGAGGTGGGCATTACCGCGCTGCTGGGTGAAGGGCAGCGGCTGGCGGTGATCGATCGGGTGCGGCGCCGCGGCGGCGTGCTGATGGGCAACGGCCCGGCGCACACTCGCGCCATGTTGGCCCGCGGCGTGCCCCGCATGGTCGAGATCCAGCACAACGACTATTTCTGCTTCGAGGGGAACCTGGGCACGCCGCTGGGCTACATGGGGTCGCGGAGCGATTTCGGCAACTTCAGCCGGGCCCTGGCGATGCCCTGCCTGCCGGTGGGCACGCGCGCGGATTACGCCTTCGACATCTCGCGGCACCTTTTTCCGCTGACGCCGATCGAGCTGCACTACGGCTACACGCTGGGCCGCCAGCGGATCGTGGTTCTGCACTCGGGCAGTTACGGCTGGAGCGGGCAGCGGTGCCTGGTGCAGGCGTGGGACTATCACGCCGACGGCACTGCGGCCGAGGCGGACGCCACGACGCACGTCGCCGCCGAGGCGCGGACCGAGGTCCGCCTGGCCCAAGGCGAAGCGATGGTGTTGGAGCGGCTGCCGGCAACGCTGGAGCCGCGGGCCGGCGCCGTCGAGGCCGACGACATACATTACGACGCGCGGGGCCTTACGCTGCGGGTGACCGCGCCGCAGGGCGCAACGCTAACGGTTGCCGCGGGCACTGCCGCGAATTACGTGGTTCAGATCGGAACGGAGCCGCCGCAAGCGATTGCCGCCGATAAGGGAGCATTGCGCGTGTCGATCGGCGCGTGCCGCGGCATGCCGGTGAAGATCCAAGGCAAGTGAACCGCAGGACAATGGGACAAAGGGCGGGTTGGAAGCTCAGATCCTCGCACGACCTTGTTCCCAAGCAGAACTTGGGAACGGCCGAATGCTAAGCTCTGCTTCGCAGCTCGGTGAAGCAGAGCTTCACGGAATTGCGTTCCCAAGCAGAGCTTGGGAACGAGCGTTCAAACATGCCGACCCTCGACTTCGCCGAGTGACGGCACGCCACCCAGTTGTTGACGTTGTTTCTTCCGCTGCCCCTTACTGCGCGGCTTCGCACTCGGCGACCTTCTCTTTGTAGAAGGCGTCGGTGAGGAGCCCTTCTTCCAAGAGCAGCTCGAGCTGCCGCAAGCGTCCGGCGACTTGCTTCTTGCTGAACTTGGGCTTCGCCGCGGCCGAGTTCGCCGACGCAACGGTGGTGGCCTTGACCGGGGCGGCAGGCGGCGGAAGAAGGTGGGCGGCGCGCTTCTTCGGGGACTCGTACGATGGATCGACGACCATGGCCTTCAGTTCCTTCGCGGGGACGAGATGCCGCCATAAGAAGGCCTGCATCTTGTCTTCCGCCGGCACGGCGTCGTGGGCGACGTCGCGTCCCCCGATCTTCGCGCTGCCTTCGATGGCCAGCGTGACCGGTAGCTTGGTATCGACCAGGTCGGTCTTCACTCCCAGCCGGGCGACGATTTGGCCCGGAGAAAGCCAGATGGGGTACGAAGTAAATCCGGGCGGCGGGTCTTTCAAGTCCAGCTTGATGGGGCCGCTGAAGCCGTCCTTGCGGATCGCATAGACGGTCACGTTGCTATAGCCCTTGCTGCGGAAGGTGATGCTGGAGGGCACGACGCGGAGCGCGAAATCGGGCCGCGGCGCGCTCAGCCGCAGGCGATAGGCATACTCTTCCCCGCCCTGCCGCGCCGTATCGCCCAGGTGGACATAGTAGGTTCCGTCGGCCGGCAGCTTGACCGAGAGATAGGAATCGGCCTCGTGGGTATTCAGTCCCGTTTCCACGTCTTCATGATCGTCGTTGAGCGCCAGCAGTTTGCCGGACGCATCGGTCAATTTGAGTACGCTGTCCAACGGGGAATCGAGGCGGCGGGCGGCGACTTCGGCGACGATCGTTTCGCCGCCGCGGCCGGTGAACTGGAACACGTCCCAGTCGTCGGGGCGGTCGATGTGGCCGTTGACCACGATCGGCAGTTGCACCTTTTGGGCATGGGCCGGATCGTTGTTGGGTTCCTGTTCGAGGCATTCCGGCAGCGTATCGACGACGAAAGGCACGCGGTTGGAGAGCAGCCCGCGCGAGCGCGCGGCGAGCCAATAAATCCCCGGCTTGGCGTCGCCGGGCGGGGGCGTGAGCACGGCCTTTTCCAGGTTCCAACCCTTCATGCGGATGGGCGGCGGCGGCCCGCCGGCGCGGCCCCCCAGCGGGAAGATGCTGGTCACGAAGGGCATCTCGCCGATGGTGACGCGATAGACGAAGTCCTCGCGGCCGCGATAGATGGCATCGTAGATCGCCAGCACGTACTGGCCGTCCTTGGGCACTTGATAGAAGATGGTCGGGTCGGGCTTGAAGCGGTAGTCGTCGTCGTAGGCCACTTCTTTTCCCTGGGCGTCGTAGAGCGCCAACACGGCCTGGAACCAGCCGGGAACGGCGTCGGCCATATAGGGAATCAATTGCCGCGCGTCGGCGGAGATCACCAGCCGCTGGCCCTTGTGGGCCTGGAAACGATAGCGGTTCACTTCGCCGGATGCCATCTGGCCGTTGGCGGTGCAGGGTATGCTGACGACGTCCTCCACTTCGGTATCCGGCCGGTGGCGCAGCGCGAGCTCCTCCTTGCCGAGCACTTCGTACTCGCTGGTGATCATCGGCTTGCGGGAGACTTCGGGCACCTGGCCGACGTGGAAGACCAAGGGATTCGACACCCCATGCGGCGTGACCAGGCGGATCTCCCGGGGGCCGGGCTTGGCACTGCCAGCCATGGTGACCTCGACCACGACGAGGTTGGAGATGGACATGCTCTCCGGCCGTTGGACATACTCGGCGAGCCGTTTCTCGATCCGCGCGACAAGCTGCGCGGCCGGATCCTTCCCCGTCGCCGTGGCGCCGGCGGGCGCCGCGGCGGAGGCCATCATCGCATCGCCGGAGGCCATCATCGCGGGCCCCGAGGTGACCAGCGAGGCGATGGCCGAACCATGCGCCGCGCGGCGCAAATCGCGGAGCTGTTCGCGGAGGAGCTGGTTTTCCTGGGGATTCAGTTTGCGGTGATAGGCGATTACCTTGGCGGAAACGCCCGCGCCGGTGACGACCGCCCGGTCGACGTCGTCCAGGCCTTGTCCGCCCAACTCGATGCGGAAGGTGGTGCCCCGTTGGCCGCCGGCCGGATAGACGAAACCGATATAGGGCCGCGACATCTGCGCGTGGGCCGCGGGCGCGAACGCCAGCAGGCCGGCCAGTGCCAGGACGGAAAGGTGGACTTTACTCATGAGCCGCTCCAGGGCGAGGGATTACGGTTAGGGTCGGGCTATGGGGCAGGAACGCAAGGTGGGTCGAGCGAAGAGAGCCCCACCGGACTCGGACGAACGACAAAATGGTGGGGCTCGTTTCACTCGACCCACCCTACTATCTATCTACTATCTCACGGACTCGAGGTTGGGGACTCGGACAATCCCTGGCCCTTTCTCTCACATGATCTCTGTCAACAGTCCGGCCGACTTCACGCCTTCGGCCGCGGCGGGCAACACGTGGGCCTCGAAGCCCAAGGGATGCGGCAGGCGGGCGTTGGGGTCGATGCCGGCGAGGTGATAGATGCTTCCCAGGAGGTCCACGGGATAGACGGGCCGCTCCTTGACGTCTTCGCCCTTGGCGTCGGAAGAACCGACCACGTGGCCGCCCTTGAAACCGCCGCCGGCCACGAGCACGGTGAAGACGTTGCCGTGATGGTTGCGGCCGCCGTTCCAGGGCGGCTGCCAATCGACCTTCGGCCCGCGGCCGAACTCGCCGCTGCACCAGACCAGCGTGGTTTCGAGCAAGCCGCGATCCTTGAGATCGGCCAACAGCGCGGCCAGTCCCTGGTCCAATTGCGGACATTGCCGGCGCATGGTCTCGAAGTGCCGGCTGTGGGTGTCCCAGCCGCCGGGGTAATTGATGGTGACATAGGGGACGCCCGTCTCGACCAGCCGCCGCGCCGCCAGGCAGTCCTGCCCGAAGGTGTGGCGGCCGTAACGGTCGCGCAACTCCGATTTCTCCTTGGAGAGATCGAAGACTTCTTTGCCTTGGCCGAGAATCAACTCATAGGCTTGCTTCTTGGCGTCGGCGGCGATGGCCAACTGCGGGCTCCCGCCCATCGCGGCGGCCATGGCATCGGTTTTTTCGAGCAATTGGCGGCGGCGTTTCTGCCGCTCGTCGGTGATGCCGCGGGCGACGACGCCTTCGACCTCGAAGCGGGGCGCGTTGGGATCGCTGCCGGTGGCGAAGGGCTTGAACTTGGGCCCCAAGAAGCCCTCTTCGGAAAAGCGTCCCTGCGGCTGCGTGAGCACGATGTACGGCGGCAGGATCCCCTTGTACTCGCGGCTCTTGAACAGCGCGAACACCGCCCCGATGCTGGGGTAAGCCAGCCGCTCGCCGGGCATGTGGCCGGTCTGCATCAGGTAGGCCGCGGTTTCATGGCCGTTGTTGCGGTGGGTCATGCTGCGGATGAGGGCGAACTTGTCGGCCTGCTTCGCCAGCTCGGGAAAGAGGGCGCCGATCTGGATTCCCGGCACGTTCGTGGAGAGCGTCTTACCGAACTCGCCCATGTATTCGTAGCCCGATTCCGGCTTCGGATCCCAGGTATCGTTGTGCGACATGCCGCCCCACAAGAAGATCTGAATGATGGACTTGGCCTTGACCTTGGCCGGAGCTTTGCCGGGCTCGACCACGGTGGCCAAGGCGGCGCCGCCCAGTCGATCGGCCAGCAACAACCCTGCCGCGCCGGAGAGGCCGCGGCCTATCGCCTCGCGCCGGGAGACCCGCACCTCGTCAGCGCTACGATGGTTCGTGCTCATGTTCGCATTCTCCTTTCGCAAGCATCCGTAAGACCCGTAGTGATACTTCTTGTAGCGCCGGCGTCTGGCCGGCGATTTTCCAGGCAGGCCAGACGCCTGCGCCACCATCAATGCCGATAAAGAAACTCGGTGCTGTTGATCAAGGCCCAGGCGATGTCGATCCAATCGTCGTGCCGTTGCACCCACACCGACATGTTCGCCTTGCGCGACTTTCCCGCTTTGGCCGGCGCGGCGAATTTGCCATACTCCTTCGCGTTCTGCACCTCGTCGGCCGTGGGGAAACGCGAGAGGATCGTGAGGTAAAGTCGCTCCACGATTTTCGCCGGTTTCTCGCCGGACTGGAGGATCGCCTTGAACTTGGGGCCTTGTTCCAGCTTGCGCTGAATATGGCTCGAATTGAGCATGTGCAGCCACTGGGCGGGGACCGGCTTGTTGATGCGCTCGTTTTCCATGCCCGTGGCCCGCGCCGAACGCCCGAACAGCGCCAGGAAGGGGCTGGTGATGCTGCCGTCGGCGATGGCGATCGCCGGCTTGTCCTGGGGAATATAGGTGAAAGGCTCGGGAATGGCGCTGGTGTAAAGGTCCGACGCGCCGGTGATGCTGTTGATGGCGTCGATCAATACCTCGGCGTCCAGCCGGCGGAGCGGATAGGCGGCAAAGTTGGCTTCGGCCTGCGGACCCTTGAAGTGCGGCACGGAGGAAAACTGATAGGTGTTGGATTCCAGAATCAACCGGTAAAGATGCTTCAGATCGTAGTGGCTGGCGATCAGCTCCTTCTCCAGGTAGGCCAGCAGCGCGGGGTTGCTGGGCGGATTGTCCTTGCGGATATCGTCCGGCTCGTGGACGATGCCGCGTCCCAGCAGCCAGCCCCAGACCCGGTTGACGATGCTCCGCGCGAACCAGGGATTCTTGGCGTTGATCAGCCAGTCGGCGAAGACTTCGCGCGGGTCGCGGCTGGACGGCAACTGGATCTTGGTTCCATCCAGGAACACCGCCATCAGCGGCGCGGGGGTTGCCGGCAGCCGGGGCGCCGCCTGCGGCGGGGGTGCGGTCGGCGCCGCGACTTTGGGGACCGCCTTCGACTTCTTTGCGGCCGCTTTCGACGCAACCGCATTGGGCGCGGACGGTCCCGGCGCGTCGCGTCCCGGCACGGTGTAGCCGGGCAGGCTGCTGTAGTGGAGCGGGTCCCAGAAAACGAGCTCCTCTTTCCACTCGCCGGTGGGTTTGTAGCCGATCTGCGAGAAGAACGCCGCCATGCCCGGCAAGGCGCCTTTGGGCCACGACTCGACCCGCGAGCCCATGAACGCGAGGGCCACCGCGGCGGCGATGTTGTCGGGAGTGTGATCCTGGATGGCGCGGTAGAAGTTGACCGGCCCGACGCGGAAATTGCTGCCGCTGGAGGTGAGCATCTCGCGGACAAATTTGTCGTAGGGCTTGTTCTCGGCGATGGACTGCCGCACCCAGCGATGATAGGCCTGGGCCGCATTGGGCCAGAGATTGACGGGGAACTCGGCCTTGATGCGGAGGATGTCGCCCCATTTCATCGCCCAGTAATCGGCGAATTCATCCCGCGCCAGCAGCCGCTCGACCAGCAGCCGGCGCTTGTTCTTGGCGTCGGGATCCTCGATGAACTTCCGCACCTCGTCGGCGGTGGGCATCGTGCCGATCACGTCCAGATAGGCGCGGCGGACGAACACCGCGTCGGAGCAAAGGACGGGCTGGATGCCCAACGCCGCGAGCTTGGCGAAAACGATGCGGTCGAGCTGGCCCGCCGGTCGCGGCGGGGTCGCACTTTCAAATACGCTCTGCGGCGTCTGCGGCGGCGCTGCTCCGAGTGCGACGCAGAGCACCACCACCGCGGAAATCCATGAGGGGTTCGTCAACCGACGCAGCACCGTCGTTCTCATCAGCGATGACCTTGGCACGCTAGGGGAGGAATGGCCGGATCCGCGATCCAGCAGTAATATTGGGTGGGCTATTGGCATGCTGGAGATGCAGCGCGAACTCTAGCGCACAGCGACTCCATATATTAAACGGCGTTGCCGCCGATTCGGACCGCGGGTTCGTCGCGAATTTATCGCGCCGCACCGGTTCGTCGCCGGGCATTTTATACTCGGCGCGGTCGCCAACGGCCGAAACCGCTGCAACAGGGAAATGATTGTGCCATTTCCGACCGCTGGCAGTATACCACGACCGCGCGAAATTCGTATCGATGCGCCTTCCGGTAATGCGGAAAGCGTCTATTTTAATCATCCCTGGCTGTGTTTAACAACATCCGCACGGGATTCTCAGGGGGACTGCATAGTCTGCGTCGTAGAACGGAATCCATTCCGTTTGCCGGGCGGAAAAAAGGAAACGGAATAAATTCCGTTCTACGGGGTGACGAGTGGCCACGTTATTCCTGCTCCTGGGCAATCCACTGCCGCCAAATGTCGCGGAGAACGGTCGTCAGGTTCGCGGCAAAGCGCCGCCCGTCGCACAGCGGCGACGCGGCCATCCGTTGGCGCAAACCGCCGCGCAAGGCGGCCAGCCGCGGCAAGTCGCCGGCCCAGGATACGGCCAATGCGACATATTCGTCCAAGTCCCGGGCGACCGTTTCCGTCAGGCCGACGTTGGCAAGATGGCTGAGGCTGTGGCGGCCGGCAAACGTCTCGCCCGGGCAGGTGATCACCGGCACGCCCATCCACAGAGCCTCGCAGGTCGTCAGGCCGCCATTGTAGGGAAACGGATCGAGCGCCAGATCGACGCGGTGATACTCGGCCAGCAATTCCGCGTGGGGCGAACGCCCCAGACAGGCCACCCGCTGCGGATCGATGCCGTGGCCGGCAAATTCGGCCGCCACGCCCGCGGCGACGGAGAGGTCGTTGAGTCCCTTGTATTTCAGCACCAGCCGGGACTGCGGCAAGCGGCGGAGGATTTCGGCCCAGACCTCGATCACCCGCGCGCCGATCTTCGTGGGGTTGTTGAAACAGCCGAAGGTCACGCAGCCCGCCGCCAGGGCCGGCAGCGGCGACACCGGGGGCGCATAGCCGGGCGGGTCGTAGCAGACGTATCCATCGGGCATCCGCAGCACTTGCTCACAATAGTGGGCCTCGGCGCCGGGCGGGATTTCATGGCGGTCGGCCAGGATATAGTCGATTGCAGTGAGCCCGGTGGTGCCCATATAACCGGCCCAAGTGACTTGCAGCGGCGCCGGCTTGCGCGCGAAGACCGGCAGCCGGTTTCGCGCGGTGTGGCCGGCGAGGTCGAAGAGGATATCGATGCGGTCGGCGAGGATCGCCGCGGCCAGTTGCTCGTCACTGGAGCCGCCCACGTCGCGCCAGAGCGCGGCGGCGGCGCGAAGCCGGGCGGTGAGGTCGTCGAGGATGACGCGGTCGGAGTAGCAAACTGTTTCGCACTGACCGCGGTCGAAGTTCTCCAGGCATCGAATCAGAAAATAGCCCACGGGGTGCCGGCCGAAATCGGGCGAAACGAACCCCACGCGAAGCGTACGCTCTGGATCGCGGACATTCGCGTGCGGCGGCCAGGCGGTCCGCAGCGGCCGGGCGTGCAGCCGATCGTACTCAGCATGGGCCGCGGCCAGCTCCGACGAGGTTACGCCGGCCTGATATTGCAGCGTTACGAGGAGGTTGCTGTGAACGTCGGCAAAATGGGGCTGGAGTTCCAGCGCGCGGCGGTAGCAGGCGATCGCCTGGTCGACCTTGCCCTGGTCCTTGAGAACGTTTCCCAGGTTGCTGTGGGCGTCGACAAAATCGGGCTTAAGTTCCACGGCCCGACGGCAAGAGGCGAGCGCTTCGTCCAGTTTTCCCTGCTCCTGCAGGGCCAGCCCCAGGTTGTTGTGGGCCTCGGCCATGTCGGGCTTGAGTACCAACGCCCGGCGGGAGCTCGCGATCGCCTCGTCCAGGTATCCTTGTGTGCGGAAGGCGTTGCTGAGATTGTAATGGGCCTCGGCCATGTCGGGCTTCAACTCCACGGCCCGTCGATAGCAGGCCACCGCGTCGTCGAGTTTACGCTGGCGCTGGAGGGTAGCGCCCAGGTTGTTGAGGGCCTCGGGGTAGTTGGGTTTCCGTTGCACGGCCCGGCAGTAGCAGGCGACCGCCTCGTCGAGCCTCCCTTGTTGCTGGAGGGCAAAACCCAGGTTGTTGTGCGCACCGGCGAAGTGGGGCTGGAGTTCCAGCGCGCGGCGGTAGCAGGCGACCGCCTCGTCGAGCTTCCCCTGGTCCTGGAACGCATTGCCGAGGTTGGCGAGCGCCTCGGGATAATCCGGCACCAGTTCCAGCGCCCGGCGATGGCAGGCGACCGCCTCGTCGAGCTTCCGCTGACCCAGGAGGGCGACCCCCAGGTTGTTGTGGGCCTCGGCCATGTCGGGCTGGAGTTCCAGCGCCCGGCGGCAACAGGCGACCGCCTCGTCGAGATGCCCCTGCTCCTGGAAAACCAACGCCAGGTTGTTGTGGGCCTTGGCATAGTCGGGCTGGAGTTCCAGCGCGCGGCGGAAGCAGACGGCCGCTTCGTCGAGATGCCCCTGGCCCTTGAGAGCATTGCCCAAGTTGTTGTGGGCTTCGGCATAGTCGGGCTGGAGTTCCAGCGCACGGCGGTAGCAGGCAACCGCGTCGTCGAGCTTTCCCTTCCGCTTCAGGACATTGGCCAGGTTGGCATGAAAGGCGGCTTGGTTGCCACTGAGCGCGATGGCACGGCGGATGTGCTCGACGGCCAACTCGGGCCGGCCCGTTTGCGCGGCGACGACCCCCAGCAGATGCCAGGCATCGGCTTGAGCGGGCTCGACGGCCAGTATCTGCCGGTAGATCTGCTCGGCGGCCTCGAACCGCCCGGCCTGGTGGTGCTCGACGGCCATCGCCAGTGCTTCAGAAATCGTTGCCATGGCCTCTATTGTGGCGACGGAAGGGGCGCGCTGCAACGCGTTTCAGCAGGAAGATGATTGCAGCCGCCCACGCAGCGCCACTTCGATCTCCTCAAATACGGCCTGCCAATTTCCCCGCTCCCGCTGCCGGAACAATCGCATTGTGGGATACCAGGGACTGTCCGCACGATCCAACAGCCAGCGCCAGTCGGGAGCGAACGGGAGCGCCACCCACACGGGAACCCCCAAAGCGCCTGCCAGGTGCGGCACCGCCGTGTCGGAGGTGATCACCAGGTCCAGATTCATCATGATGGCCGCGGTGTCCATGAACGCGCCGGCCGCCTGGTCCACCTCGTCGCCCGGGTCCAGCACGCTGAAATGCTCGCGCACTTGTGCTATTTCCTCGCGGGCTGCGCCTCGTTGCAAGCTGACGAGCCGGACGCCAGGAATCGCCGCCAATGCGGCGAACTGCTGCAAGGAAATATTGCGGGCCCGCCAGGGGCCGTGTCCGGGTCGCCCCTGCCAATTGATCCCGATCTTGTAACCGGGCATGTCGCGGAGCTTCTCCCGCCACGACTCGACGAGCGCGGGCGCGGCAGACAGGTAGGGCACGGCGGCGGGGATCGTCTCCAACGACGTCTGAAGAATCCGGGGCAGGCTGAGCAGCGGGGCATGGGTGTCGAATTGCGGCAGTTCGTCTCCTTGGGCGACGAGTCGATCGGCGCCCGGACACGCGGAGAGCAGCGGCAGCAAGGCTTTATGGCATTCCACGATCACCGCTACGGCCGAGCGTTTGACCAGCGGCGCAAAGCGAACGAACTGGATGGTGTCGCCCAGCCCTTGTTCGGCGTGCAGCAGGATGGTTTTCCCCGCCAGGGAACCGCCGTCCCAGAGGGGCTGGGGGAAAAGGCGCGGCGGCAATTGCCCGGTCCGCCACCGCCATTCGTACTCCGGCCAACCGCGTCGCCAATCGCCGGCAACAAGCCAGGCGAGCGCGAGATTCTGGTGAACCCCGGCATAGTCGGGCCTCAATGCCAACGCCCGGTGGTAGCAGGCGACCGCCTCGTCGAGATTCCCTTGGTCCTTGAGACCATTGCCCAGGTTGCTGAAAGCCTCGGCATCGTCGGGCTTCAGTTCCACGGCGCGGCGGCAGCAAGCGACCGCGTCGTCGAGTCTCCCTTGGTCGTTGTAAGCGACGCCGAGGTTGTTGTAGGCCTCGGCATAGTCGGGCTTCAGCTCGAGCGCGCGGCGGTAGCAGGCGACCGCTTCGGCGAGTTTCCCCTGGCACTTGTAAGCGACGCCGAGGTTGTTGTGGGCTTCGGCATAGTCGGGCTTCAGCTCGAGCGCGCGGCGGTAACAGGTGACCGCGTCGTCGAGCTTTCCCTGCTCCTGCAACGCATTGCCCAGGGTGTAGTGCGCCGGGGCGAAGTTCGGCCGCAGTTCCACGAGGCGGCGGTAGCAGGCGGCGGCCTCGTCGAGCTTCCCCTGTGCCGCCAGGGCGACGCCGAGGTTGGCGTGCGCCTCGGCGACGTCCGGCTTCAGCTCCAGCGCCCGGCGGTAGCAGGGGATTGCGTCGTCGAACTGCCGCCGATCGGCGAAAGCGAGTCCCAGATTGAAGTGCGCCTCGGCAAAGTCGGGCTTCAGCGCCAAGGCGCGGCGGTAGCAGGCGATCGCCTCGTCGAGCTTTCCCTGGTGTTTGAAAGCGATGCCCAGGTTGTTGTGGGCCTCGGCGAAATCCGGCTTCAACTCCAGTGCCCGGCGGTAACAGGCGATCGCCTCGCCGGGCTGCTCCTGGCACTTGAACACGATGCCCAAGTTGTTGTGCGCTTCGGCGTAGTCGGGCGTCAGTTGCAACGCGCGGCGGTAGCAGGCGGTCGCCTCGTCCCACTTCTCCTGGTCCTTGAACGCATTGCCCAAGTTGTTGTGGGCCTCGGCGTAGTCCGGCTTCAGTTGCAACGCGCGGCGGTAACAGGCGATCGCGTCGTCGAGTTTCGCCTGGTCCTGGAACACAGCGCCGAGGTTGTTGTGCGCCTTGGCATAGTCGGGCTTCAGTTGCAACGCGCGGCGGTAGCAGGCGACGGCATGGTCGAACTGCCGTTGGTCCTTGAAGGCGTTGCCCAGGTTGTAATGTGCCTCGGCATAGTCGGGCGTCAGTTGCAACGCGCGGCGGTAGCAAGCGACCGCTTCGTCCGCCCTGCCATGGTCCCTGAGGACGTTGCCCAGATTGTTGTGAAAGGCGGCCTGATCGCCACTGAACGCGATGGCGCGGCGAATGTGATCGACAGCCATTTCGGGCCGGCCCGTTTGTGCGGCGATGACGCCCAGCAGATGCCAGGCATCGGCCTGGCCGGGTTCGGCGGCGAGGATTTGCCGGTAGACCTGTTCGGCGGCCTGGAGCCGGCCCGCCTGGTGGTGCGCGACGGCGATCGCCAGTGCTTCGGAAATGGTTGCCATGGCCTCTATTGTGGCAAGGGAAGGGGCGTGCCGCAACGTGCGCGGGGCGGGCCGCTTCTTCCGCCGGCCCCGCCGCCGCGGTATTATGGGGAGGGTTTTGCAACAGGTCTCGATTTTTGTCGGAGGTGCAGCGATGCGACGATTGCCGATCTTCCTTGCCGCAATGGCACTGGCCGTCCCGGCAGCGACGCGGGCTGCCGCAGCCGCCGCGGGGGCGCGGCCCAATATCGTCTTCGTGTTGGCCGACGATAAGTATTAGTGCTGCAGGCGAAGAGCACACAAAAACCCCGGAATCTGCGGAGAAAGGCGCGTTATAGCGGCCATTGGTGGATTGCTGTGGATTGTGGAGAAATAAGGGCAGTTACCAGCAGTTAACTACATATTGCTACATTACCCCCCGGGGTAACTTGCCAAAACGGATTACCCGTTTTCGCGAAGACGAGCAAATGGCTATGGAATTGGAGGGCAAAGACCGCGCTTGCGAACCGTATCGCAAAATAGTCCGCACTTTTCCGGGATGCCCCGGGCACCGCCGAGGCAACGTTCTTGCCACGGCGCATCGCCTCGACAACGTACTTTACATAGGGCGATTGGTCCCCACGATGAGGCGCGTAATCATCCCCGCATCTCAATCGTGTTCTGCCCCGCCGGGTCTCATCGGCCCGGCACCTGACGATAGGGCTTTCCATTCCTATAGAGTTCCAGGCGGGTACGAATTTTCTCGGCAAGCGTGCGATCGCCCGCGGCCGCAGCCAACCGAACCGCTTTTTCCCCGGTCCGTACGGCTTCGTGGAACCGGTTGGCCTCGGCATAGGCGGCGGAGAGCGTGCCGAGGATAGACGGATTGTTGCCTCCGGAGATCCGGAGCGATCGCTCAGCCATTTTAACGGCCTCACTGCCATTGCGAATCGATTCATTCGGGTTCGTTGCCAACGTCCACGCAGTGTCGTTTAGAAGGACCGCGTCATTCGGCCGTAATCGAAGCGATTCACGCTGCTCTGTAAGAGTCTTCAGAATAGCCTCCCGCTTCGAAAGGGCAAGAGCGAGATTCCGACGAGCATCAACATAGTCCGGCTTGATTTCCAGGGCCTTCTGGTAATGGGCGATGGCGCTATCAAATTCCCCGCGGCCGGCCAAGGCGTTGCCAAGGCTGTTGTGAGCCTCGGCGAAGTCGGGCCTGATTTTCAGGGCTTTCTCATCATGCAGGATGGCCTCGTCGAATCGTCCGCGGTCGAACAAAGCGATGCCGAGGTTGTTGCGGGCCTCGGCGAAGTCGGGTTGGATCTCAATCGCCCTTTGGTAATGGGCGATCGCCTCATCGGCCCGACCGCGGACGGCCAGCACGCCGCCGAGGTTGTTGTGGGCCTCGGCATAGTCGGGCTTGATTTCCAATGCCTTCTGGTATTCTATCATGGCCTCATCGAGCTGTCCGCGGCTGGCCAGAGCATTGCCGAGGCCGCAGTGCGCCTCGGCGAAGTCGGGCTTGATTTCCAGGGCATTCTGGAAACGGGCGACGGCTTCGCCGATTCGTCGGCGGCCGGCCAGGGCGTTGCCAAGGTTCGAGAGGGCCGCCGCGTAGTCGGGCTTGATTTCCACCGCTTTCTGGTAATGGCTGATGGCTTCGTCGATACGCCCGCGGCCGACCAGAGCGACGCCGAGATTGTTCTGCGCCTCCGCGTCGTCGGGGTTGATTTCCAGGGCCTTCCGGTAATGGGTAATGGCCTCATCGACACGTCCGCGGCCTGCCAGGATTTGGCCAAGGTTGTTGTACGCCAGCCAGCAAGCGGGGTTCCGGGCTAGCGTGGTTTGATAGAGGGTCTCAGCGCCGGCGTACATTTGGCTTTGCCCCCAGGTTAAGCACCCCATGATAAGCAACGGCCCCATACAAAACACAAGGCTGATCTTCGGACGGCAAAGCAGCCATTGGGCCAGCGTCGCGGAGGCCCCAGCAAACACGGCGCAGGGCACAATCATGGCTGCATACTGCCAGTGATCTGCGACCAGGGAGTAGCGCATCGCGTAGATGTTTACGAAGCCCAGTATCGGCAGCAACAGCCCCACGTAGCAAACGACCATCATCACTATTGGCCGTCCCCACGTCCGCCGCCGCCACCACGCCAGCGCGAGGAGCGCGACCAGCATCGCGCCGGGCAAATAAGGCAGCACGCTGCGGCCGTCGATCTGCCAGGGTGGGTAGACCAGACACAGATCAAAGGGCCAGATCAGCTTGCCGAGGTAGAACCACACGGCACAGCCGGCAACGGCGGCGCGGCTGAAGAAGCCATCGGACCGCACTGTTCCCCAATGCGATACAAGGTGCTGGCCCCAAGTCTCGACCCCGGCCATGACGGCGCCGATCAGGACGTACGGCACCACGCGCAGAAAGTCCCGCCATGCGATCCGCCTTCGCTGCCACCAGGCGAGCGAGAGCAGTACGATCGGCAATGTCAGTGCCGCGCCCTTGGCCAGGGCGGATAACAGGAATGCGGCGATTGCCAGCGCATAGCGCCAACTGCCCCCGTGCCGCTCGTGGTCGAGGTAGAACAGCACTGAGGCTAGCGCCAGCAACAACGAGAGGATGCCCTTGAACTGGGCGATCCAGGCTACGCTCTCCACGTTCACTGGATGCAGGGCGAAGATCGCGGCCGCAAACATCGCCCCGGGCACCCGCAGCCGCACGAGGATCTGCCACACCAATAACGCCGACAGCGCGTGCAGCGCCAAGTTTACCAAGTGGTAGCCGAGGGGCTGAAGGCCCCAGAGATGGAACTGGAGCCAGTAGGCCGTGAAGGTCAGCGGCCAGTAGTTGATATAGTCGCCGGGCACCCAGATCTTGGCCAGGCCCCCAGGTTTGAGGACGGGGTTGTTCAAAAGGTGCGTATCGTCATCCCAGAGAAACCCACCGTGCCAGGCCGGCTGGTAGACAAGGAAGACTGCGACGACCAACGTCGCCGCAAGAAGCCAGTCCTTCCGCCCAAACGCCGCTCCAACAATGGAGTCAGGCCCGATGTTTTCCCGGCGGTCCGTTCGTTGATCGGCATGGCTCATGGGAGTGGCAATTTACGTACGTGACCCGGCAACCTATTCTTTCTATTGTACTCCAACGGAGCGGAAGCCGGGCCCGATTATCCTTCGCTGTCCCGTCTATTATCGGTTGCAACGGGCATGCTGACGTGCGTGTCAAACCACGGCCGCGGAGCAACCAAAACACCTCATTCGCGATCCTTCGCTAAGGCGAATCGCGGTAGGGGCGGCCGCCCTGGTATAGTGCGATCCGCGACACAATTTTCTCCGCGAGGCCACCCTTTCGCTGGCCGTGGGCCAGGGCAAGCGCCTTTTGGGCCGCGTCTAACGCGTCCGGGAACCGCCCCGCCTCGGCGTACGCGGCGGCCAGCGTGTCCAGAACGGCGGGGTCGCGGTCGCCGGAGAGACGCAACGCCCGTTGGGCCAGTTCGACAGCCTCGGTGCCGTTGCGGACCGACTCGTTCGGGTTAGTCGCCAGCATCCACGCGGTATCGTTGAGCAGCGCCGCGTCGTTCGGTCTTAGGCGCAGCGCGTTGCGCCGTTCGGCGAGGTCCTTCCTGGTTCTTTCCCGCCAAGACAGCACCAGGGCAAGGTTTCGACGAGCGACTTCGTAGTCGGGCCTGATTTCCAGCGCTTTTCCGTAGTGCATGATCGCCTCGTCGGCGTTTCCGCGGCCAGCCAAAACGTTGGCGAGGTCGTTGTGGGCGACCGCGTCGCCGCGCCCAATTTGCAAGACCCGCCGGTAGTCGGCGATGGCCGCGTCAAAGTGGCCGCGGTGGAACTCGGCGTTACCAAGGTTGCTGTAGGCCTCCGAAAATTCTGGATCGATTTCCACCGCTCTGCTGTAATGAGCGATGGCCTGGTCAGCCTGTTCGCGAACAATCAAGACGTTGCCGAGATTATTGTGCGCCTGCGCGTAGTTGGGCTTAATTTCCACGGCCCGCCGGCAATGTGCGGCGGCCGCCGCGAATTGCCCGCGGCCGGCTAGGGCAACGCCGAGGTTGTTTTCCGCCTCCGCGTAGTCCGGCTTGATCAGCAGCGCTTCTTGGTAACGGGCAACGGCCTCATCGACCCGCCCTAAGCCATCCAAAGCGCTGCCCAGGTTGAATTGGGCGCGGGCGTTTCGCGGACATTGCCGCACCGTGTCTTCCCAAATCGATACCCCCGTGCGGTAGTCCTCGTTGCGCAGCCACGTCCGTGCGCTCAATGCGACGGCCGACGAGGCAATCAGCGCCAGGGGGATCGACCATCGTAAGAAGGCGCGCCGTGGCCGCGGCATTTTCAGCCGACGCAGCACTTCGCCAAGAAGAAGATCACCCTTGACGATGACCGCCGCAATTACCGCCGCCAAGGGGAGGTAAAACCGGTGCTCGGCGATCGTCTGCGTGCCGATCGGCACGAAGCTGGAAGTCGGGGCCAGCGTTGCCAGAAAAAACGCCCCCAGGAATCCCGGGCCCGGTTGCCGCAGCAGTGCCCAGAGCGTCGCCGATGCTAAGATAAGGAGTAGCAGCGCCCCGGGAACGATTTCAGCGGCGGTCTTGGCCAGCGGCACTCCGTAATCGAAACATAATTCGCTCGGCCAAAACGACAGCCGAACGTATCGGGCAATGGCCATACACTGGGTCAAGGCATACTGACCGGCTGTGATCCCCGAGTGAAAGCCGACCGAGTCGGCCCGCCCGCGCGTACCGATCAACAGCGCGGCCAGCAGCACCCACGTGGCCGCCAGACCCAGGTACAGCCCGCGGCGACGTCGCCACGCTTGGGCGAATGAGCCGGCCAGGAACGCGCGGTCGTACAAGAGGACCACCAGCGGAGCGGTTACCATCACTTCCTTGGTGGCCATGCCTAGCAAGCAGGCTAGGACCGCAGCGAAATACCATAAGAAGGCCGAAGGGGGAAGGCGGAATGCGGAAGGCGGAATTGCGGTAGCGGCCGATGCGCCCGCGGGCGACGTCGCCCCGCGGATCAGGCAATAGAGCGTCAACAGGTAGAACAGCCCGCAAAGCGACTCGGAACGTTGAACGATGTAGGTGACCGATTCGGTCTGCAAGGGATGCAATGCCCAGAGCAAGGCGATGGCCAAGGGTAAGAAGGTGGACGATGGACGGTGAACAGTGGACGGAAACTGGTGGTCAGCCTCGCCCAAATCTTGCTTTCCGCCTTCCCCTGTCCACCTTCCGTCCAGTATTGTAAATGTTCGTCTGAGAATGCCGAAGAGCGTCAGAGCGGCGAGGATGTGGATCGCCAGGTTGACCGCGTGGTAGCCCAAAAGGTCGAGTTCGCCGAGTGCGTAGTTGAGGGCGAAGGTGAGGTTCAACAGCGGCCGGCCGGTAACCGTCTCGCCGTTTCCGGGGGGAGAGAGCGACTTCCAGATCGGCCAGAGATGGCGGACGGTCGCGTTGTTGACGATCGAGCCTTCGTCATCGAAAACGAAAACGCCATGGAAGCTGTCGGAATAAGCGGCCAGTGTCGCCACTATGATCACGACGGCCGCCAAGGGCACTGCCCAGCGGGTGCCAAGCCACGACCCGCCCCTGACCGTCTCAATTGATGCCCTCGGCACCTCGACCGCACTAACGGTGGAGTTGGGCCCACCGTTTTCCAGGCGATTGAATCGTTTATCTGTCTGGCTCATGGGATGAATGATGCTTTCCGGCGGGTAGCGATCTCTGACTTATTGTACTCTAGCGCGGGTTGTTGGGTTAATTCGCCGGACGAGTTTGTCGAGAGTTGGCTGAGTTACTGCACGATCAGTGCTGGGACAAGCGGTGGTCGGCCGCCGATGCCCGGGCATCATCAGCTCAGAGACCAGCGGGGCGGCGTCGGTGCTCGAGACACGGTTGGAGGACCCGGAATCCGCAGTGCGACAGTCGGTTGCAATTGCTTTGGTGCAGACGAGTCCGGCGCGTTACGTAGCGTGCCTTGGAACGCGACGCTGTAGACGAGGCGGTTGACGCTCACCGCAGCAATGCACAGGCCGTCGAGTTGGCTCAGCGAGCATCGCGTCTTTCCGGCACTCGGGACTCTGTCGTACTTGACACGCTGGCCGTCGTCTATGCCGAGGAAGATCGCCTTCCCGAGGCCGTGCCAACGGCTCAACGCGCGTGCCTTAGCTCCAAACCAGACGAACGCCGCTCTCTCACGTAAAATCACATTACGGATCAGGTTCTATCAATCGGCCGTGCTGTACCACAGCATCCGTCGATTGTTCCGCCGCGAAGGAATTTGGTTAGAATGAAGAAGTTCTTTGGTTAGACTTCTGTTTATCGGGAGATTTCTTACGGGTGTGATCCGGCTCGCGGTCGTGGCGACTTTTTCGCCCGGCGGCGTTTGACTGCCGCTGGCAAATATCGCTCCGCGACGAAGGATCGTCACCTCCAGTTTCTTATTTATGCACAAAGATTTGCGACGCGGCAAGACCTCCACGTACCAGCATTCTCGACAGTTGCCGCGAGGCCGGTCCATCATGTGACAGCCTGAGTTGGCTTTATATTCCGTCGGGTTGTCGTCTTCATCGGCATCATCGTTTCAAATTTCTTGACAAGCTCTAGTAGCATCGCTACCTTGACCACGGAATTGGGACGAGGCGGTTTGAGCGGACCACGGAGGGTCTCCCCTTGTTGACCTTGGTGGTGCAGTTATGAACGCCGTAGGCCGCTCTCTCTATCACAGTAGCTCTGCTGCAGAAGCTTCGTTGCGCCTGTTGCGCAGTTCAGCCCGGCCGCTTGCCGGCCCATCTTGGCGTAGTCGCCTGGTCAGTCGGCGCATTGTTCATCGCGCGTTGCGCCGCCGCATGCTCGCGGCGCAATTTCCATTCCCGTCGGTAATTCGCGAGTCAGGAGGATCCCATGTCTCAGCCACGCTCATTCTGGACGGGTTTGCTCAACCGACAGGGATTCTGGCGGCGAAAGAGGCATGAGAGCCGGAGCCGGTCGCAAAGGCGACGGCAGTTCATTTTTGAGTCGCTGGAGCAGCGTGTCCCACGTGCCGAAATCTTTGTCTATGAATTGAGATAAACAGGTAGAGTAATTGCCTCCTCCTAGAGCGGTTAGACCGCAAAGGAGTTAGGCGTGTTTGAGAAAGAGTTGGAGCAAGAAGAGAAGACGCTGGCCGCGGAGCGAGGGCGTAGCCCGAGCGACGCGGCCAGCGTCTTCGGCGGCGCAGTGGAGCCCACCGGCCAAACCCCCGACGTGGGGCATCCTCAGGCGGCGTCCGCTGCCGTTGAAGCCGATCCGGCTATCACCGCCACGTCGGGCCCCGAGCAATCCTTATCCGATGCGTTCGCAGAGACGCAGGCGGACGACGCCTTTCTGGACGAAGGGCCCTTCCCTGAAGAGCCTTTCGAGGAGATGCGTAGGCCACGGTTGGTCGGTACGGGCAAGGGCAAGGGACGGCGGCTAGTCAAGCCCGAGGAGTCGCCGCAACCAGCGATGACGCCCGAGCAGCGGTTGTTGATCCTTGACACCTGGCAACGGAGCGGTCTGCCGGCAGGCGATTTTGCTTCGCTGGTGGGTGTTTCCAAGCATACGCTCTACGGATGGAAGAAGAAGTTCGATGAGTTGGGTCCGGCCGGGTTAATGGAAAAACCGCGCGGCGGCCCCAAGGGCAGCCGCGTGCACGAGCTGACCAAGCGGACGATCCTCATGCTTAAGCAGTCGAATCCTGCCTGGGGCTGTCAGCGGATCAGCGACATGCTTCTGCGCGGTCCGGCGTTGCCTGCTTCTGCTGCGGCCGTGGCGCGGGTGCTGCACGAGGCGGGCTATCAGATGGAAGAGGTGGCTACCCACCCGCATCCCGACAAGGTTCGCCGGTTCGAGCGGGCCACACCCAACCAGCTTTGGCAGACCGACCTGTTCACGTTCGTGCTCAAGCGACAGAACCGTCGCGTTTACCTCGTGGCTTTCATGGATGACAACAGCCGGTTCATTACAGGCTACGGACTCCATGCCAGTCAATCCACGGCCATGGTGCTGGAAGTCGTGCGGGCGGCGATCGTGGCCTACGGCACGCCCAAGGAGATGCTCACCGACAACGGCAGCCAGTATGTCACCTGGCGGGGTACGAGCGCTTTCCGCCGCGAGATGGACCAGCGGGGTATAAAGCACAACGTGGCCAAACCGCAACGGCCACAGACCCTGGGCAAGATCGAGCGTTTTTGGGGGACGATGTGGCGGGAGTGCATCGAGATGTCGGTGTTCCTCGACCTGGAGGACGCGCGTCGCCGGATCGGGCATTTCATCGACTACTACAACTTCCAGCGGCCGCACCAGGGCATCGATGGTTTGGTGCCCGCCGACCGCTTCTTCGGCGCCGCCTCCGAGATGCTCCGGATGCTGCGGAATCGCGTGGCGGCCAATGCCTTGGAGTTGGCCCGCAATGGCGTGCCCAAGGCACCCTTCTACGTGACCGGACGCATTGGCGACCGGGCCTTTAGCGTGCATGCGGAAGGCGAGCGGATGATCCTCAAGCGCGAGGGGCAGTCGCGGCAGGAGGTCGAACTAACGGCGCCTGATGCGGCCTCAGTACCGCTGGTCTCTCCGGCAAACGAGCGAGCGCCGTCGGAGGTGCCGCTGCCAGTGTGTCCTGATGGTTCGCCCCGCGATCATTCAGGTATTCTTCTCTCGTCAGAAGAAGACGAGCCTGGCACATCACCCTTGGACGAGGGGCTGCGTCGCCTGGACCAGGCGATCCCCGGCCTGCAACCGGAGTCGCAAGCCGACAAGGAGGGCTGCCATGACGAGCAACCATAACGGTGTTGTGCATCTCCCGGAGTCCCTGTTGGCCATGCCCAACGGCGTTATCCGGAAAGGGCCTCGGCGAGTGCGGGCTGCGGAACCAAGGGTATCGATCAGCCGCGAAGCCCAACGCTTCGCGGCAGGTATCTTGGAAGTGTTGGCCGGTGTGCGCACGCCGACCGATGCCGCAGCTGCAATGGGAATCTCTGTGCCGCAGTACTACCTGTGGGAACGACGCGCCTTGGAGGGGCTCGTAGTGGCTTGTCAGCGACGCGGCGAGGGGAGGATCGTCAACTCGCGTTGTCAGATCCGGGCCCTGGAAAAGGAGGTGGACAGGCTGAAACAGGACTGTGCCCGGCAGCAAGCGCTGGTGCGAGCGGCTCAGCGGACGATCGGGCTGGCACCGCCGCCTACGCCGAAGCCTGACGGTAAGGCCGTGGGCAAGCGGGCGCGCAAGCGGCGGCCCACCGTACGGGCACTGAAAGCGGTGGCGGCACTGCGGACTGTTTCATCTCCGGAAGATGACGGCGATTCGTCTGGAGTGCCACTGTCTGAAGTGCTACAACGGAGTGCCGTCAGCAACCAATCGCCGCCGACCACACCCGCGTGTATGGACACGGTTGGCGGATAGTTCACGGAGGGAAGAACCATGACTCGACGAGGACGCAAACCGCTGGGCGCACAACTGGTGGATGGATTGGAAGGTTCCGAGCATGCTAAGATCCGGTTGAAGGTCATTCTGGAAACCTTGACCGGTCGACAGAGCATTCCCGAAGCCTGCGACAAATTGGGTATCCATGAGTCAATGCTTCACCGTGTGCGTTCCGAGGTGCTCCAGACGGCGCTGGACCGTCTGGAGCCGCGTCCTCTCGGTCGGCCTCCCCATGCCCCGTCGCCGGGAGACCATCGCGTGGCTGAACTGGAAGAAGAGAACCTGCGTTTACTGGCCGAGCTTCGGGCGACCGAGATCCGTCGCGAACTGGCCGAGAAGCTCCCCGGGGTGAGCAAGCCAGTCGCCGGGCCGGGGAAAAAAACGACCCACGGTGCCCGACGATCCAGAAAACGCCGTCCCAAGAGAACCACACTATAGCAGTATCCGAGAAACCGATGAATCCCCGTGCTCAAGAACCTCTGAAACGTGGCTGGTCCGCTCAACGCCAACGGCGTGAAGCAGATCGCGCCGCGCGCCGGCACGCGGTTGCTTTCGACCGCTGGGCCCGTCGCCGTGGTTTGACGCACCATGACGCTGCCGGGCACCTCGGCGTGGCCCGTAGCACCTTGGCCCACTGGGAACGGCAATGGCAAGACGAGCATTTGGCCGCACATCCCCGTGGTCGATCCTGTCATCGCGGCGATCCTCAGACTCGCAACACCGCCATCCATCTGATGACCATCCTTGGTCCGCGTACCGGTCTGGAGACCCTGCGGGCAGCCCTCCCCACGCTGGCCCGCGGTGAGATCCAAGACCTGCAACGCCGCTTTCGCCGCCTCTGGCGACGTAACCACCGCCGCTTACTACGTGTGCTTCACTGGCATCGCCCAGGGACGGTCTGGGCCATGGACCACACCGAGCCGCCCTGCGCGATCGATGGTCACTGGCGTCACATCCTGGCCGTCCGCGACCTGGCCAGCCGGATGCAACTCGGTTGGCTGCCCGTAGCCGCCGAAGACGCCCAAGAGACTTGCCATAGCCTGGAAAGCCTCTTCCGCCGACACGGCCCACCACTGGTCCTGAAATCCGACAACGGCTCTGCGTTCATCGACGACGACACCGAGCAACTGCTGGATCGGTGGGGCGTGTTCCCCCTCTTCTCACCGCCCCGCACTCCGCAGTATAATGGCAGTTGCGAGGCAGGAAACGGCGCCATGAAAACCCGCACCGAACATCAATCGATCCTCGACGCCGAGCCAGGACATTGGACGGTCGCCGGTCTCCAGGCTGCCCAAGCGATCGCCAATCACATCCATCGCCCTTGGGGCCACAGCGGGACCGTACCCGCCGCGATCTGGCACCAGCGTGAGCGGATCACCGCTCAGCAGCGCGCGGCCTTCCGCCGCGCCATCCACGAGCACCGAGAGCAAGCTCGCGCCGAGCTGGGCTACACGAAGAATGAACCCTGGGACCGAAAGGCCCGGGCCCGAGTTGACCGTTTGGCTATCAGCCGCGCTTGTGTTGAGTGCGGCTTACTTACCTTTACCCGGAGGTCAATTACTCCATCACTTAAATCCCGTTTTGTGACAAACATTTCGTAGCGGGTACA
>Ga0302319_10000607_pt1 | contig 80535 bp, 75 predicted proteins | sample Bog_T0_2_FD_203319 | JGI IMG/M metagenome (GOLD analysis project Ga0302319, IMG submission 203319) | Peat permafrost microbial communities from Stordalen Mire near Abisko, Sweden - Bog_T0_2 | ecosystem: Environmental > Terrestrial > Soil > Wetlands > Peat | place: Sweden: Abisko, Stordalen Mire...
TAGTCGTTCCTTAAAAAGGGGTGAGGTGTAGGGCGGGGGATGCGGATGGCTGGAGGAGTAGGCGCAGGAAGTTGAGCCAAAAAGAGACGGCAAGGTTGAGCCACTTCTTGAAGTTCCAGGCGGCAGCGGCCAGGAGGAGGTTGCGGGTGTCACCGGCGAAGCCTTTGAGGTAATTGCGGGCCAGGCGGTAGTCGCTTTTGAGATGGCCGATGACCGGTTCAATGGCGCAACGGCGGCGGAAGCGTTGGCGCATGATGCGGGTGTGATGGGGCGTCTGCTCTTTGGGCTTGGGGCCGGGCACAAGGATTTCAGTTTCACCAATGCGGCGGGTGCCGCGATAACCACGATCCACGATGGCCACCGTCGGCACGCTGCCGGTGAGGGCTTCGGTTTGTTGCAGGACTTCCGGCAACGTGTGGCCATCATAGAGGTTTTCTTCATGGGCGACGGCCCCGACGATGATCCCGCCGGTCTTGGTTAACACCACGCTGGCCTTGGTGCCGAACTCGTATTTTTTGTGCTCCTTGCCCTTGGCCACGCAGTAGATGTGCGGCTCGTGCAAGGAGTAGATTTTGTCGTGGTCGTTTCTCTTTTGCGCCAGCGCCCGACGGTAGAGATTGAGATCGTCCTGATGTTTTTCCAAGGCCTCGACGGAGAGCTTGCGTCCGAGTTCCCGCACCAGTCGCCCGGCGATGGTCTTCAACTTGCGCGTGGCCCGTTGCGCCGCCTTCACCGTGCGCCAGTGGCCCCGGCCCCGCTGGGCCAAAAGACATTTTCGCACCTCTTTTCGATAACGTCGGCGCAACTGGATTTGCTCTTGGTCGGCCAGCTTCCAGCAGCGGACGATGACCTTGCGGTAAAGCTTGGTGTCGGTCGGATAGGTCACGTTCTTCTCCTGCACGGTTGAGTCGATCACCACTTCCTTTTCCCCGCCCTTCGGTCCGTGCACGCCGATGGACACCGCCAAAATCATCTGCACCCCGGCCTCGCCGATCCGGTGCCGGAAGTGGACCAGGTCCGATGGCTCGCACGGCGCGCCCCACTGCATTTCCACTTCCCCGCAGAAGTATTGCCAGTACGGGTTTTCTCGCCACGCCTCCACCACCGTTTCGTCGCCCAGGTCGTGGAGTTGTTTCAAGATGAGCAGCCCCACCATCAGCCGCACCGGCTTGGCCGGTCGTCCGTCCTCGCTATAGAACGAGCCGAACTCCTCCTCAAAGTCACCCCAGGGGATTTTTCCCGCCAGTTGGTAGATCGGTCGCCGCGCATCGAGTTGCTCGGCCAGGGTGGGTAATAAGAACGACTTTTGTTCGACGGGCTTTTTCTTGGCTTTCATCTTCCCCGTTTCGACCAGTTTTTAGCCCCTTTCGTTCAATTGCCGGTCGTTTTATTTTCACTCTCAGGATTTATCCCAGAGGTGATGCCGGATTTTTAAGGAGCGACTAAAATAATCGTGTTGGGCCTGGATGTCCATGCCGAGTCGATCACGGTGGTGCGACAGATTGACGGCGGGATGCCGCAGCCGGCGCAGAAGTTCAGTTGGGCAAGCTTGCTCGACTGGGTGCGGCGACAACGCGAGCAGGCCGAAGCGGTGTGGAGTTGTTACGAGGCGGGACCGTTCGGTTACGGGCTGCACCGGCAACTCGAGGCCCTCGGGATCAAGAACCTGGTGGTATGTCCGCGCAACTGGGATGAAGGGGCCACCGGGGTCAAGACCGACAAGAGCGATGCCCGGGCGTTGTGCGTGCGGCTGGCCCTCTACGCGGCGGGCAACCGACACATCTTCAGCGTGGTGCGGGTGCCAACGCCAGCCGAAGAACAGGCGCGAGCACAAACGCGCTTGCGCGATCAGTTGCGCCGCCTGCGCCAGCGCAGCGAAGCCCAGGGCCGCAGCCTTCTCCTGGCGCAGGGACGACGGGTGAGCGGACGTTGGTGGTCGCCGCGGGTGTGGCCGAGGTTGACCCGCTCGCTGCCGCCCTGGCTGGTCGAGTTGCTCGAACCGCTGCGGGAGTGTATTTTAACGGCGCACCAAAACACGGAGCGCCTGACCCAGACGGTGGAAGCGGCGAGCAAGTCCGCTTTGCCGTTCGGGTTGGGGGCTCTGACGGGCGAGATCATCGCGCGGGAAATCGGCGACTGGTCGCGCTTTTCCAATCGGCGCCAGATTGCCAGCTACACGGGCTTGTGTCCCGGCGAACACTCCAGCGGGGCCTCGCGACGACAGGGTTCGGTGACCAAGCACGGCAACCCGCGCCTGCGCCACGTGCTCATCGAAACGGCGTGGCGACTGGTCCGCTACCAGCCCGGCTACCGCGCCGTGCAACGCTGGCACGCGATCTTCCACACCCCAGCCCGATCCACCGCCGCCCGCAAGAAGGCCATCGTCGCGGTGGCCCGGCAATTGGCCGTCGATCTCTGGCGCATCGCCACCGGACGGGCCCAACCCCAAGACCTCGGCCTAGTCCTCAACTAAACCGAAAGGAGATCAACCCAACTTTTTCCCCAACCCTTTGGAGCACGGTGCGCGCCCGGAAAATGCTCTGGGCCGGCCTCACCCCGACCCGACTTTGCTAGATTGGGCGCGCTTCGTCTCCCCGCCGCTCGGATGCTGAATAGAGCATGTTGCGCTGAAAAAATCATGCGCGGATAGCAGGTTAACCCCGAGCCTCGACTCGGTGATCGGCGGGAGAACGTTCCTCCTTCAACCCCAAACTTTCCTCCCCCCCCCCCATGAAATCCTAAACCAAACCCTTGACCATCTCCATAGCAGAGCATTTTCCCTCGTTCCCAAGTTTCACTTGGGAACGCACATGTTGAGGCAATTTTATTGCCGATCCCATCATGATAGGGAATATGAGCGCGAAATGAAATTTCGCGGGAGCAAAATAACGTTCCCAAATAAAATTTGGGAACGAGGGAAGAAGTAAGTTCAGGGTTTGAGTTGCGCGGCAACGGCCTGCCCATATTGCTCGCGCAGCGCGTCCGCGCCGGGGAAAGCATCCAGAGAGCGCCCCTGCACGTTGTTGATCGAAACGATTCCCTTGATGCTATTGGTCAGGAAGATTTCGTCGGCTTCGAGCAAATCGTTTATCGGGAAATGACCCTCCTCCACCTTTTGACGGCTCAGGATAAAAGAGCGGACCACACCGCAACGGCATCCAGCTTCGTGCGTGGGCGTGAAGAACTGCTCCCCTCGCCGCCAGAAAAGATTGCCGCGTGAGGCGCTCGCGACGTGTCCATGCTCGTTGAGGAGGACCGCTTCCGCAGCCGGGGCTGCCTTACCTGCCTGGACATGCGAAAGATAACTGAGCGTCTTGAAACGGGCATCCCAGTTTTGCGAGCCGACCCGCACCGGCGAGACCGTTAGCGCGACAGGTTCCAAAGCCGGCCGTTCCTCCTCGGTGAAAAAAGTGAAGGTTTCGTCCGGCGTCACGATCCAGCGCCAGCGCCCGGAGAGAGCGGGCAGACCGGCCCGGGCCAGTTCAAAATCGGCCTCCGTTTTCAAGCCCAGGACTTCCATGGCCCGCGCCAATTCCGCGCGGTGTTCACGTACGAAGAGGGGGACACCGTTGATTACCCGCAGGGTCTCGAACACACCGAGCCAGGGCGAAAACTCACCGGAGGCATTGATCATCACCCGACATTGCCCTTGCCGGGGCGCGACTCCAATCTAAACTTTCCTTAGAAACCATGCCCTACATCGACACCGCTTTGAAATTGGAGGACGTGCCTCCCGGCGAAAGCCGGTGCCTTAAGCTCGGCGACGTGCAAGTCGGGCTTTTCCATAACGAAGAAGGCCTTTTCGCCATCGACAATCTCTGTCCTCATCGGGGCGCTCCGATGCACGAGGGCTTAGTGACCGATGGCTATGTCACCTGCCCCTGGCACCAATGGCAATTTCAACTCAATGACGGCGTCTGCCTCAACATCCCAAAAGTCCGCATTGCCACCTACTCCGTCGAGATTCGCGAGGGCGGGATCTGGATTAACCTGGAAAAAGAAAGAGTGAACCCATCATGAAATCAGCATACGAACTGGCCATGGAACGCCTCGAAAAAAAGGCGCCGACGAAAAAACTGAGCGAAAGCCAGAAGGCGCGCATTGCCGAAATCAATTCGCTTTACGGCTCGAAAATCGCCGAGCGGGAAACTTTTCTCCAAGGCGAAATCGTGAAGGAAAAAGCGAAGGGCGACCTGACCGCCGTGGGGCAGATTCAGGACCAGCTCGCGCGTGAGGTGCGGCGGCTCCACGTCGAGTGGGAGGAAAAGAAGGCCGCCGTGCATGGGGAGCCGACCGAATTCGAGAGCGAAATCGAACGGATCGAAAAGGAGCCACCTGCAAAATAAGATCATGGATATTGCCGCGCAAAAGAAGGAGACACTCGACCGCCTGGCACGCACGCTGGAGGAGTATCTTGACGCCGTGCCGAGGCAGAAGGAGGCGAATCCGCCCGATCTGCTGGCGCTTTTCGCGAGGCTTGATGCGCTGGAAGCGGAAATGGATTCAACTTATCCGGCCCAGCTTCGGCATTACCTGCACCAGAAGAGTTACCGCAAGGCGCATCTTTATCTCCAGGATCGCGACGGGGAAAATCTGCGCGGCAATTGCGGGCGGTGATTTCTTCGCGCTTTACGGCGTCACGTTCTCAATGCGCATCCGGTCGATCTTGGCGCGCTGAAGGATGTCCATGACGTCAAAGAGCTGCTGGACGTTGAGCGATTTATCGGCGCGGACGACCACCGCCGCGTCGGGCGTTGTGTCGTGGAAAGTGGTCAATTGCTGCTCGAGCACCGGCAGGTCGATGGGAATCGATTCCAGATAGACCTGGCCGTTGCGGGCGATGGTGACGGTGCGGATCGATTTGGGATCGACGGGCTGGTTGTTGTTGCGGGATCCGGCGGGCAGTTCTACCGGGATATTGCTGGTGAGCAGCGGCGTGGTGATGATGAAGATGATAAGCAGAACGAAGGCGAGATCGAGCAGCGGCGTTACGTTCAATTCCGCCATGGCGGTGTGGCCGGAACGCTGGGAGTAACGTTTCATGGGAGGGACTACCTCGGCAAGCGCGCGCCGGTGTCGAGATAGCGGTGGTCGAAGGAGGCGGCGAGTTCCCCGGCGAAGTTATCCAGCTCGACCGTCATGCCGCGGATGGTGACGACGAGAAAATTGTAGCCGAACATGGCGGGAATGGCGACGAGCAGGCCGGTGACCGTGGTAATTAGCGCGCCCGAGACGCCCGGCGCCATGGTGGTGAGGCTGGCGTTGTTCGAGGCGGCGATGGCGCTGAAGGTGTCCATGACGCCCCAAACCGTACCGAGCAGGCCGAGGAAGGGCGCACCGCTGACGGCGGTGGCAAGGACAGTCATGCGGTCCTCCATGCGCAGCGCCTGCTCGCCCACTTCGCGTTCGAGGGCGGAGCGGACGGCATTCATGGCGACGGGCGAAATGCGGTCGGCCTCGGCGACGCGGGTGGAGAAGGTGTCGTCAATTTCAGTCGTGCCGAGCAGGTGGAACGTGAGTTCGCGGCATCCGGCGAGATAGACGGCATAACTGGGCGAGTCGGGATAAGGCTCCTTGTTCTGGTAAATGGCGAGCGGCTTGCGCGCGGTGCGGAAGCGCTTAAGAAACCGGCGCGTTTCCGTCCTGGCCCGGCGGACCATGTAAAACTTGGAGACCATGACCGACCAGCTGAAGATCGACCCCATGACGAGGCAGGCGATGACGGCTTTGCCTGCGACATTGGAATGCCAGAAGGCATAGACAATTCCAATATCGGCAAAGAAGTTGACCGCGCCGGGCATGAGCATAGATTTGAAAGACTATGTAGGTTGAGGGCCATGCCGTCAAACGCGGCGTGTAACGACTCCCCGGGCGGGCAGGCGTCCCTCTCTTACCAGATATTTACCCATGGAATTGCCTCAACTTCTCGGCTGCTTGGTTTTGCTGGCTGGCGGCATCGCCCTGCTGCAATTCGATACGATCTCCTACCGGAAGATCGGCATGGCGATGATCTGGCTGGCGAGCGGGCTGGCGGTCTATTTCCTTTCCGGCTCGGTTCTACTGGCCTGCGCGATGCTCGGAGCCTGGATTTTCTTTCCCCTTTGGGAAATGGTTTTTGTGCTGCGCCAGCTCCGTGTGCCGCGGCATCGCGAGCTGGCCGACGCGCGCGCGCCGCGGGACGAATTCGAGGAATTGAGCGAGATGACCCAGGCGCTGGTCGAGGCCGGTTTTGAAAATCTGGACGAATGCCGCCTGCGCCCGGCCGAGCATGAGCAGTACTACCGGATTTTTATCCGCGAAGACGGCCTGACGCAGGCCACCATTGGTTACATCGCGCAGGGACCGATCGGGTTTCATTTCGTCGCGTTTACCTCGAACGGCAAAGATGGCCGCCGCTGGGTGACGTGGGATTATCCCTTGACCTATGGCCTGGTCATGCCGCCCAACACCGTCGTGTTTCGCGCGCTCCACTGCCAGGACGTGGCGGAACTCTACCAGGCGCATCTCGATTTCCTCGAAATCAACGAGGTTCGCGCGGATGACCTGGTCGCCGGAGATCGCACGCGGGAAGCAGCCCGGGGCCGCCTGGAAGAGACGCTGAATCAACAGGTCGAATACAATATCTCGCGCGGCTATCTGTCACCGGCGAAGGGGCCGGAAGAGGAGAACTTTTGCTACTCATGGCGCGGGACGCTCTATGTGGCGGGCCAGGTGCTGCGCGATTTGTTGTTTTAAATCAAAAGGTCTGCTCCTTCTCCTTGAAAAGAAGATTGAAGGTGGTGAGCGAGCCGTAGGACTTCGTCACGTAGTACTGCAACTCGATCCGCTCGGCGTCGTTGAGCTTCGGGTGCGCGTTGATTTTCTGTTCCAGAACGCGCAGGTAATCGCGCACGAGCACGATCTTGCGGAAGAAGACTTCCAGCTCGATTTCCTTGGTGGCCAGCGTGGCGTCATTGGGATGCAGCACGACTTTCCCGCCCACCCAGCGCGGCGCGAGTTGCGGTGTAAATTCGTCGTCGTCCACCTTCAGATTCAGCTTGCCGACGGTGGTGTCGACCACCTCGGCGATGAGGTCGCGGAGCGGCTTTTCGAGGCCGACGAGCTTCGCAATCGGCTCGGCTGGCTTGATTTCCGCCACCAGCTCCTCGGTCAAGGTCTTGCGGCCCTCGTTGAAAAGCACCTCGGCGGTCTTCTCGGTCAGGACTTTCACCTCACCCAACCCATACTGAGGATGCAGCACCTGCAAACCGGGACGTAAATCGACAATTTTCATCTTTGGACCCTAACGATTCGTTCGCGCTATTGCGAGCGGAACCAGCAAAACTACATCTGCTCGACGACATTGATGCCGAGTAGATTCAGGCCCTGGCGGAGGGTGCGCGCGGTGAGATCGCAAAGCACGAGCCGTGAATCGCGTACTTCAACGGCGGCAGTCAGCACCGGACACGATTCGTAGAATTTATGGAAGAGCGTGGCGAGTTCAAAGAGATAAAGGCAGAGATAATGCGGGCGGTATTCCTCAGCGGCCAGGGAGATCGAGTCGGCAAAATCAAGAAGCTTGGCGCCGAGAGCGAGCTCGACGGGCTCGACGAGATTCACCTCCGCTTTGGGGGCCTGCTCCAGACCGGCCTTGCGGAAGATGGCCCGGATGCGAACGTAGGCGTTCTGCACATAGGGCGCGGTGTTGCCATCAAAGGCGAGCAACTTCTCCCAGCTAAAGACGTAATCGAGATTCCGGTTCTGGGCGAGGTCGGCATATTTCAACGCACCCAGGCCGACAACGCGGGCGAGCGCGGCGCGTTGATGCTCAGCCAGCTCAAGCCTTTTCTCTGAAGCATTGCCGCTTTGCTCATCGATCCGAGCCTGCTGCGCGCTGATCTTGTCGGCGATGATTTTGGCGGCGCGCTCCTCCGCCTCGGCCAGGAGCGCCTTGAGTTTGATGTTGTCACCCTCCTTGGTTTTCATCGGCTTTTTGTCGGGGCCGAGAATGGTGCCGAACCAGACGTGCTCCAGCTTCATGTCATCGTAGCCCCAGCGGCGCGACGCCTCGAAAAGCTGCCGGAAGTGCATCTGTTGGCGGCCATCGACGACGTAGATCACGCGCTGCGCCTCGAAATGGTCGTGCCGGTAACGGATGGTCGCGAGATCGGTCGTGGCGTAGTTGTAACCGCCATCCGATTTGCGAACGAGGAGCGGGTTGTCGCGGTATTCGCCGTTCTCTGAAACGAGAAAGGGATCGTCCTTCGGAGCGCCCAAGCCATCGGAGAAAATGGCCACGGCGCCTTCGCTTTCGCGCGCGATGAAGCGCTTGAGCAGATCGGCCACCACGGCGGGGAGCATGTCGTTGTAGAAACTCTCGCCCAGCGTGTAATCGAACTGCACGCCGAGTCGCTGGTAAATCACGTCGAGGGCATCGAGGGAGAATTTGCGGAACTGCTCCCAGAGTTTCCGGTTTTCCGCGTCGCCGGCCTGAAGCAAAACCAGCTCGCGCTTGGCGGCTTCGCGCACCGACTCGTCGGCCTTGGCCTCGGCCTGGACTTTCTGATAAATGGCTTCGAGATGGCCGAACGGATCGAGCCGCAGTTTCTCGGGATCGCCCTCGCGCTTGTAGCCGAGGAGGATCATGCCAAAACCGGTGCCCCAGTCGCCGAGGTGATTATCGGCGATGACCTTGTGGCCCAGGAAGCAATAGATCCGCGCCAGCGCGTCGCCGAGGATGGTGCTGCGCAAATGGCCAACATGCATTTCCTTCGCGATGTTCGGGCCGCTGTAATCGATGACAATGGTTTCCGGGGTTGAGACGGGCGCAATCCCCAGCCGGTCATCGCTCCAACGCTGGGTGATTTGCCCGGCGAGATAAGCGGGCTTGAGCCGGAAATTGAGGAAGCCGGGCGCGGCGACCTCCGGCTTTTCGGCGATGTCCCGGACGAAAACCACCTCCGCGAGTTGGCGCGCGAGTTCGAGCGGATTGGCCCGCATGATCTTGCCGAAAACAAGTGCGACATTGGTTTGGAAATCGCCGTGGCGCGCATCCAGGCAGGGACGCACGTAGGGCTTCGGCGGAGCGGGTGAAAAAAGCTTCTCCACGGCGCTGACGACGCGGGCTTCGAGTTCCTGGCGGGGCGTATTCATTTTGGCAAAAGAATTTTAGGCGCAAACGAAGCGACTTGTCACCTTACTTGGTACCTCCTGGTGTGGCCGCTTATTTGCGCCACAGTCCCCACAACCAGGCGAAGCCGAGACCAATTTCTTTTCCGGTAATGAGGTAGGCTTTCGTGACCCGATCAAGTAAGAGATGGACCGCGCCAGCCATGGTCAGCTTGTGCGCGAGAAGACTGAAGAGAAAAAGGAAAAAAATCAGGTTGATGAGCAAAATAACGACGATGGAAAAAATCAGGCCCTGGCTGGTGAGATCGGTCTGGCCGAGACGGATCATGCTCACCGTGAAAGTGAGATGGAAGCACCAGAAGATTCCGAGGCCGAAGTAGAGGATCGGCTGCCATGCCTTGAGCGGATACCAGAAATCGACGGAGAGCCAGAGGCCCATCCAGATCAGCGCGTAGAGTGGAACGAAGTAGGGCGATAGGGTGATCCACCAATTGACGCGATCCGTGACGACGTGACCGCCCTTTGCGCTGACCTGGAAGGAGGAGATTTTTCCACCCGCCAGCATCGCGGCCAAAGCGTGGGTGAACTCATGGCCGAGGACATAAAGCCACATCGTGCGCGGCAGAACGAAAAAAATCAGGAGCCAGGTCGCCATGCCCGCACCGAAGCTGACCGCCCAACCTTCGGGCCCTTGCCCGGCGGAAACGGCGGCGCGCGCCAGATCGATGAGCGTCCAGATTTCGCCCGCAAGCAACGGCATCAAGGCCAGCGCGATGACGAACTTGAAGAGTTTGGCGGCCATCGAGATTAGGAAAGCGGGTGATGGCGAGGTTGTCGAGCGGCTACAACAAATCCACCGGATCGACGTCGAGCGTGATGCGAATGTCGTCCGGCCACGCGCGGTCCATGAAGAGCGGGCGCAGGCGCGGCGTGACGGCCATGATGCGACGCGTGCGCAGGAAAATTTGGAACCGGTAGCGTTCCTCGATGCGGGCGATGGGCGCGGGCGATGGGCCGGTGATTTCGGTCGCGGGCAGATCGAGCCGCTCGATTTCCTTCGCCAGATTTTCGAGCACGAAGAGGGTCTTCGCCTCGTTGCGACCACGTGCCGTGACAAGGACAAAGCGCTCGTAAGGCGGGTAATGCAGGCTGCGGCGGAAGGCGAGTTCCTGATCGACGAACCCGGCGTAGTCGTGATGCCGCGCGAACTGGATGGCGGGATGAAACGGCACGCGCGTCTGAACGAAGACCTCGCCCCTAACCTGCCCGCGACCGCTGCGCCCGGAGACCTGCATGAGCAACTGAAAGACGCGCTCGCTGGCGCGGAAATCGGGGATTTGCAGCGCGAGATCGGCATTGATCACGCCGACGCAGGTGACGCGCGGGAAATGGAGTCCCTTGGCGATCATCTGCGTGCCAACGAGAATGTCGATTTTTCCCTCAGCAAAAGCGCGGAGCGTGTTGGCATAGGCGTCCTTGCCGCGCATGTTGTCGGAGTCCATGCGCTCGATCCGCGCCTTGGGAAAGGCCTCGACCAGCGCGTGCTCAACTTTCTCCGTGCCGCTGCCAGCATATTTGTAGGGCGCGAATCCGCACTGGGGGCAGGCATGGGGCACCGTGCTGGAAAAATCGCAGAGATGGCACCGGAGTTTTTCCGCCCGGCGATGAAAGGTAAGCGCGACGCTGCAATTCGGGCACATCTCGACGTAACCGCATTGCGGGCATTGCAGCGACGAGGAGTATCCCCGCCGGTTGAGGAAAATAATGGCCTGCTCGTGACGCTCGATGCGCGCCTGGATGGCCTCGATCAGGCGGGGAGCGACGAGCAATGGGGGCTCCCCTTTTTTTGTCGAACGGATATCGAGGACATGGGTCACCGGCATCCGCCCTTCCTCGACGCGCTGCAACAACTCGACGAGGCGGTATTTGCCCTCCTTCGCGTGATGGTACGATTCGAGCGAGGGCGTGGCCGAGCCGAGCACGACGATGACGCGTTCAAGGTGGCCGCGCATCACGGCGACATCGCGCGCGTGGTAATGGGGTGCCTCCTCCTGCTTGTAGGAATGCTCGTGTTCCTCATCGACGACAATGATGCCGAGATCGTCGAGCGGCGCAAAGACGGCGGAGCGGGCGCCGATGACGATCCGCGCACGTCCGGCGCGGATATGCTGCCATTGGTCGTGGCGCTCGCCGGAAGAGAGATGGCTGTGGAGGACGGCGACGCCGACCTTCAGCCCGATGAACCGGGCGCGGAAATGCTCGACGGTCTGCGGGGTGAGCGCGATTTCCGGCACGAGCACGAGGGCGCTTTTGCCGAGGGCCAGCACCTGCGCGATGGCCTGGAGATAGACTTCCGTCTTGCCGCTGCCGGTGACGCCATGCAACAGGACGACGCGCGGCTTTTCGGAGATGATTTCTTCGCGGATAACCTTAAGCGCGGCGAGTTGTTCGCCATTCATTTCATGCGGCGTCGATTCAACCACCGCCGAGTGAAGAAACGGATCGCGGTCCTGGGTGCGGGATTCGATGGAGACGAGGTTGCGCTCGGCCAGCCCCTTCCAGGCAGCCACGCTGCAGCCCGATTGCTCGCTTAGGTCCGCCAACCAGCCGGGCCCGTTCTGCTGGAGGAAATCCCAGGCGGCAAGCTGGACTCGGGCTTTTTTCAGCGCAGTTGAGGTTTCTTCCGGAAGCGTCGCGGTCAAGGGCTCGACCCAGAGTCGCTGCTTGAAGGCGGCATCGGCGCGACGGACGGCCTTGGGCAGGACGCTGAGCAGGGCGATGGTGAGCGGCGCGCAATAGTACTGCGCCATCCATTGGGCCAGCTCGATCAGGACGCCGGGAAGGAAGGCCTGTTTGCTGAGCACTTCCTGGATCGACTTGAGTTTGCCCGCGAAAGCCTCCCTGGGAAATTCCACCACGTAACCGACCAAATCGCGCGACTTGAAGGGAACGCGGACCTTCGCGCCAAGGGCGACCTGCGCGTTGAGTTCGGGCGGAATCGCGTAATCGAAGGCGCGGTCGAGGGAGACTTCGGGAACGACGCGGGCGATGCGAACCATGATGGCCGGGCAGTCTAACCCATTTGTGCGGCGGCGGTCGATGGCCGTCAGCTAATTTATCAGGCAGTCCACCGCCTTAAGGCGGCGAGAAGACATCCTACTGCCAGTTCGAAATCCAGGAATTGGTGAGTGTAGGAGTGGCGGCCACTTTTGCCGCCAGATTGCCCCCGGTCGACCAGAGGTCAAAAAAGCCAACCCCGTTGATTGGCGCCGAAGTCGCGCTGCCGACGGAATAGCCGTAAGAATAACCCCAGGGATCCTTGACGTAGGAACCGCCCGCAATGGTACCGACCTGGCTCCCCTTGAATGACATGTAGGCTTTTGCCCCAGCCGCAGGCGTATCCGTAAAGTTAGTCTGGCCGGTTAGACCCAGATAAAGAACCTGGGAAGTCTGCTGATACTGGGATGAGGTGCCATCCAATGTGGTCGAAAAATAAAGAGCGGCGGCACTATTTGTGAGCAACGTGCTGTTCTGCATACCAAAAGAGGTGGCGACATTCGTGCTGGGATAAATTCCGTTATCGGTTTTATAACCCTCGAGCGCCGCGCTCATGCCCTGGATTTCGTTCTGGGCCCGCGTGCGTTTGGCTTTCTCCATGACCCCGCTTGCCGCGCTTAAAATAAGACCGGCCAGAATGAGAATAATGGCCATGACGGTCAGAAGCTCGACCAGCGTGAACGAGGCCAGGCGATTCTTGTGCGGCCGCAGGGGCAAAACAGTTTTTTTCAGCATAACGACCTAGTAGGTGTGGACCCACCAATTGGGATTGCAAGTCGTACTGTTTGGCTTACCGGTGCAATTAGCCCACACGGCAACACCAGCAGTGGATGTACCGCCGCTACTGAAATTAAGAGTAGAGCCCGTAGCCGCCGCAAAATTGGGCATCGCCGTAAATGTGCTGGGGGCAGCGCCAAGAAGACCCGCATAATCAGCATCCATCGCGATGTTAAAGTAGGGGTTGCTTGTGCTTGGAGGCAGAGGATTCAAAGGGGCGTCATAACCGCTCTTGATATCCACATCGGTAGTATTCAAACTCAAAAAAGCAATTCCGCGCGTATTGGTTGGTCCACTTGTGGGTGCGGTTGTAGCCTTCCCAGTTGAGGGACTTACGTTACCGCATAAGACATCGACCAGCGTTCCCCACGTTTGGGCAGAGCTTGTCGCATCACTTATATAGGCTGTTTGTGAAGTCGAACCCGAAGGAACGGGATAAACGCTATATTCCGCATAATAACCCAATGCGGCGGTCTGAATTTGGGAAGCCAAATTTTGGGCTTTGGCCCGCTTGGCGCTCTTGAGGGCCAAATTCGAAGCGCCCAGTACGGCGCCAGCGAGAATGGCGATGATGCCTATGACTACCAGTAATTCAACCAAGGTAAAGCCGGAACGATTGGCGGGGCGCGAAATGGAGAGAGTTTTATTCATGATAAAAGGATGAAATCAGTTTCTTACAGCTTAAGTGTAAATTACCTCACTCGCTACTTTTAGGCTAGAGCTTTTGCGACTTTTTCCGATTTTAAGAGAGTTTTCATTCAAGTTCCTTCTCGAGTCTTTCTGCCACCCACTGTTTGAGCATGCTCTGGTAGTTGAGATAGCGTTGTCGAGCCAGGCGTTTCAAGCGGGAGAGCATCCGCGGGTCCATTCGGATGGTGATGGTGGTCGATTCGTTGGTGTCGGTGCGGACGAGCGAACTTTGCATCAACCTCATGCCAATCTGGCGGCCTTCCCAAAATTGAGACTCATCCGCGAGGTTCGTGAAAAGAGGCACTTCCTCCCAATCGTTCACGGCGGGCAGGCTGATCGAGCTCAAAGGTTCTCCTTGCTCTTGCGGTCGTAAAAATAGGTTTCCTCATCGGTCATCAGGCGGGCGACCAGGACGCGGACGATTTTCCCCGTCGAGGTATAGACCGCGAATATCCCCTTGCCGCCGCTGCTGCAGCCGAGGCTGAAAAAGCGGTTTTGCGAGGCAAACCGGGGCGAGTCGGGCAGGAGCCGCAGGCTGAATGGGTCCTCAAAACTTTCGGCGATCTCTTCCGGCGAGAACGTGTTGGACTTGTAGAGGGACCATTCGAATTCCATTACCGAAGAGAGTACGGAGCTTAAGGACAGGATGAAAGGCGAAAGAAGAAGCGGGAAGTCCCGGATGGGACGCCTGAGAGTAGCCCGGCGATTTATCACCGGGGTTCCGGGCTCGTGGAACCGCGTCCCATCGGGACGCTTGACTGGCATCACCCATCATATACTCCATCTCAATCGTCCCTCCGGGACGTTCGCCCGTTTTGCTTCTACCCGGCGATAAATGGCCGGGCTACTCTCGTATGTCCCGCTGGGACATTTGATCGCGTCGCATTCAAAGGAGAACACCTAAATCGTGGTTCCGCTGCGGATGACCGCACCCTTGGGGACGACGACGATTCCGTCTCTGATATTGTAATTTTCCCCGTCAAAGTTTTCGGGTTTGCCCTCGGGCGAAATGTGAACGTTGTCTCCAATCCGCGCGTTTTTATCGATGATGGCGCGTTCGATGTAAGTATTCTTGCCAACGCCGGGCGGCGGCACGCCCCGCGCTATCCCGGCTTGGGTTTCCTCCGGCGTTTCGTAGTCGTCGAGGCCCATGAGGATGGAATCCTTGATGAACGATCCCGTTTCGATGCGGCTGCGAATGCCGATGATGGAATGTTCGATCCGCGCATCGACAATGATGCAACCGTCGGCGATGGCCGTCTTCTCGAAATGACCGCGCACAATCTTGCTGGCCGGCAGGTACCGCGCATGGGTGTAGATGGGAGCCTGGGTGTCGAAGAAATTGAACTTCGGAATTTCGTTGACCAGATCGAGATTGGCGTCGAAGAAGGCCTTGATGGTTCCGATGTCCTCCCAATAACCCTGATAAACATAGGAGAAAAGTCGCCCCGTGCTGATCAGATTGGGAATGATGTGCTTGCCGAAGTCGACATGCTTGCCCGCCAGCGCCTTGTCCAGGACATCGCGGTTAAAGACGTAGATGCCCATCGAGGCCAGGAGGAGATCGTCGCCACCGTAGATGCCGAGCTTGGAGCGCGTCGAGCCGTCCATCTTCAGCGAGTCGAGCACCGCGTCTTCCTGAGGTTTTTCGACGAAGCGCGTGATGCGCTCCTCGCCGTCAATCTGCATGATGCCGAAGGACTTCGCATCCGTCCGACTCACGGGTATGGTGGCTACGGTCACATCGGCACCGGTGCGGATGTGCTGCTCCAGAACGGCCCGGAAGTTCATCCGGTAAAGTTGATCGCCCGAGAGAATGAGAACGTATTTATGCGGCGCATTGCCGAAGTGCTGGAGGTTTTGACGGACTGCGTCTGCCGTGCCTTGGTACCAGGCATCGCTGCTCGGGGTCTGCTGGGCCGCCATGATTTCCACAAAGCCATTGGAAAAATCGTCGAACTGGTAGCTCTGTTGAATATGCCTGTGCAGCGAAGAACTGTTGAATTGGGTGAGAAGGAAGATGCGTTTGAGGCCCGAGTTAAGGCAATTGCTTATCGGAATATCGACAATGCGGTACTTGCCCGCCAAGGGCACCGCCGGTTTCGATCTGTCTTTGGTCAGCGGATAAAGCCGGGTCCCGGCGCCTCCTCCAAGAATGACTGAGATGACATCGCGGGCATGAAAAACGGTAGAGCGGGTGGGCGATTCCATGCCTGAACTTAGGCTGCGAAAAGCGCTTTGCCAACTCCCAACCAGCAAAGGCGCCCATTTTTTATGGAGTCAAGCGCTCGAGATAAATACCTGGGCGATGAATTTCCATGTGGCGCTCGGGTTGCGCGACAATTTTGAAACCGAATTGACCGTAGAGACTCTGTGCATCCGCCGTGACAAGCATCCAACGGCGCAGGCCCTGGAGATCGGGATGCGCGAGAATCGTGGCCACCAGTGCTTTACTCAGGCCCCGGCCGCGATGGTCTGTCGCGATAAAGACATCGCACAGATAGGCGAATGTCGCCCGGTCGGAAATCACCCGGGCAAAGCCGATCTGCGCATTCCGATAATAGACGCCCCAACAAAGCGAGTTCTGGATCGTGCGCTCGACCAGCGGCTTAGGAATGTCCCTGGCCCAATACGATTCATCCGCAATGAAGCGGTGAATGACGTCGAGATTCAACAACGCCGGATCAGTGGAAATGAGATACCCCTCGGGTAGCGGGACGGCACTCATAGGACTGGGCGACTACTTTTTGACGACCAACGTCCCGGCGATCATGTCGTGCAGCGCCTGTTTGCGGTCCGTAAAAGCCACCATGAGATAACCGATGCCCATGGTCATGTTCGTGACAAAGCTGCTGAAATAGCGGCCCGTGGCGTGTCCAAAGCTGATGCGCCGGCCGGTGAAGCTCGTGACTTTTAATCCCAGAGCGCGCTTGCCCCAGGTCGATTGATGCGGCCCGCTTTCGAGGATGGCGTGATAAAGCCAGGTGGCGAGGAATCGTCCGATGAGGAGGGTCAGATAAAGCAAAATAAACGTGCCTATTACAGCCACGGGGACTTGGCCTGCCCCCGTTGGATGGGTATGGGCAAGCTGGGTGAAAAAGCCCGCACCCAGGACGGCCACAATGATCAAAGACCACAGAAACACGAACGGTATCGAGACGATCAGGTTGTCGAGAATATGGGCCGCAACCCGGATCCAAAATCCGGCATACACAAAATTTGGCGGCGGTTCCATCGTGGCCGCAAAGGAATAGCCGGGCTGATGCGCGGACTGGGGGGCCGGCACCGGCGGAGGTAGAATGACATCCACTTTTGCCAGCACCTCGCACAAGGGCGTCCACTGGCTCAGCCCCTCGATAAAGGACAGGCTTTCGAGGGAAATTTCGCCGCTCCGTAATTTCTCCGCGACCTGTTCCCTCGTGAAGGGTCCCATCGACACGTTGCTTGGATTGAGAACGGTAATTAGCGTCATAGAACCTCGATGTCCGTTAGTTGCGCACCACCCGCGTGTCGGCCAAACGATCATGCAAAGCCCGTCCGCGCGAGCTCAAGAGCGCCATGATGAAACCAAGAAAGCAGGGCAACGCCGAGAGATATTTTCCGGCGTAGCGGCCCGTGGCGCGCAGGAAGCTGATGCGTCCGCCCTGCCCGTCCGTAACCTTGATGCCCACCCAGCGTTTTCCCACGGTGGCCTGCCGGGGCGAGGATTCCCATCCCGCGACGTAGAGCCAACCAAACCCGACCAGCACCAGCCAGGACAATCGGCCCATGTTCAGCTCCAACAGTTCCCATTCGTCCATCCTGACCTGATGCGGGATGTGATGGATCGCCGCCGGTACTTCGATCGCCAGCGCCCAGAGAATATAAAGGATTCCCACCGGGACAAAGAGGATGGTGAAGTCGATCAGGAAGGCGATGCCGCGCAGGAAAAAGGATGCTGTCTCCAATTGCATCTCCGGTTTGGTCTCGGACTTGTTCTCCCGTTCTTCGATCACGGGCGAGACCGGCGGGGGCTCGGCAGCGCGTGGGATGGCCGCGGGTAGTGTCGGTGGCCTCGGCTGCGGGGGCGCTGGCCGCTCGGGTACGGGTGGCAGTTCGCGTGATTCCGGCACGGGGGGCAGCGGGGGAAGGCTCATCGCCGGGTTGCGTTCGACGAAATCAAGCACTTCGCCCAGCGGCAGCCATTCCTTCAAGCCGGGCGCATGGGCGAGATATTTGACGGTGAAATCGCCACGAGCCAGACCGTCCTCGATTTGTGCGCGGGTGAACGGCCCCCAGGGCGCGTTATGTTTGAGAACGGTGATGCCCAGTGAGGCCATGCGGATCGTACCCTATTTCTTTTTCTGCCGGGCGAGTACGTTCGAGCGCGTCCGCAATCGCAGCGCGTTGAGCCGGATGAAACCCGTCGCATCGGCCTGATTGTAGGCGCCCTGGTCGGCTTCCATGGTGGCCACGTCCGGGTTGTAGAGCGACATCTTGCTCTTCCGCCCCGCGACAATGAGGTTGCCCTTGTAAAGCTTCAGCCGCACCGTACCGGTGACATATTTCTGGCTCTCCTCGACCGCCGCCTGGAGGAATTCCCGTTCCGGCGCGAACCAAAAACCGTAGTAGACCAGTTCGGAATAACGCGGGATGAGCGAATCGCGCAGATGCATGACTTCGCGGTCGAGCGTCAGCGTTTCGAGCTGGCGATGCGCAAAATGGAGAATGGCGCCGCCCGGCGTTTCATAGACGCCGCGTGATTTCATGCCGACAAAGCGGTTCTCGACGAGGTCGACCCGGCCAATGCCATGCTTGCCGCCGAGCTTGTTCAACGTCCGCAGCACATTCGCGGGACTCAGCTTCTTGCCATCGACCGCGACGCAATTTCCGGCGATGAAATCGAGTTCCACGTATTGTGGCTTGTCGGGCGCTTTTTCCGGCGAAACGCTCAGTTTGAACATTTCGGCGGGCGGCTCGATCCACGGATCTTCGAGAATGCCACTCTCAAAACTGATGTGGAGGAGATTGCGGTCCGTGCTGTAGGGTTTCGCCGCGCTGACCGGCACCGCGATGCCTTTCGACTTGGCGTAAGCCATCAAATCGGTGCGCCCCTTGAATTCCCAGTCGCGCCACGGCGCGATGATTTTGAGATCGGGCGCGAGCGCCGCGAAGGTCAGCTCGAAGCGGACCTGATCGTTCCCCTTCCCCGTCGCGCCATGGGCCACGGCGTCGGCGTTTTCCAGCCGCGCGATGTCGACCTGCCGCTTGGCGATGAGCGGACGCGCAATGCTGGTGCCGAGAAAATACTGGTTCTCGTAAAGGGCGTTGGCGCGGATCATCGGGTAGATAAAATCACGCGCGAATTCCTCCGTCAGGTCGTCGATATAACACTTCGATGCGCCCGTCTTCAGTGCCTTTTTATCGAGGCCCTTGAGTTCCTCCTCCTGGCCGATGTCGGCACAAAACGCGATGATCTCCGCGTCATATTTCTCCTTCAACCACGTCAAAATGATGGAGGTGTCGAGTCCTCCCGAATAAGCCACAACGATCTTCATCCGCACTTTTTAAACGGAATGGGCCAAAAGAACAGTAATTCTTATCATTCGACAATTGTCCGTGCTCCTTTGGGTGCACGAGGCAAGGCTTGCAAAACAGCGGGCATGAGAGGCCGGGTGTCCTCAAGCCGGTTGCTGCGGGCTCGTAAAACCATAACAGCGATCGCATGAACCGACAGGTCTTGCTGGTGAACCATGTTGCTGTCCATTGTTATCAGGACATCAAAGCCGTTTTCCACGGCCTTTCGCAGCAATGCCCCGTTTTGGGTTCCGGCCCAGCCCATCAGAGGGACAGACTCCACCTCATGCCCCGGCAGGTCGTGTTTCAGCCTCCAGTTGAGATTTTCATCGAGCAGAACGCGCATTCAGGAGAGTGCCAATGCGTGGGCTTTCGATTCTTCCAGCAAGGCAATAACCTGCTCACGCCTGACGCTCGGAAAGCCTTCGAGAAAATCCTCGATGGAATCGCCCGCTTCCAGATGGTCGAACAGGCTCTTCACCGGCACGCGGGTGCCCTTAAAGACAGGCTCTCCGCCAAGAATTTCCGGGTCTTGCATGATAACCGTGCTCATGAGAATAATCTACTTGATCAAGAGGCTCTTGGCGAGATTAACCCGGCGGGCCGTCCTCGCCCTTGGCACATGTTGGCGCGCTATCTTCTTCGCAAAGACCCGGAGGAAGTTCAACTCGGATGTTTTAACGAAAATTATAGTTTCGCGCTTTTCCACTCCTTGCCGCGCCACTTCGCGATGAGGTAATCGAGAGAAAGCGCCCCGGGGCCGAAAATCAAAACCACCACCGCCGTGGCCAGAAAGGGAAAAGCGGTGTCGGCGGTAAATTTGGTAGTGTCAAAGATCAACAAATCCTTCAGCCCGTCCTGCTCCGTCGTGATATAGGCGACGATAAAGTTGATGACGAGCGGAATGGCGGTGAGGCGGGTCAGGAGCCCCAAGGCCAGAAAGATACCTCCGAAGGTTTCCGTGAAAGAGACCAGCCAGGCGTTCTCCACCGGGAATGGAATGCCGAGACTGGTGAAATAGCCAATCGGCAACTCGATGTTAAACAATTTGCCGAGGCCTGCCTGTAAAAGTTGAATCCCCCAGACAAAACGCATGAAGAATAAAAGGTAGGATTGAGAATGGTTGCCGATCCAGACGAGTAGTTCGTGCAGGAAGTCGATGGCATGGACAAGAGGATTGGCGGAGTTGGACATACGGTTTTGACGAATGGGGATGAGAGTTTATTCCGTGAGGCCTTCGCTCCGTTACGCGGCACAGAACCAACCGAAGGATGCCCATTGGGTGAACCATTGCTGCAACGTCGCGCCAAAATTGGGGTCCGCCTTCCTGAGGCGAAGGGCCCGCTCACAGGCCTTCTGCAGCGGCAGGCCCTTTTGCAATCCGGTGCAGACCAGATAAGCCTCGTGCTCCAGCCGTTTATACCAAACTGAATTTTCGCTGCGATGCACCGCCAGATATATTTTCTCCGGCTTGGGCAGTTTCAACTTCTTCTGCTTTTTGCGCGGAACGCGTTCCGCCACGGCATTGCTCGCCTCGCCCTGCGGTTCTTCCCGGCGGCGCACGGAGATGATGAAATTATCGACCGGATAATCGCAGGCCAGGAAGGTGATGTAAGGCTGAAAGCCGAGCCGAAGTTTGGCCGGATCGCCTTGCCCGAGCAGCGAGTCGACATCGAGAGGAGGCAGTGCATCGCCATCAAATGCGACGACATGGGCCCATTCGAGGCGAACAAGATCATGTGCCAGCTTCGGATGCGGCTTCATCCATTTCGGTTCGCGAACGAGAAACTTCTCCAGGCGATTGCCTAGATCGCGAAGCGAGTAGGTGTTCGACGGATATTTGGTGAGATAAGCAATCGCCAGATCGTAAAAACGTTTTTCTCCAACGACCGTCCGCAAGCCGGGAAAATCCTCGTAAAGGCAATCGATCAAGCGGAACCAATATTGCTTGTTGTAAATTTCGAGTCGGTCAAAAGAACTCAAGCGATCATTCGGCTTGATGAAGCTCGCGACCGCCTTGCGCGTCGAGGTGCCATCGACCCATTTGGGCTGCATGTGATTGCTCGCGGTCAACGGTCGCGTGATGCCCGCAGCGAACTGGCGCTGGATGGCGCGCAACTTTTTCACGCCATTGGATTTGGATTTCATGGCAAGCTTAAGGCGGCATCTTTAAGCGCAGCTTGACCGCCCTCCGCAGGAGTGCCGCCTGCAAGACCCTTGCAGAATTTTCCCGCCTTGAGCGCCTCGCGATGCACCTCGTCGAAGGAAGGAATCCGGTCGTCCCACTCCAGGAGCGTGGCCGTCGTCCCGGTCAGCCGCGTCGCGTGCGCATACATTTTCCAGACGGGATCAAGCACGGGATGATCGTGGGTATCGAGGATGTACTTCTCGAATTTCGAGTGGCCCGCGATATGAATTTGCCCGACGCGATGATGCGGGATGTTGTCGAGGTAATCGTAGGGATTGAAATGGTGATTTTGGGAGGAAACGTAAATGTTGTTCACGTCGAGCAAAATGCCCGCATCGGCCTTCTCGACCACTTCGCTGAGGAATTCCCACTCGCTCATCTCCGAGGCGTGGAACTCGGCGTAGCTGCTGACATTCTCGACCAGGAGGGGAACTTCCAGGTAATCGCGCACTTCGCGGATGCGCTGCGCCACATGCGCCGCGGCGGCGAAGGTGTAGGGCAGAGGCAATAGATCGTGCGTGTAGCGGCCATCGACGCTACCCCAGCAAAGATGATCCGAAAGCCATGGCGTGTTTGTCCGCTTGACCAGGCGCTTGAGCTTTTTCAGGTGCTCGCGATTAAGCCCGTCCGTGGAACCGAGATACATCGCGACGCCATGCTGGACCACACGATATTGCTCTAGAATCTGGTCGAGCACCTGCAATGGGCGCCCCGCTTCGACCATGAAATTTTCCGAGATGATTTCAAACCAGTCGACCGTTGGTTTGCGCGAGAGGATGTGCTGGTAATGCGGAACGCGCAGGCCGATGCCGATACCGTAGTTGGTAAAATTATTGAATCGATTCGCAGGCATATCGGATGAAAGGATGAAGGCAGAAGTAAGAAGGAAGAAGTGGTAAGGATCAAAATCCGTTCCCTACTTCTTCCTTCCACTTTCTGACTTCTTGCTTCAGACCGTACCGTTGGTCTTGCAACCGCCCTTGCCCTTGCAGGTATTCTTGCCTTTGCAGCCCGCATCACTGGACTTGCATCCGCCCTGGCCCTTACAGGTGTTCTGGCCTTTGCAGTCATGCTTGCCCGCGCTGGTGTCGTCGGCCAGCTGGCCTTTGCTGATCGACGTGGTTTGATCGGGCGTGCCGTTGGTGGAGGCTTGGACGCGAGCGGCTGAACCGGCCAGCAACCCGGTAAGGGCTACGGTCGCAAGCATGGTTTTGGTGGTTTGGAGGAGACGTGGATTTTTCATGGATGACCTTTCTTGTTTTTAAACGTATATTTGTTGACCAATTTCGCCCGGCATTCGGCCGGGCTTAATCAGTCGTTATCCTGTTTGACGAGTCTACCTGGAATTTATTCCCATTATAAAAAAAATTACTGGGAACCGTTTTGATTCGTGACGGTCTTCTTGCTGGGATCGTCCGACCAAATGGGGGCCTGGACTCCCGCGCCGCCCTGATTGCCCAACAGGCTGGTATTTGATCCGGTGTCAGGCGAGTAATCCGAAACACCACCACACCGGGTCAGCAGCAAAAGTCCCAGAATAGGAAGTGCCCAACGCATGAATTACTTATTGCAGACCAATGGCGGGATGCAAGTGGTGAAAATACGATTCGTCTATTGTCACAATTCGGTCAAAATCACATCGCATGACCTCCGCTGACCTGGACCGCGAATATGTCTGGCATCCCTTCACGCAAATGCGCGACTGGAATGCCGCGTCGCATACCCCGATCGTCATTGTCGAAGGGCGCGGCGCAGTGCTGAAGGCCGAGGATGGCCGGGAATATCTCGACGGAAATTCCTCCATCTGGACCAACCTCCATGGTCATCGCCGACCGGAAATCGACCAGGCCATCCGCGACCAGCTCGACCGCATCGCCCACAGTTCCTTTCTCGGCCTGACCAACGACGTCGCCGTCCGACTCGCCCGCGAGCTCGTTGAAATCGCGGGCCTTCCCGGGGCAAAAGTCTTCTTCTCCGACGACGGCGCGACGGCGATGGAGGCCGCGCTGAAAATGGTCTTTCAGGCGCGGATCCAACGCGGCGAAAAAAAACGCTCCGTCTTTCTCTCGCTGGCCAGTGGTTATCACGGCGACACCGTTGGAGCGATGAGCGCGGGCCATAGTAAAGTCTTCCACGCCGCTTATAAGCCGCTTCTTTTCGAGACACGCGAAGTGATGAGTCCCGCCTGCTACCGCTGTCCCCATAATCGCGCCGATCCCGTTCGTGGCTCGGATGCTCGGGCCACGCGAAAATGCGAATGGGAATGCGTCGGTGAACTCACGTCCGCGCTCGGTGACCTCGGCGAAAAGGCTTCCGCGCTGGTGATGGAACCACGCGTCCAGGGCGCGGCGGGCATGACGATGCACCCGCACGGCTATCTCGAGAAAGCCGCAACCGCCTGCCGGGAGCGCGGCGTCTGGCTGGTGCTCGATGAGGTGATGACCGGCTTTGGCCGCACCGGGCGGATGTTTGCCTTCCAGCACGAAAACGTCGCGCCCGATCTCGTCGCGCTCGCCAAGGGACTCACCGGCGGTTATCTCCCCGTCGCCGCGACGCTTGCCTCACGCGAGATTTTCGACGCCTTTCTCGGCGATTACGGCGACCTCAAAACTTTTTTCCACGGGCACAGCTATACCGGCAACGCATTGGGTTGTGCGGCGGCGCTGGCCAATCTCAAAATCTTTGCGACGGAAAAGACACTGGAAGGAAATTCGGTTTTGGCCCAGGCGCTCACCAAACGCCTCGCGAAATTCTGGGACCATCCCCACGTCGGCGATGTCCGGCAGGAAGGGTTGATCTGTGCCATCGAAATCGTACGCAACTTCAAGACGCGCGAGGCGTTTCCCTTTGCGGAACGCATTGGTCATCGCATCTGCGAAGCCGCGCGCGCCCACGGCCTTCTCACCCGACCCGTCGGCGACGTGCTTGTCCTCATGCCCCCCTATTGCGTCACCGAAAATCAAATCGCGCAGATGGCCGATGCTCTCTGGCTCGGGCTGAATGAAATCCTCCCCCTGGAGGGTCGGACTCCGTCCCGACCCTGATCGGTTGCTGAGCTTGTCCTAATCTTACAAGTTTTTAGCCGCAGACGCTGCAGCAGCTTGAGCTTTCTGTTTCGTCAAATCATCAACCTTCTCTTGGACAGCCTTATTGGTGAATGTTGCGGTGACGTAATCGCTACCCGGCATTATTTCCAATTCAAGTTTAGTATGACTACCTTCCCAAACTAAGTCTGTGTCTTTGAAAATAGAACCCGCCTTGGGCTGTCCGTACGCAACAATAAAAGTCTCTTTCAAACCCACGAAGTTCTGGTTACCGTTGCAGTCCAAAACAATCCTGTTTAGAAGACCCTGATTAAAAACTAACACGATAGTATTGAGGCGAGCGGAGCCAATAGTCGGATCAAATCTTTTTACGCTGTAATTGTCATCGTCGGCATTTGAGAAGGAGGGGTAACCACTCAAAGTATTCGGGTCTATAGAGGCCAAAGTTATGCCTAACTGATACCCTCGAAAACCATTCTTCTTATCTAAGGACGTCATAGAAGTCACTTCAGTCGTAGTGGTGGTTACGATAGCTGGCGCAACACTTTGGGGTTCGAGCCAATGTTGCACACCTTTACTGACATCGTCGTAAATCCAATCGGCGTTAGTCGATGAAGTTTCCGACGCGGACGGAGTGTTTGTAGCTACTGGCAAGGCGGCGGCTTTGGCCTTTACTGGGGCATAGTTGAATCGCTTTTGAAGTTCTGGCGGCAGGTCACTCAAAGCAATACGCCCGATGCCACCGTGAAATTGAATTGAAACCAAGTCCCCCTCCACCTTGATGACGGTTACATCATGGTAATCCTTGCCGTCGACAGTCCAGTCCTCAGCCCATGCTGGAAATCTCGTGGAAATTAATATCAAAATGACGGCAAGGAAGGTTTTTGGCATAAGAAACAAATGGGCATTATTTCTACTTTTCCCGTATTCATACCTTTCTCGGTAAACAGATGGGAATCCTAAACTTCAGGGTTGCCACATGACCGCCAATCCTATCACTACCTGCTTTAGTGGAACCTCCAAGAAAAGCTGATACAACGCTAATTTTTGTTTCAGTTCCTGAGCGTTCATCGGCATTTACCGTAACTTCAAATTCGACAGTTTGAAGGTCGTTAGTACCTGCCAGAACAGTTTTCTCATTTCTTGGCACATCTGGAATTATTGTATTGGGATCGCTTTTTCCTTGTGCGTCCTTAACTGCACCGATTATGTCCAGGAGTGTTGCCGAAATGAAATTTCGAAGTTCCATAGCAGAATCAATCTTAGACGTCTTTGGTGAATTGTGACAGATAGAAAATATGTAGAAGAATGTTACTGCCAAGTTTAGTCTCCAAGTGGAATGAGTACTTTAACCGCCATCAAAACGGATGAACGAGTCAGGGACGTGCGCGTAACGTCCGACACACTGACCGTGGCTTTGTACGATGGCCGGGCGATCAGCGTTCCCTTGTTTTGGTTTCCCCGCCTGTTCAAGGCTGGCACCGAGCAACAGAACACTTGGGAGCCGTGCGGCGGCGGTTTTGGCATTTATTGGCCCACGATAGACGAGCACCTTAGCGTGGAAGGTTTATTGCGTGGCGCTCCGTCACCGGAACATTCATCATAAATCTGGCTGACTGCTTCTGTACCGTAGTTTCCTCCCATCCGGAGAGTCTGCCGTAAAATTTGGACCTGATCCCACTCGCGTGCGGCACTGACAATGCTAGGGTAGTTGTGCCTTGGGCATTAATTTCACAAACAAGCCAGATTAACCCCTCTTACCCGAAAAGGACCCACCATGAAAACCGACTACGACATCATCATCATCGGCACGGGAGCAGGCGGCGGCACACTGGCCCGGCATCTCGCCCCTTCGGGTAAAAGTATTCTCATGGTGGAACGGGGCGGCTGGTTGAAACGTGAACCGGAGAATTGGAGCGCCGAGGAGGTCTTCGAGAAGGGACGCTATGTCTCCAAGGGCCTCTGGCGCGACAAAAACGGCAAACAGTTCCAGCCGGGTACTTATCACTACGTTGGCGGAGCGACGAAGATGTATGGGGCGGCGCTCTTTCGTTTGCGCAAGGAGGACTTCACCGGGTTCGCGCATCACGACGGTCTATCTCCGGCCTGGCCGATCAGCTATGAAGACATGGAGCCCTACTACACCAAAGCCGAGCAGCTTTATCAGGTGCATGGCATTCGTGGCGAAGACCCGACCGAACCGCCAGCGAGCGCGCCTTACCCTCACCCGCCGGTATCCCATGAACCGCGCATCCAGCAGCTTTCCGACGATCTCGCCAAGGCCGGCTATCATCCTTTTCACACGCCGTGCGGCATCATGCTCGACGAAGCGAACATGCCCTTCAGCACGTGTGTGCGCTGCAAGGACTGCGATGGATTTCCCTGCGTGGTCCATGCCAAGTCGGATGCCGAAGTCATCGCGGTGCGTCCCGCGCTGCAATATCCGAACGTCAGCCTGCTGATCCATGCGGAAGTGGTGAAGCTCAACACCAACAGCACAGGAACCGCCGTCACCGAAGTCATCGTGAATTACGAGGGGAAAACTGAAACGCTGCGCGGCGGCATCGTGGTTGTGGCCGGTGGCGCGGCCCCTTCGGCGAAGCTTTTGCTCATGTCCGCCAATGACAAGCATCCTCACGGGCTTGCCAACGGCTCGGACCAGGTGGGCCGCAACTACATGTTCCACACCAGCCAGGCCGTGCTGGCCATCTCCAAGGAGCCGAACCCGACCCAATACCAAAAGACGCTCGGCTTGAATGATTTTTACTTCGGCATGGATGGCTTCAACTATCCCGTCGGCAGCATCCAGATGGTCGGCAAGTCGCAATCACCCATGTACCGCGGCGAGAAGCCGATTGAGACGATGCTGGCTCCGACCTGGGTGCTCGATAAACTCGCGCAGCACGCGGTCGATTTCTGGCTGATGACGGAAGACCTGCCCAAGCCGGAGAATCGCATTACGGTCGATCGGGACGGGACAATCACCCTCAACTATACGGCCTCGAATCAAGTCGCCAGCGAAAGATTGTACGACAAATTGAAATCGATGCTCTGCCACCTCGACATGCATGAGCACTTGATTCCGCGCCAGCTCTACTTGAAGAACGATATCGGTGTCGCGGGGGTCGCGCATCAATCGGGCACCTGCAAGTTTGGCCGCGATCCGAAAACCTCGGTGCTCGATACAAACTGCAAAGCCCACGAACTCGATAACCTCTACGTCGTGGACACCAGTTTCTTTCCCAGCATCGGTGCGGTCAACCCGGCCCTGACGGCGATGGCGAATGCATTGCGCGTGGGCGATCATCTGCTCGAACGGCTCAAGTAAATTATGGCGCTGCGCCAGGAAATCGCTGCGGTCTACGCCGGGGCCGTGATTCAAGGAATCGTCCTGGTCACGTTCCCTGCCGTTAGCGCCATTTTCACGAGCAGTCATCATTACGGCCTTTCGACGACGGAGTACGGCGGCATGTTCGTGCCCCAGGCGATCACGGCGATCATCGCGTCGCTTTTGGGTGCGGGCCTCACCCGTCATATCGGTGGAAAGCGCGTCCTGCTGCTCGGACTGGCGGCGGATTTGCTGTCCATGGCGTTGCTCTTCGCGAGTCAATTCGCCACGGCCATCCATCCCCTCGCCTTTGGATTCCTCCTCGCGGCTACCGGCTTTCTGGGCGTCGGCTTCGGCTTTGCCGTGCCCGCTCTTAATACGTTCACAGCCGCCTTCTTTCCGGAAAAAGTCGATCAAGCCATCCTGACCCTCAACGCGCTTCTCGGCGTGGGCACGGCGCTGGCCCCCATTTTCGCCACGATCTTCGTGGGGATCGGCTTCTGGTGGGGCTTGCCGTTATTGATGGGTGGACTGACTCTGGCGCTGATTTTCTTCAGCTCGCGTCTTCCTTTGAAAGATGGCCTTGCGACCGATAAGCCGCAACCGAACCAGGCGCGCGCGGTCTCCACGAAGATTCCCGCCCGCTTTTGGGTCTATGCCGCGTTCGCGCTCATCTACGGAATTTGCGAGACGATGAACGGGAACTGGGCGACGGTCTATCTGTCCACGACGATCGGCGCTTCGACCACTCTCGCTTCAATGGCGCTGACGATCTTTTGGGTTATGGTCACGGGCGGTCGCGTACTCTTTGCGGCCATTGAAAAATGGTGTCCGCAACGATGGACTTACCGCGCGCTTCCCGTGCTCATGGCGCTAGCCTTTTTGGCCACCTCCTCCGCGCCGAAGGACCACCCTATCCTCGCGATGCTTTCCTTCGGCCTGGCCGGGCTGGGCTGTTCCGCGCTGCTGCCGCTGGTCATCAGCTTCGCCCAGGAAGAACTGACCGCCATGACGGCCTCCGTCGCGGGCGGCTTGATCGGCTTTTATCAAATGGGCTATGGAATCGCCGCCTTTGGGGTCGGACCCCTGCAAACCTGGGGACGGTTGGACCTAAGCAGCATTTACCGGGGGACGTCTCTTTTCGCGCTGGCCCTGGCGGCAATTGCCTTCGTCATCGTGGGACGTTCCAGGACATCTGCGGCTAACCCTAAGTGAGCCGGTCTTCTTCCAGATCGATCAAGTCAAAATAGGTTTCGACCTTCTTCCGGGTCGGGGCGCAGACCGCGCGGCGTTGCTCGAACGCGGCAACTTTTTCGGGAGAATCGGGCTTGCGATTGACGATCTTGTTGTTGAAATCGGTGATGGCGTGGTCGCTCGGCCAGGCAGGCCCAAGCCGTTCCTTGAGCGCATTGAGGACGCCTTCATCGGTCGGGTTTTTCGCGACGATCTGCTCAAAGACTCCGCCTTCCAGGCAAAGAAAATCGAGAAGGGTTTTATCGAAACCGAAGGTGAGATAGTTGTAGCCGGGCAGTTTGCCCGCCGGAAAAAGTCGTGCCTTATCGACCATCCGGGCAAGATGGTAGAGGCCGCCGAGCTTCTCGTGCGGGCTCCGTGGTGGAACTTCCGGCGCCGTCGAAATCGGCAAACCCAATTCGCGCCAACTGCGAAAGCCGCCATCGACCGAGATCACATTCGTATATCCCATCTTCTGGAGATTATCGGCCACAAGGGCCGAACGGAAACCGCCGCCACAATAGCAGAGTATGCGCGCGTGAGGATCGGGAATTCGCTGCTCGATGTCGCGCTCGATGATCCCCTTGCCCAGGTGGACGGCCCCCGGTGCGTGGCCCGCGTGCCATTCGCTTTCTTCCCGCACATCGACGAGATAAACGCCCGGTTTTTTGCCCTCGATGTAAGCGTCGTGGACGGAGATTTCTTTAATGCGCTTTTTGGCGTCGTTGACGAGATTGAGGAATTGCGGGCTGTGAACCATGGAGCGATTAGTCTGGCGCAGTTTTACTTAGGTTCAAGTCTTCCCATGCGATTTAACTCTCCAGAAAATGAGTCGTGGCTCCGTTTCGTCTCGCAGTTCATCATCGAAACCGAGCAATAACTTGTATTAATCTCATTACTCTTGTATTAATCTAGCCGGTGGGAAGCCGATTCCATTAACAACCCATTTGCTATGTGGGGCTGAAAGATGGCGTTCTCATTTCATCATAAAAAGATGGCAATAAGCAGTAAACAGAGATTTATTTAATTCTAAATAATATTTTTAATATCGTATTGATTTTTATTTATTCAACCGTAACTTATTGTTGGTCTTGTCAAGCCAAGATGAGCACTCGAAAAAGCGTAATCACAATTTTCTCTTCCGATGAATTTTGGTCTCGCTAGGCAAAAAACTTCAGCACCAGATCAAACAACTTGTGTGGTGTCAGTCCGATCAGTCGGCACCCGTCAGCGTGACTTATGAACGATAGCTCCATGGTCGAAATATTGATCGTCGAAGATACCCCGCAGGACCTTGACCTGGCCCTGCGCGCGCTTCGAAAAGCAAAGGTCACGAATCGCATTCACATCGCGAGGGATGGCGAGGAGGCGATACAATTCATTTTCTGCGAAGGGCCCTATTCCGAACGCAAGCTGGAGAACGGTCCCAATGTCATTTTACTCGATTTAAAGCTCCCCAAGATTGATGGCCTGGAAGTTTTAAAACGGATCAAGAGCGATCCTCGCACCAGAGCCATTCCGGTGGTTGTACTTACTTCCTCGAAGGAACAGAAAGACGTGGTGGAGAGCTACAACCTGGGCGTCAACAGCTACATCGTGAAGCCGGTGAACTTCGAGCAGTTTACCGATGCCGTACAAAAACTGGGTCTTTACTGGCTGCTGCTCAATCAACCACCAAAATTTTGAGGAGCCATGGCACGACTAATTAAAATCTTGATCGTCGAGGATAATCCCCAGGATGCGGAATTGCTGGTGCGTGAGTTGCGGCGCTCCGAATTTGCATTTGAGTGGGAACGCGTTGACAGCGAGGCCGGGTTTCTGGCCAAGCTGGATGACAGCCTCGACCTTATTCTCTCGGACTACCAGATGCCCCAATTCAGCGGGTTGCGCGCCCTGGAGCTGCTGAGAAAGCAGCCCGAACTCGAGATACCGTTCATCATCGTATCCGGAACCATCGGCGAGGAAATGGCGGTCGTGGCCATGCAAAACGGCGCATCCGATTACCTCCTGAAAGACCGGCTCGTCCGGTTGGGGCCAGCCGTTCGCCGCGCCCTCCAGGCCGTCGAAGAGCACCGCGAATGCAAGCGGCTGGAAGCCCAGTTCATCGAGGCGCAGAAAATGGAGGTGGTGGGCCATCTTGCGGGCGGCGTGGCGCATGATTTCAACAATGTCCTGGCCGTCATCATGGGCTACAGCGACCTGATCGTTCATGAACTTGGCCCCGAACATAAGCTGCAAAAATACATCGAGGAAGTCCGCAACGCGGCCAAACGCGCGGCTGGATTGACCCAGCAGCTTCTGATCTTCAGCCGGAAACAAACCGTTCAGGCCGTCGATCTCGATCTCAACGAGGTCGTTCTGGGCATGGACAAGATGTTGCGACAGCTGATCAATGAAAACATCGAAATGAAGATGGTTTGCGACGAGGAGATCGGCTTGATCAAGGCCGACTCCGGTTATGTCTGGCAGGTCCTGATGAATCTGGTTGTCAACGCCCGGGATGCCATGCCTCAGGGAGGCAAGCTCACCATCCAGACGAGTACGATCACCCTGGACAAAAGCTATACAAACGAGCACCCGGACAGGACTGCGGGAGACTATGCGGTGCTCAGCGTCACTGACACGGGGATCGGCATGACCGGGGAAGTCAAAGCGCGGCTGTTCGAGGCCTTTTTCACGACAAAGGCGGCGGGCAAAGGCACCGGCCTGGGACTGGTCACCTGCCAGACCATCGTCCGGCAATTGGGCGGCCATATCGACTTAACCAGCGAGCCAGGAAAAGGCACGACCTTCAAAGTCTATTTTCCGCGAGTCGCGAACAAAGTTGATCGCCGGACAACCCTGGTGCCCAGTACAGGGCCTATAATGCGAGGTTCGGAAACGCTATTGATCGTTGAGGATGATCCCTCCCTGCGCCATCTCGCCCAGGGAGTGCTGAGTGCCCAGGGTTACGAGGTGCTGACGGCCCCGAACGGGCAGGATGCGCTGCGAGTGGCCCGTGAGCAGCGCGACCAGCCCATATCTCTCGTCATCACCGATGTGATCATGCCGCGAATGGGCGGCAAAGTGATGGCGGAGTGGCTCAAAATTTCATTCCCTGAACTTAAAGTCCTTTTTACCTCCGGCTACACCGAGGACGCCATAGCAGATGAGGGCGTGCTCGATAAAGACATCGAGTTCCTGCCCAAACCTTATACCCCCGCAAGTCTTGCGCGCAAAGTACGTGAGCTCCTTGACGCTGTGACATGAAAAAGCACCTTCCTTTGCTGTTTGCCTCGATCTGGCTATCGATGGTTATCAGCGGGATGGGGCTCTTGCAGGTGCATGAAAAGACGCCTGGCCTTCAAAACGGCATACCGGCCGAATGGCCGTCGCAAAGTAAAATAGACCGCGCCCCGGACGAACCGACGCTGGTGATGTTTGCCCATCCCCAATGTCCCTGCACCCGCGCGAGTATCGGGGAATTATCGAGCCTGATGACGCATTGTCAGAATAAGGTGTCGGCCTGGGTGCTTTTTATAGAGCCGAAAGGCATGGGACACGATTGGTCGCACACCGACTTGTGGCGGAGCGCGGAAGAGATTCCCGGCGTCCAGGTGCGGGTTGACGAAGACGGGGCGGAGGCGAATAACTTCCACGCGATAACCTCGGGGCAAGTCGTCGTCTACGATGAAAGCGGAAGGCTTCTTTTCCACGGAGGCATCACCGAATCAAGAGGCCACTACGGCGACAACGATGGTCTTTTTGACCTCATGGATTTGCTGAACCATGGAAAAGCTGCGGTAACAACCCCGGTCTTCGGTTGCTCGCTGCTCAGTCCAAAAGTTGAGGTTAACACCAAGGCCCCCCTATGCGCACGTTGACTTCAGAGTTGCACGAAGAGGAAAGTGTCCCGCTTCGAACAAAGGTATTGTATCAGGAACAGCTCCTGATCAACAGCAAGCATACGGACCGGATGTTTGCCTGGTTGATGGTCTTTCAATGGCTGGCAGGAATCGTGGTTGCGCTTTGGATTTCGCCCAAGGCCTGGGAGGGTGAATCCAGCCAAATCCACTCCCATGTGTGGGCTGCCGTTTTTTTGGGCGGGTTGATTACGGGATTCCCGGTGTTTATGGCGCTGACCCGCTCCGGATCAACTCTAACCCGCCACGTCATCGCGGTGGGGCAGATGTTAAGCTGTGGTTTGTTTATCCATCTGACAGGCGGCCGGATTGAATCACATTTTCAATACTTTGGAGCTCTGGCCTTCCTCGCCTTCTATCGCGATTGGCGGGTTCTTTTGACCGCCTCGGCGGTGGCAGCAGTGGACCACTTTGCCCGGGGCATTTTTTGGCCCGAATCAATGTTTGGCGTACTGACCGCCAGCCCCTGGCGTTCACTCGAACATACCGGCTGGATTATATTTGAAGATGTTTTTCTGGTGCTGGCGATACGTCAAAACCTGCAAGAAAAAATGAAGATGGCAGAACGGCAAGCGCTGCTGGAAAACGTCAATGAAACGATCGAACGCAGCGTCGAGCAGCGAACAACCGATTTAAGAAAGGAAATCGGCGAGCGCAAACAGGCGGAAGAATCGCTCCAGTTGCTTAGTTCCGCCGTCGAACAATCCAAAGAATCGATCCTGATCACAGACTCGGAGCTCGAACTGCCGGGGCCGCGAATTATGTTCGTCAATCCCGCCTTCACAAAAATGACCGGCTACACGGCGGAGGAAATCATTGGAAAGACACCCCGCATTTTGCAGGGGGCGAAAAGCGACAAGGCCTTATTAAAGAGACTTCGAGAGCAACTCGAACGCGGCGAAGCGTTCCATGGCGAAACCATTAATTATCGCAAGGACGGGACGGCATTTGATTTGGAATGGCAAATTGCACCCATTCGCAGTGCCGCTGGAAAAACTACGCATTTCGTCGCGATCCAGCGCGACGTCACGGAGCGTAAACGAATGGAAGCCCGCTTGTTCCAATCCCAGAAGATGGAAACGGTGGGCAAGCTTGCCGGCGGCGTCGCCCATGAATTCAACAGCATCCTCACCGCCATCATCGGACAGAGCGAATTGTTGTTGAGCGATTTGGCGCCGGAAAATCCTTCGCGCACCAACGCGGCGGAAATCCGAAAGGCGGCGGAGCGGGCCGCGACCCTGACGCGACAACTTTTGGCCTATGGTCGTAAACAGATCCTCCAGCCGGTAGTTCTCGATTTGAATCGAATTCTCTCCGATATGCTCAGCACGCTGCAGCATTTGGTGGGCAAAGGCGTGGACGTGAGACTCGTTCCCAAAACGGGTTTGAAAAAGGTCAGGATTGATCCCGGCCAAATGGAGCAGGTGGTGGTGAGCCTGGCGATGAATGCCGCCGAAGCCATGCCGCACGGAGGAAAACTCACCCTGGAAACTGGTAACGTTACCCTGGATGAGAACTATGTCCGGCCCTTCCCGGGGTTGAAGCCGGGAGAGTATGTCATGCTGGCCATTTCCGACACGGGAATCGGCATGGGCGAGGCCGTAAAAGCGCGAGCCTTCGAGCCGTTTTTCTCAACGAAGGAGACCGGTAAGGGCATGGGATTGGGGTTGGCCACTTGCTACGGCATTCTTAAACAAAGCAACGGCCACATTAATCTCTATACCGAACCGGGCCGGGGCACGACCTTCAAAATTTATCTGCCTCAAATCGAGAATCCGGTGAAAACCACCGGCTTGCTGCCCATTCAATCTCCAAATATGCCGCATGGCACGGAAACCATTCTTCTGGCCGAGGACGATCCCTCCCTGCTTGAGATGGCGGCAACACTACTCGGTCGTCTTGGCTATACGGTGTTAAAGGCGACCAATGGGATTGAGGCCTTGAATTTGAGGCATCGGGACGACATCGGGCACATCGATCTCTTGTTGACGGATCTGGTGATGCCACACATGAGCGGCAGCGAACTGGCCGATCGCATCCGGGCGATCTATCCCCATACGAAGACTCTTTTTACCTCGGCCTTTTCCGAGAGCGCCATCCACCATCAAGGAGTTTTAAGCGAGGGAGTCACCATCCTGCAAAAGCCGTTCACGCCAACCGGACTCGCGAACAAGGTGCGCGAAGTTTTGGATGGCTAACGCCATTCCAGGGGTCACATCTTCAGGATTTTCTCGATCTCGGCGAGCTCCTCGGGGGAAAAGTCGAGACGATCGAGCGTCTTGATGTTCGTCTCCAATTGCTTCACCGAACTTGCGCCGATAAGCACCGTGGTTACGGCGGGAAGGCGCAGCACCCAGGCCAGCGCCATTTCGGCCAGAGGTTGTCCCCGCTTTTGCGCAAAGGCATTCAAGGCAGTTATCCGGGGCAGGTTTTTCTGCACGTCGGCTCTCTTGAGAAAATGTTCCCGGGTCGCGCGGGAACCTTGCGGTATCTCTTTCAAGTAGCGGTCGGTCAACTGTCCCTGGGCCAGAGGCGAAAAAGGAATGCAGCCGATCCCTTCATCGATGAGCGTATCGGTCAGGCCCTCCTCAATCCATCGGTCGAACATGTTGTAGCGCGGCTGATGGATCAGGCACGGCGTGCCGAGCTCCCGCAGGATCGCCGCCGCCCGGCGCGTTTTTTCCGCCGGATAATTGGAAATACCGGCGTAAAGCGCCTTGCCCTGCCGCACGGCGTGCTCGATCGCGCCCATGGTTTCTTCGAGCGGCGTGAGCGGATCGGGCCGGTGGTGATAAAAAATATCGACGTACTCAAGCCCCATCCGCTTCAAGCTTTGGTCAAGACTTGCCAGCAAATACTTGCGTGAACCCCAATTGCCATAAGGGCCGGGATACATGTCATATCCGGCCTTGGTCGAAATGATCAGCTCGTCGCGATAGGCGGACAGATCTTCGCCAAGGATACGTCCGAAATTGCGCTCGGCCGAGCCGTAGGGCGGCCCGTAATTATTGGCCAGGTCAAAATGGGTGATGCCGAGATCGAAGGCGCGCAGGATCAACTCGCGCGCGACCGGCTGTGAATCGACGTCTCCAAAATTTTGCCACAAACCGAGTGAAATACGCGGCAGCAGGATGCCGCTTTTACCGCATCGCTTGTACGGAATTTTTTCGTAGCGGGAGGGATTGGGCTGATGGCTCATCATGAGGCAGAGTGTTGGCCGCCATGGAGAAGGTCAAGCCGGAAGCATACGATCCCCTGCCGCGAACAGAGGGTTACTTTTTTTCCGCAACCGGGAGCCATCCTCCGGCGACTTGCAGGATGGCGCCATCATTGCCGCTTACCCACGCGACGACCGCACCGGGTAAATCTTCCGTAAAAGACTTCAATTCCACCGTCTCACTCTGGAAACTTTTTCCGGCGTTGGAACTTAATGGAGTCGAGCTAAGGCCCAGCGCGACGAAATCATGCTCGAGCCTGCTACCGTTATTTTCACCCGCCTGCACATCCGTGACTAGGTTGAAGCCAAGCAAGACAACATGAAGCATGAGTGCTTCCGCCGGGGTTCCGGCCTCCGGCACATAAAGCGCCATAAGCTTCTTACCTTTTCCCGTTATGGTGAGCGTCAGCGTGCCATCTTTTTGTGCTCCTGCCGAGGGTATGTTCTGCCCGTCCAACCAGTTGCGCCGCCATTCGTGACCGTTGACGATGAATTCGGGAGTATAGACAGAGTCCTGGCCAAGGAGAGCGGCATAATCTCGTTGACGTTGCGTGTACTCAGGACGCGCAAAGCGGTCGGGCCACCCTAGACCATCCCAATAATCGACGTGAAAAGCGATGGGGAAGATGTCTTTCCAAAGTCCGGGTGCATTCCTCAGATTATTGGTCCACGCTTCTGCTGGGGGACAAGAGCTACATCCTTCCGACGAGTAAAGTTCAACAAGAGAAACGGTTGCGCTGCTGCTTTTGAAAACCAAATCCTGCGCCCATAAAGGGTTGTCAGTTGAAAAAAAGATCACGGACATAACAATCGCCCATTTCATTAAGGATTTATTCATAATTCCACGTCAGCAAAACGGCCCTTGTTAGTAGGAGAACAGAAATGACATTTTATTCCCGCACCCCGCCGTAAGTGTGACTTCGTCATGCCCTATGTTGAGGACACGCCCTAAGATAAGATAATATCGACGTTGGGCAGATGAACACTTAACCGGTCGATCAAGGAGGGAATAAATCTTTTGAAACCCGTACGCGGTTTTGATTTTCCCATGACAACCTGGGTGATGCCATAGTCCCGGGCGAACGAGGTCAGAGCCGTCACAATATCGTTGCTCTTTAATATCAAGACCGTGCCCCCCATTTTCTGTGCGATCTCCAGGGTATCCGTGAGACGTCGATGGACCTCGGCGAGAATCTTGTCGGGCGCTTCCTTGTTCGTGCGGACATAGACGACATACCATTGCGCATTGAGTTGATTGGCCAGGCGGGCAGTCTTGCGCAAAAGCGTTTCCGGATGTGGACCTTGGCTGCTGATCGCGACCATGACCTTGGACATGGAACTGGGCTTGTTGCTTTCAGGTTTTAACAACCGTTGCCTGCGATCCAGAAAATTGGCGACTTCGCTAAAGGTGATTTCTCTCAACCGGGTCAGATTTTCTTCCGTAAAAAAATTTCCCATGGCCCGCTCCACGCGTTCGAGGGAGTAAATCTTTCCCGCCTTAAGCCGCTCAATCAGATCCTCGGCGGGCAGGTCGATATTGATGATCTGGTCCGCCTGGGCGACAATCGAATCGGGGATCCGTTCCTTCACTTTAATCCCCGTCGCCACCTCAATCACGTTATATAGAGATTCCAGATGTTGAACGTTCAGCGTGGTGATCACGCTGATTCCGGCATCGAGCAAATCGAGCACGTCCTCGTAACGTTTGTGATTTTTGCTGCCGGGGGCATTCGTATGCGCGAATTCATCAACCAGGACGACAGTCGGTTTGCGTTGAAGGATCGCATTCAAGTCCATCTCTCGAATCTCGATGCCGTGATAAAGCATGGTGTGTGGAGGAATGATTTCCAACTTGTCGATTTGCGCCGTTGTTTCCGGGCGCTCGTGGGGCTCCACGTAACCGATAACGACATCGACGCCTCGATTCCTCAGGCGATTGCCTTCCACCAGCATGGAGTAGGTCTTTCCCACTCCCGCGGAGGAGCCCAGATAAACCTTAAGCTTTCCCCGCGCCTGCTTCTGAATCAGGTGAAGAAAGTCTTCAGGGCTTTGACGATCTTGAACTAGTTGTTCCTTCTCCACTGAAAATTTATAGGTTTATTCGTATTTCCCGTCCAAGGCCAAATTGAGTTTGACGATGTTGACCCCCGGTTCACCGAGAATGCCGAAATCGCGTCCATCCGTGTATTGATCAACCAGCTTTTTAAGATCGCTTTCATTCATGTTGCGGGCCCGGGCGACGCGGGGCAGCTGGAACATCGCATTTTTAATGCTGATATGGGGATCAAGACCGCTGCCGGAGGCGGTGACCGCATCGGCGGGTACGGCTTGCGAATCGGAAAGATTATTGGCTTTGCGATAATCGGCGACACGCTGCTTCACGGCATCATGCAATGCCTGAGAAGTGGCACCCAGGTTACTGCCGGCCGAACTGATGGAATCATATCCGGCACCCGCGGCTGAGGGACGCGGATTAAAATACTTATCGGCGGTAAAATTTTGGGCGAGCAAGGTGGAAGCGATGGCGCGGTTGTTTCCATCCACGACAAGACTGCCATTGGCCTGGCGCGGAAAGAGCAATTGCCCCGCGCCCCAGACGATGAGCGGATAAATGCCGCAACAGATGACCAGCAGAATCAGTGTAACAATGGCCGAGGTTTTGATTTCTTTGATGATGTTCATGGAGATTTAGATGAAGTGAAGGTGGGTGATGATCTCGTCGATGAGTTTGATGCCCGCAAATGGGGCAATGACCCCGCCGACACCGTAGATCATGAGATTTCGCTGCAAGAGGGTCATGGCAGGCATGGGCTTGAACTGAACGCCGCGCAGCGCCAGTGGGATGAGGAGGACGATGATGAGCGCGTTGAAAATCACCGCGCTGAGGATGGCGCTGTCGGGACTGGCCAGGCCCATGATGTTGAGCGGCGCGATCTCCTTGAACTTGACCATCAGCATCGCCGGAATGATCGCGAAATATTTTGCCACGTCATTGGCGATGCTAAAGGTAGTAAGCGCGCCCCGTGTCATGAGGAGCTGTTTGCCGATTTCGACGATTTCAATCAGCTTGGTGGGGTTGGAATCGAGATCGACCATGTTGCCCGCTTCCTTGGCCGCCTGGGTTCCGGTATTCATCGCAACACCGACGTCCGCCTGGGCAAGCGCGGGCGCATCGTTGGTTCCATCGCCCGTCATGGCGACAAGACGGCCTCCCTGCTGTTCCTTTCGAATCAAAGCCAGTTTGTCCTCGGGGGTCGCCTGGGCGAGGAAATCGTCCACTCCCGCTTCAGCCGCGATTGCGCTCGCCGTCAGCTTATTGTCTCCGGTGATCATCACGGTGCGTATGCCCATGGCCCGGAAGCGGGCAAACCGGTCGGCCAGGCCGCCTTTGACAATATCCTTAAGGTAGATCACTCCATAAATGGTGGGAGTGTTCCCCGGCTTCGATTGGTCACGCGTCGCAACGACCAGCGGAGTTCCTCCCTTTTTGGATATCTCATCAATTTTTTGATCCATTTCTGCCGGAAACTTTCCGCCCACATATTTCAGAACCGATTCGGCAGCGCCTTTACGGTATTCGACCGTACCTAGATCGACTCCGCTCATTCTGGTTTGGGCCGTGAATGGAACGAACACGGCGTGCGGCAGATCTTGCAAACTTCGCGCCTTTAAGCCCTTTTCCTTGCAGAGCACGACGATGCTGCGCCCTTCCGGTGTTTCATCCGCCAAGGAGGCGAGTTGAGCGGCATCGAGCATGTCGTTCATTTCAACTCCGGGAGCGGGATAAAATTCCACCGCCTGGCGATTTCCGAGCGTGATGGTTCCGGTTTTGTCCAAAAGGAGTACGTCGACATCACCTGCCGCCTCGACCGCGCGTCCGCTCATGGCCAGGACGTTCTTTTGCACCAGACGGTCAATCCCCGCGATGCCAATGGCGCTGAGCAATCCACCGATTGTCGTGGGGATGAGGCAGACCAGCAACGCCACCAGTACCGTGATCGAAAAAGCGACCTGAGAATAAATTCCGAAAGGCATCAAAGTGACACAGACCACCAGAAAGATGACCGTCAGGGCAGAGAGAAGAATGGTCAGGGCTATCTCGTTCGGGGTTTTTTGCCTTTTGGCGCCTTCCACCAGTCCGATCATCCGATCCAAAAAACTATGGCCAGGATCGGCAGATATGCGGATCTTGATGACATCAGAAAGAACCCGCGTTCCTCCCGTAACGGAACTGCGGTCTCCCCCCGCTTCGCGAATAACCGGGGCCGATTCGCCGGTAATGGCAGATTCATCGACCGTGGCCGCGCCTTCGATTATTTCCCCATCACTGGCGATCAGGTCGCCTGCTGCGACGACAATCACGTCGCCTTTGCGCAAGGAGTTTGCGTCGACCTGATAACGGGCGCCATCCAGACCGAGGCGCGTGGCTAACGTTGTGCTGCGGGACATGCGCAAGGCGTTGGCCTGCGCTTTCCCTCGGCCTTCGGCCATCGCTTCGGCAAAATTCGCGAAAAGAACCGTGAACCAGAGCCAGACGGAAATCTGAATCGTGAAAGACTTTGGCTCACTCGAAACAAAAATTTCCGCAGTGGTCACCGCCGCCCCCACCAGAGTGACGAACATGACCGGATTTTTAATCATGATCAGGGGATTCAGTTTTTTAAACGAATCACCGAGAGCGGGAACGACGATGGCGGGGTCGAAGAGGGATCGGGCTTTTGTACTCATAGGAATATTGATTTTGGTTGGTGCTTAGAACATCTGGCCGGAAAGCATCAGGAAGTGCTCCACGATCGGGCCGAGGGCGAGCGCCGGCAGAAAATTGAGCGCGCCCACCAGGATGACGGTACCGATGAGGAGAAAGGTGAAGGTACCGCCCGTGACCGGAAACGATCCCGGCCCCGGCGGGATAAGTTTTTTCGAGGCAAGCGAACCCGCGATGGCCATGATCGGGACAATCATCAGGAACCGGCCGATCAACATCCCGATGGCCAGCGTCGTGTCGTACCAATAGGTACTCGCGGTCAAACCGGCGAACGCGCTCCCGTTATTTCCCGTGACCGAGCTGTAGGCATAAAGCATTTCGCTGAAGCCGTGAGGCCCGTTATTGTTCAGCCCCGCCTTGCCCCAGTCGCTGACGCAAGCCCAGGCGGTAAAACCAAGGATGTCCATGGCCAGAACCAGGAGAACCAGCATCGACATTTTAACCTCGAATGACTGGATTTTCTTGCCGAGGTATTCCGGCGTCCGGCCCACCATCAATCCGGCAATGAACACGGCGACAATGACAAAAACGAGCATGCCGTAGAGTCCGGCGCCGACCCCGCCGAAGACCACCTCGCCGAGTTCGATATTAAAGAGAGGAACGAGGCCGCCCAACGGCGTAAAGGAGTCGTGCATCGAATTGACCGCGCCGCACGATGCGTCGGTGGTTATCGTCGCGAAGAGGGCCGAATTCGTAATGCCAAAACGCACCTCCTTACCCTCCATGTTGCCATCGGATGGATCGACGCCGAGCTGGGTGAGGATCGGATTACCGGCAGCCTCATAATGCCAGCAGACGAAAAATCCGCAGAGAAACAAAATGGCCATTGCCGCCCAGACGGACCACCCATGGCCGGGGCTTTTCACCATGCGCCCCAGATAATAGGTCAGCGCACTCGGAATAGCGAAGATGGAGAGCATCTGGATGAAATTCGAGAAGGGCGTGGGATTTTCAAACGGGTGGGCCGCATTTGCGTTCGTATAACCACCTCCGTTTGTCCCCAGCATCTTGATCGCGATTTGAGAAGCCATCGGCCCTTCCGGGATCGACTGGGTATCCACCACTTGCGGAATCATAACCGGATTGCCCTGGGCATCCTTCACGGGATTGCCATTCGCATCGTTCTTCGGGACCTGAATCGTTTCTTTCTCGGTCAAGGCAGCGGCATCATAGGGTTTGAAATTATCAATCATTCCCTGCGAGATAAGAAAGATCGCAAAAACCAGGCAGATGGGCAAAAACAGATAATAAGTAATGCGGGTGAGATCAACCCAGAAGTTACCCACCGTTGAACAGGTGTGACGGGCTATGCCCCGCACCAGCGCGGCGGCAATGGTGATTCCGACCGCGGCGGAAAAGAAATTCTGACTGGCCAACGCAACCATTTGCGAGAGGTAGGACATGGTCGATTCGCCACCGTAACTTTGCCAGTCGGTATTGGTGGTAAAACTGGCGGCAGTATCGAACGCAAGGTGGTCCGTCACCCCGGAAAACCCCTGCGGATTCAGCACATGCTGAAATGGCAGGACGGCCTGAAGTCGTAAAATCGCGTAGGTGACCAACATCGTAAACAAGCTGAAGATCAACATCGAGACGGTGTACTGCTTCCAGTGCTGCTCCTTCGCGGGATCGATTCCACCCAGACGATAGGTGAAGCGCTCCAAGGGCCCTAAAATCGGATCAAGCCAGGTGCGGCCACGGGCATCAAGCACCTCCATGAGGTACAAACCCAGCGGCTTCGTGATCAGTAAAAGAAGGCCTACGTAAAGAGCCAGTTGAATCCATCCCAATGTCGCATTCATAGTGTAATTTTTTTCGTTAGAATTTTTCCGGCCAAAGCATGGCGACGATGAGGTAAACCAGAAGGGCCAGTGAAATCAGTCCGACAATAAGTGTTCCCATAAAAGTCTTTAGAGTTTCTCGCATCCTTCGGCGTAGGCGATGCAGAGTGCAAAGGACCCAATGCTTACAGCGATAAAGATGAGGTCTGTGTTACCCGAGGCCAGTACGGCCACGAACCCCAGCACGCCAACGATGGATCCCACGATGTTTCTTTCCTTCATATATCTCTCAATTCTCCAGGTTGTTGTTTGCTAACTTAAAACGGGAAGCGTGAAGAAAAATTCACTGCCTTTGCCCTCCTCGCCGCTAATTCCTATATCTCCGCCGTGCGCGAGGACGATTTCCCGGGCGATGCTCAGACCGAGACCAGCCCCTTCATCACCATTTTCGGAAATTCGAAAGAATTTTTCAAAAATCCGGCTGTGTAATTTCTTGGGCACTCCCGGCCCTTCATCTTTGATCGCAAAACGGACGCTCTTCGCGCCTTCCCTTTTGGCCGAGAGTGTGATCACGCCATTGGACGGCGAATATTTGACGGCATTGGAAATGAAGTTGGCGAAGACCTGGTCAATCCGGGGATGGCTGACCTCGACCTGGGGCAGATGCGGCTCAATCTCCAATTTAAGCTCCAGGCCGCGGGAACCGATGAATTCCTTTTCGCGGCTCACCACATCCTTGACAAGTTGATCGCAGGTAATGGGATGCTTGTCGATCAAAGCCGCTCCACCCTCGAATCGAGCCAGGTCCAGCAAATGCTCGATCATCTCAAAGAGACGATCCGAATTGGTGCGTGCGGCCACGAGCAGCGCGGCCTGCTTGGGAGTGAGTGCCCCTATTTTTTCATCCAACAAGAGATAGACCGCCAGCTGAATACTCGTCAGCGGGGTTTTGAGTTCGTGACTGACCGTGGCAATCAAATCCGTTTTGACATCATCCGCCACCCGAAACCGGGTAACGTCCTGCAGCGCCACCGCCACACCGACAGGATTTCCCGCCTCATCGCGCACGGCCATGATACGCGGGAGAAAATACTTTTCCGATCCGTCAAGATTTACCAGGAGCGCCTTGTCAAAACTGGTGGGTTGAAAATCCGCCCCTCCTTTCAGGCTTTGATCCATGTACTGTGCCATGCCCTTGAAAGAGGTGAGATCACCCCCGATTTTTTCCAGGAATTGCTCTGCCGCCGTGTTTTTAAACCGGATCTCCTTCTCGGGTGAAAAAACCAGAATAGGATCGGGAAAGGCACGAAGAGCGCTTTCCATGGTTTTTTGGGCCTGGACAATTTGTTCCGTGCTGCTTTGCCGGTAGGCTCGAAGCTTGGCGGACATTTTATTGAAGGCTTCGGCCAGCTTTCCCACCTCGTCCTGAGATTGGATCGGCACATGTTGGTCCAGGTTGCCCTCGCCCATTTGCCGGGCGGACTCGGTCAAACTTTGAAGAGGCTGTATGATGGAGCGGGCCAGCGCATAGGTAACTCCGGTAGCGATGATAAATCCGCCCAGGAGCGTTCCGATCATATAGCGCGAGGCCGAACGGCTTTGCCGCCTGGCTTCATCGTTCGCTGCGATCATATTTTGCTGATTGATCTCCAGAATGCGATTGGCCGTTTGCTTGATATCGTTGAAGACAGGCAGCAATTGGTTCAAATAAAGCGCGCGCCGGGCTGGATCGGAATTGGGCAGGCTGAAAAATTTAGCGGCGGCATCCATATAGATGGCGTGCTGGGCTACGACTCGCTTTTCCAGGTCGCCCTCCCCGGGAAGCGTGATGTTGTGCGCTTCAACATCTGAATTCTTTTCGAAGATAGGAGCTGCGTTTTGGAAAAGCTCTTTTCCTCTCTTTTCTTCACCGCCGAGCATCAGGATTAACCCCGAATTCATTTCTTCGGCCGACTCCTTCATGTTCTGCGATGCCACGACACTTGCATAGTTTTCACGGAGGATGACGTCGATGGCGCCCCCCAACTTTGAAAACAGGAAGATCGCGTAGATTCCCACCGCCACGAAAATGAGCAGCAGGGGAGCGATGCCCAGAAGGAGGCGCCGATTGAGATTCATCACCACACTTCTTCTTAGCTAACGGCGTGCCCGTACTATTAGAATTAGGCAAACCGCTCAACCCGTTCCACTTACATCGTGAGGCCTCGATTGCACGGCCCGAAACCCAGGAAAACTTCGGGGAAATTAGCCGATATTAAAAAACAAGTCGGGGGTTTTCCCCGAATTTGGGGAACTTGTCAGAGGTTAAGGCTTTTGCGTTTGCGAAGCAGCGTGGTGGGGTCGAGCTTTAAAATTGCCGCCGCCTGCTGAAGATTTTTGCTGCGCGAAAGGACTTGCCGGATATGTTCCGCCTCAATCTCCTCAATGGAATAGGCTCCGCCGACCGCAGGATTCGTCGCTTCGGTGTCGATCAGCGAGACAGGCAAATCTGTCACATCGATTTGCTCACCCGCCGCCAGGATCGTGGCGCGCTCAACCACATTCCGAAGCTCGCGAATATTTCCCGGCCACGGATACTGCTCCAGGGCTTTGCTGGCGTCGTTCGAAAAACCTTTGATCTTGCGATTCGAGCGATCGCTCAATTGTTTGAGCTGGCTTTCAGCAATCGGCAGAATGTCGCCTGGACGTTCACGCAAAGCAGGCAGATGGAGTGATATGACATCCAGTCGATAGAGCAGGTCTTCGCGAAACGATCCCCGTTTCACCGATTCTTTGAGATCGCGATTGGTCGCGGCAATGACCCGGACATCGGCCATCCGGACTTTGGCCTCGCCCAGGCGCTCATATTCCCGCTCCTGCAAAAGCCTGAGCAGCTTCGGCTGGATTTCAATGGGAAGCTCCCCGATTTCATCCAGAAAGAGCGTGCCCCGGTCGGCCGCGGCGACCTTCCCCCAGGTGGTGGCTACCGCGCCGGTAAAAGCCCCCTTGATGTGACCGAATAACTCGCTCTCCAATAAATCGCGGGACAAACTCGGACAACTTACCGTCACAAAAGGCTCATTGGCGCGCGGGCTCCAACGATGGATTTGCCGGGCCAGCGCGCTTTTGCCGGTCCCGCTTTCGCCCAACATCAGGATGGAGGCCTCGCTTGACGCGCTTTTGCTCGCAATTTCAATCAGCCTTTGCATTTTTGGATCGGAAGAAACGGCCACCTCGGCGTTGGAATGAGGTTTTGAAAGCTGCCCCTCCAGGTCCGAGATGCGGGTTTCCAGTTGGCGGGTTTTGGTAATCCGCTCCAGCATTTGCTCTATTTGCGCCGGCTTGAATGGCTTCGAAAGATAATCAAAAGCCCCTCGCTGGATCGCAAGCACGGCTGACTCAATCGATGAATAAGCGGTGATGATAATAACCGCGAGACGGGGAGAGAGCCGTAAAAGATCGGGGAGAATATCCAACCCGTTCTCTGCGCCTAGACGGATATCGAGAAACGCGACCTCAAAACTCTTGCTCCGGAGTTTCTTTTCCGCCGTCGCCTGGCTGGTCGCGCGGTCGACACTATGGCCCAGATTTTCGAGCGCCACCCCCAACGTCTCGCGGATACCCAAGTCGTCGTCGATAATGAGGACGTTCATGAACGCAGCTTAAACCTGAGGTTCAAGCTTCGCAATCCGTAGATTGGGCGGAAAGGCGGCTAAACTTTTAAGACACGCCCTAACCTTTCGGCACTCCCTCGTGCGAAAGCGTCATTTCGTAGAGATTGAAGGCCTGGTAGCCAAACTCCAGTTTTAAGATCTCATCACTCTGTGCTGGGCAAAGTCGGGGGCTTCGGCGGACTCTTCAGCGCGAAATTTCCGAAGATGCGCGACCCGGTGCTGGTCGCGAGCATCGCTTCCCTTTTCCTCCGGCTCGGAGAAGGTATTTCCTCGGGTACTTTTACGACAAAATCTATCGAACAGGTTACTTAGCGGAACCGGAGTTAATTTTATTGTACTTCTTTTATATTTAACTACTTACGCACTCAGCTTGATCTCATTACAAATCCAACTCTCAGGAAAAACGAAAGCCCAAATTCCCCCAGTCAAAGCAACGTGAAATATCGAACAGCCTCGGTCAGCCGACAACGCTGACACTCATGACCTTAACGAGGTAATGAAAAATAAAAAGTGGCGCCTTCGTCGATTTTACCCTCCGCCCAGGTACGACCGCCGTGACGCGTAATGATCCGTCGAACATTGGCCAGGCCAATGCCGGTGCCTTCAAACTCGCTTTTTTCATGCAATCGCTGAAAGACGCCGAACAGCCTGTCGCAGTGTTCCATGTCGAAGCCGACGCCATTGTCCTTAACATAAAACACCGTCTCAGCCGCTTCCATTTTGCAACCAATCTCGATGTGGGCGGGATTGCGCGGACGGGTGTACTTGATGGCGTTGAAAACCAGGTTGCTCAAAACCTGTCGCAGGAGAGAGGGATCCGCAGTCACTTCAGGGAGGGGCTTCTTTTCCCATACAATGTTACGCCCCTCCATTTCCGGGGTGAGGCCTTGGATGACTTCTTCCAGCAAACCCGAAAGATTAACGGGCGCGCGTTGCATCTCGACGCGGCTGGTTCGGGAAAAAGTGAGCAGGTCATCGATCAACTTATTCATCTCCCGGGCGGATTTCCCAATACGGTTCAGAAACGTGGCTTCTTCTTCCGGCAATGACGAACCGGTTGTCTCCTTCAGGGCATCCGAATAACCGATTATGTGGCGCAACGGCGTGCGCAGGTCGTGTGATACGGAATAGGAAAATGCCTCCAGCTCTTTATTGGTTGCCTCCAGTTCAATCGTGCGCTGGCGAACCTGGCGTTCAAGACGGGCATTTTCCATCCGCAATCGCCTGACCGTAAGGGCCCGTTCGAGCACCGGCAACATCGCGCTTAATTTGAATGGCTTGAGAATGTAATCCAACGCTCCCGATTTCATGGCGGTGACAGCCGTCGCGATGGTTCCTTCTCCCGTCATGATGATGCCCACGAGGTTGGAATCTTTTTGCAGGGCCGATTTCAACAACGTGATACCGTCCATTTCGGGCATCATCAAGTCCGTAAGAAGCAGGTCAAAACGCCCCGCCACGATCTGCTCCAGGGCCGCGCGGGCGGAGGTAAAGCCGGTCGTCTCGTAGCCCTGATCCTTAAGGGTATTGCACAGGGCCTTCATCTGGGCGCTTTCGTCATCCACGATCAAGATTTTAGCCAGAGGAGATTCAGCCATAAAATTCTCAGGACGGGCGTGGTAATAAACATTCGGCCAGGGCCTCGCGCAAATCGCGGAGCTTGGGCGGCTTGTTGAGGACGCGGTCGATATAGGGTGGAATGTCGCCCTCGGCGACGAGACGTTGACCCCAGCCGGTCAGGAGAATGACCGGCACCTTCGGCTCGATGTTCTTTATCTCCAGCGCCACCTGACGGCCATTGACGTGAGGCATGCCGAGATCGGTGATGACCGCCGCAAAAGGCTCCTGGTTTTCCTTCGCTTGACGAAAGACCTCAATGCCCTCCCGTCCACCGCTGGCGGTAATGACCAGGTGTCCGTCGCTCTCGAGAGTATCCCGCATCGACTTGATCAGGAGCGGATCGTCATCCACGATCAAAAGTCGCAGCCGCGTCGGCACGGTGAAAGGCGCCGCGGAGGAAGTTGACTCCGCCAGGGGGATGACAGGCACGGGAAAAACGAGTCGAACGGTCGTACCCCTGCCCGGCGCGCTTTCGATTTCGATATCGGAGTTGTTGCGACGCGCGATGCCATGGACCATGGCGAGGCCCAGACCGGTACCGCGCTCCCCTTTGGTGGTGAAAAAGGGCTCGAAACAACGTCGACGTGTTTCTTCGCTCATGCCCACGCCCGTATCACTGACCTCGACTGAGACCAGGTCCGAACGGCTGGAAACTTTTGTTCGCAAAGTCAATTTGCCGCCTTCGGGCATCGCATCAACCGCGTTAAAGATGAGATTGATCAAGGCTTCGCGAATCTCGCTTTCAACCCCCAGGATGGCAGGCAAGTCGGGGGCCAGCTCCTTCTCCATGGTGATGACAATACCGCGCTGTTGGGGAATGTCATTCCACCTCGCCCGGGAGAGATCAATGACTTGCCGGATGAGCGAGTTTAAATGCACCGGCATGAGGGTGAGGAGCGGCTCGGGTTGACGGTAAAACTCCTTCATCCGGGAAACCGTCTGGGCAACATCCTCGATGGCGTGCTGGATTGTTTCCAGGTAGTCGCGGGCGCGGGCACTCAGGCCGGGTTCGTTCTCCAGCAACGATTCCGTGTAGAGCGCCACCGGGGAAATCGCGTTATTGATGTCGTGCGCGATGCCGCTCGCCATCTGTCCGAGAACCCGCAACCGCTCTTGCTGCATCACCGCCTGCTGGGTCTGCCGCAAATTGTCGTAAGCCTGATGCAGGGCCTCGTAAAGTTGCGTCTGGTGCGCGGCCAGGGCGACGTGCTCACTCAATTGCCGGAGGAATTCACATTCCCCGCTGCTGAAATCGTGGGCCCCTTTCCGGGCAGAGATCAGTGCGCCGAAAACCTTGCTTTCCACCAAGAGGGGAGCCGCGACAATCGATCGCAGGCCATGTTCGCTCAGCAGCTTGAAAAAGGGGAATTCCGAGGCACAAATGTCGGGCTCGAAAACGAGCTGTCCTTGGACGCATTTGGCCATGCCGTTCTGGCCAATCTCGATCCGGCTATTCTCGGGGAGGCGCAACTTTTGGGCCAGTTCCCCATTCCGCGTTCCAACTCGCGTTACGTTCAAGATGTTGGCCGCCGGATCGTAGACACCCACACAACTGAAAGCGACCGGCAGGTCTTGCTCGAGCGTTTGGATCACAACTTCAAAGATGCTTTGCAAATCCTGCCGTTCGGCCACCGCCCGCGTGATGCGATGGAGAAGTTCGAGTCGTCCCAGTTGCGCATGGACCCTGTCCTCTGCTCCCTTGCGCTCGACCACTTCGGCCTGCAGCAGGTCGTTCGCGGTTCTCAGCGCCCGGTCACGTTCCTCAATACTGGAGAGCAATTGATTGAAGGCGTCGGTCAACTGGCCCACTTCATCGCGCCCCAGCGGCGGAACGCGTAGCGTGAAATCTTTGTCGGCGGAAATACGTCTGGCTGTTTCCGTCAAGGCGTGGATCGGCTGAGAAATCGGCCTCTGCAAGAGCGAGGAAAGCACAAAGGCCGCCACCCCGGAAACGATGAGCACAAAGACGGCAAACCCGCCGAGTAACCGGAGGCGTTCGTAGAGGCCATCGAGGCTTGTCTGCAAGTAAATCGTGCCAATGGCATGGCCATTTAAGAGCACCGGACGCATGACGCCGAGACTGTCGGATTTAAAAGAAGGACTATCTTGTGACGGATGGTCGGGAAAATGGCCTTGGACGCCCGGTCGTTGGTAGGTCGCAAATTGTCCACCTTTGCCGTCATAAAGGCAGGCGGCAGTCACGTAGGAATCGACCTGCAGCGAGCCCAGCGTCTGTTGAGCGGCGGCTTCATCCTGGAAGGCCAGCGCGGCCTGCGTATTCTTGGCCAGAATGTCAGCCAACAACGTTGTTTCGCGCACCGTGCCGTCGCGAAATTTATAGACCTGATAGACCCCGAGGAGTACGCACGCCAGGAGTAAAACCAGGCCACAGGTGAGCATGATCACCAGGGTCAGCTTTTGCCGTATTGGCCAATCGCGTATCCAAGTCAGGTTGGAATCAATCGCTTTCATGGCGCAACAATTTTTCCCAGGGCCAACAATTGCGAGCTCACCTTCAATCCTGCTTGTCGCGCCGCCTGAGGGTTGATTTCAAACCGGATCTTTTCACTCGAGATGTAAAAATTGATGTCGCCTCCCTCATTGGCAAAATTGGGGACTTCGCTCACCGTCAGGACCGCCTTGGAGCTTAGCTTTGACAATATTTCGTCGACATGGCCTTCTTCCGAGCGACTGACAAAAATCATCTGGCAGCCCATCAGTTCCTCAATTCGAGGGCTGCGCATGATGGTGAGGCGGTGACCGTCTATCGCTTCGCCCTGAATCGTATCGTCCAGCGTTGAGCCGAAAGGATCGTCGCCGAGAATTCCGATGCAAAAAGGCGCGTCGGAACTAGAAAAGGTTGTTCCCGGCCACTTTACAAACTGGATGAAATTATAAAGAAAAGCCGCCTTGATTTGATACTCACGGGTGTTATCGGCTTGCGCGCGGGCCATTTGCGAACCGGCGAGGCCCAACACCATGACAAGCAACAACAAAAAGCCCGAGGGTATTCGCAGCGTCAAAAATCGCCGGGCAACTCCCGGCGCCTGATCAGATGGTACAGGTTGGACTGGCGCTAAAAGTGCCATGCGATTTTTCCATAAACACTGCGTTCGATTTGCACCTGCGTCGGGCTCGGAAAACCATATTCCGCGTGTTGATCGTGGAGGAGGTTCTGCCCCACGATTGAAATCTCCATGTTTTTGCTGGGGTGCCAGGCCAGCCGGGCATCGAGCTCAAAGTAGCCGGGCACCGTCGCAGCCGTGGGGCCGTTGTTGATCGTCAGGGAATCGATGAACCGCCCACCCATGTCGAGCTCAATGTTCTGGGGCAGATCCATCGAGGAACGCAAAAAGACCTGGTTCTGTGGGTCGGCCGTTTCGTTGACGCCGTGAGTAAAATCAGTTTCGCCCGGTACAACATGAATGTCTTCCTTGAGGAAATCGTAGCCAGCGTGCCAGCGCCACCAGTCGAGCATTTGATAATCGGCGCTTAGTTCCAGACCGTAGGTGGTTCCCTCGAGGTTGTTTTGCAGGTAGATGGGAAAGACGGTCCCGGCGGTCGGGGTGGTGCTGCGGATTTTACTGTACTCGTTGTAAAAGGTTGAGAGGGAGCCCGAGATGTTCTCCCCGACCTGGGCTCGATAGCCGAGTTCGTAGGCGATCAAGGTTTCCGAGTTAAAGGCGGTCGTACCGTCGAGGAGGCTCTGCGGTAAGGGCGCAGGAAGACCCGTCGGTTCATAGAGATCGTGGTCGATGCGCGAGGGCGTCCTTACTGCGCGCGAGACCGCAGCCCATGCCATCTGCTTGGGAGTGATGTTCCATTGCAGGCGTCCGCTTGGTTCGACTTCAAAGCCAGTATAATCGTTATGTTCCACTTTCGTCCCCAGCGTAAAGTAGAGATCGTCCTGCAGTTTGATTTCATCCTGCACGAAAGCGTTGATCAGGTTCTGGTTCAGCGGGTCGGGATAAAAGTCCAGGGACGGTGAGTTGTCATTCTGGTCGTGGGTAAAGCGGTACCCCCCTCCCCAGGTAATCTTGTTGCGATCGCCCACGTTGAAGTAGTGCTGGAAATCGAGATCGTAGGTATCGAGGCTGTCCGAAAAAATTCCGGCAGGCTCAACCACCCCAAACCCAGCTGTCGGCTGGGAATAATTGGTCCGGTCATAATACATTTGCAGGCTCATGCTCGACTCGGATGAAAAAGCGTGGGTCCAGCGGCCCAGGACATGGTCGCCGCTCAGCACCTCGGTACCCGGAACAGCCTGGTCGCCAGCGGTACCATTATAATATTCCCCCTGTAGAGTGAATTGATCGTCCGCACTGCCCGCGGTATCGATACGAAATCCACCCATTCCCTGACTCCAGGCATCCTGGGCGCCCCCACCGCCCGTATAGACCTCATTGTTACGGTCGAAATAACTGCCATAAACACGGTAGTAAACGTTGGGGGCAAGCGTACCCCCATAACGGAGCCCGCCGAAATCCCGCAAGGACGATCCACCGCCCCCTTCCATGTACCAACCCTGAGTGTCTTGCGCGCTTTTGGTAACGACATTGATCACACCATTCACGGCATTCGCGCCCCAGAGCGTTCCTCCCGGTCCGCTGATGACTTCGATCCGGTCGAGGTCCTCCAGCATCACATTTTGCGCGTCCCAAAAGACGCCGGAAAAGAGCGGCGAATAAACGGTGCGACCATCGATCAGGACCAGAAGCTTGTTGCCGAGGTCCGCGTTAAAGCCGCGGGCACTGATGTTCCAATCATGGGCATTGTCCTGGTCCACCTCGAGATTGTCGGCAAGGCGCAGGGCTTCAGGCAGACTGGAAGCGCCGGAACGGCGAATTTCGTCGTTGGTGATGACTTGAATGGCGGCAGGCGCCTGCAAGAGAGGTTGGGGCGCCTTGGAGACCGAGGTGACATCTTGATCCATGAGCTCCTGCAAGCTCATCGATTTATAAATGTTCGAACTTTGTCCATCCATCTCGGGTATCGCCTCCTGTGGATTGGAAGGAGGTGCAACGACATTCGGCGGCGATTTGACGGATGCTGGCGTGGTCGTTGTAGCCTGGGAATTTTCCTGAGCGTGCAAGGCACTCAAGGTTGACCACAAGATTGCCAAACCCCGAACTGCAAATTCAGTTCGTGTCCATTTCCTCAATCGATATCCACGGCCGATTGATGAGCAAAACATGAAGATGTTCTTGGATAAGTTCCAGATGAAACTAGGCCGGGAAAACCGCTCTTTTTATCTGCAAAAGAGACCGATCTTTCCAGCAAAAAGTCGTTGCCACCATTCTTTTTGCCAGGTGGATTTGCCTGATTTTCCAATTACTTTTGGACGGTTTGCCCCGATAGCTAAATTTCATATTCCTCCCTATTTTGCCCCCGTAGATTGCTCCTTTCACGCGGGCAGCCATGGCACGCAAACTTTATGCCGCAGTAACTTACGAATTATAAAGCACTATAGTTAAACAGGTAGCCTTTAAGCAGACTAAAGAAAGTTCTCCACACAAGCTTGCAATTTTCCTTCTTTTTCCTTGAAAATGTTGCAATTCGCAAGCAAAGGTTTTCTGACCTTTTCCGGCTTACGGTCATTAAGCTGCTTCCCTCAATTAAACCTTATTGAATTTCGCGAAACGGAAATTGCGGTTTGCAGCAGAAAATGTGCATCAACTTCCCCGCCACCGTTTCTCTAAGAGGTAAGCGGGGCCCCATGGCTTTTGGCATTGCCCTTGCAAAAGGGGTATCCAACAAAGGAAAAATCATTATGTCAAAAATTACCACACTACGGGACGTTTACGTCGAACAACTCAAAGACCTCTATAGCGCCGAAACCCAGCTGATCAAGGCACTCCCTAAAATGGCCAAGGCGGCCCATAGCCCGGAACTCGCCCAAGGCTTCACCGACCACCTCGAGCAAACGAAGGGGCACGTAGCCCGTCTGGAAGAAATCTTCAAGGGACTGGACGAGAAGCCCACGGGGAAGACCTGCAAAGCGATGAAAGGCCTCGTGGAGGAAGGATCTGAAGCCATCGGGGAAAATGCCAGCCCTGCCGCCAAGGATGCGCTCCTGATCGCCGCCGCCCAGCGTGTTGAGCACTACGAAATCGCGGGGTACGGGTCGGTCAAGAACTTCGCGAAACTGCTTGAGGAGGACGAGGCGGTCAAACTCCTCGATCAGACCTTGGAGGAAGAAGTCGAGACGGACGAAAAACTCACCGAAGCGGCTGAGTCGATCAACGTCGAGGCTAATGAAGGCGAGGAAGCCGTCGCCACTTCCCATCGTCGCTAACCATCCCTGATTTGATCCGGCAGCCGGAAACGGTTGCCGGATCTAGGCTTTAAACAATGTCACTCGGAAAGGCATTCCTATGAAAAAAGAGAAGAAGCCGTCATCCCGGAAGAGCCAACCTAATCCTACGCTAAAACCGAAGCACCCGGACACCACGGGAGCACCTGATGACAATAACCCTCAGGCGCAATACGAAGATAAGGACGAATCGTAGACCGTAGCGCTTTCCTCATCGGAGGTAATTCTTATGGACAGAGGGAAAAAATGGTCAGCCAAAGTCACCAGGCACAGCAATGCGATGGACCTGAAGAAAGATGTTTTCAAACAATCCAGCGCAAAGAAGATTGCTCAATCGGTAAAAAATTCGGCCACCAAGAGCAAGCGACGCAAATCGCCAGTAAAGCGTTCGGCCATGTCTATGCTCTCGTTTTATGTCAATCGCGCGGGCAAGAATCTCTCTCCCGCGCAAAAGAAGAAATTGCAGCGGGCCAAAGACGAGCTGAGAAAACTCCCGGAATAAAATCTCAGGGCTGCGCAAAGCCACGACCTATCGTGACCTGACGATAGCCGCGAAGCAATTCGTCCAGCTCATTAATGGTAATGGGCTTTTTCAGATAGAGGTTCGCCCCCAGTCTCAGCGCCTTTTCGATATCCTCATTGCGGCTGGAACCGCTAAATACGTCAACGGCAAGCGCCTTGAGAGAGGACTGCTGACGGATCCATTCGAGCACCTCGAATCCGCTTTTTTTGGGCATATTTAAATCCAACAGCACAATAATGGGCATGGGGTACTGGCTCCGATCACCATAGCAACCGCTGCCTGAAAGATACTCGATGACTTCGTCCCCGTTTTTAACCCGGAGAACGGGATTCGAAATGGCAGCCTTCTTCAAAGCCCGCTCCAACAGGAACGCCTCGTCATCTTCATCCTCGGCGATGAGGATCGTACGTTGGAAGAGCATGATGTTTTCTTAATTTCTGGGCAATCTTAGTCGAAATGTCGTACCCGAGCCCGGACTGGAAGTAAAATCGAGGTGCCCTTTCATGCGCTCAGCCGCCTTTTTGGCAATCGTAAGGCCAATACCAGTTCCCTCATAATCGGCTCCATTCAATCGTTCGAAGACGCGGAAGACCTTATCATGAAACCTCGCCTCGATTCCAATACCATTGTCTTCGATGTAAATGCCCAGCATTTGGTTCTCAAGCTTTTCCGTCCAGATTTTGATTTCGGGTCGCACATCCTTGCGGCTGAACTTTAACGAGTTTCCCAGAAGATTGGCCAGGATTTGCACCAGGAGAGTGGCGTTGGCCATGACCTGTCCCAATTCCGCAGGGGTATGAATGCAAGCCCCTGTGCTTCGGATTTTTTCCTCCTGAAGAATCAGAGACGACTCCCATGATTCGGCCAGGCTGATGGATTCAAGAGAGAGATCGGTCCGGGTTACCCGGCTTAGTTCGAGCAAATCCTTCAGCATTCGATCCATGAAGACCGCGGCGGAGGTCATCCGTTTGGCATAATCCCGGGCACTATCATCCAGAACCGCGGAATAATCGTCGACAAAAGCCTGGGCAAAGCCCTGCATGCTGCGCAGCGGCGATCTTAAATCATGGGCGATGGAGTAGAGCACTTCTTCAAGGCGCTCATTAACGGCATGCAATTGGGCCGTCCGTTCTTCCACGGCGCGTTCCAGATTCGCGTTTGCTTCCGTCAGTTGCTCCCGGGCTTTCTTCAGACTTTCCTCGGCTTTTTTGCGCGCCGAAATATCTACAAAAAGGACAGATAGCCCACCCGCCGAGGGGTAGATCCGCATCTCAAACCATCCGCCCGTGATGGGTCCCAGGTATTCCGAAATGAAAATTTTACGATCCACGGCCGCCTGGTGCATCTGGCGATAAAATTCGGTATCTTTAAGAAAAGGATACGTTTCCCACATGTCTTTACCGATGACCTCCTGATAAGTCTTGCCCCCGATTTTCTGTGCCTGTTCATTGAAGAACGTGTAGCGGAACTCGTGGTCCACGGAGAAAAAGACTTCGGAGATGCTCCTTAAAACATCTTCACGCTCCTTGAGCCGGTACCGGAGGTCCCCCCATTTCCTTCGGCGCTCCAGGAGAGCTTTAATCTGAAAAAGCAGGTTTTGCCGATCCAGCGGATAGGGAAGCAAGGCGGTGTCTTCGTCCATCTCCTCCTGGCCGAGCGGCGATAAATCAGAATGGGACGGGCAACAAATGATCCTTAAAACCCCAGGCTCGGCTGGTGCTTTCTCTCCTTCAACAATAGGGAAAATTGGTTTGAGTTTTTTCCATTCATCCCAGGAAATAACGAGAAGATCATAATCATCAAAGCCCGCGATTTCCGCACCATGGACAGCGATAACTTCACCTACGATGTAGCCGGACTCTTTGACCCAGCGGATGATTTCATCCCTCCCTTCCAGCCCGGAGAGACGAACGCCAATCCTTGTTTCAAGTGTTAATTTGGGTTGTTCCATTCAGGATAATTCAGGGGCAATGTTGCTCGACTCTAGCTTTTGAACAAGTGATTTAGCCACGATTCCTCCCAACAGGGCAAATAGAGCGAGTTTCCCAAGCGGGCTGGCTCCAACAGGGGAAAATTTCTATTAACTTTTATATCCATTAAATTGTTTGCCCGATAACGTTGCGAAATCGCTTGCAGTTTTATCCGCTTTGGCCAAATGCTAAAGACATAGAGAGGACAGTTTTATGGTAGCGACGGAACCAATTCGCGTTTTGGTGGTTGAGGACAATCCTGACGATCAGGAGCTGCTCCATTATGAGCTGAAAAAAACCCCGGTGGGTAAGCACATTCTCGCGATTTCGGATCCCCGCGCCGCCCTCGACCTTCTCCAAGGGCCGAATGCCCCGCAGTTTAAGCGCAACCTGGTCGCGATCTTTCTCGATGTACGTTTGCCTTACATGAGCGGAATCGATTTGCTTAGACACATCCGAAAAATGGATGGGATGGAGACTTTTCCCATCATCGTCATGACTGCATCGCCACCGCCGGAAACGGTAGCCGTGTGCCGCGATCTCAAAGTCATGGCTCTATTGGAAAAACCGATAACCTTCAGCACTTTCACCAAGGCAATTGCCAATCTTTTTCACACGAGCCAGCCCACGACCACTTAGAATTTGTCCGGGATTTTTTTCTAGCAAATTGCTCTATGGTGTCTGCGACTGATTGCTAGTTGCACGAAATTGCGCCCAGTACCCAGGATATCCGGCATCCGAATGGGCTTTTTATCAAGTAGTTAGAAAGTTCGCCCTATTTCGGTACACCTTTTGCGCCTCTCGATGGATGCCCAGAGGCTCCAAAACCAAGTACACCACCAAACAAAAGCGTCAGGCCGAACACATTGAAGAGAGCTACGAAAATAGAGGCACTCCAAAAAAGGTAGCCGAAAAAAGAGCGTGGCAAACGGTTAACAAACAGACGGGCGGTGGGGAAAAAAAGGGTAGTGGACGCAGAGTCACTGCCCAGGCCCAAAAAGCGGCTCGAAATGATTCGGGAAGACGCGCTGCATTGTCTCGGAAAATCGGTTCGGCGCGTGTGCAAAGAACGAAAAGCCGCCGCAAAGCCTCCACCAACTAAGTTTCATCTTCTTTCATCGCGATGCTTTCCAAGGTATTCAATCAGGTCACCGATCAACCCGCTACACGCGTGGTGGTGGTGGAGGATGACGAAAACGACCGCGCGCTGTTGATTCGGGAGTTGCGTAAAAGCAAAATCGAGGACCATGTCCGATTCTTTGCCGACGGAAAATCAGCCCTGCAATTTCTGTCCAATCTGCCGCCGCCCGCCCCGTTTTGCGACCTGATTGCGATCTTTTTGGATCTCAACCTGCCCGGGATCAATGGGGTGAAGCTCTTGCGCGCGGTTCGTAAAATGCCTCGCTTGAAGTTTACCCCCGTCGTCATCATGACCGCCTCGATCAACCCGAAAGACTTCGAAGAATGCCGCGAATTGAAAGTGGCCGCCTTCATCCCCAAGCCGGTGACTTTTGATCTGTTTTCGCAGGCCATTACCCACCTCCCGCACCTTCCCACATTTGCTTTTGCGAAACCCAATTTACCCACGCGCCTGCATCCAGATTGAAGCCTTCAGTCAACCGCCATTTGATCACAAAATTCTCATTATCCATCCTGCCCTGTGATATTGTCTTTTCTCGCGGGTGAAACAGCAATCCGGTTCTGCATGTCATCCGCCGTGGGATTGGAGGAATCAACCGTCATGTCCAAGAAGAATATCGAGATTAACGAGCTTAAGTTCCTCATTGGTGGAGGAGAGATGGGTGAGCGCATCCGCACGTTCGATTGGAGCAAGACTCTTCTCGGGCCCATAAAGGCGTGGCCTCAAAGTCTCAAGACTTCGATAGGCCTGATGTTAAATTCCCAGCACCCCATGTGGATTGGCTGGGGTCCCGATGTGACCTTCCTTTATAACGATGCCTACATCCAAGTTTTGAGCCTGGCCAAACATCCCTGGGCGCTGGGGAAGCCAGCTTCCCAGGTTTGGGCGGAAATCTGGAATATCTGCGGCCCCCTGGCTGACAAAGTCTTCTATCGGGGTGAGGCTTCCTTCTTAAACGACGTTCGTCTTTTCATGAATCGGGGCGATTTTCTCGAGGAAACGTTTTATTCATTTTCCTATAGCCCCATCCGCGACGAACTCGGCAATGTCGGAGGTCTTTTTTGTCCATCAGCGGAAGTAACGGCGAAACTTCTCAGTACCCGCCGCCTGCGGACTTTATCCGAGCTCTCGGCTGAATCCCTGGTCGAAAAATCGACGCACGGCGCGTGCGCATCGGCTGCCGGCATCCTGGGGAAAAACCCGGATGACGTGCCCTTTGTGCTTCTCTATTTGATCTCGTGGGAGGAAAGCGCGGCATTTCTGGAGCAAGCCATCGGCGTTCCCAAAGGAGATGGCCGGATCAGTCCCGAATCAGAGGAGTTGTCCATCTATTCCGATGAAAAGCGGTTTTGGCCGCTTGCCGAAGTCGCCATCACGTCCAAATCGCAGGTCGTATCGCTGAAAGGGATCGAGGGCTTCCCCATTGGAGCCGCCGAGCAACACATCTCCGAAGCGGTGGTAATGCCCCTGGTTTCGCGCGGTCAGGAGCGCCCGCTGGGCATCATGGTGGCGGGCGTGAATCCGACCCGGAAGCTCGATTCCGAGTACCGCACTTTTTTCGAGCTCATCGCCAGCCACATCGCGACCGCCATTCAAAATGCCAGTGCGGCCGAGGAAGAGAAAAGACGGGCCGACATGCTCGCTGAACTTGACCGGGCCAAGACCGTTTTCTTCAGCAATGTCAGTCATGAGTTGCGGACCCCCTTGACCTTGATTCTTGGTCCGCTCGAAGACGAGATTCGGGAAAGCCCGCTTTCCCGGGAGCGCCTCGAGATTGTTCACCGCAACAGCCTGCGACTTCTCAAGCTGGTGAATACCCTTTTGGATTTTTCCCGCATTGAAGCAGGTCGCGTTGAGGCCTTGTTCGAACCCACGGATCTCACCGCCTTCACGACCGAACTCGCCAGCGTCTTCCGTTCCGGCATCGAAAAGGCCGGGCTGAAGCTGATCGTCGATTGTCCCCCGCTGGCCGAACCGATCTATATCGACCGGGAAATGTGGGAGAAAATCGTTTTCAATCTGATGAGCAATGCCCTCAAGTTCACGGCCCAGGGCGAAATTGAAATCAAACTGGTGAAGACTGAAAATGCCGGAACGAGAAATGTCCATCTATCGGTGCGAGACACGGGCATTGGCATTCCCGAAGCGGAATTAGCCCGTGTTTTCGAGCGCTTTCATCGCATGCGGAATTCATGGGCCCGTTCCCACGAAGGCACGGGCATCGGGTTGGCCCTTGTGCAGGAATTGGCGCGCCTGCATGGGGGGCGGGTTGAGGTGGAAAGTGCGGAAGGACACGGGACTACTTTCTCGGTCACGATCCCGATGGGAACAGCGCACTTGCCGAAAGAACGGGTCGCCACTTCCGACATGACATCTGCCACCACTCGTGGGGCGCAACTGTTCGTGGAGGAAGCGTTACGGTGGATGCCTGCCGATAGCGACGTCCCGGGATCAACCTCCCCAACTACATGGGCACTCGACTCAAGTCCCGTCCTCGCAAACGGGAATGCACACGGCCATGATCAAAAAGACCCTTCCAAAGCGCGGATACTACTCGCGGACGACAACAGTGACATGCGTGGGTACATCCACCGCTTGTTGGCGGGCCAGGGATACACCGTGACCGCCGTTGGAGATGGCCAGGCCGCCTTGGAAGCGGCCCGCACTCATCCACCTTCCCTTGTCCTCAGCGATGTGATGATGCCTCGATTGGATGGCTTCGGTTTGCTGCAAGAACTGCGAAAGGATCCCTCCTTGAGGGGCGTCCCGGTTATTTTTCTATCGGCACGGGCGGGTGAAGAAGCACGCGTGGAGGGCGTCGCCGCTGGAGCGGACGACTATTTGACCAAACCTTTTAGCGCGCGCGAATTGCTGGCCCGGGTGAGGACCCATTTGGAACTGGCCCAAATCCGCAAGGAAGCGCAAGAGGCCATCCTCGACCGGGAAGAGCGCCTGCGCCAGGCCCTGGCCGAGCGGGAGAAGAGCGAGGAAAAAGTGCGCGCCACGCTGGACAGCATTACCGACGGCCTGCATGTCGTGGACGTCCACGGAGATTTCATTTATTTCAATGCGAGCGCCCGCCGAATCCTCTCCGCTCAAGGCCTCAATCCCGATGCGCTCATCGGTCGCAGCTATTTTGATATATTCCCTGATACTATTGACCTGGCCGTCGGAAGGGCGCTGAAAAAAAGTCTCGTCGAACGCGTCCCGACGGAAGCAGAAAATCTTTACCCACCGTGGCAACGCTGGTTCAGCGTCCGCAATTATCCGATGGCCGAAGGCGGCGTCTCCACCTTCTTTCACGATATCACGGAACGCAAACAGACCGAGGAGGCCTTTCGCGCATCCGAGTTCAAGTTTCGAGCCTATTTTGAATCGAACATCATCGGCAATATCGTCGGCGATATCGATGGCGCCATCTATGAGGCCAACGACGAATATTTGCGCATCATCGGCTATTCGCGGGAGGAACTCGTCGCCAATAAAGTCCGATGGGATACGATTACACCCGCCGAATTTCTCCCCCTCGACCATCAGGCCATCGAACGCGCCCGACAAAAAGGGTTTAGCGACCCGTACGAAAAACAGTATATCCACAAGGACGGCTCAAGAATTTGGGTGATCGTTGGCTTTGTCATCTACGAGGGAAAGAAGACGATCGCCTTTGTCCTCGATATTTCGGAGCGCAAGCGCACCGAAGAAGCCCTGGCAAAGAGTGAACAGCGTCTTCGGGCGATTTACGATGGGACGCACGAGCACATCGGACTGCTTCTCCCCGACGGCACTCTGATCGAGGCCAATCGCGCCGCACTCAACTTTGCCAACAGCAAACGCGAGGATGTGGTGGGAATCCCGTTTTGGGATGCCGTTTGGTTCCAATTCACCCCGGACGCGCCCAAAGCCATACGCGAAGCGGTCAAGCGGGCCGCTGCCGGAAACTTTGTTCGCCTGGAAACGCCCCTCACGACGCCTTCCGGTGATGTGAAAGTTTATGACATTTCCCTTGAACCCATTCGCGACGCCAAACAAAAGGTCGTGCTGATCGTTCCTGAGGGCCGCGATATAACCGAACGCATACGCGCGGAAAATTCGTTGCGCGAAGCCAACGCGCAGCTGGGTGACAAGGCCACCCATCTGGAGGCCCTCGTTCAACAGAGAACAGCCAAGCTGCAGGAAACCGTCGGCGAACTGGAGGCCTTTTCCTACAGCATCGCGCATGACATGCGCGCTCCGCTTCGGTCCCTCCAGGGATTCTCAGATATTCTTCTGAATGATTATGGCAACAAGCTTGACGCCGACGGCCAACGCTTTCTGAAACGTATTGCCGCATCCGCCGGTCGCATGGACAAGCTCATCCAGGATGTACTCAACTACAGCCGGGTGGTGCGGGGCGAACTGCCTTTGGAAAAAGTCGACCTGGATACCTTGTTGCACGGAATCGTGGATACATATCCCGCCTTCACCTCGGACAAGGCGGACATTGTGCTTCAGCGACCTTTGCCCGCCGTTCTGGGCAACGAAGCGATGCTGACCCAGATCTTTTCCAATTTGATTGGGAACGCGGTCAAATTTGTCCCGGCGGGCGTCAAGCCTCAGGTCAGGGTTTGGGCGGAACAACGAGCGTCGCACGTGCGGCTTTTCGTCAAGGACAACGGATTAGGCATTGAACCCGATCAGCACGAAAAGATTTTTGCCATTTTTCAACAAGTGAGCAAAGACTTTGAAGGAACCGGCATCGGACTGGCGATTGTTAAAAAAGCCATTGAGCGCATGGGGGGCAAGGTGGGTCTCCAATCCGAACTTGATCAGGGCAGCACATTCTGGATAGAAATAGCGGCGGCGTGAAGCTCCCTCCCGTGCACCTCAATCCCATCCTTTACGCGGAAGACGAAGAAAACGACGCGTTTTTCCTCAAGCGGGCTTTCAAACAAGCGAGCATTTCCCACCCCCTGGTCGTGGTTTCCGATGGGCAGGAGGCAATAGATTACTGCTCCGGCGGGGGTCGTTACACCAATCGGCAGGAGCATCCGCTGCCTTGTCTCCTGCTTTTGGACTTAAACATGCCCAGGAAATCGGGACTGGAAGTGCTGGAATGGATTCGCAGAGACCATGCCATCCGCACATTACCGGTCATCATTTTGACTTCCTCCCTCCAGGATTCGGATATTCATCGCGCTTACATTCATGGCGCTAATGCCTACCTGGCCAAACCCTCCCAGCCCGATGGTTTGCTTGCCGTGGCTCAAAGCGTCAAAGACTTTTGGCTGACGCTCAATCGAACCGTTCGAAAGTGTCCAGATCTATTGGAAACACTCCCCGTTTCTCAAACTTGCGAGTCGCCTTAATCGATGACGGGCAAATTGCCTGAGATTATCATCATCCCTCCTTTTAAAAAAGCAGCTCATCGCCTTGGATGATCCTGAGCGACAATCAGGTACGCATTTCAACCCAGACATGGCATGGTCAGTGCAATGCCTCAGGTATTATGTCCGACCAAACCCCAACATCTTCTTTTCCCGCCACCCAAAACGATGTCTCTCGCCTCAAGCAAACCGCGACCGATGCCGTGAATGATCTTGGCAGTACAGCCTTAGTCCATGCCTCGCGGGTCAAAAGCCAACTTCACGATTTAGCCGGGCATGTCCAGGAAGAGGGGGGCGAACAGCTTGATCGAGTTAAGGGCAAGCTTGGCGACTTGGTCACTGCGGCCCGAAGCTATGCTACGGAGCGTCCCCTGGTTTGTATTGGTACAGCTCTTGCCCTCGGCTTCGTCCTGGGTTTCAGTCGCCGCCGAAGTTCGAATTAGCGCATAGATGCTGAACCTACGATCATTCGATTCCGTGCATCCATGAGCACAAATCTTCAAGGTACAATCGTCGTGGTCGAGGATAACGATGACGACAGCTATCTCCTCACGCGCCAACTCGTCCGCGCACAAATCGACGATCAAGTCACCGTCTTTGGCAATGGTGAGGAGGCGCTCGACCATCTTTTGCAGGCTTCTCACCCGCCTCTCGTTGTTTTCCTTGATCTGCGCTTGCCGGGTCTTTCGGGCATTGAAATCCTGGAAAGGTTAAGGCAAGTCCCGCGACTGAAGACGCTGCCGGTTATCGTCATGACCGGTTCTCTTGACCCGGAGGATGTCAAAGAGTGCGGGCGCCTTGGCGTCACCGCTTATTTGCCCAAGCCCATCAGCCTCAATGTCTTCATTAAAACGGTCGCCCACCTCTTTCCCAAAAAAAATATTTCAGAAGAAAATTGAGTAGGCGATTCACTTCTTCAGATGACGACGATCTCTAGAAGCGATTGTCGTTTTCACTTAAAACGGCTTTGCGGCATGGTCCATTGAATCGTTAGTTTTTTGCGCACCTGCGTCCTAACGCATGGGGTGTATACCCCATTAGCAGCGACAAGGCATTGTCGTATTTTAGTGAGTGAGAAACGGTGGAACGCTCTTCCCGAAAAAAAGAGCCTCTTTTCTCAGGCCGGATCACATCACAACAGCGAGGCTGTCTTATGTTGCTCAGCAATGCACTGAAACCTGATTACTTATGAACAAACCAACGATCTCCCAAAAGGCGCTTCACCTACTGCAACGAAAGGCGAAGGAAGCTCATCCCGACCCGAAGCCTTCCAAGCGGGAAAACATCTTCTCTCAATCCCGCGATGTGCGGGAAGACCGCGACACGCGCCAAATGAAGACAACGCATAAATCCGAGACCTTTCCACACTCGAAATAAAAATTACTTATGAAAACTGATCCATCGAAAGAAGCCGCCCTCATCATCAACTCCACCGGCATCGGCACCGTAACCCGAAAAATGGTGCACGAGCGGGCAAAGGAGCTGGCGCTCATCAAGGGTCGCGCGCTCGAGGATGTATCGGTGGACGATTGGGAACAGGCCAAGAGGGAGTTGACCGGTGGGGCGGACATGGACCCCAAAGAGGCCCTTCTTGAAGCCGCCCCTGAATCGGAACGCTGGGATCCGTTGCCAGGCTCTACAGGCCACATAATCCCGGTCGCCTCGATTGATGGTGAAGACGACGACGGACGAAGCATGGGAGAAAAGCTGATCGACGAAGGCGTGCAGGAAGCCGAGCACGACCAAATGCTTCAAGCCGCCCGGGCCAACGAGAAAAAAGATCGGCGCGGAGATTGAAGATTTCGATGCGACACGAAGAGTCAGTACCAGATTTTTCACCGATACTTTCTCGAAAGGACAAATGGGCGTTTGAGTACGCGCGGGTCGACCAGCATCCGCGCCGGAACCTCCGTTAAACGGGGCGGCCTCGGGAAGAGATGAAAGTGAAATCGACAATAGAGAAAGAACCAACCATGCACGCAAACGCAACCACGCTTACCCCCGACCTCCTGCAGAAGATGAACGCCTACTGGCGGGCCGCGAACTATCTCTCGGTCGGACAAATTTATCTCTATGACAATCCGCTGCTGAAAGAACCGCTCAAGTTGTCCCACGTAAAGCCTCTCGTCGTTGGACACTGGGGAACGACCCCGGGCCAGAACTTCATCTATGTCCATCTGAACCGGGTCATCAAAAAATACGATCTCGACATGTTTTACGTGGCCGGTCCCGGTCATGGCGGACCTGCCATTGTCGGCAACGTCTATTTGGAAGGCACGTGGAGCGAGATTTATCCCAACGTCACCCAGGACGAAGCCGGACTGCAAAAGCTCTTCAAGCAATTTTCTTTTCCCGGCGGAATCTCCAGCCATGTCGCGCCGACCACGCCGGGATCGATTCACGAGGGCGGTGAACTGGGCTATTCGCTCAGCCATGCCTTCGGTGCGGCATTCGACAATCCCGAGTTAATTGTCGCCTGCGTGGTCGGCGACGGCGAAGCGGAAACGGGTCCGCTGGCGACCTCGTGGCAGTCCAATAAGATGCTCGATCCCGTGACCGATGGGGCTGTGCTCCCGATCCTCCATCTCAACGGTTACAAGATCAGCAACCCGACCATTCTGTCCCGGATTGAGCCTGAGGAATTGGATCAGTTTTTCCGCGGCTGCGGTTGGACACCCTACTTTGTCGAAGGCGACGAGCCGGAAAAAATGCACGAACTCATGGCGACGGCCATGGAAAAAGCCGTCGATGGCATCAAGCAAATCCACAGAAATGCCCGGGCCAATAACGATACCTCGCGGCCTCGCTGGCCGATGATCGTGCTGAGGTCGCCCAAGGGCTGGACGGGACCCAAGGTTATCGATGGGCTGCAAATCGAGGGAACGTTCCGGGCCCATCAGGTCCCCATTCTGGTCGATGCCGAGCATCCCGATCATGTAAAAGACCTCGAAAACTGGATGAGGAGCTACAAGCCGGAGGAGTTGTTCGATAAAAACGGACGCCTTCTTCCCGAACTGGCCGAGTTGGCACCCCAAGGCGACCGACGCATGGGAGCCAATCCGCATGCCAACGGCGGCCTTCTCCTGCAAGACCTGCGCATGCCGGATTTTCATGCCCATGCTGTAACCGTGCCTTCTCCCGGGGCCGTCGAGGGACAGGATACGCTCATCCTTGGAGGCTTTCTTCGCGACGTGGCCAGACTGAATCAGGATCAACGCAACTTCCGTGTCTTTGGGCCGGATGAAACCCTCTCAAATATGTTGGGTGCGATCTTCGAAGTCACCAACCGCCAGTGGGACGCGCGCAAACAGGACAACGATGAATTTCTCGCTCCGGCGGGACGTGTGATCGACTCGATGCTCAGCGAGCACCAATGCGAGGGCTGGCTGGAAGGCTATCTCCTGACCGGTCGGCATGGAATCTTCAATAGCTACGAGGCCTTCATTCGCATCGTCGATTCGATGTTCAGTCAGCATGCCAAGTGGCTGAAGGTGACGCTGGAACTTCCGTGGCGGCGCAAGATCGCTTCGCTGAATTACCTGCTCGCCTCCCATGTCTGGCAGCAGGATCACAATGGCTTCACCCACCAGGACCCCGGTTTTATCGACCATGTCATCAACAAGAAGGCGAGCATCGTTCGCGTTTACCTGCCGCCCGACGCGAACTGTCTTCTTTCCGTCTTTGATCATTGTTTGCGCAGCCGCCACTACGTCAACGTGGTGGTCGCCGGCAAACACGCCCTTCCGCAATGGCTCACCATGGATGCGGCGGTCGTGCATTGCACGGAAGGCGTCGGCATCTGGCAGTGGGCCAGCAACGACCAGAACGCCGAACCGGATGTGGTCATGGCCTGTTGCGGCGACACACCCACGCTGGAGATTTTGGCCGCCGTTTCGATTCTTCGCGAACATCTGCCCGACCTCAAAATCAGGGTGATCAACGTCGTCGACCTCATGAAACTCCAGTCGGCAAGTGAACACCCGCATGGGCTGAGCGAAACGGATTACAATTCGCTCTTCACCAGGGATAAGCACATCATCTTTGGCTTTCACGGCTACCCGTGGCTCGTCCATCGTCTAACTTACCGACGCGCCAACCGGAACCTGCATGTTCGCGGTTACAAGGAAGAGGGGACGATCACGACGGCCTTCGACATCCGGGTGCAGAACGAACTCGACCGGTTCCATCTGGTGCAGGACGTGGTGGATCGGGTGTCGAACCTGGGAACAAAAGGGGCTTATCTCAAGCAGTTGATGCAGGACAAGCTCATTGAGCACAAAGTCTATATCGATCAGCATGGCCAGGATTTGCCCGAGATCCGGAATTGGAAATGGGGCAACCCCGCATGAGCGCCCTGACGCTTATTGAAACCGCGAAGGCGCTCGTGGCCGACGACAAGGGACTGTTGGCGATGGATGAAAGCAATCCGACGTGCAACAAACGCTTCGCCGCCTTGGGCATACCCCAGACCGCGGAAGCTCGCCGTTCGTATCGCGAGCTGATTGTCACCACTCCCAACCTCGGCGAGTGCCTCAGCGGCGTGATTCTTTATGACGAGACGATCCGCGAGGGTAAAAAAGATGGCACCCCGTTTCTTAAAATCATTCTCGATGCGGGGATCATCCCCGGCATCAAGGTCGACACCGGGGCAAAGGAAATGGCGGGTCATCCCGGGGAGAAAGTTACGGAAGGTCTGGACGGTCTCCGCGAACGCCTTCAGGAATACGCTCGAATGGGAGCCCGTTTCGCCAAATGGCGGGCGGTCATCACGATTGGCTCCGGTATTCCGAGCCGGGGTTGCGTCGAAGCGAATGCCCAGGCGCTGGCCCGCTATGCCGCATTGTGCCAGGAGGCCGGACTCGTTCCCATCGTCGAGCCGGAGGTGCTGATGGACGGCAACCATCCATTGGAACGGTGTCTCGCGTTGACCGAAGAAGTATTGCACATGGTTTTTGCAGAGCTTTATGCACAGCAGGTGATGTTGGAGGGAATGATCCTGAAACCCAATATGGTCCTTCCAGGATTGGAGTGTCCCGAGCAAGAGAGCGTCAATGAGGTCGCCGACGCGACGGTGAAATGCCTTCTCCATGCCGTTCCCGCCGCCATTCCCGGAATAGCGTTTCTCTCCGGCGGTCAATCCGGCGAACTTGCTTCCGCCCGCTTGAATGCCATGAACGCCCGGTTCCGGAAGCAGCTTCCCTGGCCACTCACATTTTCATTTGCCCGGGCGATCCAGCAACCGGCCCTGGAGATTTGGCGCGGCCAGGAAGCCAACGTGGAATTGGCGCAGGACGCGCTTTCTTATCGAGCCCGGTGCAACCGGGCGGCGCGACGCGGAAATTATCCTGCTGCGATGGAAGGGCAATAACCATGGATAGAATTCCCCTCTACCCGATGCGATTCGAGCCGATTTATCAATACCGGCTTTGGGGTGGCAGGCGTTTGGCCCATCTTCTCTCCACTCCGTTGCCGGGTAACGAGCCCATTGGCGAGGCATGGGTTCTCAGCGACCGCAAGGAACATGCCAGCGTTGTCGCGGAGGGCCTGCTCAAAGGCCGGACTCTCGGCCATTTGTTGGAGCAGGGGCCGGAAAACTTTCTGGGCAAGCTCGCCGGGCACTACACCCGCTTCCCGTTGCTGCTAAAATTTCTTGATGTAAGCCAGGAGCTTTCCGTGCAAGTGCATCCATCCGACGCCCACAAGGAACTGATTCCTGCGGGCGAGATGGGTAAAACTGAAGCGTGGGTCGTCCTGGAAAAAGGGCCCGATGCCCGCATCTATGCGGGCCTGAAACCAGGCACCACGGCGGATCGTCTGCGGCAGGCGATCTCCAAAGGAACATTAGCGGATCAACTGGCCAGCTTTGCTCCCTGCGTAGCCGACAGCGTCTTCATTCAGGCAGGGACCGTTCATTCTCTCCGGGACGTCGTGGTTTTCGAAGTCCAGGAAAACAGCGATGTCACGTTTCGCCTCTACGACTGGAACCACATTGACGCCCGGACCGGCGAGCGGAGGCCTCTCCAAGTTCATCAGGCGCTGGCCTGCATCAATTTTGAGCAAGGCGTCATTGGTCCCGTTACGCCACAAATAGACGAAACCAAGCCTGTTTGGGAGAAACTGATCCATTGCGATCATTTCGGTGTGAGGCGGATCAGCGGCAAATTTCCCTTGGTCGTCGGCGCTGACGGAGAGTGCCGTGTGATGGTATGCCTCAAGGGACGGGGCGAATTGGAACATGCTGGCGCCAATTACCCGTTCGGCACCGGGGACGTGGTGCTCCTGCCTGCCATCGTCGGGGCATGCCGCTGCCAGCCGGATGGTATGGTCACGCTGTTAGAAATTTCGTTGCCGGAAATCTCCGGAGGCGCATGAAAAATCTCATCGTCTTTGACTTGGACGGCACGTTGGCCGAAAGCAAGTCATCCATCGACGCCGAGATGGCCAAGCTGCTCAATACACTTCTGGGCCTGGTGAAGGTTTCGGTCATCTCCGGGGGTGCGTGGCTGCAGTTCGAAAAGCAAGTGCTGGCCCATCTCTCGCACGACCATCGCCTGAAGAATTTGTCCCTCCTGCCGACCTGCGGAACCAAGTTCTACAAATATGACTCAAAGTGGGATCAGCTTTACTCGGAAGATTTCACCTCAGCGGAAAAACAGAAGATTATCGGCGCGTTAAAGAAGGCGATGGAGTCGTCGGAGTGCAAGGTCGAAAAGATTTGGGGCGACGTCATCGAGGACCGGGGAAGCCAGATCACGTTTTCTGCTTTGGGGCAACAGGCTCCCCTGGATGAAAAGAAGAAATGGGATCCTGATTTTGCCAGGCGCAAGAAGATGAAAGCGCTCCTCGATACGCTCATCCCCGAGTTTTCCGTGCACTTGGGCGGCGCAACCTCCGTTGATGTCACCAGGCACGGCATCGACAAAGCCTACGGCATTCGAAAACTACGCGATGTCCTGGGCATTCCCATTGCGGAAATGATTTTTATCGGGGACGCCGTATTTCCGGGAGGGAATGACTATCCCGCCCAGGAAGCGGGCGCGTTGTCCATCGAAGTCAAGGATCCGCATGAAACGAAGCGGGTGATCGAAGCGATCATCGCTTGCCTGGAGGAAAGTTGACCATCCCATTCCAATTGCAGCGGCTGGGAATGCTAATGGAACCGGAACCCGGCAACCCGCAGGAGATCGAAGGCGTCCTGAATCCTGCCGTCGCGCGCGGCCCGGACGGGCATCTCTATCTGTTTCCCCGGTTCGTCGCGAAAGGCAATTATTCGCGGATCGGCATTGCCCGAGTCAAGTTCAACGCGGCTGGCGATCCATGCGGAGTCGAGCGGCTGGGCATCGCGCTCGAACCGGAAGCCGATTACGAAAGGACGTCTCATGGCGGCGGTGGCTGCGAGGATCCGCGCATCACCTTCATTGAACCGCTTCAGCGCTATGTCATGACTTATGCGGCGCTCTCTTCCATTGGCCCACGGATTGCCTTCGCCATTTCGGAGGATTTATTTCATTGGAAGCGGCTTGGCCTCGCCACTTTTGCTCCCTATCAAGGCATCGATTTCGTCCATGTGGACAACAAGGACGCCAGTCTCTTTCCGGTCGCGGTCCCGAGCCACTGCGGAAAAATGCAGATGGCGCTGCTTCATCGCCCTCTCTTTGCCGGCACGCGTCCCGAGGAAACCGCCTGCCATCAAGGCCCCCGTGAAGTCGATCTCGACCATGAGAGCATTTGGATTTCGTACTGTCCGATGCCTCCGAAGGCGAAGAAAACGGAGCCTCCCGGCCTCTTTAATTCCCATTATCGCCTGGCCGCTCCTGTCGCTCCCTGGGCACGGTTGAAAATCGGCGCGGGCACTCCCCCCATCCTGACCCGGCACGGCTGGATGATTATTTATCACGGGGTCAGCGAAGTGGAGGGGGCGAACAGCGACGCCCATCATTTTTGCTACTCGGCAGGCGTGATGATTCTCTCCAAAGACAACCCACGCGAAGTTCTCTATCGTTCCGCCGAGCCGATCCTGACCCCCACGCTTCCGCAGGAACGGATAGGAACGATTGGCAATGTCGTTTTCCCCACCGGCATCGACCGCCGCAGCGATATCGGCCAGCCGGATCGCTACGATGTTTATTACGGCATGGCCGACAACCGGATTGGCGTGGCGCGCCTTGATTTTGCTCCCTTGCATAACCCGGTCAATCTGGAGGGCATTCATGCGGTCCGGAAAATACTTGGTTCCAAAATTCCACAGATTGCCGTCTTCGATACCAGCTTTCATCGGACACTCAGTCAGGCGGCCCAGACTTATCCCGGACCTTATGACTGGCTGGAAAAAGAGATTCGGCGCTATGGCTTTCACGGTACCAGCTTTAGCTGGGCTTCGGGCCAGGCTGCCCGTCTTCTCCAACGCGAGAACGATCCCGCCTTGCGATTGATCATCTGCCACTTGGGCGGAGGTTGTTCGCTCGCCGCCACGATCGGGGGAAAAAGCGTTGATACCACGATGGGATTCACCCCCATGGACGGAATCGCCATGTGCACGCGCTCCGGCGCACTCGATCCCGGTATCCTGCTCTTTCTCCTGAGGGAAAATCCCGACATCGATGCGTTGGAGAAAACCTTGGATAGGAAAAGCGGTTTGCAGGGCCTTTCCGGTCTCCCGGGAGATACCCGGATTCTCCTGCCTGAAGTCGCTAAAGGTAATCAACGCGCCAAACTTGCCGTGGATGTCTTCATTCATCGTTTACAGGCTGGCATCGGCCAGATGATCGCTTCGCTCAGCGGACGCCCTGACGCCATCGTCTTCACCGATGCCATCGGTGAGGACGAACCTCTCGTTCGATCAAGAGCCTGCGAGCCGTTCCAGTTTATGGGAGTGGAAGTCGATCTCCAAAAGAATGCAGCGTCACCCTTGGACTCGGATATCTCGCTCCCTAAAACGCCCGTGCGTGTTCTCATCGTAAAATCGCGGGAGGATTGGCAGATCGCCCGGGAATGCCATGAGATTTACCCATGGGCGGCAAGATAAAAGCGTCAGCATATTAAGACTAAGGCGATCCTGCTGCCCGCAATTTTATGGGACCGCACTCAGTAAACGGAACGTCTCTTTACTTATCAACAGCCATTCGTTCGATAGTTTTTCTAGAATCTTTTTTCTTTTGGCATCTTCCTCATTTTCTGCGAGTACCCTGGCAATGTTCCGGGCGTAATTACTCGCTTCGCTCTGGCTGACCAGGAGAGACCTTTCAAATTCCGGACCGCTTGTGCCGAAAAGGAGCTGGTGCTGTTTTTCGTCCTGAATGGACTGCCGCACGTCGCGTTCAATGGAAGGAAGTGGATTACGTTCAAATTTAATGGCTGAATCCTGATCCTGCATATGATCAATAGCTGCATTGGTTTCCTTCGCGGTTCGGGATATCCGGTCGGCGAACGTTTTTATCTCCGACGAGGAATGCTTAACGTCAAGTAGAAGTGGTAACTGGGCCTCGTTGTCGCAGAGTTGATGAAGCAAAAAGTAACCCCCGTTTAAATACTCCTGCTTTTCCGCGTCGGCGCCCCGAACGACTGTGAGGGTGGCAGAAGTACACCAAAAGGTTAGGGCGATAATCAGAATGAAAAAGCTTGGACAATGCTCCTTTATAAATTGGTTCATATCGTAAATCCCCACGATCTTAACCTTGCATTTCAGGTGCCAAACTCGCCCTCCAGTTTAACTATACCTCTCATTTTTCGAAGCGGCAGCATCGTTTACTTATGACCGCGTCACGCAATATGCCATCCCATCAAGAGAAGGTTTCGCAAAAAGCCATTTCGATGTTCCATCCTATTTATTGAACATTGCAACCAGAGTGATTTAGCAATCCAGTTCATCTGGTACGTGCCGTGCCATAAGGGAATTCAGAAAGCTAGAGAGTTCCCAGACTATAAAATCTAACCAATACCCATGAAAAAATACCATCCCAGTTCTTCAGTTGCAGGAAGAGTCTCATTACTGCTTCTTTGGCTTATCGGCATACCCGTACCTGTTCTCGTTATCATATTTCTTTTGCGCGGCTGCTCGTGATGTCTTGATCACCGCGCGGAAGTCCCCGGAGGAGATGGCGGCTGGATGGGGCCTGGCACGGGCGGTGGCTTCGGGGGTTTGCAACTAGAGAGGGAGAGAGTTCCCAGGATAAGGAGTGAGCACAAAATACGTTTTGCGGACATAAGAATAGACCTTTCTTTATTGATGACCGGGCAGCACCAAATCAGCATTGTTCAATTTCTGTGGCGAGCTTGATGAGTTGACGCGCTGCTCGGTGTTCAGGGTGTACTGCTGATAGGTGTAGAGACTCGACCCTAATGTAAAGCAAAGGAACGCCGCGAAGAGTCCGGCGATTACTCGCCCCCCAAGTTTCTTCTCCTTAGTTTTCTCGTTTCCGGAGACCAGGCCGGAACGCACCAGCAACTCCGTCGTCGTCAGGCTGAGCAGGCAATACCCTATAAAATAATAGAGACCGAGACAAGGGATCGATTTGGTCGCTTCCTGGGCCTTGAGCGCATATAGAGCCAAAAGTACCCCGGCCACAAAGACATCCGCCATCGACCATTTGCCAATGGTATGGAGCATTTGCCCAATCTTGAAATTGAGGCTTTTGGAGCGGGAAGCAGTTACAAAAAAAGTCAGCAATGCCTTGGTGAGAGGCGTCAAGATGCTAAAGAGCAGCAGAAAGCCGCCAATGATCCAATGGCCGGAAGTCAGCAGTTCCTTGATGATTGCGGCGATTCCCCTCACCTCATGCTGTAAGACAAAACTCAAATTCCCCGATTCCATGGGAATAGTCGGCGCGGTCCAGATCACCATGGCCGGGGCAAGGATCCCGATGAAAAATAAAATTAACGAGATGCCATTCAGTGAAAAGAGAACCGCTCGCGCCCTGATGCTGCGCTCCATGGCAATGACCACAACGACGTAAAACATGCTGAGACTCACTAAAAACCAGGACCACCATGCAGCCACAAAGGACTCCGCGCGTACGGTCTTGAGCAGGTGCGTTACACCTGAGCTCAGCGCGGTGGCGGATTCATCATGGGAGGGAAGTTCCAGTTCGTGCTCAATGGGAGAGCCAAAGAGAGCGCCCAGGATCGGATGCTCGCTGGTGTAGCGGTCAACCGCCAACGATCCCTCATTTTTCATATTATAGGTACTGAGGACTGTTCGATCGCCTGCGTGGAAGCCTGGGTGTGGCGCACGATACTCCATGCGGAAAATATACCCGCCGCCGCATAGAGGAGAGCCAGCAAACCAAGTAATTTTTTACGATCGAACGTAAATGGCCCGTTAGTTTGAAACGGCGTTTGGCGCCTGCTTCGGGTGTTTGCCTTCTGCAAATTCCTCAATCATCTTGTCGTTGAACCGTGGAATATCGGAGGGTCGACGGCTCGTGACCAAACCATGGTCGGTCACCACCGGCTGGTCCGTACCTCGCTTACCTGCCAGTACGTTTGTTTTCATAAAGGAATATTCGCTTATATTATGCCACTTCCCTGCCGCGAATCTTAAGTTGTTAGGCTCACTCGAGATGCAAATCCTATTCATGTGCCTTCGCTTGGCCAATAAAGACACTTCGCCTTCTTTACTATAGCACGATATTGCAAAATTCCTGCAAAAAGCTTTCGGTAGGGAGTTTCTCATGAGAATGGTAAAACTTCACCAGGTGGCGAAATCTCTCGCAGATTGCCCTACTGGTCATGCAGCTTGTGTAAAAAACCATGCTTTAACCTCAGGGTTTGGGGCGTCGATTATCTGTAAGACATTCTCTTCAGGCAAGATGATCGCCCATAGATATCTTTGGCACATTCAATGCAAGAGAGTTGCAAAGACATTTCGTCAGCGCATGCCTCGGGCCTGTGTTAGACGATTTTAACCCTAACACCATTACTACATGAAATCCTCATTAACTGCACATGCCTTTTTTGCCAGCATGGCAACCCTCAGTCTGGCCCTGTGTCCCGTCCTGCTCGCGCAAAACACGACGACTGACACTACGCAAAACAGCAAAGCAACCGACAGCACGGCCGACCAAAACAGCGCTACGACCGGAACCTCCACGACCCCGGCCAGCGGACCGCATAAAACAAATTCAAAGGATACGACAAACTCCTTAGACAAGAATCCTTCCAATGCGTCCACCGATTCCGCCAACCAGGCGGCGACCAAGGATCCCAATGGCGTGCCCGATCAGACGACGACCGCGTCGAAGTCGGAACCACTCTCCGATAAGCAATTCATCATCAACGCCGCCCAGGGCGGAATGACAGAAGTCGAATTGGGAAAGCTTGCCCAGGAAAAAGCCTCCTCTTCTGATGTGAAGCAATTCGGTTCGCGCATGATCGCCGATCATTCCAAGGCCGATGACGAATTAAAAGCCGTCGCAGCCAAAAAAGGAATTACTGTTCCTGAGACGTTGGACTCGAAGCATCAGGCCATGGTGGACCATTTCAGTCATCTCTCCGGTTCGGCCTTTGATCACGCCTATGTTCATGCAATGGTCCGCGACCACGAAAAAGATGTGGCCGAATTTCGTGAAGCATCCACCGAAGCCCGGGATCCGGATGTAAAGAACTTCGCCGACAATACCCTCAAGGTCATCGAATCTCATCTCACCGACATCAAGAGCATCCAAAGTAAGATGTAATAATCGTTTCCTCCGTCCCGGCTCCTTTCCATCGGACAGATTGGATATATGGAAAGGAGCCGGACTTTTTTTGTGCTGTCTCGCGCCTTTAAACATGCCTGTTCGCCAGTCGGGCAGTTTGCGCCTAAATCAGTCAGCGCGAATGCCCGTGGCTCCTGCCCCCGATTTGTGACCTCCCTTGCAAGTTAGCGTACAGAAGGCGGATACCTTGGCGGGATGAGACCGTCTTGATGACTTGAACACTCGCCGAACTGCCTTCCATCTAATTTAAGCTTGGAGCGGAGAGCGGCTACGTTAATGACCAAGTCCAAAGAACCGCCGGTGCATCTGGTCCACCGTGATCCTACCGGACAAACCACCCCGACCGATCTCGCCTCAGTGAGGATTCATCATTCCGCGGCCTGCTGACTGCTCAACGCAGATCAGCCGCATCAAAAAGCGATCCGGACTCCGCCGGAAGCCGCCTCGCCGAAGAAGCTCGATCCACCCGCTTCGGCCTGATAATCGATAAAGATGGTCATGGCTTTGCTGACCTGGGCATCGAGTCCAACGCCAATCAAGGCGTTGTCACTGTCACCAGCGACGGTTTGTGTGGAAAAACTACCCACCGGCAAGCCTTCAAACTGACTCGTGATGTTATCGACGCCATCGAGAAACTCGTGCTGCCAGAAAGCGCTGAGATGAGGAGTCAAAAGCACTGAACCAATCCTGCCATTATAGCGGATGGTTCCTCCCAGTCGGCTGCGCAGCGATTCGGACGATTGGCTTCGTATGCTCAAATTTGCCACCCCAGCTCCACTCTCAGTGAAGCCAGCAATGCCCAGGTTGACATAAGTCAGACCGGCACTTGGCCCCATGGTCCACGGGCCCTCGTGAAAATCATACCCGCCGTCCAGGTCGCCACCGAATTGATCACCGCTCGGGGCACCCGTCGCGGTGCGGTTGAAACCGGGGATGGCAATGTTGCGATCCGTGGAATAATCGTTACGCGTGTAGGTAAATATGCCGTTGGCGTAGTAACCCTGTTGATCGGCGTAATTGACAAATATGCCGGGCGTGTAGCTATCGATATGGGCCTTGCTCCCTTCGTTATCAAGGTCGGCATCGGTATGACCGTACCCAAAAAACGCCCCGACTCGAAAGTTATTGGAGATGAGGTAATCAAATCCACCGCGAACGCGTCCCGTGGTATAAGACGAATGGCTCACATCCTCGTTATGTTCGAGGTCACCGAGATCGACTCCGCCGTCGATGAATCCGTTCCACTTATTCAAGATCGCTTCCGGAGTGATTTCTTTCATTTCCTTTTTGTCCGTCATGTCCACGCCGCCCAGAACGGCTTGGGCTGAGTCGCTGAGCAATCCATGCGCTTCCGGCGCCGGAGTCCATGCCAGCAGACGGCTTTTGACCTCGGAAAGCTGATCTCCCAGCCTGTGGTCGTTCAAGACAAATCCAGAGGTATCAAGCCCGACAATCCCATCTCGTTCGCGGGCAAATTCATCATCGAGACTCTGGATGTCCATGGCGTAGTTATCAAACGCGATATTCCTCAGGATCTCGAAACGCTGCGGTGAGAGTTGATCGAGTGATGCTCCCAGCAAACCATTTGTATAGGTGGAGACATTCAACCCCGTCACCAGGTTGTTAAAAAAATCGGCATATAATCCCGCGGGCATGGCAAGAGCCCCGCTGTTGTTAAGAAAGGTCAGGTTGGCATCGATATTTTCAGCCACGCTGGTTTGGTTGGGCGTCAGCCCTGGAAACGTCGCGAAAGGACGAAGAAGAGTGACAATGGCGCTATTATTCGGAGCCGTGCCTCCGAAGGTGTCATTATAGGTCGTGACCGTGAAGAATGGGGTGGGAAGATTTGTCGTTGTTGGGAAAGCAAATTCAGACGTTAAGGGCGCTCCGGCTGTCAGCGCCACGTAACGCTGGCCCTGGCTGGGAACGCTTGCACCGCCAAAATGCAAATGAAGTGTTCCGGCCAGCGTCGCATTTCCCGCGACCGAAAGCGTGTCGTAATTCGTCCCGGCAATGCCGGTCCCGATGGAAGGCGTGGGCGCTGGCGAGCTGACGACCTGCAACAAAAACTCGCCTCCCCCCGTTTGGGTGTAGTTGCCTGCAACCATGATCTTTTCCGTTGCACCACCTGCCGCGGCCGTGGTTTCGAGAATTGAAGCGTTGGTTACATTGCCTGTACCCAAAGCCGTACTGATATGAGAGCCAGGTGCGGCCCCGATTTCAAGCGTACCAGCTGTGAGGGTCGTACCTCCGCCAAAGTTATTCGCCCCTAAAAGGACGAGTGTGCCCGGCCCCTGCTTGACCAATGCGAGAGTGTTACCGGCACCTCCATCCGTCAAAGTTCCGGCAAACGTATAAGGGGCACCCAGACTTGAATTCGCATCATTTATTCTCAGGACTGCGGAACCATTGGCGCTATCAGTAACAATGGTTGTCCGGTCTGCGGAAGAAAGTGAAGCAATGGTTTCATTATTCCCGTTTAAATCCAGGGTACTTCCACCGGCCAGATTAAAATCAGAATTTGGGCTGAATGCATTGCCCACACCCGAGCCTGCGCCCGCTTGCATAATGCCGCCCTGAACCGAGGTATCCCCGGTATAATTATTTCCGATTCCCACACCAACGCCCGGGCCATTTCCCGTCAGGACAAGAGTTCCATCAAAGCCTGGCCCCAGATTATTAACCAAAACGTTATTAGGTCCCGTCAATTGCAAGGTATAATCGACCGTGGTGCCGGTAGGAACATTGAAAATTATCGGAGCCGCGGAGATGGTAAATCCACTGCAAAGAAAAATAATAATAACGAAGAGTTTTCCGCCAAGAGCACTTAATTTATAATTCATCCGCCCCTTTCCTGAAATTCAATTTTCAGCTGTCTTTGCAGAACACATGCCACTTCAGGGAACCTTCCATTCGCCTCTGGTGTGAGTGTTGCATCAGCGGACAAACGACTGATTATTCACGAATTGTGCATTATGCGACTCGCAATATGCGGTAAGTGCGAAAACGCGTCTTTATCGCGAGTCATCCCTTTTGCGCCCAACGGATGAGATCATTTTCCCCCTTCCGAGAGACTTGAGGTGTGAGCAGAACGTCCGTCAAAAAGCCTCTCCCACTTGAGGCCGTTTCAGTGTTAGATCATGTCGTGGACACAACTTGCTTTGCGCCTCTTTGGTTACAGTGGCATAGGACTTATTTTAACTATAAAAGGCGCGTGATCCTTGTTGATGCGGATAGCGATACTTCCTGGACTCCCCACGCTCTTCATGAAGAAATCGATAAATTTCTGAAGTTGCTGCCGATGCTGGAAAACGGAGCGAGAGTAGCATTCTCACTTCCCAATGGTGCCCAATGGGTGGCACTTTTTTTGGCTTTGCAAAAATTACGAATGATAGCAATCCCACTCGACGCAGGTTTGCCCGAGAAGGCCTGTTTTGAATTGGCTCATCAGCTAAACTGCCAGGCACTCTATTACCGTGGAAAATTCCACGCATTAACTGCGGCCAAGGTAGCCATGAGGAATTTTTGCTGCATCAAATTAACCTCGGGAACAAGTGGCGGCCTTCCCAATCAGGTGCCCTGTCTCGCCACGCATCTCCTGGCCGACGGCACGAATATTATTCAAACCATGGGGATCCGCCCGGCTGATCGCAATTTGGCCTCAATTCCTCTCGGACATTCCTACGGCTTGGGCAATTTTATCATGCCCTTGATTCTTCAAGGCACATGCCTTGTTTGTGCTGGGCGCTTTGTTCCAGATCAACTGGCGACTTGGATGAGAGAATATAAAATAACCATTTTCCCCTCGGTTCCATCCCTTTTCCGCATCCTGGCGATAATGCCCGGCCAGCGCTCACTGACACCCTTACGTCTGGCCATCTCGGCGGGAGCGCCTTTAACTCCAGAAGTGGCCCGGTCCTTTTTCAAGCGATACAAAATCAAGATTCATAATTTTTATGGTTCATCGGAAACGGGAGGAATTTGTTATGATCGATCCGGAAATGCGACGCTGAGCGGAAGATCCGTCGGCAAACCTTTGACGGGAGTTACTGTCACCATCAAGGATCATAGAATCGTGGTAACCAGCCCAGCCGTGGCTAAACGTATGGGACGCTGGCGCGTGCCCGATCGGGGCGAATGGAACGATAAAGGTGAACTTGTGCTTTTGGGGCGGCACGGTCGCGCGGTCAATCTTGAAGGAAAAAAGGTGCATCCCTCCGAAGTCGAAAATGTTTTGCGGACAACCCCAGGCGTCTCGGATGCCATCGTATGGGCAGCTACAGATTCGGAACGTAATTATCTGCATGCGGCGGTCGAGACGCGATTGACCCTCGGGGATATCCAGCGTGCGCTTTCAGCGCGATTGCCGGAATGGAAATTCCCCAAGCGATATCTCATCCTGGCCGAATTTCCAAGAAATGCCCGGGGTAAAGTGAATGTCGCCGCTTTACGGCGTTCCCGCGAAGCAAAAACTTAATCTCACTCTAGGAGCTTGCTGAAAAAGGCTTGAACGCTTGAGCCGAGCGGAGAGTCGAAGAAGGATGCGAGGCGAAAGCGAAAAGCAGTTGGGTTTGTTGAGCGTGATTAATCTGGAAGCGCGGGTGAGGAAGG
>Ga0302319_10000612_pt1 | contig 80208 bp, 65 predicted proteins | sample Bog_T0_2_FD_203319 | JGI IMG/M metagenome (GOLD analysis project Ga0302319, IMG submission 203319) | Peat permafrost microbial communities from Stordalen Mire near Abisko, Sweden - Bog_T0_2 | ecosystem: Environmental > Terrestrial > Soil > Wetlands > Peat | place: Sweden: Abisko, Stordalen Mire...
TCTCTCTCCCGTCTGCGTCTGCGTCTGCGTCTGCGTCTGCGTCTGCGTCTGCGTCTGCGTCTGCGTCCGCGTCCGCGTCTGCGTCTGCGTCCGCGTCCGCGTCTGCGTCTGCGTCCGCGTCTGCGTCCGCGTCCGCGTCTGCGTCCGCGTCCGCGTCCGCGTCCGCGTCCCCAACCTCCTCCGCCCCCCCGCCCCGCCTCCCTCTTCCCCCCGCCGCCCCCTGCGCTATCGTCCCCCCGTGCCCGCCTTCCCCGACGACTTCAACCTCACCGCCTACTACCTCTTCGACCGCCTCGCCGAAGGCCACGCCGGCAAACCCGCCATCCGCTACGGCACCCGCGAGTACAGCTACGAGCTCGTCGCCGCCCGCTCCCGCGCCTTCGCCTCGCTCCTCTCCAAGCGCGGCATCCGTCGCGGCGAACGCGTCCTCATCATCCTCCCCGACGCCCCCCCCTTCGCGTGGGCCTTCTTCGGCACCCTCGCGCGCGGCGCGGTCGTCGCCATGGGCAACCCCGACGCCCCCCTCTCGTCCCTCGAGTACCTCGTCGCCTACACGCGCGCGACCGCTGTGGTCACCATCCCGCGCGTCGCCATCGCCCTCGGCGACGCCATGCTCACTCGCGGAGTCGGCGTCGAGCTCCAGTGCATCTGGACCGTCCCCGAGACCGCCACCGGCGACGACCCCGAGGCCCCGAGCCACCTCCGGCTCGGCGACCGCTTCGTCGACCTCGCGTCCGACCTCGCCGACGCGCCCCCGTGGGAACAGGTCCCCATCCATCGCGACGAGCCCGCCATCTGGCTCTTCACGAGCGGCTCCACCGGCGAGCCGAAGGCCAACGTCCACACCCACCGCGACTTCGCCTTCAACACCGAGGTCTACGCCAAGCACACCGTCGGCTATCGCCACGACGACGTGACCATCAGCGTCCCGCGCCTCTTCTTCGGCTACGCGACCGGCACCAACCTCCTCTTCCCCTTCGCCGTCGGCGCCACCGCCGCCCTCTTCAGCGAGCGCCCCACCCCCGAGAGCGTCACGGCGGCCATCGCCATGTACCGCCCGACGGTCGTGACCAACGTCCCCACCATGCTCGGCAAGCTCCTCGAGCACGACAGCGCCCTCCGTGCGAAGGGCGAGCCGCCGCTCGATCTCTCCTGCATCCGCTTCTCCCTCTCGGCCGGCGAAGCGCTCCCCGAGGCGCTCCTCAACCGCTGGCTCGAGCGCTTCGGCAGCGACGTCTACGACGGCATCGGCTCGGCCGAGATGTTCCACATCTACGCCTCCAATCGCCCCGGCGACGTGAAGCCGGGGTCGCTCGGCAAGGCGGTCGACGGCTACGAGCTGCGCATCCTCCCGGAGGAGGCCGAAGGGCCAGGCGCGGCCCCGTGCCCTCCCGGCGAGATCGGCGTCCTCTGGGTGCGAGGCGACAGCGTGAGCCTCGGGTACTGGCTCGATCGCGACAAGAGCTGGAAGACGTTCCACGGGCACTGGTGCCGCACGGGCGACCTCTTCAAGGTCGACCAGGATGGGTACCTCTACTTCGCCGGGCGAGCCGACGAGCTGATCAAAGTGAGCGGCCTGTGGGTCGCGCCGGTCGAAGTCGAGGAGTGCCTCATGGGGCACGACGCCGTCGCGCTGGCGGCCGTCATCGGCGTCGAGGAGGAGGGGCTCACCAAGCCCAAGGCGTTCATCGTGCTGCGCGCGGGCATCGCGCGTGATTACGTGGAGCTCGCCCTCGAGCTGCAGACGCACGTGAAGGCGAAGCTGTCTCCGCACAAGTACCCGCGCGTCGTCGAGTTCGTCCACGACGTGCCGAAGAACGACCGCGGGAAGGTCGACCGTCGCGCCCTCCGCGCGCGCGAGGAATCTCGCACGCGATGACGGAGCGGTTTCACCTCGCGGAGCTGACGACCGAGGACGTCGCCCGCATCGTCGCTTCGCCCCCGACGGCCGTGCTCGTCCCCGTGGGGAGCGTCGAGCCGCACGGGCCACACCTGCCGCTCGCGACCGATACGCTGATCAGCGCGGAGGCGGCGAGGCGCGCGGTCGTTACGCTGCGCGCGAAGAAGGTCGCCGCGTGGATCGCACCCAGCGTCCCCTACGGCGTGACCGACTTCGCCGAGGGGTTCGCCGGGACCGTCGGCGTCGACGCGAGCGCGCTCACCGCCTTCCTCGCGTCGATCGCGTCGCACGTCTTGGCCGGTGGGTGGTCCCACGTCTGCTTCGTGAACAACCACCTCGAGCCGGCTCACGACGCCGCGGTCCGCGCTTCTCTCGCGGGGCTCCCGCCGGGGCGCGCGTCGGTCGCGTGCCCGCTCACGCGGCGCTGGGGGCGCACGCTCTCCGACGAGTTCAAGCGCGGTAATTGCCACGCCGGGCGCTACGAGACGTCGCTCGTGCTCGCCGCGGGCGTCGACGTCCGCGACCACGCGTCGCTCCCTTCGCTCGACGCGAACCTCGCGACGGGGATCCGCGCGGGGCAGACGACGTTCCGCGCGATCGGGATGGACCGCGCGTACACAGGCGCTCCCTCCGAGGCGACGCGCGAAGAAGGGGAGACGCTCTACGAGCGCCTCGCCGAGATGATCCGCGTCGAGGTGCTAGAGTCGCTCGCTTCGATGGGCCTCCTCTGCACGGAGTGAACGGATGACGAAGCGCACGTACGCCACGAAGGCCGAGATGGACGCGAGGATGGTCGCGTCTCTCACGCAGACGATGGCCACCCAGGCGTACCGCGAGCTCACCGGAGCGCAGCTGTTCGGCTACGGGCTCCAGTTCGTGCCGACGCTGAAGTGGCTGAAGTTCATCTCGAGTCACATCCGCGAAGAGATGGAGCACTACGAAGTCGTGGTGCGCTCGTACAAGGACTTCACCGGCGAGAGCGTGGAGCCCATCGTCAACGCGCGCCTCGCGAAGCGCCCGATCGACTTCGCGACGAGCTGGTTCGAGCTGGCGATGGCGCAGTTCCTCTACGACCGTGGCGGCTTCTGGCAGCTGCAGGAGTACGCGCAGTGCGCGTTCGTGCCGTACGGCGAGATCGTGACCACGATCCTCGAGGAGGAGGCCGGTCATCAGGGGCCCGGCGAGCGCATCGTGGTCGAGCTCTGTCGCACGGGCGAATTCGACGACGTGAAGCAGCGCCACTTCGACAAATGGTTCAAGCAGGGGATGCTCTCGTTCGGGCGCCCGGCCACCGAGGGGAACCGTTTCGCCGTCGAAGCGGGCCTGAAGAAGCGCGATTCGGGCGGGGCCATGCAGGACTTCCTGGACGACATCAAGCCGGCGGTGGTCGCCTCGGGCCTCGTGTTCCCCACGCCGGAGTCCATCGGGCTCGACTGCCCGAAGGATCTGAATTGGAGCCTCGAAGGGGTCGATCCGGCGAAGGCGCAGGGGTTCGCTCCGAGCGACTGACGGGGCTCCGCATCCTTGCGCGCGGGCAGCGATCCGAGCTTCGGCGCGTGCGTGGGCCCGTTCGGTGACTAGACTCGGCTGCGATGAGACGCCTTCTGTTCGCTGCCGCCATCCTTACGCCGCTGGTCCTCGCCCCGCTCGTCCCGGCGTGCTCCTCCAACTCGGCCTCCGAGGGCGACAACGGGGACGCCGGCGATGCGAGCGCGGACCAGGGGACCCTGCCGATCGTGGTCGCCGCCGAAGACAGCGGCAATCTCGGAGACGCGGGGCTCGGGACGGGGCCCGTCGATGCGAGCGGAGACGTGAACGTCGCCTGCGCGACCACGAGCGACTGTCTGGTGGCGGGCGAGGTGTGCGGGTTCGGCGCGAGCGGCGGTTGCGCGGCGAGCGGTGTCTGCGTCTTCCACGACCCTCCGACGGGGCTCAACGGCGTCATCTATTCGGCCTGCGGCTGCGAGGGGCAGAACGTGCTCTACGTCGCGCCGGGCTGGACCAGCGCTCCGGTCGCGAACCCGTCGCCGTGCACCGACGCGAGCGCGGCCGACGACGCCGGCGACGCTGGCACGGGTGACGCGGGGGACGGCGGCGCGCTCGATGCCGGCGTGGACGCGGGCGATGCGTCCACGTCCGCCTCGGCCGGGTGCGTTTCGTCCGGAGGTAGCGTGGAGGCGATCGAGTGCTGTACGGGGACCGCGTCGTTCCCCGACATGTGCGCGGTCGGCGCCTGCAGCTGTGCGCCCGCGAGCAGCACGTTCACCGTCGTCTGCCAGTGCCCGACCAACGAATGCTTCTCGGCGGCGCTCGGCCGGTGCGTCGCCTCGCCGTAGGTTGCTGTCCCCACGTTCGCGAGACGTTCGCCAGAGCAGCGCCCCCAGACGCGTGCGCGCCCTCCGTCGCCGCGAGGCGAGGAGGGCGCACGCGCGAGAGTCGCGCCGTCGCGACTCTCCGAATCAGGCGATCAGAAGATGTACCAAGCCGAGAACTGCACGCGGTTGTTGCGCGCGTGCACGTCGCTGTTCGCGTAGAGGTCGTCGAACATCGCGTACTCGAGACCGAGGCGAACCGCGGCGCCGACGTCCTGGAAGAGGTTCGCGTCGTAGAAGTCCTCGCTCGCGAGGACCTTGCCGACGCCCGAGTAGAAGCGCCCGAGGTTCGCCGACTGGATGCGCGAGTAGTTGAGCGCGAGCCACGTCTTCCCCTCGAGACCGGGGATCGTGTACTGGACGCCGACGAGGTACGAGGTCCACTGGATCAGGTGCACGCCGCCGGTGTTGTCGTAGACGGCGATGCCCGGGTCGATGTCCGCGTTGGTCGCCGCGGCGGCCTTGGTCGTCGCGCCGTAGAGCGGCACGGTCGCGCCGCCCGAGAGGCCCGTGTACAGATCGGGCGCGCCGTAGCTCGTCGCGAACTCGCCGTTCAGCGTGAGGGCGTTCCCCTGGCGCACCTTCGCCGGGATGATCGGGATGATCGCGTCGACCGCGAAGCCCGTCCCCATGCGCGAGGAGCCACCGCCCACGTCGCTCGGGTGGGTGTAGTAGTTCGGCAAGCGGACCTGCCGCGCGTCGCCGGTGACCGCGATCGAGAGCGGCTGAACGCCGGTGCCCACCGCGCCGTTCGTGACCACGCCCGACCAGGCCGGGAAGGCGACGCGGATGCCGGCCTGCCCACCGGGCATCGCCGAGTCACGCTGCACGGGGCGCATCGCCGCGACCGCCGCTTCGAAGATGACGTCGTCCGTCTTGACCGTCTTCGAGATGCGGATCTGGGGGGTGCGCGAATAGAGCTGGCCCGGCAGCCCCTGAATTTCGACTGACGCCGGGTGGTAGGCCGACTGCCAGCCGAACAGCTGCCAGTACTGACCGAAGAGGAAGTCGACCGCGTCCGTCTCCACCTTCAAGTAGAGGTGGCGAGCCCGGAAGGCGGGGTTCGTGAAGTACTGCGCCTCGGTGTCCGTCCCCGTGCCCGACACGCCGGTGCCGACGGGGTTCTGGTTGCCGAGAAAGTCCATCTCGGCCACGGCGCTCGTGCGCACGCCGCCGACCTCGGGGGCCTTGAGTCGGAAGCCGATGCGCGAGTTGCGCGCGCCGAACTGTACGCGACCGTTGTCCTGGCCGTAGGTGCCGGGCTTGCTGATCGTCGCGTTGCCCGCGGACTCGCTGAAGCTCTGCGTCGAGTCGTAGATGGAGTCGGCTTCGATGAAGCCGTACATCGTGGTCGCCCACTTCCCCATGACGACCGTGTTCGTGTCGCCGACCTTCGTGCCGACCGAGTCGCCGATGTCGTGCACGGCGCTGTCGTACTCGGCCTGCGAGATGACCCCCTTGTTGAGGAGGAGGCGCAGGGTCGTGAGCTCGATCGTCGTCCCTTGCGCCGCCGCAGGTGCGGGCGGGGGAGGGGGGGGCACGTACGCCGGGGCCGCGTAGGCGGGAGCTGCCGGCGCGGCAGGAGCTGCCGGCGCGGCCGGAGCTGCCGGCGCGGCGGGAGGCGCAGGCGGGGCGGCGGTAACGGTCTGTGCGAATGAGGGGGCCGCGAACAAGAGGAGGGAGGCGGCGATCGGCAGCGAAGCGCGGTGGGAGCGTTTCATCGGCAAAGATTCCTTTCGACGCGCAGCTCTTGGCTGACGCGGCGCGCGGACCTTACGTCGGTGCTCGTGACGTTTCGACGACTGTGTCGTGAACTGCCGGACGCAATCGAATCGCGAAAAATTAGCGCGCGGCCAGCGATTCGAGCCGTGCGCGCCGCGCCGGGCCGTAGGGCGGCATGATGGCCAGCACTCCCATCGCGACTCGCTCGGCCATTTCGTTCGACCCGGCCTGCGAATCGGCCGGCACTTCGACGGCGAAGCCGCGCTGAAGAGCCTCGGTCGCCGTCGCAAGGACGCCGATTTCCGTCAGGCATCCCGTGAGCACGAGCGTATCGACCTCGAGCTCGTCGAGCACGTTCGCCAGCTGGCTACCGGTGAACGAGCTGTAGGTCGCCTTCTTCACGACGCGATCCCTCTCTTTGGGCGCGAGCGCGGGCCATACGTCGGTCCCTTCGGTCCCGCGGATGGCGTGCGCACCCCACCCCTCGGTGCCATCGAGGTCCTCGTCGCCCGAGTCGTGCTCGTCGACCACGTAGATGACCGGGACGCCCGCGCCGCGCGCTGCATCGAGCCTCTGTTGCAGCGCGGGCACAATTTCGCGCGCACGCGGGACCTCGAGCGGCATGCCCGGCGTGAGGTGCTCCTTGATCATGTCGATGACGAGGATCGCCTTGCGCGCCGTCTTCTCCGTTCGCGCGCGCGCGCTCGCCAGGATTCGCGCACGAAGGTCTGCGCTCGGGGCCACCGGCGCGGCGGCGAGACCGATCGCCGCCACGGTCTCGGCTACCGACGTGAACGCGGCGCGCACTTCGGGCGGCTGCGAGGCGAGCATCGTCTCGACGATACGCTCCGGCCTCCCGGCGAGGACGGCCGCGACGAGCTCCGCTACTTGCTCTTCGTTCACGTCTGTCATTGAGACCTACGGCGCATCCAGGGTGCCCGTCAAATGGCTCCGTCCAGTGAATCTACGCGCGGGCCGCCCGGTTGGATCGCCCCGCAGGCACGTCGTCTGCCCTACCAGCCCTGTCCGCGCACCGCCTTACCTCCGGTGTACGCTAGAGTCTTCCCGTGGCCAGCGAATCCAGCCCCATTTTCGATTTCAACAAGGCACGAGGCGCCATCGTCGATGAGGTCGTGGCCCGGGTCTGCGGTGCCGTGAAGGACCCGCTGCTCCTGCTGAACGACGCCGCCTACCACGAGACCCGGCGCCTCGGCGCCTCGGGGGGGGCCCAGCTCGCCGAGTGGCGCGCCCTCGCGGGAGGGCTCGGGCGGATGAGCGAGAGCGCGCAGCGGGCGAAGCTCGAAGAGCTCGCACGTAGGTATGCGTGGGATGTCGCCGGGAACTTCGACCGCCGCGTCTACAAGTTCGCCTCCCGCGCGGCGGCTCCGATCATCGGTGTCCTCCTGTCGCCCCTCTCGACGCTGCGAAACTTCCACCACTCGCTCGACCTCACGTCGCTGGATGGGCGGATCGACGTTCAGGGGCCGCGGGAGCTCGTGCGCAAGCTCTGCGACCTCGGCACCGTCGTCCACGTCCCCACGCACCTGTCGAACCTCGATTCGGTGGTCTTCGGCTTCGCCATCGAGCGGGCGGGGCTCGCCCCGGCGACGTACGGGGCCGGTAAGAACCTGTTCACCAACCCCGTTCTCAGCTTCTTCATGCACAACCTCGGCGCGTACCGCGTCGATCGCCGGCTGAAGCATCAGCTCTACAAGGACGTCCTGAAGGCGTACTCGTGCATCCTCATCGAGCGCGGGTACCACTCCCTCTTCTTCCCGGGAGGGACGCGGTCGCGAAGTGGTGGCGTGGAGCGTCGCCTGAAGCTCGGGCTGGCGGGGACGGGCGTCGAGGCGTTCGTGAGGACGGCGGTGCGCGGGAGGACCCAGCCGGTGTTCTTCGTGCCGTCCACGATCAACTACCTGCTCACGCTCGAGGCCGAGACGCTCATCGACGACTTCCTCCAGGAAGAAGGGAAGGCGCGCTACATCATCGAGGACGACGAATCGACGCAGGTGTCGCGCATCGCGGCCTTCATGAACAAGCTCATGGGGCTCGACGCCGCGTGCGTCATTCGCTTCGGGCAGCCGGTCGATTGCTTTGGCAATCCGGTCGACGAAGAAGGTGTCTCGCACGACACGCGCGGCCGGGCGATCGATCCCCTCTCGTACGTCATGGACCGGAACGACGCGCCCGTGCGCGACGCGGCGCGCGACGCCCAGTACACGCGCGAGCTCGGCGAAGTGATCTGCGAGTCGTACAAGCGCGACACGGTCGTGATGTCGACGCACCTGGCCGCGGCGGCGGCGTTCGACCATCTCCGTCACGCCGCCGGACACGCCGACCTGTTCGCCTTGCTACGGCACTCGGACGACGTGTCGGTCTCCCGCACGCGGCTCGCGTCCGACCTGGACGCCTTGCTGGACCGCGTCCGCCACCTCGAGGCGCGCGGCGGGATCGTGCTGGCCAACAACCTGCGGAGGGCCGACGGCGCTCAGGTCCTCGACGACGCGCTCCGTGCCTTCGCCGGCTACCATACGCACGAGGTGCTCGCGGCGCGCGGGAACGATCTACTTCTGCGCGATACGCGGCTCCTCCTCTACTACCAGAACAGGCTCGCGGCTCACGGCCTGGCCTTCGATTCGCTCGCTCCGCGAGGGCGCGCCGCGGCCTGACGGGGGGCCAGGCGGAGTCAGCGACGGAGAGCGAAGGGCCTCGGGGTGGGGAAAACACCCCTTCGCCGCGTGACGACACCGGGGATCGTGCGCTATGGTCCACGCCCCCGAGCAGCCGGCACTGGAAAAACCAGCTGCCGAACGAGCAAGCGACAGTCCAAATGATGAGCTCCGATCAGCACCCCGACGAGCCGGCGCGCACGCCTGAAGGCGAAACGTCCCCGTCGAACGAAGCGGCCCCCGCCCCCGCGGCAACCGAAGCCTCGCACACGCCCGAACCGGCGGCTGCGAGCCACGACGCAGAGGCGCATGCCGATGCCGACCACGCCGACGCGAGCGATGGCGACGACGAAGAAGGGGACGACGCGCCCGCGGGCGGTGAAGCGGGAAGCCCCGCCGGCGACCCGGCGAACGCCGCGACCGGAACCCCGGGTAAGAAGAAGCGCCGCCGTCGTCGCAAGAAGAAGGGCGACGCGAGCGTCGTCGTCGAAGGGGGAGCGGCCGGTGAAGGGACCGCCATCACGGCCCCCACTGCGTCGACGCACGAGGACCGTCAGAAGAAGAAGGACCGCCCGCGGCACGAGCAGCGCGAGCGACCGCCGTTCGGCTACGGCGACGTCGTGTTCGGCAAGATCACCGAGATCACCGACGACGCCATCATGGTCGACCTTTCGGGCAAGGCTTTCGCGATCTTCGATCGCCGCGAGCTCGATCTGCCCGACGACCTCGAGTACGGCGCCGACGGCGAGGTCTTCGACGACGAGACGGCACCCGCCGTGGACGCGGTACCCGCAGCGGAGCCGGGAGCCGAGGCAGCAGCGCCCGAAGCCGTAGCGACGGCCGAGGCCCCCGTTGCCGACGCAACGCCAGCCGTCGAGGTTGCGCCGACGGAGACCGCCGCCCGGGCGGCCGAGACGGCACCCGAGCTTCCGGAAGGCGAAGAGGCGGCGGCTGCGGCCGAGCACGCGGCGGCCGAGCACGCGGCGGAAGAAGCGAAGCCCGCGGAGACGACCACGTCGTCGGGCGGTTCGCGGGAGCCGATCGTCTTCCCGGTCACCAAGCTGGAGGTCGGCGCCGACTTCATCGGCATCGTCCACAACGACGGCGGCCGCGGTGGGCTCGTGGTGCTCACGCGGCACCCGAAGCGCGTTCAGCGGGCCAAGCTCGTCGTGGGGGGCGCCTTCAAGGAGAAGGGCGAAATCCTCGGCCTGGTCACCGGCGTCATCAAGGGGGGCGTCGAGGTCGATGTGGACGGGCTCCGTGCGTTCGCGCCCGGGTCGCACATGGATCTGAGGCTCGGCGTGGACCTGCACCCGCTCGTCGGCAAGCGCTTGCCGTTCCTCGTCACGCAGTACGCGAAGCGCGGGAAGGACGTCGTCCTCTCGCGGAAGCCGTTCCTCGAGGCGGAAGCGAAGCTGCACCGGCAGGAGGCTCTCAAGTCGCTCAAGGTCGGGACGATCGTCGAAGGGACCGTGCGCAGCGTGGTCACGTTCGGCGCGTTCCTCGACATCGGCGGCGTCGAGGGGCTCGTGCCGCTCGCCGAGATGAGCCACAACCGCGGCGACGGCCCGCACGACGTCTTCAAGGTCGGCGAGAAGACGCCGGTGAAGATCCTCAACATCGACGACCGCGGCAAGGTGTGGCTCTCGCGCCGCGCGGCGACGCCGGACCCGTGGATCGAGGTCGCGAAGAAGTACGCCATCGGGACCAAGATCAAAGGGAAGGTCGTTCGGCTGCAGCCGTTCGGCGCGTTCGTGGAGCTGGAGCCCGGCATCGACGGCCTGATTCACACGGCCGACCTCTCGATGAAGCGCATCGAGCACCCGAACGAGGTCGTGAAGGAAGGGGAGGAGATCGACGTCGTCGTCGTTCACCTCGAGATCGGCAACCACAAGATCGGCCTCCACCCGGCGCCCACGGGCGAAGCGGCCGACGAGACTCCACAGCGCGTCATCCTCCACAAGCCCGTGAAGGTGATGGTCGTCGGCTACGAGCCGAACGGTCTCATCGTGCGCATTCTCGGCGCGACGGGGCGCAACGCGCGCGGCTTCATCAGCGCGGCGGCGACGGGCACTCCGCGCGGAACCGATCTGCGCCGCGAGTTCCCGATGAACAAGGCGATGGAAGCGAAGGTGACGGAGCTGGACCCCCGCCGCGGCGAGCTGAAGCTCTCGGTGAAGGCGCTCAGCGAGGACACCGAGCGCTCGGCGTACCGGCAGTACCGTGAGCAGGTCACGCGCACGGCGAAGTTCGGGACGTTCGCCGATCTTCTGAAGAAGAACGTCGAGAAGTAGTCAGGCGACGGGGGATAGGGGCTCCGCGAGCGCGCGGAGCTCCTGCACCACGGGAGCCCGCGACGCGGCGTCGAAGATCGGGCCGAGGCGCACGCGATCGGCGTGCGTGAGGGCGGAGCCCTGTTCGTCGAGCCATCGGCGCGCGACGAGCGCACCCGCGGCGCGCGCGAACGCGGCGTCCTCGCTGGCGCTCGCCGGACCCGGCCAGGACGGTGAGGCCTGCGCGGCGGCCAACGCACGGTGGGCGAGGAGCTCCAGAGCGTCGCTCGCGTCTCGCCACGCGCGGGCCGACAGGAGCGCGCGCGTCGCGTGACCGAGAGCGGCGTCGGTGGCGTCGTCCGAGCCCATCGCGACCGCGCGCAGCGCCAGCGTGCGTGCGACCGGGGATCGCACGAGCGCGAGAGACTCGGGCGACCACGCGAACGGTGGGGCCTCGCGGGCGCACGTGGCGAGGTCGGTCAGCGGGGTCGAGCGCAGGAGGCGCGCGAGCGCGTCGTTCCACCGCTGCGCGAGCGGGAGGACGCCGCCGTGCGTGACGAGCTCGGTGAGCCCACGATCGGCGCGCGCGACGCTCACGCGGCGCAGCTCGGGCCATGCGAGGAGGCGCGCCGGCGGCTCTTCACCGCGGTACTCGTGAGAGCCGGTCCACCACGACACGGTCGCGTCCTTCCGCTTGACCGCGAGGATCCGCGCGAACCACGTGTGGCGCATGAGCGCCTCGTGCGCCGTGGCGGGGACCGGAATTCGCTCGAGCGTGGCGTCGACGAGATCGAGCAGTCGCGTGGCCGACGTCCGGAGCCTCCAGCCCGGGCTCGCGACCTGAAGCAGATCGTGCAGGGCAGCGCCGAGCGCCCACTCCGCACCGGTCGGGTCACTCACACGATCGACGGGAACGATGACGCGCGCGCAGGCCATGCGTGCGAGCTCCACGCGCGACGCGAGGTCCGGGTCCGACGGGAGCGCCCCTTCCGCCATGAGCGAGAGCGCGGCGCGCGCGCCGAGTGGTCGCGCCGGGTTCACCACGCCTCCGAGCACGAGCGGCGCCATGACCGTCGTGAAGACGCGATCGACCGTCTTGGACGCCGACGAATCCACTCACTCGCCTCCCGCGTCGGCGTCGGGCGGTGGCTCCGCGTTTCCGAGCGGCAACAGGCCGAGCGGACCGGGGCGGAGCTCGATGATGGCTTCCTCCAGCGTCCGCTCGATCGCCTCGGCGACCGTCGGCTCCCACGCCGGCGCAAGGAGCAGAGCGTTCTCCAGCGGTGCGAACGCCGCTTCATCGACCCCGATGGCGTGTCCGCTCGCGTCGAGGAACATCACGCGCCCCTGGGGGGAGCCGAGGGCGCGGTGGAGCACGTCGGGCGAGACGGCGGGGGTCACCTCGAAGCCTGCCGGGACGTAGAGCGAGGGGTAGACCTCGACGAAGAGCGTGCCGAGCGGGATGGCCTCGATTCCCGCGGGAGACCGGAGGAGCACGCCGCGGTCGGTGACGGCGATCGTGGTGCGGTCGATGGTCGAGCGCGGGAGCGCGTAGGCGATGCGGCGCAGGAGCGGGAGCTGGTCCTTCGCGATCCACGACGCGGTCACGCTCCGCCAGGGGGCGTGCGAGGGGAGGAGACGCAAGGCGACGCGTACGGGAGAGGGGGCGCTCGCGCCGGTCGCGACCGAGAGAGCGCGCGTCTCTTCGCTGCGCATCTCGACGCGGGCGAAGGCGCGCAGATCGCCGAGCGGCGGAACGCGATCGAGCGCCCACGGCTCGGCCCCTCCGCCGCGCAGGAAGACGATGCCGTTCGGGTCGAACACCGGACACGCGCGCAAGCTCACGGGGTGCCGGTAGCCGAACTGCACGGCGATGCCGGGCCCCGCCGGGACGAACGTGGTGATGCCCGGCGTGTCGTGCGCGAGCGAACGCATGCGCGCGGGGAGCTCGGGGATGCGGAACACGTAGCGTCGCGTCGCCCCTTCGTCGAACGCGCTCGAAGCGGGCCATTCGCCGACCGTGACCTCGCCGTCCACGCGCGAACGCACGAAGTAGTGCACGAGCGCGGGGCCGATCCCTGGCTCGGCGACGATCCAGACGGGGCCCGTCTCGGTCTCGGCGCGCGGATCGAGCTGCGGCATCAGGCGCAGGAGGAACGCGCGGAGATCGACCGCGCGATCGACGTCGTACAGCTGCGTGAAGCGCTCGTGGTAGAGCGCGAGGTGCGCGTCGGTCGCGAGGAGCTCGGGGGCGTCGTAACCGAACGGCGCCGAGGCGTCGCGGTACTGCACGAAGTGGCGGCTGGTGCCGGTGAAGGTGAACGCGCCGACGAGGCGCGCGACGTCGGCCACCCGGTCCATGCGATCGCTCGACTCCGCCGCGAGCTCGATCGCGATCTCGCGCGTACCGAGCTTCGAGCGGACCCAGCTCAGCTGAAGGCTGGGGAGCAGGTCTTCCAGCGAACGATCGCGCGTGTAGACCGCTAGCCACGCCACGAGGCGATCGAGCGACGGCAGAAGCACCAGCCCCTTGCCGCCGAGCGCGACCCCCTTCGGGTCGAGGCCCAGCCCCGGCGTGTGGAGTCGTGTCTGGTGCAGGGCGATGCGGTCGAGCATCGCGCGTCAGCCGACGATCGACCGGAGACGCTCGATGCGGTCGACGAGCGCTTCGTGCGTCGCGCCGCGCACCGTCACGTGCCCGAGCTTGCGACCCGGGGCCGCGTCCTTGCCGTAAGCGTGGAGGTGCGCCGCTTCGACCCGCAGGAGGCGCTCGCGCTCGGGCATCTCGCCGATGACGTTGATCATCGCGCTGGCGCCGATGCACGCCGTCGAGCCCAGCGGCAGCCCGAGGATCGCGCGCACGTGGTTCTCGAACTGGCTCGTCTCGGCCCCTTCGATCGTCCAGTGCCCCGAGTTGTGGACGCGCGGCGCCATCTCGTTGGCGACGAGCTCGCCCCGCACCTCGAACAGCTCGAGCGCGATGACTCCCACGTACGACAGCTCGCGCGCGATGCGCTCCACGTACGCCGACGCCTTGACCTGGAGCGCGGCGTCGATGCGCGGCGCGGGCGCGTACGAGACCCGCAGGATTCCCCCCGCGTGGTGGTTCTCGACGAGCGCGTACGACATGGCCGAGCCCTCGCGCCCGCGGACGCCGAGGATCGACAGCTCGCGCTCGAACCGGACGAACGTCTCGACGATGCTCGGCGCCCCTCCGACCGCGGCCCACGCGGCGTCCACGTCCTCCTTCGTGTGGAGCACCGCTTGCCCCTTGCCGTCGTAGCCGAAGCGGCGCGTCTTCAGCACCGCGGGGAGTCCGAGCTGATCGAGCGCGCGCACGAGGTCGTCCTTCGAATCGACCTTCGCGAACGGCGCCGTGGGGATCTCGAGCGCCTGGAAGAACGACTTCTCGACGAAGCGATCCTGCGCCGTCTCGAGCGCGTTCGGCGGCGGGAACACCGGGACGCCGCGCGCCTCGATCGCCCGCACGGCGGCCACCGGCACGCTCTCGAACTCGTAGGTCACGACCGAACAGCGCGCCGCCAGCTCGGCCAGCGCGGCTTCGTCGTCGTACGCGCCGACGCGAAGCTCGCCCACGTGCCCGGCGGGGCTCTCCGCGCTGGGGTCGAGTAACAGGAACCGCTCGCCGAGCGTGGCGCCCGCGAGCGCGAGCATCCGCCCGAGCTGGCCGCCGCCGAGGACACCGATCGTCACTTCGTCGCTCCCTCGCGCGGATCGGGGTGGGCGAGGACGTCGCTCGTCTGCTTCGCCCGGAAGCGCGCCAGCGCCTCGCCGTGGGTGGCGTGTTTTCCCGCGAGGATCGCCGTCGCGAAGAGGGCGGCGTTGACGGCGCCCGCGCGCCCGATGGCGAACGTCGCGACCGGGATTCCGGCGGGCATCTGCACGATGGAGAGGAGCGAGTCCATCCCGCTCAGCGCCTTCGACTGCACGGGTACGCCGAGCACCGGCAGCGCCGTCTTGGCCGCCGTCATGCCGGGGAGGTGCGCGGCACCGCCGGCGCCCGCGATGATCACCTCGAGGCCGCGCGACTCCGCGCGGGAGGCGTACTCGAAGAGCAGATCCGGCGTCCGGTGCGCGCTCACGACGTGGACCTCGAACGGCACGCCGAGATTCTCGAGCGTGTCGGCGGCGTGGCTCATCGTCTCCCAGTCGGACTTGGAGCCCATGATGATCCCGACGAGCGGCAGCATGTTGGTTGCGGGAGTATACGCGGGAACGCGCCCGGCGCGCGCTCAGCCGCCCCAGACCCGAACGGCGCCCAGAACGGCCGCGGCGACCGTCTCGGTCCGCAGGATGAACGGGCCCAGGGACGCGAGGAGCCACCCGCGCGACGCGGCGAGGTGCGCCTCTTCGTCGGAGAATCCCCCCTCCGGGCCGACCGCGAACGCCATCGGGCGCTGCGCGGCGATGGCCGCGGCGAGCGGCGGGGCGAGCGGGGCGTCGGCCCCCTCCCAGAGCATGAACCGCGCGTCGCCCTCCGCGACGCACGCGAGCGATTCTTCCCACGAGAGCGGCCCCTCCACGCGCGGCGCGTCCGAGCGCCCGCACTGCCGCGCCGCTTCGCGCGCGATCCGCTCCCAGCGCGCGAGGCGAGCATCGCGCTTCTCGTCGGCCAGCTTCACCACGGCGCGCGCCGTCGCCGCGGTGATGATCCGCGTCGCGCCCAGCTCGGTCGCGTCGCGCACGATGGCGTCGAGCTTCTCCCCCTTGGCCATCCCCTGGATCCACGTCAGCTCCGCGCGCGCCGCCGCGTGCCCCGCGTGCGGCTCGCCGATGCGCACGACGATCTCGCGCGACGACGTGCGTATGAGCTCCGCTTCCGCCTCGAGCGCGCGCGCCGGATCGAACGCCACGAACGTGTCGCCCGTCACCAGGCGGAGCACGCGCGCCACGTAAAGCGCGGCGGCCGCGTCGAGCACTCGCTCACCCGCCGCGAGGTTCGCGATCGGCGCGCGTACCCGTCCTTGTCTCATTGGCTCAGCCCGGAGCCCGCAGCGCGAGCGCGACCCATTCCCCCTTGGCCGGCGCGTCCAAGAGCGCGAACGAGCCGTACGCCGCGCGCACGTCGTCCTTCTGCGGCGCGAGGATCCCGCTCAGCACCAGCAGCCCCCCCGGCGCCACGCGCTTGGTGAGCTCGGACATCATCGGGATGAGCACGCGCGCCTCGATGTTCGCGACCACGACGGGGTACGTGCCGTCGATCGACTCGATGGGCGCGCTGTCGGCTTCCACGCGGTCGTCGAGCCCGTTACGCGTGGCGTTCTCCTGGGTGACGAGCGCCGCATCCTCGTCCACGTCGATGGCGCGCGCGCGGCTCGCTCCGAGCGTGAGCGCGACCAGCGCGAGGATCCCGCTGCCGCACCCCACGTCGAGCACCGGCTTGCCCACGACCTCGCCCTTGCGTGCTTCCAGCGCGCCGGCCACGAGCGACGTCGTCTCGTGCAGGCCGGTGCCGAACGCGCGCCCCGGCTCCAGGACCAGCACCTCTTCACCCGGCTTCTCGGCGTACGCCTCCCACGGGGGGCGAATCACGATCGACGCGGTGATGGCGAACGGACGGAAGTGCTCCTTCCACGCGTCGCGCCAGGCGTCGCCCACGATCTCCTCGAGCCGCGGCTTGCACGACTCGTCGATGGCCGCGACCGCCTCGCGCGCTTCCTCGTGCGAGGCGAAGCTCGCCACCAGCGTGACCAGCCCGGGGGCCCCCTTCACGAGCGTCGTCGCGTCGCGCTCTTCGACCCCCTCGGCGCCGAGCTCGAATAAAGTCGCGCTCATGACGTCGGCGTCTTCGGCGGTCACATCGACGGCCACGAACGGAAAGCGGGGTTCGGTCACGGCGGCAACCGTTACCAGATCGCGCCGAAGCCGTGCGAGCCGACGTTCACGGTCACCGTCGAAGACCCCGGCGTCGGATTCGGGTTCGGCTGGTGGTTCTCGATCGTCGTGTTCGACGACTTGAACGCTCCGGCGGCCGCGAGCACGCCGAAGATCGCCGCGGCGCCGAGCACGCTCCCGCCGATCGCCACCGGGAGCACCCAGCCGGCCGCGCCGTCGGGGACCGGGATGCGGAACGGCGCCGAGGCGTCGCCCCGCGAGACCACCGGGAGCCCCCCCGCGTCGGTCCCCTGCAGGTAGTACTCCACGACCGGCCCCTTCACCGCGCTGGGCGGGATGGACGCGCTCACGTGCGGGCCGTCGAGCGTCGCCACCGACTCCTCGAACTTCCCGTTCGAGCCGGTGCGGTAATAGAGGCGGACCTCTTTGACCCGGCCGCGCGGATCGCTGAGCGTCGCGGTGAGATCGATCTGCGTCTCCTTCTTCGCCTCCGACGGCGACGAGTGTTTCATCGTGACCGGCGGGGCAGGAGCCTCGGTCTCCGTCACCAGGCCCGGTCGCCCTTCGGTTTCCCAGCGCTTTTTCACCGAGGCGAAGAAGTCGCGGAAGCGCGGCGACTCGCGCGCCGGCAGCTCGTAGGTCGGATCGAGCGAGAGCAGGCCGCGGACCGAGGCCTCGGCCTCTTCCTTGTGGCTCAGGGTGATGTAGTTGAGCGCGAGCAGCCGGTAGATCTCGAGCTTCTGCGCCTTGGTGTTGTTGGGGCGGACGAGCGCGCCGGAGAGCGTCTGGATCGACTCCTCGTACTGCTGGTCGTCGAACAGCGTCTGCCCGCGGGCGATGAGGTCGGCCCCCTGGCGCGCGACGACTCCGCTCGGCTTCGGTGCGTCCGCGAAGGCGCTTCGCGGGACCGACAGGGAGACCCCGTGGAGCGCGGCGACGAGAGCGAACGAGGCGGTACGACGCGAAACGCGCATCAGGGACGAGGGTAGCAAAGTTTCGGTCGCGGCGGTCCCGGCGCGAGCCCGTGGAGGGGCCCCGGGAGCCCGCGGACGATGATCGGACCACCGTGGACGCGGCCCTGGTCGAGCGGACGATGGTCGGACCATCGTGGACTCGACCCTGGTCGACTGGACGATGATCGGACCATCGTCGACGAAGGTCGGACCATCGTGGACGATGATCGGACCTTCGTCCCGGCGGGGTCTACCCCCCGTCCAGCGCCCCGCTCGACCCGTCGTCCCGCGGCGGCAGCTCGCGCGGCGGAAGCAGCTCCGGCTCCGTATCGACGCTCTGCGCCAGGAAAATCGCCGCGTCGAGCTTGCGGAAGCCGCGTTTCCGGTACCAGCCGAGCGCGTGCTCGTTGTTCTCCGCCACTTCCAGCACCAGGTGCGTGAGCCCGCGGACGCGCGCCAGGTGCTGCAGCTGCTCGAGCACGAACGACCCGACCCCGCGCCCCCCCCAGTCCGGGTGCACCGCGAGCTCCTCCACGTAGAGCGGGCGCATGTCGCGGCGCTCGAAGTACGCCGGGTTCACCCACGTGTCCTTGCCGACGATCTCGAACGTGCACTCGGTGTATGCGACGATCTTCCGTTCGACCGTGAAGAGGAGCTGCTCCACCCCCTCTTCCTCGTACGTCTCAAGGAACCGCTGCTTGCTGCGCGGGCGCTGGTACTCGACCGTCGCGCGGTTCACGTCGCGGAAGGAGAGCTTGATGAACTCCCACACGGCGTTCAGATCGCGCCGGTGGATGCGCCGCACTTCGATCGTCGGCGGGGCGCGCCGCTTTCGCTTCTTCGCCGCCTTCTTCGCCTCGGCCTCCGCAGGGGGAGGCGCTTCCGACGGGCGGACGGGGTGAGGCTTCAGCAAGCCGAGGCTCTGGGCCTCGGTATCTTTTCGGGGGCGAGCCACTGGACCCGCGATCCTAGCGCACGTCACTCCTCGATCGGGAGGATGAGCGTGATGGCCCCTTTTTCAGGCTCTTCGGCCACCTCCAGCGCCACGAGGCTCTGGCCGATGCACGGGCCGCTGACGCAGTAGCCGTCGCGCGTGCGGTAGAGCGCGCCGTGCGAATGGCAGAGGAGGTGGACGCGATCGTCGTCCATCGGCGCGGCGCGCACGCCGGGGACGATCTCGTCCACCGGCCCGAGGACGTCGAGCGGCGTCGGCTGGTGCAGGCAGGCGTTCGCCCAGGCGATCACGGTCCGCTCGCCGCCCGCGCTCCGTGCCGTGCCGACCAGAGCGCTCTTCGCGCGACCGATGGCCAGCTCGACCCACGTGCCGAGATCGACGCGCACCCAGCGCCCCTCCCGGACCACGCGGGCCTGCTCCTCGGACAGCGTCACACGCTCGATCGGCGTCACGCGACGTCTCGTGCGTGGCTCTTCGCGCTCGACGGGACGAAGTAGACGCGCGCGGCCGCCTGCGAAGCGAGGAGCGCCCGTCGTGCGTCGTAGGCCATGGGGATGCGCTGGCCGTCGGCGAGGACGAGCGCGGTGAGCCGTCCCCCGTAGACGCAGCCCGTGTCGAGCCCCGTGGCCGCCCGGTGCAGCTGGAGGCCGGGCGCGGCGTTGTGGCCGAAGACGACGTGCGGCGGCCCGTGGTAGCGCGCGCCCCAGAGGACGTCGCGCGGTTCGCCGCGCCCCTCGGTGCGCACGGTGCGAATGCGGAGGAGCGTCGAGGGCTTCGTGTGCTCGATGGCGACGCCGGACTGTACCCCCGCGTGGACCACGCGCGCGCCGTGCTCCGGCAGATCGAGCCACAAGGGCGAGGTCTCGAGCAGCGACCAGTCGACCGGGCGGAGCTGGCGCGACACCGTCTCGTGCACCGGTCCGAGCTTCACCTCGCGCGCCGCCTCGCCGCGGAGCCGCGCCATCCGCGCTTCGCGCCAGGCGAGCAGCTTCTGCTCGTGGTTCCCGCGCACCACGATGGCGCCAGTCGTTCGCGCGACGTCGAGCACGCCGAGCGTGTCGGGGCCGCGGGCGATGAGATCGCCGACGAAGATCAGCCGATCGCCGGCGGTGAAACCCAGCCGGTCCAAGAGCTGCTCCAGCTCGCGCCGGCAGCCGTGAACGTCTCCCACGATGATGGTGCGCCCCATCGCCTCGAGCTTCACGCTACCTGATTTGGCGCGTTTCTCCCGCGTATTCGCGCGTATCGGCGGAGCGCCTCCGACTCAGACCTCTTCGAGCTTCGTCCGCTTCGGAATGACGACGATTCCCCCCTCGGTGACGTGAAACCGTTTCCGGTCCGTCTCCGGGTCGAAACCGATCTCGGAGCCCTGGGGGATCTCGACGTCCTTGTCGATGATGCAGCGGCGCAGGCGCGCGTGACGCCCGATGCGCACGTTCTCGAAGAGGACGCTCTCCTCGACCTCGCTGAACGAGTTGATGCGGCACCCGACGCTGAGCACGCTGCGGTGGATGCGCCCCCCCGAGATGATGCTCCCGTGGCTCACGAGCGAGTCGGTGGCGATGCCGACGCGCGCGTGCACCTCGTCGCGGAAGACGAACTTCGCCGGCGGGTCGTGCGTCACGCCGGTGCGGATGGGCCAGCGCGAGTTGTAGAGGTTGAAGTGCGGGTGAATCTCGATGAGATCCATCTGCGCCTGCCAGTAGGCGTCGACCGCGCCGATGTCGCGCCAGTAGCCGCGCCCGTGCTCGTCCTCGCCCGGGACGCGGTTCGTGGCGAAGTCGTAGGCGTAGACCGCGAGCCCCTTGTCGACCATGCGCGGCAGGATGTCGTGCCCGAAGTCGTGCTTGCTCTCTTCGCGGTCCGCGTCGCCCAGCAGCTGCTCCATGAGCGACGTCGTCTGGAAGACGTAGTTGCCCATCGACGCCAGGCACAGGTCGTCGTTGCCCGGCATCGTGGGCGCGTCGTGCTTCTTCTCGTGGAAGCCGATGATTCGGCCGCTCTCGTCGATCTCGATGACGCCGAACTCGTGCGCCTGGTTCCGGGGGACCGGGATGACCGCGACCGAGGCGTCGCAGCGCCGCGCGACGTGGAACTCGATCATCTGCCGGATGTCCATCTTGTAGACGTGGTCGCCGCCGAAGATGGCGACCATCTCCGGCCGCTCGTCGGTGATGACGTGCTGGCACTGGAAGACGGCGTCGGCCGACCCCTTGAACCACGACTTGCCCGTGCGCTGCTGCGCGGGGATGGCCTCGATGAACTGGTCGAGGATGGGCGACAGGCGCCACACGCGCGCGATGTGCTCCTCGAGCGACGCGCTCTTGTACTGCGTGAGCACCTTGATGCGGAACAGCCCCGAGTTGACGAAGTTCGACAGGACGATGTCGATGATCCGGTAGCGGCCGCCGAACGGTACCGCGGGCTTCGCGCGGTCGTTCGTGAGCGGCGCGAGGCGACGCCCCTCGCCGCCCGCGAGGATCATGACGAGCACCTGACTCGGATCGAAGTTGGACGTGAATGGGGTCATGGAGAACCGTCCGGAAGCGCGTGCGGGAAGGAGAGGATACGGTTACTCGGGGTATGCGAGGCAAGGATCTCTCGGGCCGGCTCGAAGCGCTACACTGTCTGGGTGGCCAAGCCGGTTCATCTGGTACGCGTCGCGGTGGCGACGGATGAGAACATTGCGCCCAGGGAAGCCGACGCCCTCCGTGTGCTCGAGCTGGCCGTCGACCGCGGGCGCCAGGGGATCCGCGGAGCGCTGGCGACCGTCGTCGCGCGCCACGGTTCGGCTCCAGGCACGCCCGGGCAAAAACTGCTCCTCGCCGAGGACGGGCTTTGCGCAGGGACGGTTGGAGGGGGCGCGGTCGAGCGCGAGGTCCTCGAGGCGCTCCGCGCAATGCTTGCGTCGGACCGCGCGAAGCACGAGATCCGGAGCTTCAAGCTGGGGGCCGAGCTGGGGATGTGCTGCGGAGGGTCGCTCGACGTGATGCTGGAGCCGGTGGAGGCGCTGGTGCCGCTGCTCATCGTCGGAGGCGGGCACGTCGCCACGGCTTGCGCGCCGATGCTGGCGAAGCTCGGGTTCGCGGTGACCGTGGTCGACGCGCGCGACGCCTGGGGCCAGGAAGGGCGGCTCGAAGGGGTGCGCTGCGTCGTCGGCGACTACGACGACATCGGGCGCCCGTTCCCGAAGCACGCCGCGGTCCTGGTGATGACCCATGACCACGCGCTCGATCAGGACGTCATCGAGTGGGCGCTCTCCCGCGGGTTCGCGTTCGTCGGCGGCGTGGGGAGCCGCGCGAAGGCGCAGCGCACGCGCGACAGGCTCGAGCACAAGGGGTTCAGCGAGGAAGAGCGGGCGCGGGTGCGGATGCCCATCGGGGTCGACGTCGGCGCGCGGTTGCCCGACGAGATCGCCGTGGCGATCGCTGCGGAGATGATCGCGTGGAGAAGGAAGCCCAAGAGCGCGTGAGCGGCGTGGTGCTCGCCGCCGGAGCGGGAGAGCGCATGGGGGGCCCGAAGGCGCTGCTCGTCATCGACGGGGAGCTGCTGGCCCGGGCGCACGCACGTCGCCTCCGCGAGGCGGGGTGCGCGCACGTCGTCATCGTGACGCGCGCCGAGCTCGCGCATCGGTTCGAGCACGACGGCCAGGTCGCCGTCTCGAGCGCGCCCGACCCCGCCGGCTCGCTGGCCATCGGGCTCCGGGCGCTGGCGCCCTCGCCGGAGGACATCGTCGTCGTCACCCCCGTCGATGCCTGGCCGGGGCGCGTCGAGACCATCGCGCTTCTCGTGGCCGCGGTGCGCGACGGGGCGGACGCGGCGACGCCGAGCCGGGCCGGGCGAGGGGGGCATCCCGTCGCCGTGCGCGCGCGCGTCCTCGAGGCCGACGTGCCGCGCCCCCTGCGGGACGCGCTCGCCGACCTGGGCCCCCTCCGCGTCCGTCTCGAGGTCGACGACCCGGGGGTCGCCATCGATCTCGACACGCCGGACGACGTGAAGCGCGTCACCGGCGCTCCCCCGCGCTTCGCCTGATTTCCTGAGCCGGTTTCGCGCTAGAGTGCCCCCTTTCAAGGGGTCGCCGTTGGCATCACTGGTGGGGCAAAGCATTGCGCGCGTCGATGGGCCCGCGAAGGTCCGCGGTTCGGCGATGTACATCGACGACTACGTCGTCCCCGGCGCGCTCCATGGCGGGACGGTGCGCAGTGAGGTCGCGCGCGGACGCCTGCGCGGCATCCGGAAGGATCCGTCGTTCGACTGGAGCGGCGTCACCGTGCTCACCCACGAGGACGTCCCGCACAACACGGTCGCCCTCATCGAAGCCGACCAGCCCATCCTGGCGCACGGGGAGATCCGTCACTGCTACGAGCCGGTCGCGCTCGTCGCGTGCGAGGACCCGGTCCGCCTGCAGCACGCGCTCCGCGCCGTCACGCTCGACGTCGAGCCGCTCCCCGCGTTGCTCACGCTCGAAGAGTCGTTCGACCGGCGCGTCGTCATCTACCGCGAGGACAACGTCCAGAAGCGCTACCTCATCGAGCACGAGCTGAAGGAGCCCATCGAGGCGATCCTCGCTCGCTGCGACGTCGTCCTCTCCGGCCGCTACCGGGTTCACCATCAGGAGCAGCTCTACATCGAGCCGCAGGGGATGGTCGCGTGGTGGGACTCGGTCGGCGTGCACATCACGGGCTCTCTCCAGTGTCCGTACTACGTGCACAAGGCGATCACGCACGCCTTCGGTCTCGACGGGGACCGCGTCCACGTGACGCAAGCCGTGACCGGCGGCGGCTTCGGCGGCAAGGAGGAGTACCCGAGCGTCATCGCGGCGCACGCGGCCCTCCTCTCGAAGGCCACGCAGCGCCCCGTGCGCATGATCTACGGGCGCAAGGAAGACATCGAAGCGACCACCAAGCGCCACCCGGCGCGCGTCGACGTGACGACGGGGTGTACGAAGGACGGCGAGCTCGTCGCGGTCGACATCAAGTGCGTCATGGACGGCGGCGCGTACGTGACGCTCACTCCGGTCGTGCTGTCGCGCGGGATCTTGCACGCGGCGGGGGCGTATCGCTGGAAGCACGCGCGCGTGGAAGGGGTGGCGGTCGCGACGAACACGCCGCCGAACGGGGCGTTCCGCGGGTTCGGCGCCCCGCAGACCATCTGGGCCATCGAGCGGCACATGGACCGGCTCGCGGCGAAGTTCGGCCGGGAGCCGCTGGCGTGGAAGCGCGAGCACGCGATGACGCTCGGGTCGACGACCGTGACGGGCCAGGTGCTTCGCGAGAGCGTGGGCGTCGACGAGTGCGTCACGCGCGCGATGGCCGCCTCGCGGTACGACGAGAAGCGCGCGCTCTACGATCAGAAGACCGAAGGGGCACGGGTGCGGCGCGGGATCGGCGCGAGCGTCTTCCTCCACGGCGCGGGCTTCACCGGCTCCGGCGAGCGGAAGCTCAAAGGAAAGGTCCGCATCGACCTCGAGACGGGGGGGCGGATCCGCATCCGAACGGCGTCGACCGACATCGGGCAGGGGACCGAGACCGTGTTTCGCCAGCTCGCCGCCGACGCCGCGCGCATACCCATGGACCGCGTGGCCTTCGAGACCCCGAGCACGACCGCCGTTCCCGACTCGGGCCCCACGGTCGCGTCGCGTACGGTCATGGTGGTCGGTTCGATCGTCGCGCGCGGCGCGAAGCTGGTCGGCGATCGCGTCCGAGCGTTCGCCGCCGAGCACAAGCTCCCCGCGTCGCTCCCCGACGACTTCGCTCGCGCCGGCGATGCGCTGATGCTCTCGCGCGGAGAGCGCGTGAGCGAGCTGGTCACGTACGAGCCGCCGGTCGCGGCCCCGTGGGACGACGAGACGTACCGCGGGGACGCCTACCCCTGCTACGCGTGGGGCTGCGACATCGCGGAGGTCGAGGTCGATCTCGACACGTTCGAAGTGAAGGTCCTCGGCTTCTGGGCGGCGCAGGACATCGGCAAAGCGATCAACCCCGTGCTCTGCGCAGGGCAGGTGGAAGGCGGGACGTTGCAGGCCATCGGGTGGGCGCTGTACGAGGACATCGTGTGGAAAGACGGGAAGATCCTGAACGCGCGCATGACCAACTACGTGATCCCGACGAGCAAGGACGCGCCTCGTTTCGACACGATCCTGGTCGAGCACCCGTTCTCCGGCGGCCCGAACGGGGCCAAGGGGGTCGGTGAGCTGCCGATGGATGGGGGCGCGCCGGCCATCGCCGCGGCGATCGAGCAAGCGATCGGCGTCGCCTGCGACGACCTGCCGCTCCTGCCCGAGCGACTCTACGAAGCGTACGCGCGGGCGCAGTTGCGCTCGGAGGCGACGAAATGATCCGCCTCACCGTCAACGGTCACCCCCACGAGGTCGACGCGCCGCCGCTCTCGCGCCTGCTCGACGCGCTCCGGCTCACCATCGGGCTCACCGGAACGAAGGAAGGGTGCGGCGAAGGGGAGTGTGGCGCGTGCACCGTGCTGCTCGACGGCGTACCCGTGAACTCGTGCCTCGTCGCGCTCGGACAGTGCGAAGGGAGCGAGATCACCACGGTCGAGGGGCTCGCGATGGGCGACGAGCTCTCTGCCCTGCAGCGATGCTTCGTCGAGTCCGGCGGCGCGCAGTGCGGCATCTGCACCCCCGGGATGCTCGTCTCGGCCGAGGCGCTGCTGCGCGACAACGAAGCGCCCAGCGAGGAAGAGGTGCGCGACGCCATCGCCGGGAACCTCTGCCGCTGTACCGGCTACCAGCGCATCGTCGACGCCATCGGCGAAGCGTCGGTGAAGCTCGCGATGGCCAAGCGCCCCCAGGGTGGCGAGTGAGCATGGTCCCGCCCCGCGAGGGGGTCCGCACGTTCCCCCCTTCGGGGCTCGCGAAGACCGAGCTCGTCTCGCCGCGCACGATCGCCGAGGCGTGCGACGTGCTCTCGCGCGCCAGCGTGGAAGGGAAGCGCGCGGTTCTGCTCTGCGGGGGGACCGACTGGATCGTCGATCGGCACCTGATGGCGCCCGAGAAGGTCAAGCCGGTCGACACGGTCATCGACCTCACGAAGGTCGCGGCGCTCTCGTCGATAGGGTTCCACGAGGTGGACGGTGCGCGACGGATGGTGCTCGGCGGCGGCGTGACGTACTGGTCGCTGCGCCGCGACGCGCGCGTGCTCGGGACCGTTCCCATGCTGGCGACCATGGCGCGCGACGTCGGCGCCGTGCAGATCCAGACGCGCGGCACGCTCGCCGGGAACCTGGCTTCGGCGTCTCCCGCGGCCGACGGCGTGCCCGCGCTCATGGCCCTCGACGGCATCGCCGTCCTCACGAGCACGCGCGGCGAAAGGCGCGTGCCGATCGACGGGTTCTTCACGGCCTACCGGAAGACGGTGCTGGAGAAGGACGAGATCATCACGGCCATCGACCTGCGCATCCCGAGCGACGGTGCCATCGTCACGTGGCGCAAGGTGGGGACGCGCCTCGCGCAAGCGATCTCGAAGGTCGCGCTCGCCGCGGTCCTCGAGCGCGACGCGAGCGGCGTCGTCACGCGCGCGCGGTTCGGCATGGCGTCGGTGGGACCGATGACGGCTCCGTTGCGGAACGTACGCACGTTGCTCGAGGGGAAGCCGCTCGCGTCGATCGACCGACTCGCGCTCGACGCGGCCGTCGCGAAGGACGTGACGCCGATCGACGACGTGCGGAGCACCGGCGAGTACCGGATACACGTGGCCAAGACGCTGGTCTGGCGCGCGCTGCACCCGTAGGCGCAGCGTCACCCGGCTTCGACGACCAGCCTCCGCGGCGCCGGATCCGCCGACTCCAGCCACTGCGCGCTCACCGGGTTCACCCCCGCCAGCACGCCCTTCAAGAGGAGGCGCATCGCGTGGTAGCGCCACACGGCGAGGCGGTGCCCCTCGCTCGCGCCGTTCGCCGGTGTCGCGCGACCGGCGTGGAGGACGGCGTGCGTCTCGACGTCCAGCTCGCACGAGATGGCCTCGTCGGAGAAGGTCGCGCGTGACGCGGCACGGTCGACGACGAGCTGCGTACGCACGCCGCTCATGCGTGCCGTGATGGCGTGACGGCCCGCTGCATCGCGCTCGACGAAGAAGCCGTCGTGGGCGTCGGCGTCGAAGGTGGCGCGCGTGCCGAAGAAGCGGGGCTTCACCTTGTACGGGCCCCCCTCCTCGGGGCAGAAGACGTCGCAGTTGCCGCAGTCGTTGCAGAAGTCGGCGTAGTTGGCGAACTGGCGCTTCCGCTTCACGGCGAACGTCGGCGCCGGCTCCACGACCACCTGGCCGCCACGCACCACGAGCTCCGGCGCGTCGAACGACCCCTCGTCGATCTCGACGGCGAAGTTCGCGTCGTTCGGGCAGACGGCGACGCACTTGTCGCACGCGATGCAGTCGAAGAGCGCGAGGTGCGCGCCCGTGCGACGCGGGATCTTGTTGTTCTTCGGCGAGGCGTAGCGCGGATCGGTCGTCACTTTGACCGCGTACGCGCGGAGGTTCGCCATCGCCGCGGCCTTCTCGTCGGCGAGCCCGCCCGCCGTCGCGCGGACGAACGACGAGACGTCGCGCACGTTGGCGGCCTTCATCCGCTCCTCGAGCTCCTTCAGGTACTTCGGGAGCCGGCCGTAGCCTCCGGGACGGAGCAGATCGGTGCACGTCGTGACCGGTACGAAACCGCAGGCGAGCGTGTCGGGGAAGTTCGTGCGGTCGATGCCGCCCGAGAACGACAGCGGGTACCGGCCCCCCGTGGCCTCGGCGAACTGCGCGGCGGCGTTGACGGCGAGCACGTGGAGCGGCGCGCCGGAGAGGTACATCTGCTTCTGGTCGGCGGCGAAGAACGTCTTGTGGTTCTCGACGACGAGCGTGTTGGTGAACTTCGCCCCTACCGTGCGGCCGCGCTTCGCCGCTTCACCCCCGAGCCGATCCATCATCGACACCGCCTGTTCGAAGCGGATGTCGCCGTCGAAGGCGGGGTCGTGGATGCGGAGCTCGTCGTAGCCGAGCGTGCCGCGGAGGAGGTCTTCCACCCGCTCCTTGCCGAGGATGGTGGGGTTCATCTTCACGACCACGTGGCAGTCGTGCTCCGCGAGCAGGTGCATGACGATGCGCTCGATCTCGTCGGGGGGGCAGCCGTGGAACGTGGAGAGGGTGATGCAGTCGTACGGCTCGTCGGGTACGGCGACGTGGCCCACGCGGCCGCGAAGGTCGGCCGGGAGGGAGGCGAAGGCGGCGTCGAGGAGCGGGCGCGCGCGCCGCAAGGCGTGCAGCCAGTTGCGGACGGCGTCGCTGCGGATCCCGTCGAGCGAGTAGCCGACGGAGACCTCGAGCTGGGTCGCGCGGGAGGTGGCCGGGAGCGCGAGGAGGTCGGCGGCGATGTGGATGAGCGCCCAGCCGGCCGCGTACTCGACGAGCGACTCGTCGAGCGTCAGCTCCTGCGACCATTCCACGTTGAACCCGACGTTCTGGGCGTCGATGCACGGGCGAGGGATCTGCAGGCGGTCGAGGACCTGGATCGTCTTCAGCTCGAGGATGCGCGCTCCCCCCAGCCACGCGAGCGCGATGTTCTGCGCGAGCTGCGCGTGTGGGCCGGCGGCAGGTCCGACGCCGGAAGAGGCGCGAACGCCGTGGTTGTCTATGGAGAGGTCGAACCCCTCGCTCGGGCCGCGCCAGATCTCGCGCGCTTCGAGGTCGTAGATCGCGCCGGTGCGGGCGTGCTCGACGAGCATGCGACGCACGAGGTCACTGAAGCGCAGGGGGACGATGGTGGCCATGGCTAGACGATGTCCTTCATGCGTGACCAGAGGCGCGTGGCCTCGACGCGCGCGCGCGCGGCGAAGGCAGCGGTGTCGATGCCCTGCACGACCCCGTGCTTCAGAACGAAGCGACCGCCGGCGATCGTGTCGCGCACGCACGCGCTGGAGAGGCCGAAGAGGAAGTGGGAGGCGAGGTTCGTGGCGTCGAGCGGAGTCGGGGGGTCGTAGGAGAGAACGACGAGGTCGGCGCGTGCGCCGGCTTCGATGCGCGGCGCCCGGTCTTCCCCTTCGAAGCGGAGTGTGGCCAGCCTCTGTGCGCCGACGACGCGCGCGACCGCGTCCATCGCCAGGCCGTCCTTCGCCTCGGCGTGGCGGAAGAAGTGCGCCTGCGCCTCGGAGATCATGTCCGCGCCGATTCCGTCCGTTCCGAGCGCGACGTGTGGACCGCTCGCCGGCGCGAGGCCGACGGCGTTGTTCATGTTCGAGCGGGCGTTGGTGACGATCCAGACGCCGTTGCGCTCGAGCGTCGCTCGCGTCTCGGGGTCCAGGTGGACGGCGTGCGCCACGATGGCCCCTCGTCCGACGGCGCCCAGAACGCGCGCGCCGAGCGTCTTGCCGCGCGTGACGGCGTCCTCGCCGTCAGTGGCATCTTCGGCGACGTGGATGTGCAGCGGCGCTCCCGACCGGCAGGCCTGGGTCGCGAGCTCTTCGAGCGTGTCGTCGCCGAGCGTGAACGGCGCGTGTGCTCCGGTCATCGCGCGCACGTGGAGCGAAGCGTCCTCGCGGCAGCGCTTGGCGAAGCGATGGTTCTCGCGGAGCCCCTGGTCGCGTCGCTCGCGCCCGTCGCGGTCGCTCGTCTCGTAGCAAAGGACGCCCCGGAGGCCGACCTGCGCCATCGCCGCAGCGATGCGGTCGAGTGAGCCGTCGATGGCGTTCGGCGACGCGTGGTGATCGATCACGCACGTGACGCCGCGCTTCGCCGCTTCGATCGCGCCGGCCAGCGCGGACACCTCGACCAGCTCGTCGTCGAGCGCGCGATCGAGCTTCCACCAGACGCGCTGGAGGATCTCGCGGAACGTCGTCGGAGCGACGTCGGCGGGAGGCATTCCGCAGGCGAGGGCGGAGTAGAGGTGCGTGTGGCCGACGACGAAGCCGGGCATCACCAGGCAGCCGCTCACGTCGACGCGCGAGGCGTGGGCCGGCGCTTCGCCTCCGACCTGCACGATGCGATCGTGCTCGAGCACCACGTCGGCCCGCTCCACGCGCGGCGGATCGAGCGTCGCTATCGTGCCGCCGACGAGCGCGATCACGAACGCGCCTGGACCACGCGCGCCACGTCCTCCAGCGACACGCCGATGTGGTGCGCCGGAGGCGCCTTGGCGGACGCCCCCGCGACGTCCTTCAGTCCGTTGCCCGTCACGACCAGCAGCACGCGGTCCTTCGCCCCCACGATCCCCATCTGGCGCGCGCTCAAGAGGCCCGCGAGCGGCGCGGAGCCGGTCGGCTCGGCGAACACGCCCGTCTTGGCGGCGATGTCCTTGGCTGCTTCGAGGATGGCGTCGTCGCTCACGCTCACGATGGCCCCGAGGCTGGCTTTCACGGCGCGGAGCGCCTTGCGCCAGTTGCGCGGCTCGCCGACGGCGATCGAGTCGGCGGCGGTATGCGCTTTCACCTTCTCGTACCCCTTCGCGTCACCGTAGTTCTTTGCGTTCCACGCCTTCACGAGCGGCGCGGCCCCTTCGGCTTGCACCGCGAGGATCCGCGGGAGGCGCGGCAACACCCCCAGCTGGTGCATCTCGCTGAGCCCCTTCCAGATGCCGGCGGTCGTGCACCCGTCGCCGAGCGCGACGACGACCCAGTCGGGGGGATCGCCCGCGAGCTGCTCGCCGATCTCGAGGCCGCACGTCTTCTTCCCCTCGACGAGGTACGGGTTCACCGCGCAGTTGCGGTCGTACCAGCCGTGCACGCGGCAGGCGTCCTCGCAGAGGTAGTAGGCCTGGTCGTAGCTCCCCTCGACGAGGAGCACGGTCGCGCCGAACGCGCGGAGCTGGGCGACCTTCGCCGGCGGGGCGTGCGCCGGGACGAAGATGATGGCCTCGAGCCCGGCGTCTGCCGAGAAGCCGGCCAGCGACGACGCGGCGTTGCCCGTCGAAGAGCAAGCGATCTTCTGGTAGCCGAGCTCGCGTGCCTTGGTCGTGCCGACGGCTGACGCGCGGTCCTTGAACGACGCGGTAGGGAGGCGGCCGTCGTCCTTGATGACGACCGAGGCGACGCCCGCCTGCTTGGCGAGCCGCGGTGCCTCGACGAGCGGCGTGCCGCCGACCTGCAGCTTCGGCAGCCCCTTCTCGCCGCTGATCGGGAGGAGATCGATGTAACGCCAGATGGAACCGAGACGATCGGCGGGGGTCGTCCCGAGGCCGTGCGCCTTCATCGACGCGCGCGCGACGTCGTAGTCGTACTCGATGTCGAGGATCCCCTCGATGCCGCACGCGGGGCACGTGTAGAGGTGCTCCCCTTCTTTGTAATGGGCGCCGCACTGGACGCAAGTGAGTCGCACGATCTTCGCGAGGGTCGTCATCGCAGTCTTTCGGTTCAGGTGGCGGTCGCGCGGTTCTTGATCTTCCCGACGCCGATGGCGCGGGCCGCGGGGCTGTCCTTCATGGGCAAGGTGAAGCGGCGGATGCCGTCGAAGGCGTGGAGCGCCCCCTGGACGGCGGGCGCCGTGGGGACGAGGCCAATCTCACCGACCCCCTTGGCGCCGTACGGACCTTCGGGCTCGTAGTCCTCGACGAGGATGACCTCGATCTCGGGCGTGTCCTTCGCGCGGAGCGGGCCGATGTCGCGCATCGAGAACGTGACGGGCATGCCGTTCTCGTCGCAGGGGAGCTCCTCGGTGAGCGCGTAGCCGAGGCCCATGTGGACGGCCCCCTCGACCTGCCCCGAACAGAGCGCCGGGTTGATCGCGCGCCCCACGTCGTGCGCGGCGACGACCTTTTCGAGCTTCCCCTCCTTGTCGAGGATGACGAGCTGCGTGGCGAAGCCGAACGCCGTGTGCGTCTTAAGCTTGTTCCCGGGTTTGGGGGTGCCGCCGAGCTTGGTCGTGTCGTCGATCAGCTCGTCCCCCTCGTAGACGCGGCCGACGAGGTCCGTCAGCTTCATGCCGGCATCCAGGTCGGCGCGGAGCTTCTTGCCGGCGATGACGACCGCGCGCCCGCCGAGGAGCGTCGCGCGAGAGCCTGTCGTCTGCCCGCAGCCGAGCTGGTAGGTGGAGTCGACCTTGGGGACGAAGAGCTTGGCCGCGAGGCCGGTGGATTCGACCGCGCACTGCGTGAGCACCGTGAGCAGGCCCTGGCCCATCTCGGTGTAGCCGTTGTAGAGGCTGATGCGGTCGGGGGCGTCGATGACGAGGCGAACCTTGCCCCACTCGAGCGCGCCGTTGCCGATGCCGCTGTTCTTGATGCCGCACGCGATGCCGCACGCCTTCCCCTCTTTGAGCGCGCGCTCGTAGTGCGGCTTGATGGCACGGAGCGTCTCCTTGATGCCGACGCTCTTCTCGAACACCTGGCCGCTCGCGAACGTGTGCCCGACCTCGAGCGCGTTCATGTAGCGGAGCTCCCAGCGATCCATGCCCATCTTCTCGGCGAGCAGATCGATCGCCCCCTCCATGGCGAACTGCGCCTGGTTCGCGCCGAAGCCGCGGAAGGCGCCGCACGGGACGTTGTTCGTGTAGGCGGCGATCGCTTCGACGTCGACGGTGGGGACGTTGTAGGCGCCGCATGCGTGACCGGCCGCCCGTTCCAGCACCTTCGAGCCCACGCTGGCGTACGCGCCGGAGTCGCCGAGCATGCGCGCCTTGATCGCGGTAATCATCCCCTTGGCGTCGGCGGCGACGGTGTAGTGCATGCGGATCGGGTGGCGCTTCGGGTGGAGGCGGACGCTCTCTTCGCGCGTGAGGGCGATCTTCACGGCGCGCCCCGTGACGCGCGCGAGGAGCGCGGTCTGCGCCTGGACTGACATGTCCTCCTTGCCGCCGAACGCGCCGCCGTTGGGGACGAGCTCGACGTCCACGTCGTCCTCCGCGAGGCCGAGGAACTTCGCTACCTGGCGACGGTCGTCGAAGATGCCCTGCCCCTGCGTGAAGAGCTTCACCCCCCGCTCGGTGGGGTACGCGACGCAGGATTCGGTCTCGAGGAAGAGGTGCTCGATGCGCTGCGTCTGCCACGTGCCGGAGACGACGTGCGCGCTCGCGGCGATGGCGGCGTCGGCGTCGCCGCGGCGGATGATCGAGTGACCGAGCTTGTTCTCGTGCGTCGGGTTGATGCGCGGCGCCCCTTCGGCGATCGACGCCTCGGGGTCCACGATGGGGGTGTGCACGTCGTAGTCGACGACGATGGCCTTCACGGCCGCGCGCGCGATGCGCTCGTCCACGGCCGCGACCGCGGCGAGCACGTCGCCGACCATCGAGGTCGTCATGCCGACGCCGATGAAGGGGGGCCAGTCTTCGTAGAAGATGCCGACGCGGTTCTGACCGGGGACGTCCTTCGCGGTCACGACGGCGATGACGCCGGGCATCGCTTCGGCGGCGCTCGTGTCGATGGCGCGGATGGTGGCGCGGGCGTGGGCGCTCAGGAGGACCGCGCCGTCGAGCATGTCGGGGAGGCGGAGGTCGTCGACGTACGGGCGATCGCCGAGCGCGAGATCGACGCCGCGGATGCGCGCCAGGCTCTTGCCGACGTGACCGTCTTCCTCGAGCGCCGGCACGGTGCATTCGCCGCGCTTCACCTTGGCGGCGAGCTCGATGGCGTCGAGGATCTTCGTGTACCCGGTGCAGCGACAGAGGTGCACGTCGAGGCTCTTGGCGATCTCTTTGCGCGAGGGGTTCGCGTTCTTCTCGAGGATCGCTTTCGCGCGCATCACGATGCCGGGGATGCAGAAGCCGCACTGCAGCCCGGCGGCGGAGACGAAGCAGCGGGCCCAGAGATCCCGTTCGTCTGCGCTCAGCCCTTCGAGCGTCTCGACCGTCTTCCCTTCGATCTTGTCGGCCTTGGTGGCGCACGCCACGCGCGGGTGCCCGTCGATGAGCACTAGGCAGCATCCACACTGTCCCTGGGGGGCGCAGCCGTCCTTCGGTGAGGTGACAGCGCACCGCTCACGGAGCAGGTCGAGCGCGGTGTCCTCGGGGTGCGAGACGACGGCGACGTCGCGGCCGTTCAGTCGAAAGCGGATGGTCGGCCCCTCCACCGGCGAGGGGCGGACGAGGTCGGGGTGATGCTCGCGCGGGTTGGACATCTCAGGCGCGCCTTTCGCGCGCTGCCGGGAGCCCCAGGGGCCGCGGCAGCGAAAGCGGGAACCTTACTCTACTTCCTCGCGAAAGACCGCGCCGCCGTCACTTGGGCGCGGGGGCGATCGTCGCGTTCTCGAGCAGGAATTTGTAGGCGTAGCCCGAGCCGTAGTCCTGGTCGGTGTTGACCGTCCCGGTCACCACGACATCGCTCCCCACGGAGGACTTCGCGTCCGGGGAGGTGACGAGCAGATCGTTGTTCCCGTCCTTCGCGTTCCCGGTGCCGTCCACGACGTGGATCCAGTTGCGGCCCATGATGCCGTCGTTCTCCTTGGAGACGCGCCCGACCACGGTCACCTGCTTGCCCAGGAGCGACACCGCGTTCTTCGCGAGGTCCACGATCGTCGTCGCGCCGGCGACGGCTTTCACGTTCAAGGGCGCCGCGGCCGCGGGCGCGACCGCAGCGGCGCTCGCTGCACCGGTCGTGGCACCGCTCGCGCCGGGCGGAGGGGTCATCCCGGCCGGAGCGGTCTCGTAGCCGGGGAGGACGCCGAAGTAGATCGTCTCGAAGTCGCGCTTGAGCTCGCGGCTGTGGAAGTTGTGGAGCGCGAAAGCGTGGGTGATGGTCACCGTCTTTCCGTCAGTCACCGGCGCGCGATACACCGCGGCCCACGTGTCGCCTGCGTCGAGCGCCAGGCGGACGTACGTGTACTGCCCGACGTCGGTGTGCTCGCGCACGACGGCCACGAGGGTCGACTCGTCGGTCGTCGGGGGCATGTCACCGCCGGGCGCCTGGGGTTCCGCGGGGTCGGCCGGATCGCCCGGATCCTCGTCAGCCACCGGCTCGAGCGGCGGAGCGGCGACCGCGGCGGCCTGCGGGTGCGGGACGTTCGTGGAAAAGGCGGCGTAAGAGACTCCGCCGGCGACGGCGCAGACGAGGAGAACGGGCATCCACTGTTTCACGCCGACTCACGTGCCACGGGTGGCCCGGCTGTTCAAGCGAACCGCGCGCCGCTCGCTCCGAACGACGCGAGCGGCGCACGAATTGCGCGTCACCCTCCGTCGCCGACGCCCGCGCACGGGTTGATGGCCGTCGCCGGCGTCCCGGCGACTTGCGGCGCGCCGATCTCGTCCGCGTCGAACCCGAGCCCGATCGAGATGGCGTCGCACGGGGCGCCCACCGCGTTCGTGCCGTCGTGCATGATGTCGGCGGACTGCTCGATCGCCGAGACGACCTGCTGGAAGGCCGCGCTGCTGCCGCAGAAGGCGGTCGAGATGTTCCCGGCGATGCTCTGGAACGCGCTGACGAGATCCTGCGTGAGGATCACGCCGCTGATGATCCCCGACGACTGGTGCGTGCCGCCGTTCACGAACGTGACGACGGGGTGCTGGATCTTCAGTACGAAGGGAGCGCCCTGGAAGAGGAGCGAGACGGTGACTCCGGAGCCGACGGGGCCCACGAACGTGCCGTTCGCGATGTACGGCGACGCGAAGAGCTCGTTCGAGGTCACGGGCGCCGTGACGCCGTTCGGGAGGAACGTGGGGTCGAGCGGCCATTCGTCGCCCGCCGTGAACGTCGGCAGGGCCGAGCTCCCGTTCGGACCCTGGTTGAACGCCAGGCCGCCGAAGATCTGACCGCTGAGGCCCGTCGCCGTCTGCGTGAGGTTCGACTCGTCGAGCCCCTTCACGTCGAACATCAGCGTGAACTGGCCGTTGGCGAGCGCCGTGTCCTCCGTGGCGCTGGGGTTCCCGACGACCGCGGCGAGGAGCGGGACGATGTTCTCGCCGAACGAGTTGTCGATGCCGTTCGGGCCGTCGACCTGGTTCCTCGTGCTCGCGTTGGCCGCGAGCGCGCACACGTCGGTCGACGTGGCGGTCGTGTCCTTGTGGTCGATGTCGTAGCCGTAGCTCGCCCAGTCGGCCGCGCCGGTCGTGGGATCGAGCTCGTCGCCGAGGTGGAGGTGGTGGATGGCGAAGTTGTGCGCGACGGTCACCGTCGTCGCAGGGCCGCTGGCCGCGGGAGGCTCCGCGCTGCCGTCGCCGGGCGGCGTGTTGGCGTCGATGGGGCCCGCGTCGTCGTAAACGGGCGTCGTCTGCCCACCGTCCAAGTTCCAGGGGCCGGCGTCGATGGGTGAGCCCGGTGGCGACGTCACGACCGTCGCGCTCGGGACGACGCACACAAAGGTCGAGAAGTGCGTCGTGAGGGCGGAGGCGTGCGTGGAGTCCACGATCGACGTGGGGAGCGCGGTGTAGCTCGTCGTGCCCGCGGGGGCCGTGTAGATGACGATGTCGCCGGCCGTGCTGCCCGCAGGGATCTCCGACGGGTCGAACGCGAGCGTGACCGTCACCGGGGAGCTGAACTTCTGCCCCTCCGGGCCGAACGTGTACGGCGTGCCGACAACCGTTCCCGCCGGCGTCGGCGCACTGGGACTCGGAGTCACGGTGACCGTGACGTTCGACGGGAGCGCGCCGGCCGGGACGGTCACGCCGGTGCCGCCGGAGAGCGTGACGCTCCCGCCCTGTGCGCCGACGACGCTCGACGTGGCGCCCGACGACGTCGCCTGCAACGAACCCGTGCAACCGGGAAGGGCGCCCGTGGCGCCGGCCCCCACCATCAACACGACCGCGATGGCGGCGATTCGAAAGACTCGCATGCGCGTATCTCCTATGCGTATTTCGGTAAGTCTCCGGGCGTAGTGCCGCCCGTTGGTGAAAGTCGAGGTGGGGGTTCCACCAGGCGGACGAAGCCTTGCACGATCGGGGCCGGCGGCCAGGACCGTTCCCGCGCTCGGCGAGGGGCTCGGGCCGGTTCGCGTCTGCGCATCACGGGTCGCGCCCGTCGCGAGGATGTTGCGAAGTTCCTCTCCCCGTCGTACCTCGCGGTGCATGCGCGTCCGCGCTTCCATTCCTCTTGCCGCGTCGATCGCGGTCGCCCTCGCGCTCGCGTGTGCGGCGACGTTCGGCCCGAGCGGGTGCAAGCACGCGGCGCCGGTCGCCGCAGTGGACGCGCAGGTCGATGCGGACGGCGGCGCGACCGAGGTCGTGGCCATCGCGATGCCCGACGCGGGGCCCGACGGCTCGCCCGGGGGGAACCCCGTCATCTACGCGCTCGGGCTCATCACGCCCATCATGAGCGAGCCGTCGTGGGCGCCGCACGATCCGTCGAAGGCCAGCGACGACCGGAAGGGGGTCATCCGGCTCGGCTACCTCCGCAAGGGGAACAAGGTCGAGGTGAAGCCGACGCTCGTGAAGAAGTCGAGCTGCCTCGAGGGGTGGTACGAGCTGGTGGCCGGCGGGTTCGTCTGCGGCAAGGACGCGACGCTCGATCCGAACGACAAGGGGCTCGCCGCCGCGCCGCACGCGCCGAACATGGAAGGGCCGCTCCCGTACGACTACGGGTTGAACCTGGTGAACGGCGCGCCGCTCTACCGCCGACCGCCGCTGCGCAAGGAGCGCGCGGAGTATGAGCGCGGGCTCGCGGTCGGCAAAGCGTTCCGCAAGAAGGACGGGGACGACTCGGCTCCCGCGCCCGTGGTCGCGACGCAGACGGCGAGCGAGTCGTCCGACGAGAACGGCACCGATCCGGCCTGGTACCTGAAGCACAAGGACCGTTCGCAGGTGTCGATGGACGACCTCAAGGGGGAGACGTCGCTCATCGAGAAGCGGATGGTCAAGGGGTTCTACCTGGCGCTCGACCAGAACATTCACGCCTTCGCCGGGAGCTTCTGGCGAACGACGCGCGGGATGTTCGTCCCCAAGGAGCACGTGCTCGTGCACGATCCGAAGGTCGAGTTCGAGGGGGTGTGGGTCGGCAAGCCCGGCGAGACGCGCCACCTGCCGCTCGGGTGGATCACGAACCCGCACCAGTGGAAGTACACGGTCGACGATGCCGGCAAGGCGCACCGGCACGACCACGTGGACCGCTTCACCATCGTGCAGCTCACGGGGAAGAAACAGATCGTCGAGAACAAGAAGTACTTCGAGACCGAGGAAGGGTGGTGGATGCGCGCGATGGACGGCACCTTGACCGATCCGCTACCCCCCCCGAAGGACCTCGCGCCGGGCGAGAAGTGGATCGACGTGAACCTCACGCGGCAGACGCTCGTCGCGTTCGAGGGGGACAAGCCCGTGTTCGCGACGATCATCTCGACCGGTCGCCACGACGACGACAACCCCGCCAAGGACCATCGCACGCGCGCCGGCGACTTCCGCATCCGCGAGAAGCACATCGCCGCGACGATGGACAACGACACCGCGACCGACGGGCCGTACTCGATCGAGGACGTGCCGTGGATCATGTACTTCGACGGGAGCACGGCGCTGCACGGCGCGTTCTGGCACTCGCGCTTCGGTCACGAGCGGAGCCACGGCTGCGTGAACATGACGCCGCACGACGCGCACGAGCTGTTCGGCTGGGTGGGACCGAGCTTGCCGGACGGGTGGCACGGCGTGCACGCGACGGATGCGAATCAGGGGACGCGCGTAGTCGTGCACGAGGACGGGAAGACCGCCGCCGAGAGCAAGAAGAAGGGCGACAAGAGCGACAAGAGCGACGACAAGAGCGCGGACAAGGGCGAGGGGAAGGACGACGGGACGTGAGTCTGCGCGTCGCGCGATTCCGAGAGTCGCGACCGCGAACGTCGAGCGCGCCCGCCGCCGCTACCGGATCTTGAAGGCGCGCACCGACTGGCGCGGCGCGGTCGAGCGCATGCGCACCTCGGACACGCTTCGCACTTCGTCCACCTTCGCGCGGAGCACGCGGAGCGCGTCGAGCATCGCGTCGTACGCTTCGGGTCGAGGCGGAGCCGCGGGCCAGCTCGACACGACACGGTTGAGCGCGAGGACCTCGAGGTGGAGCGGTCGCGAGCGCTCGTCGAGGGCTAGTCTCACGAGCTCGGTCGCAATCTCGCGAAGGAGAGTCTCCGCGCTCGGTACTGCCTCGTTCACCTCGATCAGTGTTGCCGAGTTCGGCGGAAGCGCCATGGCGGACGCGACGAGATCTGCGCGTTCGCAGCGCTACCGCCCACATTAGGTGCGAGCGAGAGCGCGCATGTCCGTCGCTGTAGCGCGTGAAGCGCATCGCTGCGCGCCGCGATGCAGTATCTTCCCCGCATGCAGAAGTGCACCTTGTTGGGCTTGCTGGTCCTCCTCGGATCAGGCTGTTCTTCCAGCGGATCGGGCGGCAACGGCGGCAGCGCGACGGACGCATCGGCGTCGGACTCGAGCGTCGCCGACGCGGGCGGGGCATCGAATGACGCGAGCTCCCCGAACGACGCGAGTGACGCGTCACAGAGTGAGGCTTCGGAGGACGGCAGCGACGGGCTGCTGACGTGCGCCACGTCGCTCACGAGCGCGTGCGCGAGCGCGCCGGCGGGGTACGAGTGCCCTCCGTCGACGGAGAGCGCGCTGCCGGGGACCTGGTGCTCGTCGCACCCGGGGGCAGGCGCGCTGCTCGGCGCGTGCGGCGGCTACACCGCGTTGCTCGAGACGTTCATCGGCACCGAGCTCGTCTACCTCTACGCGCTCGACGGCGGAGCGCTCTCGGCGATCGTGAACGTCGGGAGCCCGACCGCGTGCGCCGGGGGCGCACCGGGCTTCGCGATTCCGGCGTCGTGCTTCGGAACGGGCGCGCTGACGGCGACGTTCGACGGACCCGGTGCCGAGACCGGGTGCGCGATCGATGCGGGCGTGAGCGATGGTGGCGACGCCGGCAGCGCGGGCGATGGAGGCGATGCGGACGCCGCAGGTGACGGCGGCGATGGAGGCTGAGGTGGCGATGCGCCGACTCGCGGGTGCTGCAGTGATCGGGATCGCGTTCACGACGGCATGTTCGTCGTCGAGCGTGACGAACGGGTCGGCGGGGGACGCTTCGGCGCCCGACGCAGGCGTCCTTGCGCGGGAGGACGATGCGGGCGTGATCGTCTGCGGCGCGCCGCTCGCGAGCGGGTGCCAGGACTCGTATCTGCCGAGTGGCTCGTGCCCGCCGGCGCTCGCGAGCGCGCTCCCCGGGCCGTGGTGCGCGACGAATCCCAACGCAGGCGCGATCCTTGGCGCGTGCGCGGGCTACACGGTGCTGCCGGAGACGTCGTTCACCGACGTGTCGATCTACTTCATGTACGCGGCGGACGGCGGTGCGCTCTCCGCGGTGCTGCAGGCGGGAAGCTCGGTCGCGTGCGTGGGGGGCGTGCCGGGGTTCTCGATTCCGACGTCGTGTTTTCCTGTCGTCGGGGGGCTGCTCGCCGCCACGTTCGACGGTCCGGGCGCGGCGCCGGGGTGCAGCGCGTTCGACGAGGACGCGGGGGCAGGAGAGGCGGGAGACGCAGCCACGAGCGGCGACGCGGGGGACGCGGGCGTGACGGGCGACGGGGGCGATGCGAGCGTGACCGGCGACGCGGGGGACGCGGGGGCGATCAGCGACGCTGGGGACGCGGCGGATTAAGGGGGCCGTCCTAGTGTCCCGAGTCCATGATTCCTAGTTGAATCCATGGCAGCGTGCGCTCGTCAGACGCGACATGAAAAGTCGAGGACGAAGAGGCCCGCAGGTAACGCTAACGGCCGAGGATCGAGAGACGTTGGAGCGCTACGCGCGCGGACGGAGCGTCTCGCAAGCGTTGGCTCTGCGTGCGCGTATCGTGCTGGCGACGGCCGCGGGTAAGAAGCAACGGGAGATCACCGCGGAGCTGAAAACGACGGACGACACGGCTCGAAAATGGGCTCGTCGTTTCGTGGAGGCCGGGATCGCTGGGCTCACCGATCTGCCCAAGCCCAACGTTCATCGGAAGCTCGGCGACGAGCGCGTCGAAGAGGTCGTTCGTCTGACGCTCGAGAGCAAGCCGAGCGGTTCGACGCACTGGAGCACGCGCAAGTTGGCGAAGGAGTCGAGCGTCAGCCAATCGTCGGTGTCTCGTATCTGGCGCGCGTTCCAGCTCAAGCCGCACCGTACCCGCACCTTCACGCTCAGCACCGACGATTTCTTCGTCGAGAAGGTGCGCGACATCGTCGGTCTGTGCATGAGCCCACCTGATCACGCGATCGTGCTGTGCCTCGACGAAAAGTCGCAGATTCAGGCTCTCGAACGCACGCAGCCGATCTTGCCGCTCGTCTTCGGACAATCCGAACGCGCGACGACGACGTACGCTCGGCACGGCACCACGAATCTGTTCGCCGCGTTGGACATCAAGAGCGGCAAGGTCATCGGCGAGTGCTACCCACTCAAGCGCGCCGCCGAGTTTCGGCGCTTCCTCGATCGGGTCGACGAGCAAGTCCCGGCGAAGCTGGACGTTCACCTCGTCGTGGACAACTCGTCGATCCACAACACGCCCGAGATCCGTCGCTGGTTGAAGCGGCGACCTCGCTTCCACATGCACTTCACGCCGACGTACTCGTCGTGGATCAATCTCGTCGAGCGATGGTTCGCCAAGTTGACCAACGACGCCCTGCGCCGCGGCTCTCATCTCGACGTGCGCGAGCTCCGCGACGCGATCGAACGCTACATCGCCGAGACGAACGAAGCACCGAAGCCGCTTGTCTGGACCAAGACCGCGGACGAGATCATCGCTAGCGTCGCGCGCTTCTGCGCGAGAACGCTCGACCAGGCGAAAGTCCTACGTTCCGCGGACTCGGGACACTAGGGCTTCGGGCACGCCGCGATGCTCGATGCGCACTGCTGGAACTGGTCTTTGGCGCTCATGCAGCAGACCTCGCCATTGACGCACTGCGCGCAGGAGGTGCAGTTGCAATAATTGAAAGCACCCGGCCTACACTCGACCGCGCCGCAGCAGGTTGCGCCCGCCGGAGCAATGCCCGGGCAAGGATCGGGGGCCTTGGCGTCCACCGCGGAAGGCGGTGGGGCGCTGTCGACGGCCGAATCGATCCCGGAGCTGGCCGCGTCGGGTCCTGCAGATGGAGGTGGAGACGAGCCGCCCGAGTCCTCCTCCGGCTGCGACGCCGTGGCGTCGGACATGTCCCCGATCGTCGCGTCGAACGACGGGCTGGCGCTCGCGTCCTCCGCGCCGCCGAACCGAAGGTCGGGAACCGCTCCGCACGCGGCGAGCAGGGAGGCAACGGCGAACCCCGCGACGAGACGCATGCCGGAAAGCTTAGCGTGCGATCGAACGGAGCGCTCCCCTCAGCTACGTCGGCCGCTCGCGCACCCCACCTGCACGGTGAGCTCGAAGGCGCTGTCGCTCCAGTAGCGGTCGATGGCGCCGCGGACGTACGCGAATGCCGCGTCGGTGTCTCCGAGCGAGAGGTTCGAGCGGAACTCCGGCAGGAGGAGGAGCCGCGTCACGGGGTCCTCGAAGAAGTCTCGACCGCTCTTGTACGAGAGAACCAGCGGCCGCGACTCCACGTCCACGAACCCGAAGCCTGCCTCCTCCAGCTCCGCGCCGAGCATCTCCACCGAAGGCCGCACCTGCACCGCGCTCTCGACCTGACGCGTGATCTCGGCGGACTCGTTCTTGAGGGCGAACTCGCGCAGCAGGTCCGCGATCTCCTGGAACGAGCTACGCAACGGCATCGCCAGCAGCGCCTGACCGCCCGGCGCGAGCACGCGCGCGAACTCGGCGATCATTCTCGCGCGCTCCTGCGGCGCTGCGACGGGGTGCAGGGTCAACGCGTGTGAAAACCCGTGCGATGCGTACGGAACCGGTAGCCCGTCGACGACGCGGTACTCGCTGATCATGTCCGGCATCGTCGCGGCCTTCGCGCGCGCCAGCTCGATCGCGTGCGGCGACGGATCGCACCCGTAGATGTAGGCGCCCGGCAGGCGCAGCGCGAGTCCTCGGTCGGGGTACCCCGTGCGGCAGTCGAGATGAATGACCTGTGCGTCCTGGCCCTCGGCGAGCATCTCGAGCGCAAGCTCGCCGAACGCGGACAGGTACCGCGGCACCACGAACGTCTCGAAGATTGCAGCGTCGGCCGGCCCCAGGCGCGGAATCGCCCGGACTCCGGTATCGGAGCGCTCGGTTCGCTCGTTCACCGCGTTCGCGTCTCCCCGGGTCGCGCGCCGTCGATCTCGGCGAGGAGGGTACGGGCTTCGGCGGCGAGCTCTCCGATCGTGATCTTCCCCTCTTCGCCCTCGTCGTCCTCCAGCTGTGCCACGCGCTTGTCGTGCTCCAGGGGCGCCAGCATCGCAGCCACGGTGGGATCGCCCACTTCGACGAGCGCTTCGATCGCCGCTGCGACGGCCTCCGGATCCGCGTGTTGCAGGAAGCGCCCGAGGAGCTTCACGGCACCGGGTTCAGGGATCTCGGCGAGCATGTACGGGAGCTCGCTGAGCGCGGGACTTCCGATGGGGAGGCGGACCAGTGCGCGCTCGATCCCGAGGGCGACTTCCTTGAACCGATCGTAGGCGAGCCCCTCGAGCGCTTCACCTGCGGCGTGGCGCGCCTCGGGATCCCCCTCCGCCAACACGTCGATGAGGAGGTCGACGACGTCGGCGCCGTGCAGATCACCCAGCAGGGCCGCGATGCGCACGAAGCGCAGCGCGCTTTCCTCGTCGTCCTTCAGCACGCGAGCCGCGTCCGCTTCCTTGCGAAGCGCCGCGACGAGCGCGTCGAGATCGGCGCTCCCCTTTTCATTCGCGCCCACTCGGGCAAGTTGAGCGTGGATCTTGCGCGCAGTCCTTTCGGCGTCGAAGAGCGCGGCGAGAAGAGAGGGGAAAGCGTGCGGGCCGTCGGTCATGGGGGGTTCGATGATGTACCCAAACCGAGCGTCGCGAGCCAGGAATACGCGCGGGGTGCCACCCGCTATGATGGTGTAGCCGTGCGCTTTGCCCGTTTCTCTTCGATCTTGCCGGCCGCAGCCCTGGTTGGGCTCTCGTTCGCCACGTTCGGAACGGCGCGGGCGCATCGCGAGCCGATTCACATCTCGCTCACGCCGGTCGAATCGAACGTCGCAGCGCCCCTCTGGGCGCCCTGTCCGCCAGGAACATTCCCCGACGGTGACGCCTGCGTTCACCTGCCCGGTGGCCTGAGGCCGAGCGAAGATGCGCTGTCGGCCGAGAACGCACACCGCGAGCGCAGCGGGCGATGGACGGTCTACGAGCAGATCCCTCGGCGGCCGGATCGCCCTGCAAGCTACGACGACTACCGCTACCCGGTCCCCCCCGGCCTCCCCGGAGGGCACTTCGTGGTCAGCGGGTATGATCTCGATCGGCCCGACGAGTCGCAGCGCCGAGGGCGCGCGCTGCACGCCGTTGGTCACGGAGGCGTGGACCTCCCGAATCCCCGTGGCACGCCCGTCACGCTGGTCGCGCTCGAGAATCAGGTCGGCGACGCGGACGTCGTCTACGTGGGACCCCTCTTCGGGACGACGGTCGTGACGCGCCACACGGTCCGCGAGGGGGCGCGGCTCCGCGACTACGTCCTTCTATACGGGCACCTCGACGCGCCGGCGCCCGGGTTGGTCGCGGGGCGGACGGTCAAGGAGGGCGAGGTCCTCGGCTTCGTCGGCGACACCGGTTCGCCTGAGCTCGTGCACCTGCACCTCGAGGCGCGCCGCGTCAGGGATGGGCTCGATCTGTCTTCCCGCGTGAAGACGAGGAGCGCAGGTTCGCTGCTGGAGAGCGACGCCACGGTCGTCTGCGACCCACGCAACGTGCTCCCGCTTCGCGGCGGCTGATTGGCCGCGGCCCCACGTTCGGGCGAGGTAGCCTTGCGGCATGCGAATCACTTGCACGGCCGTGCTCGCGTGCCTGCTCGCGTGCGCCTGCACGAAGGTGGCTCCAGCGACCGACGCACCGGTTTCCGAGTGCACGAAGACCGAGCAGCGCTGCGTGTTCTCGGACGGGAAGATCGGCCTGTGCACCGCGAGCACCCCCTGCGACGGGGGTAGCCCGTGCCTCGTCTGCATGTCGCTCCACTGAAAGGTCGGAGGCGCCCTACCCTTCCGCCTCCATCTTAATCCCCTTCTCCTTCAAGAAATCGCGGAAGGGATCCTTGTCGATCGCCTTCTCGAGCGCTTCTTCCCACCCGATGACGTCGTCGGTGACCAGGCGCTGAAGGGTCTCGTCCATCCCGATCATCCCCTCCTTCTTCCCGCCGGCGATGAGCCCCGGGACTTGATAGCTCTTCCCTTCCCGGATGAGGACGCCGAGGGCGTGGCTCGAGAAGAGCACTTCGACCGCGGCGACACGTCCTCCCAGCTTCTTCGGAACGAGCTGCTGCGCAATGACCGACCTCAGCACGTTGGCCAGCGTGTTGCGCACGCCCGCTTGCTGATCGGTCGGGAAGACGCCGACGAGGCGATCGATCGTCTTGGCGGCCGAGTTGGTGTGGAGCGTGCCGAAGACGAGGACGCCGGTCTCGGCCGCGGTGAGCGCCATGGCGACGGTCTCGAGGTCGCGCATTTCGCCGACCAGGATCGCGTCGGGATTCTCGCGCATCGCCGCGCGCAGTGCGGACGCGAACGACTCGGTGTGCGCGTTGAGCTCGCGCTGCGAGACGAGCGACTTTCGGTTCTCGTGCACGAACTCGATCGGGTCCTCGATCGTGATGATGTGGAGCGCGCGGCGGTGATTGATCTCGTTCACGATGGCCGCCAGCGTCGTCGACTTGCCCGAGCCGGTAGGACCGGTGACGAGGACGAGACCACTCTTCATGTCGACGATCTTCTCGATCGACTCGGGGAGATTCAGCTTGCGGATGGTGATGAGGTTCGAGGCGAGGTTTCGAAAGACTCCTCCCATCCCACGAGCCTGGCGAAAGAGGTTCACGCGAAAGCGTGAGACGCCCGGGAGCTCGTAGGCGAAGTCGACGTCGCCCGTCTGCATGAACCGCTCCCACAAGTGCGGCGGAGTGACCGGCTCCACCAGCGTGCGGAAGTCGCCGTCGCTGAGCGCGCGGTAGCGGATGGTGTCGACCTTGCCGTGGATACGGAACATCGGCGGCCGTCCCACCGAGAGGTGCATGTCGCTCGCGCCCCAGTCCTTCATGAGGCTGAGGAAGCGGGCGATGCGGTCGTGCCCTTGCGCTTCGTTCATCATTCATCTCACTCGGATGGGAGAGTCGTTACCGTCGTCGTCCGTATCGCCGACGTCGCGGGGGGCCGGCTTCGGGCGCGCGGCAGCCGGAGTTGCGGGCTGCGGCGCAGGCTGGGCTGCCTGCCGACGAGCGCCGGGGTGTCCGCCCGGCGCTTGCCCCTCGTCCTGAACGGCACGGCGCGCCCCCGGGTGTCCGCCCGGCGCTTGCCCTTCGTCTTGATTGCTCCGTCGGGGGGAGGTCGCGGGCTGCGCCTGGATGTCCCGGCGCGATTGCCTTCGCGTCGGCCCCGCCGGCTGCGCGGCGGCGAGGTTCCTCTTCGACTCTCGACGGGCCGGGCCCGCCGCTGTGGGCTGCGCGGCGGCGAGGTTCTTCTTCGATTCTCGGCGGGTCGGTGCCGCTGCCGGAGGCTGTTGCGGCCGCGCCGGCGAACCCTGCTGTGCCGAGGGCGGTGCGGCCTGCGCTGCCACTGCCGGGCGCGCGGCCTGCTGCGGCACGATCACGGGAGGCGCGTTCGCGACGGCGTGGGGCGCCGCAGTCGGGGGGATCCTCGCCTCACGGGGCGGATGGATCGAGGGCATCGGTTCGGGCGCAGTGGACGGGGCCGTGGTCGAGGCGGCGGCTCCGGCTCCGGGATGCGTGGCCTTTCCCAGCGGCCGCTTCTCGAAGAGCTCCTTCTTCTCGGCGTTCTCGTGAGCCGTCTCCAGCGTGATGATCCCCGCAGCGAGCATCTCCTCGAGCGAGGCGTCGATGGTGCGCATCCCCATGCTGCGACCGATCTGCATCGCGCTCGGGAGCTGAAACGTCTTTCCTTCGCGAATGAGCGTCCGTATCGGCGACGTCGACTTCAAGATCTCGAAGACCGCCGCGCGCCCCGAGCCGTCGGCGCGCGGGACGAGCGTCTGCGAAATGATCAGCTTCAGGCTCCCCGAGAGGCTCACCCGAACCTGCTGCTGCTCGTCGGTCGGGAAGCTCTCGACGAGTTTGTCGACCGTCGCCGTGGCTCCGGTGGTCTGCATCGTCGCGATGACGAGGTGCCCCGTCTCTGCCGCGAGCAGGGCCAGACGGATCGTCTCGCGGTCGCGCATCTCGCCGACGACGATGACGTCCGGATCCTCGCGCAGCGCCGCTCGCATGGCCGCCGCGAAGCTCACCGAGTCGCGCCCGATCTCGCGCTGGTTGATGAGTGCCTTCTTCGGCGGATGAAGGAACTCGATGGGGTCCTCGAGCGTGAGGACGTGGGCCTGGCGCGTCTCGTTAATCACGTTCACGAGCGCGGCAAGGCTCGTGGATTTTCCGGAGCCCGCGGGTCCGGTGATCAGCACGATGCCCTGGTGGTACGTGTTGACCTCGTCGAGGTACTTCGGCAGCCCGACGTCCGACAGGAGCGGCGCCGCGTTCGGGATGCATCGGAAGGCCCCGCTCATCCCGCGCTGCTGTCGGAAGACGTTCGCTCGATACCGTCCGACGCCGGCGATCGAGTAACAAAAGTCGACGGCGCCCGCCTTCTGGAGAATGGGCCAGCGGACGGGGTCGAGTATCTCCGAGAGCAGCGCCTCGGTATGCCTCGCCGTGAAGGCCTTCGACTGAACGCGCGAGAGGACGCCGTTCACGCGGAGAAGCGGCGGCTCGCCCGGGGTCACGTGGAGATCGGACGCTCCCGCTTCGCGTCCGTACGCCAGGAGCTTGTCCATCGGCTGCGTGAGCTGCGCGCTCGTGACCGCGGCTCCAGCCGACGCGCCGGCCGCCCCTCGGAGCACGCGAAGCAACTCGACCGCACGGATTCGAACGTCGAGAGAGGTGTCGGACCGGGAGACCTCTTCCACGTGACCCGACACGCGGCTGTCGTCGACGCTGGCCAGTGCGTTGAGCGCAGCGAGGCGCACCTCGGGCTGCGTATCGTGGAGCAGCGACGACAGGTTCGTGTACGCACTTTCGCCCCCGATCGCCCCCAGCGCGTCGATGGCCGCCCACTTGGCGTCGGCGTCTGCAAGCATTCTCTCCAGGTACGGAGACACGCGCTGGTCCTTGAGACGGCCAAGGGTCTCGCACGCCATGATGCGCACCCACCAGTCGCCGTCGCCGAGCAACTTCACGATCGAGCCGACCGCCTTCGGGTTGCCGAACTTCTCGACGAGCAGAAGCGCTTGCACGCGGATATCGGCATCGCTGTGTGCGAGCAGAGGGAGCGTCGCCTGAAGAAGGGAATCGCCGAGGGTCTTCAGCGACGTCATGACGGTCTGGTGCTGAAGGCCCAGGATGGTCTTGCAGAACGTGAGGATCTCGAGGAGCAGCTCCCCGACCGTGCCGGTGCTGAACAGCGCCTTCAGGAGCGACGACTGCAGCTCGGGATCGCCGGCCAGGAGCAGGCGACCGAGGATCGTGGGGCGCATGTCGGCAGGCGCCGCCGCGATGAACTTCTGCAGGTAGGTGCCGCCGATGCCGCGAATCTCGGCGTTGTCGTCGACCGAGAGTCGATCGAGCATCGCTTCGAACACATCGTTCCCAGTGAGCTGAGAGAGAGCGTCGATCGAAAGGCGCCGGACGCGCGGATCGCGGTCGCTCGCGGTCGCGAACAGTTCCTTTCGGAGCTTCTCGGCGCCGTTCTTCTTCAGCAGGCGCTCGAGCGCCGTGAATCGCACCGTGGGCGGCCCGCTCTCGAGCGCCCTCGCGAGGTAGCCGTCGCTGATCTCGGCCGGCAGCTCCATCACGACGCCCCAGGACGCCCGGAGGCGATCTTGGTGCGTGTCCTTCAGCGCCATTTCCAGCGCGGGCGCCACCATCTCCGTGCGAACCCGGGCGAGCGTCTTGACCAGCGCCGCGCGTTGCGCCCCCTCCAGCTCGACGGCCTTCTTCAGCAGCGAGGAGACCGACCCTTCGTCCGCACGTGAGAGAAAGAGAGTCCCTCCGCGCTGCTGCACCGTCGGGTCCGTGGCGAGGATGAGCGGCAAGAGCGACTCGGCTTTGATGGAGTCGTCGCTCGCGACCGCTGCCAGGAGCGCCTGCTTTTCGGTCTCGTCCTTCCAGGCACCTTCGACGATCTTCTGGAGCGGAGAGCCCTTGCCCCCCATCACTCCCTTCATCCAGTCGAGCATTACCCCCAAGGGTACACCGACGCGCGCGGGCCCCGAGGTCGCGAAGTGGCGCGACGCCTACGTGTACACGCAGGTCCTAGAGAGGACCGCCGCCGGCTGCCCACGGGGGGGGCTTGGACCCACCGGGGTGCGCCTTGTGCGACTTCGCCTTCTTCGGTTTGCTCGCCGGCGCGGCCGCGGGGGGGGCCGCCGCGACGACGGGCGGTGTCGCGGGCGTGATCGCGATCGCCGTCGGAGGCGCGGCAGCTACGAGCGGGACGACCGCAATCGGCACCGGGGCAGCGGCGACCGGAGGTGGCGGCACATCGCCGCCGCGAAGCGCAAACATCGTGGCGAGCGCGACCAACGCCAGGCTCCCAGCGGCGGCACCAAACAGCAGTCGCTTGCTGCGTCGCGCCGCGCCGCCGGGGGGGGTGAGCTCGTAGCCGCTCGGATCGGCCGACGGGGCGAGGCTCACGCTCGATGGGGACATCGTCATCGGCAGGGGCGTCCGGGTCGTCCCCGTCAGGGCGCTCTCCTTGCGCGCTCGCTCCTGCATGGCGATGAGATCGATGAGACCGGAGTCGTTCGTCGCCACCACCGGAGGAGGGGAAGGCACTTCCGACTGGCGTGCTTCGGCGCTCTCCAGGAGCGTGGCCAGAGAGAAAAGGTGCGAGTGGCTATTGGGCACGTTGATTCTCGGGGCGAGGGGCCTGCGGTCGGAGAGCGCAACTTCGATGCCTGCGTGCAGAGAGGGGGAAATGCTGAGAAACGGCCGTTTTCAGCGCTCGAGGCGCCCGGGTGAGGGCTGCCGACTGGATCTTCCTTGGCCCCCCACTGACGCGCGCATGCCTCAGCTCACGCGTCCTACGCTCGGCCGGCTTCGCGGCTGCTACGCCAGATACGCGCGGATCGCCCAGCCGATCTGGCGACGGCGCATGAACCCTGGGAGCTCACCGAACGTGCGCGGCGCGGTCTGGACGGCCTCGCGCGCGCCTTCCTGATTGCCCTGGAGGCGGCGAACGCGCGCGAGTCGGACGAGCGGCTCAAGGAGCGACGAGTTGTGCGTTACGGCCATGGCAAGCGCCTCCTCGGCCTGGGCGTAGCGATCGAGTCTTTCGAGTGCGGTCGCAGCCGCGAGGTAGGCCTCCCCGAAGCGATTGAAACGCGAACCTTCGCCACGCACGCTCGAGAGCGGCTCCCCCTTCTCCGGGTCGATGCCAACCGCGGTGCCGAATGCGTGCAGCGCCTCTTGATCGTTGCGCACGCCGAGAAGCGCGAGCCCCCGTAGGTACGCGATCTCCGCGTCGCGCGGGTCGCGTGCTCGGGCCTCGTCGAGATACCGCAAGGCGACCCGTGGACGCCGGAACTCGAGGTACGCCCGCCCCAGGTCCCTCCGCGCAGTCACGTTCGCGGAGTTCAGCGCTACCTGCCGCTTGAGCGCGCCGATGCGACCGAGGTTGCGCAGGATGACCACGGGATCGGGCAGCCACGGACGCAGGGCATAGAAGGCCAGGACGACTCCGCAGACCCACGGGTTGCGCACCGCATAGGCAGCGAAGAATGTCAACGCGTAGTACGTCCAGTAGTAGTTCATCGCGGCGGGCACGCGGGGCGCGAAGGGCTTCCATCTCTTCTACGCGAGACGGTGCCCTTCCCTCCCCGCGCCGGGTCACCCGACGGCGCCGAAGACCAGGTTCAAGACAAAGGCGAGAATGAGCGTGTTGTAGGCGAACGAAAGGACGGCGTGGACGAGCACGGCGCGACGAATCTGGCAGCTCGTGACGCTCGCGTCGGAGACCTGAAAGCACATGCCGATCGTGAACGCGAAGTAGGCGAAGTCGAAGTAGCTGGGCGCCTCGTCGCCGGGAAACGTGATGCCGCCGACGCCCTCGTCGTCCTCGCGGTAGTAGAGGTGCGCGTAGCGGAACGTGAAGCTCGTGTGCGTGAGCGTCCACGCGACGACCACCGCCGCGAGGCAAAGCGCCACGACGGTCGCCTCCTCACCGGCGCCGCCGACGGACCGCGCATGACGCGAGAGCATCGTCGCTGCAAAGAGCGATACGAACGACGTGAGCGTGACGAGGACGTACACGGTGCGTCTGCCGGGATCCTCGGAGCCCGCCGTCACGCGCGTCTTCGCGGCGTCGGCCCGGGCGATGATCGACCACGCCGTGACGAGCATCGCCACGCCCCCCGCATCCCACCCACCGAGAGCTTCGATGGCGAGCCCGAAGCGCGGGGAGAGCGCTACGGTGGTGAGCGATGCGACGACTACGGCGATTCCGAGCCGCCCCAGCGCACGTCGCGGATCGAACGGAGCAAGTCCCTTCGCCCTCGTCGCGTCGGCGCTCACGCCGCGGGTGCCTTGCGCGGGGCGCGCGCGCGCGCGACCTCCGAGTCGTAGATGCGCGCGAGGAAGTCGTAGAGTACGAGCTCCTGGGCGCGCGCCTCGGACCGGAGCAAGCGGTTGGCGTGCATGTGGAGCAAGCTGCCGGCGATGGAGGACAGCGAGGGGTGAAGGCGGTTCTCTTTGTCTAGCGACGCCAGGGCAACCACGTCGGTCGCGACCTTTGCCGATCGCTCTGCGAGCACGACGAACCCTGGATGAAGCGGCGAGTCCGCTGCCTGTTCCACGGTCGCGTTCATCAACCACTCCAGCTCCTGCCGGCTCTTCCGGAACTTGGCGCCGAGCTCCTTCTCCAGGCTCCCGTTGATGTTGTGCTCCTCCGCGAAGGATTCGCGAATGCTCGCGAGAAGATCGCGGCGTTCGTTCAACCCTAGCCCGAGGTCGAGCAGCAGCAGGTGCATGCCGCGGAGCGCGAGGCGCCAGCGCGCGTCGGCCGCTTCGTCCCCTCCGAGCAGGGCCTGGATGGCGAGAACCGCGTCGCTGTCGGCGCGGAACAGCGATTCGCACAGCAGCATCCCGTCGTCGCCGCCGTAGCGCTCGATCTCGCGCTCGTAGGTGTCGATGCACATGCGAGAGACGCGCCCTTCGGCCAGCAGAGGCGCCGCAAGCCGATGCAGGCGCGGGAGGACGTTCGCACTCAGCTTCGTGGTATCGCCGTGAAGGCGCACGCGGACGTGCCAGCCCGGATCTCCGTACCGAATGAAGAACCACGTGTCGGCGTCCCCCTCACGCAGGCTCTCCTCCACAAGCGGTGAGACGACTTCGTTGAGGACGCGATCGACCGTCGCGGTTCCCGCATAGAGCTTGGCGTACAGCCACTCCGACCCCGGCGCGAAAGAGCGCGCCAGTTTGGGAGCGGGAGGGAGCGGGTTCGCTAGCCGCGGCTCCTTGCGCACGAAGGGAACGACCACCTCGTGTACGAAAACCCCCTCGGGACCGCTCGCGCACAGCTCGGAGGGCGACGGGAACAGCTCCTGCAGGACGGCGCGCTGGCGGTTCTTGACGAGCTCCACGAACGAGTCGGTGTGTGCGACGTTGTCCAGGTCGATTGGGAGGACGTTGTCGCCATCGGCGAGTGCAACCCAGCGCGGAAGCTCGATACGCGCGCGGAGCTGCTGGACCGCCCTGTACCTCGCGGCCGAGTCCCCGGCAGCGAGCACCTTGAGCTCGTCCTTCCGGAGGAGCCACTGCGCGAGCGAAAGAACCGTACGACCAAGCGTGACGCGCGGGAGGAAGGGAGCCCACGAGTCCAGCGACCCCCACCACCAACCGTTGACCAGATCGACTTCTTGCCCCTGGAGCGCGCACAGGAAGCGATAGGTTCCGAGAGTTGCCGCGGCATGATTGTGCGCGCTCGTGAGCCTCGGGACGACCTCGCGTCCCAGCCGCGCAGAGCGGAGAACGACGCGCCCCCCTTGCACCGAGACGAGCAGGTCGGACACCGGGATCTGTTTGTCCTCGGGTGCGCCTCCGCGCCCCAGGTACGTGATCTCGTGCGTACGCAGGAGCGGCCGGCAGAGAATGTTCCCCAGCCGCCCTTCGGGCAGGTGAACGATCTCGGCGAAAATCGCCGTGGGTCGCACCGCTTCCTCGGCCTGCAGATGCTCGAGCACGAGCCGGCTCAGCTCGGGATCTCCGTGGCAAAAGCGACCGAGCAAGATTGCGCCCGACGGTCCACTCACGCCGTGGAGGGACATCCTGAACTCGCCCTTGGCAAGGGCGTCGGCCGATGTCGCCGCCAGCGTGGCCATCACGGCAAACGCATCGGCAGGCGTCCCCGGCGCCTTGTCGGTCATCGCCGCGATGTCCTTCGGGTCGAGCACCCACTCACGTGCCCCGCCGAGGCCCGCGAGTCGCTGCATCAGCCACGTCTCGTGTGCCGTCAACGGCGCGCCCGCCGGCTCCGTCCCCGGGAAATGCAGATCATCGAGGAGTGGCGATGGCTCCGAGGCCGCGGCCATGTCGCTCGGAAAGCCGATGCCTCGTTCCTCGTCGAGCACCTCGGCGAGCGGAACCTCGCGGCTCTCGTAGCGCTCCGAAAACGCTTCGCGGAACCGTCGCAAGCGAGCGCCCCGAGGGGAGTGGCGTCGGAGCTTCGCGAGGACGTCGAGCACGCGCTGCATCTCGCGTAACGGCGCACCGCCGAACGAAGCCCCGGGCGCCGGTTTGAACAGATCGACCTGGAACAGCCGAGGAAGCTCTGTTTTCGCAGGGAGCGACGCGAGGTCCTTTGCGATCTGCTTGTAGCGATCGCTGGTGAGGCCGAGCCCAGCTTCGTCCATCGTATCGAGCGCTCGCGAGACCTCGGCGACGCGATCCGCGGCAACGTCCGCGTGGGCCGCGCGGAGTGTTTCGACGATCTCGTGGATCGGCTCACGGCCCGTCACGGGCGGCGCCAGCTCCGACACCAGGATCTGGCTGTCGATGAGTTGGTCGATGTACCCCCCGGCCTCTTCGAGCGACACGCCCTCCTCGGCGCTCACCAGCGCCTGCGCGAGGGCCCCCGGTGTCGCACCGCTCGCGGCGCGCTCCAGAGTGGCTTCGAGGTACGGCGTGAGCTCCACGCTCACGAGACCGAAGCTCCGCTCTCGTGTCGTCGGATCGAGGCGCGACTCCGCGTACCGCAGCTGGCCCGACGAACGAAACAAGCCCGAGCTAGGGCGAAAGCGCATCGAGGCCCGCACCTGCGGGTCCTTCTCGAGCGCATCGCACAGAGCGCTCAAGTAGTGGGTGTCGAGCCGGGTGTGCCGCGCGTACGCCGTTCGCGGACCGAGCGTGAGGCGCGTGTCCTTTCCCAGAGGCGCTACCGAGCACCCGGAGAAGAGGCCGAATGGGGTAGCCCGCGCACACATCCGCCCGAGGTAGCGCGTGAGAATGTCGACCACGCCAGCGGCACGCTCGCTCTTGGGATCCTGCAGCCATGCCTCGATCGCATCGTCGAGGCTCGGCGAAGCGACGAAGAGCGCCTCGCGCACAACCGGATCGACGACTAGCGCGCGAAGACGAACGAGGAGTGTGGCGTGATCGCGGGCGATGGCTTCGTCGAGCTGCGCGTCGGTAGCGGATGGCGCGCTGAGCCCCTCGCTCCAGCCGGCGAGCACATCGAATGGGAGGAGTGGAGTCCGGAACGCAAAGAAGCCCGAGGGGACCGCGTTGATCGACTTGGAGGCACTGGGGTCTTCCGCCATGGTGTCCACTGGTTCTATCAGGCCGCGCGGCCGGACGTGCTCCGTAGGCCGTCCCCCAAATGGGCGGCAACGGGAGGCGCCATCTCGGGCGTTTGCCCTGGAATATCGTCAGCGGTTCGGCGCCCCGGGCTACTTTTCCGGGAACAGCGTGGGGGGGGCAATTTTCGGCGTGCCGAGCCGCGACGTGAACGAGACCCCCACGGAAAGCCATACGGATCAACAAGCAAGCAGCGCGAGGGGGCTCACTACGTGGCGGGGCATCCCGTGCCGCGCGAACCCTTGCGTCCCCCCGCCGCGCGCGCGATCATAGGAAAACAGTTGTCTCAACCGACTGCACGCCAGTCACCTGCCGATCCGCCCACGTCCCAACGTGGGGGAGATGCGGTCGTGTCTGGTGCGGTACCGGCCGCGCGCGAAGCCGACCCCATGATCGGGCGCGTCCTCGATGGCCGTTTCACGATCGAGGCGAAGCTCGGCGCCGGATCGATGGGGACGGTCTACCGGGCCAAGCAGCACGCGATGGGGCGCAACGTCGCGATCAAGATTCTGAGGAGCGACCGGGCACTCGACGAAGGTGCGCGCGCTCGATTCCTGCGTGAGGCGCGCGCGAACAGCCTGCTCACGTCCTCCAACACGGTCACGGTTTTCGACTTCGGTCAGGCCGACAACGGCGACTTCTTCCTGGCGATGGAGTTGCTCGAGGGGGAGTCGCTGGGCCAGCGTCTTCAGCGCGAGAAGAGGCTCAGTCCGGAGGCGGCGGTGGACGTCGCCCGGCAAGCACTCCGCTCGCTCGCCGAAGCGCACGCCAAAGGGATCATCCATCGCGATCTCAAGCCGGACAACCTGTTCTTCGCGCGCGGCCTGACGACCGACGAGAGCGGCGCGAGGAAGCACGAGGAATCGGTGAAAGTCGTCGACTTTGGCATCGCGAAGATGATGCTCGACGAAAACTCGCCGATGAATGCGGTCGAGACGCAGGCCGGCACGGTCTTCGGCACGCCGCGATACATGTCGCCCGAGCAAGCCCAGGGCAAGCCGCTCGACGCTCGAAGCGACCTCTACTCGTTGGGCGTCATCCTCTATCACATGCTCACGGGCCGCCCCCCCTTCACGGACGACGACGCCATCGTCGTCATGGCGCGGCACATCAAGACGCCCCCGAAGCGTCCGGTCGAAGCCGCACCGCAGGCCAACATTCCACCGGCGCTCGACGAGCTCGTCATGCGCGTCCTTTCGAAGGAGCCGCACCAACGGCCGGCGAGCGCCGAGGCGATGAGCCAGGAGCTGGCGCGCGCGATGAATCTTTCATCGACGACGAGCGGCGTGCGGGTCTCGGTGACCGGGCTCGGCTCGACGCCGCCGCCGCCAGGGGCGGGCGTCATTTCGCACCCGGCGCCGCCGGTCGCTGTTCTCCCTATCCCGCCGGCGCCCATGTCGGATGGGTATCTCTCCAACCTCCCCTCCTCGACGGAGAGTTTGCAGATCGCCGCCGGGGTCCGCGCTTCCAAGAAGAAGAGGACCCTCGGTGCCGTCGGTGCGGTGATCGCCATCGCCGTTCTCGCCGCGATCGCATTCGGGACGCGCACTCCTCCGCCGCGTTCCCCGGTCGTCACCCGCGATACCGCGCCTGATTCGACGCTGACGATCCCGCCCGTCCCCCCGGCCACGGACGCGACGCAGGGCCCGGCACCTCAACCCCTGGCGCCCGCCGCGGCCCCCCCCTCGACCGGTCGCCCGATTCCCGAAGCGAACGTGACGGACCTGCCTCGCGCCCGCGGTTCTTCGCCGTCCGCGCCCCCCTCCCCACCGCCGCGGCAGCCCCCCCGTCAGAGGGGCCAACAACCCCCCCCGGCGCCGTCAGCCAGCGGTCACTACGGTCTCTTCGAGTAATTCCCGAAGAATCTCGCGCGCACAATCGTCTCGCCCCGAGATTGCTAGCAAAAGCGACCCGGTGCTAACGTCCGCGCAAAATGGATCCCAGCGAGATGGACGCGCTCGTGCAGAGGCTCGTCGCCAATCCGCACGACGAAGAGGCGCTCGCCTACGCACACAGCGCAGGTGAGTCGGATCCCAAGTCGTACGCCTTCATGTTGGAGAAGGTCGGTAACGAATCGCCGGACCCGGCCTACGCCGCTCACTGGCTCAGTGAAGCGGCGAACGTTTGGTCCACCACGCTCGGCGACGCACACCGCGCGGCGCGCGTGCTGATGATGGCGATCGACAAGGATCCCACACAGCAGACCGCGGCCGAACGGCTCGCGCAACTGTATCGCGACAAGGGAGATGCGAAGGCGCTCGTCGCGCTTCTCGATCGGCGCAGCAAGGCGCTCGCGCCCCTCTTGCCCTCGCAGCCAGCAATCCGCACCGAGCTCGCAGCGATGCACGAGGAGCTCGGGCGCTTGTGGAGCGATGCGCCGCTCAGCCAACCGAAGAAAGCGGTCGAAAACTACCGCCGCGCAATCGAGCTCGATCCGCAGAGCGCGCTGGCGATCTATTCGCTGCGCGAGCTTCTCAAGGGACAGGGAGCTTGGGACGAAGCGCTTGCCATGTACGAGGCGGAGCTGGCGATCGAGCCGGACCCGGAGCGTCGTCTGGCGCTCCTTCGCGACGAAGCCGCGACGCGCAAGCTCGCAGGCGATCTCCAAGGGGCGACGCGCGCACTCGGTATGGCGCGCCAGCTCGACGACGCCGATCCGGGACTTCAGCAGGAGTATGCGGCGTCGGTCCTCGACCGGATCGGCGCTGGCGAGAACGTGCCGCAAGCGGAGCGGTCGCACGCGGCCGAGCTGTTGATCGCGCTGGCGGAGTCGTACGACGGCGAGCACGGCCTCGCCTACGCGGGCGGCGCGCTCGACATCGAGCCGGGGCACGATCGCGCGCTGCAGCTGTTCGTGTACTATGCACGCAGCCTGCGGCGCGACGACGAGATTGCGCCGCGCTACGTCGCTTACGCCCGCGCCAACCCCGACGGGGCGATGGCTGGCGAGGCGCGCCACGCGCTTGCCGCGCAGTACGAAGCGAGCGGCGACTACCGCGGTGCCGTCGAGGTACTCGAACCCTTGCGCGCGAGCGGCGATCACGAGGCTGCCGAGAAACTGAAGGATCTGTACCCCCTCGCGGCGCAGCAGCCTGCGGGACCCGTGGCGAGCGGCGACGCGTTGCCAGGGGCGGCCCCCGGGGCCTTTGCTCCCGTCGGCGGCGGCGCCGAAGATGCGCAACGAAGGATGCCGGCCGACCGCCTTCAGGGCGTTCTCGACGCGGCGACGATGCTCGCTGGCAAGGGGAAGAAGCCCGAGGCCTTCTCCAAGTACAAGGAGGTCCTCGACTCCGAACCGGCGCACCCCGAGGCGCTCGCATGGGTTGAAGACTACCTGCGCACCAAGCGCGACTACGGTCAGCTTCGCGACGTCCTTCTTGCAAGCGTGCGCGCGATGGGCTCGATCAGCGACGCGAGCATCGGCGCGCGCAAAGAGCGCCTTCGCGAGGTAGCGGGGCTGTGCGAAGGGAATCTTCGCGACATCGACGGGGCCATCCACGCGTGGAAGCAGCTGCTAGCGCTCGATCGCGTCGACGAAGCAGCGCGTGCGGCGCTCACCCGCCTCCTGGAAAAATCGCAGCGTTGGGACGACCTCGCGTCGCTGCTCGAGCAGGAGGCCACCGCAGAGCCCGATCCGGAGACGAAGATGGCGCTCGAGAAGAAGCTGGCGAACCTGCAAGAGACGAAGCGCAAGGACTTCGCAGCCGCCGCCGAGGCATGGCAGCGAATCGCTGCGATGACGCCGGACGATGCGCAGGCAGTCGCGACGGCCTCGAAGCTGTTCGAGAAGGCGGACCGCGCTGATCTCGCGGCGCGAGCGATCGCCGATTTCGCTCCCGGGCTCGAAGACCCGATCCAGAAAGGGAACTTGCTGGAGCATCTCGGCGAGCTGCGCGAGCAGCTGAATGATCTTCCCGGCGCGGGTGAAGCCTTCGGTGAAGCAGCCGACGCGCTGAAGAGCTACAAGCTCTGGGAGAACGCCGAGCGCTGTCTGAGTGCGGCCGAGCGATGGCCAGGAGCCGCCGCCGCCGCCGTGCAACGGGCTCTCCTCGCCGGCGATCCCAAGGCGCAAGCGCAGCACTACGCGCGGGCCGCCGATCTCCTGCAGAAGTCGGGCGACAAGGACGCAGCACTCGCGCGCCTCGAGCAGGCCAATGATCTCGACCCGATGGCCGACGAGTACGCCATGGCGATCGTCGATCGGTACACCGCCGACGAGTCGTGGCAAAAGCTCGTGCAGCACCTCGCGAAGCGGGGCGATCGTCTGAGTGACCGCTCGAAGCGCGTGGGGCTCCGTACGCAAGCAGCGACGCTGTTCGCGACGAAGCTCAACGACAAAGAAGGCGCGCGCGAGCAGTGGCTCAAGGTTCTCGAAGACGGCGACGATCGCGAGGCTCTCGAGAAGCTCATCGACTATGCGGTCGAGCGCGAGGATCACACCGAGGCGGCGACGCTTCTCCGGCGCCTCGGCAACATCGCTGTCGACAAGGCCGACAAGGCGCGTGTGGCGCTGCGTGAAGCCGAGCTCCTCGCGGAAGGGGTCGGCGACATCGACACGGCGATCGCCTGCTACGAGACCATCCTCGCGGAGCTCGACCCGACGTGCCGTCCGGCGCTGCAAGCGATCGCCGACCTGCAGGAGACCCGCGAGAATCTCGCCGCTGCTGCCGACGCGCTCGAGCGTGAGCTGAAGCTCGTCGCCGACCCCATCGAACGGGGACAGATCGCGGGCCGGCTCGCCCGCCTCTACGAGCAGCTCGACGACCCCAAGAGCGCCATTCGCGCGCTCGAGATCGTGCGCAAGGCCGACCTCGAAGACTTCGACGCGCTCACGCGCCTTTGCGAACTGTGCGAGCGCACCGAACAGTGGGACCGCGTGGCCGAGTTCCTCGCGCTTCGGATCGAGGTCGAAGCCGACGAGATCGAAGCTAGCGCGATGACCAAGAAGCTGGCCGGCATCCTCGCCGACAAGCTCGATCGCGGCGACGAAGCTCTTGCGGCTCTGACGGAGCTAGCGGACGCCGGGGACGCCGGGATTCGACAGGCGTACGTCGAGCTCGGCGACCGGCTGGGGTGGAAAGGTATCGTCGCCCAGAAGCTGGTCGAGTGGTGGTTCGAGGCGAAGCACGGGCCCGAACGCACGGCACAGCTGCGGGGCGCGTTCGACCGCTTCGTCGAAGTCGGACGAGACCAGGACGCGGCACGTGTTGCCATCGAGATCGTGAGATCCAAGGGGGGCGATCGCCCACTGGCCGAGAAGCTCGAGGATCTCGCGGCGAAGACCTCCGATCACGACGCTCTGTCGTTCGCACACGACCTGCTCGCGCGCGATCTGATGGGGGGCGATCGGGCCAACGAGCTCGTTCGCCAGGCTGAGGTACGGGTGAAGGCGGGAATGCCCCGCGCTGAAGCGCTGCAGCACGGCGAGTCTGGTCTGACCAGCGTGACGCCAGGCGACGCCGAACCGCTGCTCGAACGACTCTCCCAGATCGCGGGGAAGCCGTACGAGGTCGTTGACCTGTACGAACGACAGGTGACGCGGTGCAAGACCCCGGTCGACCGTACGCGGGCGCTCGCGAGGGCGGCGCAGGTGGCAGCGGCGAAGGGTGCGATGGACCGCGCGCGCACCTTCTTCGAGCTCGCCCTCACTGGCGCGCCGACGGACGATACGCTTGCTCTCCTCGAGACGACGGCGCGCGACGGTGACCGCGTGACGGGCGGGGAGAAGTTGCGCCGAACGCTGGCGACGGCAATGGCGCAAGGGGGACAAGGGGCGCGCGACGGGGGGCGCACGCGCGGAGCGCTGCTCCGTCGTGCGGCGTCGATGGCGCATCGCGACCTGAACGACGTGGAGCAAGCGTTCGCGTGGTTGGGCGATGCGCTCGTGGCGCACGTCGACGTGATGACGCTCGATGCGCTCGAGGGCCTCGGGGAAGAGGTCGCGGACCCGCGTCGCAGTGAGGCCGCGCTCACGCACGCCCTCAGCGAGGTGTTCGATGGCCCGCTCGTGCGCCAGCTCCTGGCGCGTCGCGCGAAGATTCGTCGCGAGCACATGGGGGACAAATCGGGCGCGGCGACCGATCTGAAGAAGCTGCACGATCTGTCCCCGACCGATCAGGCCGTGATGGAAGATCTATCGTCGCTGCTCGTGGAACTCGGCGACTACCGCGGAATGGTCCAGCTCTACGAGGACCAGATCCTCCGCGGCAAGGACATGAACGCGCGGACCGACCTTGCCAGGAAGGTTGCGCGCATGTGGGAAGAGCAGCTCTCCGATGCACGCGAAGCTGCCGATGCTTGGCGGCGTGTGTTGCGCATGCGCTCTGGTGACGCGGAGGCCGCTGCGGGACTTGAGCGGGCAAAGCAGAACATGCTGAAGCGCCCCGATCCGGACGCCAGCGACGCATACGCACCGCCGAAGATCGTTCCGTCGATCACCGGAACTCCCGTGGCAGCGAAGATTGCGGAAGAGCCGCCGGCCGAGGAGAAGACTTCCTCGACGCTCGAGACCGCATCGCCGAGCACCGAGGCGTCCGCGGCGCCCGAGACGACTGCGGCCAGCGAGGATGCGCCGCAGACCGCGTCGAGCCTCGACGAGGCGCCCACGGCGTCCTCCGCGGGCAAGCCGGTGCCGGCTGCATCGCCGTCGGCGCCACGCGCGGAGCGACCGCGCGACGTTTGGTTCCGCTCGTCGCAGGACGAGGCGACGATGAGCGGCGTCTCCAAGCTGGGAGGCGCCGCTGACGTCGGGGCGCCCGTGGACTTCGGAGCCTCGGCGCCGCACCAGACGCCGAGCGACGGCGTGTTCACGAGCGCACCTAGAGACCCGACGAGCCAGGGGCGGATGGCTAGCGCGGCCGAGGAGTCGTCGACGAACGAGACGTTCGCGGACGACTTCGGCTCGACGAACGAGGTTGCGGCATTCGACGACTCGATGCTCGAGTCGACCGCCGCGCGTCCGCAGCAACGTCACGAGATCGTTGCGACAAGCGTTCCGCATCCGCAGGACTCGGCGGAGGACGTGAGCGACGAGGAGCTACTCCATGCCGACGAGCTGGACGATCTCATCTCGAGCGATGAATCGCACGACAAGACCGAAGCCGGGACGGAGCCCAAACCGACTGGCGAGTCGGAGAAGCCTCCCAAGTCACGGCGCACGGTCCCCCCCCCGCTCCCTCGCACCTAGCTCTTAGTCGACGACGACGCGATCGCCTTCGATGCGCGCCCGCGCACCTATCGTGAAGGCGTCGTTCCTGGGGCCGTGGCCAAACGGAGCGCCAAAGACGACCGGAACGCCGAGGTTTCGCGTTATCTCGGCCACGACGTCGGTGGCAGTCACGCCGTCGGGCCCCGCCTCGCATTGCGTAAGCTCGCCAACGACGATGCCGGCGAGGTGCGTGAGGTGGCCCCCCATCCGCAGCGAGGTGAGCATTCGGTCGAGGCGGTACGGTCGCTCCGTTACGTCCTCGAGGGCCAGGATCGCCCCGTGCGGCGCGTTCCAACGCCCCCCCGTCGCCATGGCGCATACGAGGGAGAGGTTGCCGCCGACCAGCACCCCCTCGCTTCTCCCCTCGCGGATCACGTGCAGGGCGGGCCACTCGATGGCCACCCGCGGACGCTCCACGGCGCGCAGAAAGCAAGCGCGTGTCCACGGGTCGATGGCCGCGAGACCGGTGACGTTGGGCGCGTGTATCGACGCGATCCTGCGGGCCGTAGCCTCGGCGTGGAGGGCGGTGACGTCGCTGAAGCCCACGATCCACTTGGGCGCGCGAGCGAACGCGTCCCACGGCAGGCGCTCCAGAATCCTCGTTGCTCCGTACCCGCCGCGCGCGACGAAGATCGCCTTGGTACGCGGGTCCAGCATCGCCTCTGCGAGCGCGGACGCCCGCGATTCGTCGCTGCCGGCGAGGTACCCGTTGCGGTCGAGCAGCGACGTCCGCGCCACCACCTCGTACCTGTCGCGCACCCACGCCAGGCCGCGGAGGAGCTCCGCGCGCGGGAATGGGCTCGACGGAGCCACAACGTGGACTCGGTCGCGGGGCGAGAGCGGCGGCGGAAACGCAAACCTCTCCATGAGCGCCGCGCATCTTCGCACGAGTGCGCGCGGACGAGTTGACCGTCGCCCCCCATCGCATCATCCTCAGCCACCTTGAACGAACCCTCCTTTCCGCTGGCTCGACTCGGTGGCTTCGCGCGCAACGCGGGGCCGCTCGTTCGGCGACTGCTCGGCGGCGCGGTCTCGTCCGTGGACGACTGGATGACTTCCCTCCTCGGCGAGGAATTCAACGCTCGATTGTCCCGCGTCCCGCTCCACGTCGGTGACGCGGGCGTCGATCCGTTCGGCCTGGACCCGCAGTGGGCGAAGTACGCGTTGGCGTCGACTGCGTTTCTTCACCGGTACTATTTTCGCACCGAGGTCTTCGGCGCCGAGAACGTGCCCGCCGGCCGCGTCCTGCTCGTTGCGAATCATTCGGGACAGGTGCCGATCGACGGCGCGCTCATCGGGGCCGCGATGTTCATGGACGTCGAGCCTCCGCGGATCATTCGCGCGATGGTCGAGAAGTGGACCCAGACGCTCCCATTCGTTTCGCTGCTCTTCACGCGCGTCGGGCAGGTCGTCGGTGTTCCGGAGAATGCGCAGCGCTTGCTCGAGCGAGAGGAAGCCCTCCTCGTCTTCCCGGAAGGGGTGCGAGGGATCTCGAAGACGTTCGATAGGCGCTATCAGCTGACGGAGTTCGGCCTCGGTTTCATGCGCCTCGCGATCGCGACCAATACGCCTGTCGTTCCGATTTCCGTGATCGGTGGCGAAGAGCAATACGTCAGCGTCGCGAACCTCGGCAGCGTCGCGAAGATGCTCAACATGCCGGTGTTCCCCGTCATGCCGCAGCTGCTCCTGCCCGGCGGGCAGCTGCCGCTCCCCACGAAGTACCGGATCACCTTCGGCGAACCGATGCACTTCCAGGGGGACCCTGATGACGACGACGCCGTGATGGAAGAGAAAGTGTGGCTCGTCCGGCAGACGGTTCAGTCGATGGTGAACCGCGGAGTAAAGGCGCGAAAGCGCGTGTTCTGGTGACGAGGAAACGGTGAGCGAGATGGACGGCAAGCGCACACGTCAAGCGATGGCGCGCGACGAGGGAGGGAAGCGAGAGCCCCGCTCCGGCGAAGGGGGGGCGGTCGTCATCACTGGAATCTGTGGGCGACTCGGAAAAGGGGTCGCGAGGGTGCTCCACCGCGAGCGGAAGGTCATCGGCGTCGATCGTCGCCCCTTCCTCGACAAGCCAAAGGACGTCGAGCACCGCCAGATCGACGTTCGCAGGAAGAAGCTGAAGGACGTATTTCGCTCCGGGGCCATCGAAGCGGTCGTTCATCTGGGGGTGATGCACGACCCGCGCGCCTCGGCAGCCGAACATCACTCATGGAACGTGGCTGCTTTTGCCAAGCTGCTGGAGTACGTCGCGCAGTTTCACGTGCCGAAGCTCGTGGTTCTTTCCAGCGCAAACGTCTACGGGCCGCAGCCCGACAACCCGCAGTTCCTGACGGAGGAATCGCCGCTCCTCGGCGGAGCGTCGTTCAGCGAGATCCGAGACCTCATCGAGGTCGACATGCTTGCGCAGTCGTTCTTCTGGAAGCATCCGGCGACCGAGACGGTGATCCTCCGCCCCGTTCACATCCTCGGTGGTGTGCACAACGCCGCATCCAACTACCTGCGACTCGACACGGTCCCCACGCTCCTCGGCTTCGATCCGATGGTGCAGGTCATCCACGAGAGCGACGTCGTTCGCGCGATCCGGCTCGCGCTGAACGGCGGCGTACGGGGAATCTTCAACGTGGCAGGCCCCGCGCCGCTTCCGCTCTCGCGCGTCATCAAGATCGGTGGGCGCCCTCACCTGCCCATACCGTACTCGATCGCCAAGATGTTCCTGAATCGCATGTGGTCGCTACGCCTCTCGGACTTCCCCGTGCCGGAGTTGGACCACATCCGCTACGTCTGCATGGTCGACGACGTCCGCGCGCGCGAGGTGCTCGGATTCACGCCGGCCGTGCCTATCGAGGAAACGGTCCGCTCCGTCAACGCCGATCGCTGGTGAGAGGGACTAATGCCGACGAACGATCGCCTCGGGAGGCTGGCGAACCTTACGCGCGGCGCAGCGCTGGTCGGGATCGGCGCTGGGATCCTTGGGTGCACGAAGAGCGAGCCGTCCGCGCAGCCGAATCCCAGCGGTCCACTCGTGGTCACTCCCGCCGGGAGTGAGGAGGCCGGGGCTGCCGACGCGTCGACGTTTGCGTTCCGACGCAGGTTGCCGGTCCCGAATGCGATTCCGAAGTACGCTTGGAGGCTGCCGGACGCGGGGCGGGATGAGGGAGGCGACGCTCAGCCGTGACGTTTCGACTGCGGAGGGCAAGTGTGGACGGAGTCGAGCTCGAGCTCGCCGCTCAGCACGCGGAGATCGTGAAGCCGCGTAGGTTCGACATCGCCTGGGACGGTTTCGCGCGTGCTTCGTTCGGGGAGGAGGACCTCGCGTCGGCCGCTCGCGAATGGCGGGAGCGCGCGCGACAGGAATACGCTTCGCTCGCGCTCTTCACTCAGGTCGCTTCGCAGGCTCATCTGCTCGGCGCACCGCTCGACTGGTCGAGCGCCATGGCGCGCATGATCACGGACGAAGTCTGCCACACCGAGCTCTGCGCGCGCTTCGCCGAGCTGCTCGTGCCCGGGGTACCGGTGGACGTGGATGAGGAGGCACTTCACCTTCCGGTCTCGGCCGGTTCGCTGCGTGCGCACGTCCGGGGCGTCGTCGTCGCAGCCATGTGCATTGGCGAGACGCTGAGCGGGCGCATCTTCCGCCAGTGCCTTCGCGCGACGACCGTCCCTCTCGCGCGCGACATCGTGCGCTCGATCGTGGACGACGAGACCTTCCACGGGCGCATCGGCTGGGAGCTGCTCGCGCTGCTGATGCGTGGCGAAGGTGAGCCCGCGCTCGCGAGCGAGCGCGACGCGCTGGCCTCGGGTCTCTTCGACCTCTTTCTTCACTACCGCACGATTTGCGGTGCCTCACGCCCCCTGGCGTGGGCACGCGAGCGCGACGAGGACGAGTCGACGTCGAACAAGACGGCGCCCAATTTCGGCACGCTCACGCCGCGCGGCTATGCCCGATGCTTTTGGGACGGCATGAACGACGACGTCGTCCCCGCCCTCGTCGCGTGCGGGTTTCCCGAAGCACGAGCCGCCTGGGTCTCCGCGTCCGCGGCGGATATCACCGCTTGATGACCCGCGCCGGTACCCCCATCGCCATCGCGCCCTCGGGCACATCAGCGATCACGGCCGATCCCGCGGCGATGACGGCCCCGCGCCCGATCGTGACGCCTTTGAGAACGTGAGCTCCACGACCGATCCAGGCGTAGTCGTGGATCGTCACCGGCGCGATTTCGCCGTCGAGCAGCTCGGTCTCGCCGCGCATCCGTCGCTCGGGATCCGATGGGTGACCGTCGGAGTCCTGGATGTCGGCGTTGCCGGCGATGAGGACGTGATTGCCGATCGAGATGCGCTCGTTGAGCTGGAACATCACGCCGAAAGCCACGTAGCAGTGGTCGCCGAACTCGAGCGTCGGTGTGTCACGGAAGCGCCCCGTGCGTACGTTGAGGCTCGAGAACGTGCAGTGATCGCCGATGCGAATGCGTGCGTGACCGCGTACGTACGGGGCGCTCGTCATGCCGAGCCCCTTCCCCGCCCGTTCGCAGCGTGCGCGGAGCATCGGCGCGTACAGGAACTTCGACGCGGCCCACTCGCGAGCGTCGGTGGCCACGCGCTGCGCGACGAAGGCACCGCCGAATAGGAGGCGCATCGCCTCGTTGTCGGGGACGTCGAATGCTTCGAGACGCCGGTAGGCGTCGTAGGCCATCCGCGCCAACGGGGTGTCGCGGCGCTTGATGCTGAGAATGAGCGCGTCGATTCCGTTCATTCGGTCACTTGAAAACGCGCCCTCGCACGTCTGCTGGCCACCGCGCAGGATCGAAGCCGTGCTGCGTGAAGCAGGCGAGCACCCAGCGCTCGAGGCCCCATGCGACGCACCCCGTGAACGCCGGCTTGCCGTCGCTCGCGGTGATGGAGAACGTCTTACCGAAGAAGTCCTCGTGCAGGTTGAAGCTCCCGCACGCGATCGAACGCGCTCCCCGCTCGTCCGGTTCTACGGCAAGGCGCACCTCGTATTTGAGGTCGCTTCTCACCTGGTAGTACGTCTTGGTGGCGTACGCGGCGGAGAAGAACGGGTCGTTCGCGGTCTCGATCTGCACCTCGAGGTCGAAGCGCTCGAGCTGCTCCATGACGAGATCGATCCCGCGCTTCCGTCGCGACGAGACCTGTTCCTCGGTACCGACGAAAACCACCTCGCGCATGGTGAAATCCCAGAGCCGGTCGAGCCCCGTGATGTTCGTCGACTCGTAGCGGAAGCACTTGCCGACGCAGGTGACGACGTTGCATTCGTCGAGGGTCGAGCCTTCGCGCGCCCTATAGCAGTGGTAGCAAACTGCGGGGGAGAGGCAGGCCTCGGGCGTCGTGAAAGCGTTGAAGTCGGGGACCGTGAGGTCGGTCGTCTCGGCGTTCGCCTGTCGGAAGTGCTCGATGCGGTCGTAGTCCTCGACGAGGTGGGTGACCATCGAGACCGACTGCGGGAACGAGGAGAAGTAGCCGCAGCGCCCGAGAGTCTTGGCCGGAATGAGCGTGGGGTAGACTTCTTCGGTCGCGCCGAAGAGCCCCATGCCGATCGTGACGCGCGAGTCCTCGTCGATCGCGCGGAGCACGTTCAGCGCAGGTCCGCGAAGCGCGACTTGGCCGCGCCCTTCCTCGATGACCCAGCCGCGGCGCTTCAGCTCCGCATAAACCCCGCGTCCGAGCTCGCCCTGGTCCTTGCGAACGCGGGTATGGAGCACCTTCTTTGGCACCTGACGGAAACGCGAGACCATCGAATCGACGTAGCGATCCATCTTCTCGCGCGTCGCCTTCCGGTCGGTGCCTGGCTTCATCGAGTAGCGCACCTTGGCGCCCCCCTCGACCTGCACCTTCAGGATGTCCGGCGAGACGTACGCGCCGTTCTTCTCCAGATCGGACGCGAGGTCCGGTTCGACTTTCTTCGCGAGCGCAAACTCGTCCCACATGGGCTCAGTCATGCCGCCACTCCCTTCAAGCCGTTTACCAGTGCGATGATCTTTTCGGTGGTACGTGCCTCGGCGAAGGCGTCGTCCGAAATCGTGATCCCAAAGTCCTCTTCGAGCGAGAGGAGCAGGTCGAGCGCGGCCGCGGACTTCACGCCGAGCTCGCGAAAGATGTCGGCCTGCGCGCTGAAGCCAGGCTCCAGCTTACCTACTCGCTGAAGGATGGTCCGCACCTTCTCTTCGACGTCGTTCGATGCCATGAGGCGTGAAGCATACGCGGTGCGCCTGGGCGCCTCAATCAGAGCCTGCCGCAGAGGGCGTCGAACCGCAGGCGCCATACGACCGCGACCGCTTCGAGGAAGATCTTTCGGCTCATTTTCGACATACCGAAGACCCGGTCGATAAAGACGATGGGCACCTCGGTGATGCTCATCCCGTGGGTCGCGGCGCGGTACGTCATCTCGATCATGAAGGCGTATCCCGAGGAATGTACTGCCTTTAGATCGATCGCTTCGAGCGTACGGCGTGAGAAGGCCTTGTACCCGCTCGTCAGGTCGCGAACGGCGAGGCCGAGGATCGTCCGGGCGTAAAGAGAGCCCCCTTTCGACATGATGTGACGGCGCACGCCCCACCCCCGCACGCTGCCCCCTGGGATGTTGCGCGAGCCGATGACGACGTCGGCACCGCGGTCGAGCTCGCGGACGAAGTCGGGGATGAAGCGTGCGTCGTGCGAGAGATCGGCGTCCATGGTGAGGAATCGCTCGTATCCCTCGGCGAGGCCGCGGGCGAACGCCTCGACATACGCGGTGCCCAGCCCGAGCTTCCCGGCCCTATGCATGACGTGAACGTGATCGTCACCTCGCGCGAGGGAGTCGGCGAGGTCTCCCGTTCCGTCGGGCGAGGCGTCGTCGACGATGAGCACGTCGGCATCCGGAGCAGCCGCCCGCACCTCGCGTACGTGGCGCACGAGGTTCGCGCCTTCGTTGTACGTCGGCGTGACGATGAGCGTCCGGAGCGTTCGATGGGATGGCGAGGACATCGACTCGAGTGGAGTCTCTCTACCAGAGAGGTCATCGAGCAGAGACGAAAACGCCGAGATACCATCGCGGAGTGACCTTGCGCCCCCGAGCTGCGATCGCGGTTGCGATGGTTGCGGTGCTTGCGGCGGCGATCCTCCCGTACCTGCAGACGCTTTCGTTCGGCTTCACGCTCGATGACGCCAACACCATCGTGGGGCACCGCGGCGTCAAGGAGGCGCTCTCGTGGGACGACGTCGTGCTGCGCGACTCGTGGGGGCGAAGCCGCTTCGACACGATCGGCATCTGGCGGCCGCTCGTGACGTTGAGCTTCTGGTGCGACCAGCACGTCGGCGGTGGCAGTGGTGTGCCTTTTCACCTCTCGAACGTCGTCTTCTACGTGGTGTTGATCGTGCTCGGAGATCGCTTCCTGGCGACATGGTGCCCCGAGCTCGCGGACGCTTCGCGGTGGCTCGCGCTTGCTGCCTTCGGGGCCCTGGCGATTCACGCGGGCGTCGTCGCCAGCCCGACGGGGAGGGCCGAGATCCTGGCCGCACTTTTCTCGCTGGCGTCGATCGCATTCGCAACGTGTGGACGTGCGCTCGGTGCGCGCGAGGTTGCGCTCTCGGTCACGGCCCTTCTGCTCGCGCTCACGTCGAAGGAGTCGAGCGCGCCGATGGCCTTGCTGGTACCGCTGCTGGCGCATCGCGCGCATGAGGAGCGCGGCACGTTGCGGCGCGGACCCACCCTTGCGCTCGCGATAGCTTGCGTCGGCGCCCTCGGGCTCATCGCCGGATTCCGTGCGCTGAAGATGCCGTTCATGGACCTCGGGCCCGAACGCGCGCTCGAAAACCCGCTGCTCGCCGTCAACACGCCACACCGGCTCCTCGGCGCGCTCGACGTGCTCGGATTCTATCTGCGTCACGTCGTGACGACTTGCGGGCTCGCGCCGGACTACAGCTTCTCGGAGCCGCCGATCCTGCGCGACGGGGTGGCCGGCATCGCGACCGGTTCGGCGTTCGTCACGGCGTGCGCGGTCATCCTCGTCGCGAGCTGGAAGCGCGCCCCGCGCCTCGCCGACGCGACGCTCGCTTTCGGAGCCTCGTACATCGCGGTGTCGAACGTGTTCCTCGCGGCGTCGGCCATCGCGGATCGCTTCTTCTTCTTCCCGTCGTTCTGGCTGATGGTCATCGTTGCGATCGGCGTCGACCGCACGGCGCGGACTCCCCTTGCCCGGCGCTCGGCAGGCGCCGCCGCGGTCGGTTTCATCCTCCTGCAGGCGCGCGGCGCAGAGGCAGACGCCTCGTTCTGGCGGAACGACGTTACGCTTCTGGGCGAGGCCGCGCGTCTGTACCCGAACGTCTACCGGATCCAGCGCAACCTCGCTCACGCCTTCGCGGACGAAGCACGTCACGACGACGCGGCCTTCCACCTCGCCGCGGCCGAGATCATCTACGCCCATTACCCGGTTCCCGTGGCGCGCGACGCAATCTCGCCCTCGTGGGACTCGGAGCTCCTCGCCGACCGCCTCGCCCATCTTCGCGACTCTTTCGGGGGACCGGCGACCTGTGCTGCGACGAAGATCGCAGGCGCCCGCGTTCGTTCGTGGGGAGACGAAGCCGCGGCAAGCGAGCTCGATGCATGGACGCACGGCGCGTGCGCGCCATGAGCGTATCGTCGCCCGAAGTGGTGTCCGTGCCGTCGCGTCCGCGGGAGAGGGTCGCGCGCGCGGCGCCTTGGGTGGCGGCGATCGTCGTTGCGCTCCCCGTGCTCGCGTACCGGTACCCACCGATGTTCGATCTGCCGTGCCACGAAGAGATTGTCGCGGCGATGCGCTACGCCGGAGACGCAGGCCGGTACCCCTTCGGGCTCATGGCCTGGAACATCGGGCATGCGAATCAGCTCTTCTACTTCCTGGCCTGGCCACTCTCGTACGTCGTCCCCGTCGATCTCTCGTGCAAGCTCGTCATCGCCGCGTCGGTCGCGTGTGCACCGCTCGCCGCGGCACGGCTTGCAGATTACGTCGGGGCGACGCGAGCGGCCGCGGTGGTCGTCGCGCCGCTGGCGCTGGGATTCGCATTCACGTTCGGCTTCGTCGGGAACGTGCTCGGCTTGACTCTGTTCCTCGGACTGCTACCCACGATCGATCGCTTCGCGCGGAAGCCCTCGACGAAGGGAATGATCGGTGTCGTCGCCGCGTTCGCCGCACTCTTCGCGGCCCACGAGATGGCCCTCGCCTTCGGTGTTCTGTCGTTGGTCACGCTGTCCGTGGCGCAGCCGCTACGTCCTCGAGCGACCGTCCAGCGCCTCGCGCCAATTTCATTCTCCCTCCTGGGGCTGCTCGTGGAGCATCGGTCCACTCTTCAAAGCCGCGGACCAACGTTGGCGGGTCTCCCCTCGGTCATCGATCTGGCGACGTGGCAGAAGCTCGACCAGATTCCGGAGGCGCTTCTCGGACGCCACGGCGACGTCACGACACGTCCTGCGTTCCTCGCGCTCCTGGCGGTGATCACGCTCCTCGTGCTGGATCGATTCCACTCCAGGGCTCGCAACGGGGGCGCCTTCCCGAGCGTGCGCGCCCTGCTCGACGCCAACCGGTTCGCGCTGCTGGGGCTCGTACTCATCGTCGCCTACTTCGTATTTCCCTTCTCGGTCACGGGCGCGATGTGGCTGCACGCTCGCTTCCTTGCTCCAGGCGTCGCGATTCTCACGGTCGCGGTCGCGCGGCGGAACGGTACGGTGCCGTGGGTCGTGCAGATTGCCTCGTTCGTCGCCGTTGCGGCGCAGCTGCTGCTCCTCCGGCCCGAATTCGAAGCGACGAGCGCGGTCTACCGTGACCTCGACCCACTGCTTGCGCGCATCGAGCCGGGGAGCGCCGTCGCGGACGTGGACGTCGTCGGCGGTCCGTTGCGGAATCTCGTCTTCTCGGTGGGAGGAGCGGCAGCGCGTGCGGCCGCGACACGCGGTGGCCGAATGGCCGTCTCGTTCACGCAGACCACGCCGATCCCTCCCGTCGTCATCGCGCGCGAGCACCGGTGGGACGGCGCCCTGAAGCGGATGTCAGGCGACGGCGTGGGGCTGCGACCGGCATTCGACCTCCGGCGGTTTCGCTACGTGCTGGCGTGGACGTTCCCCGCGCAGGTAGACGCCGTCGAACGCGCGATGGCGCCGGAAGCGCGCCTGGTCGCGACGTCGGGCGGGTGGCTCCTCTTCGAGTCGACGCTCCCGCTCTCGCCGCTCCTTTCGGACGAGCCCGCCGTCGGCACCGAAGAAAGCGTGGGACAGCGACTGCGCGCGATGACTCGCTAGCCGCTAGGTCGCGTCGATGAGGCCGAAGGCGGCGACGCCGCGCGCGCGGAGCTCACGACGCAGTTGCCCGGCCTTCTGTGGAGCCGACAGGATCGACGCAAGCGCGTTCGCGGCCCACTCGTCGAGTGTCGCTGCGCACTTGGAGAAGTCTTCGCTTTCCCCGCGGAGGATCGCGCGCCAGGCTGTCGCGACTGCGTCGCTTTCCAGGAGAGCGTCGATCGTTGCGGCGTCCATCGTCGCTCCCGAAGCGACCGCGACCTCGGCCAGCGTGCGAACGAACAATGCGTACGGATCGTCGTCGGCGGGCTCGGCGGAAGCGAGGACCTCTGCAGGTTCGGGCTCCGGGGAGGCCTCGATCTCGATCGACAGCGGGGCCTCGAGCGCGAGCGGAACGACCTCTACCGCGACGACTTCAAGAACTGCTTCGACAGGCACTTCCGGTTCGACGGTCTGCAGGGGGGCGGATTCGGGTCCAGCCTCGACCGCGGCGGGTTCGGCTTGCGCGACGGGCGCTTCGGGCTCGAAGGCGTGCAGAACGAGCGCGGGCGCGGGGACGATCTCGATCGGGCCGACCAGATCGTCGAGCGTGTCGACGATCTCGATGGGCTCCGCCGCATCGTCGTTCGTCCACTCGGAGAAGTGCGCTTGGGGGGGGCCGCAAGGCTCGGCGTTCATCCAGATCGTCCCCGTGTGGAGATCCGAGTTGTCGTTCGGAAACTCAGCGGACCAGGACCTCGATGCCACGCGGCAACTTTCGCCCCTTCGTCAGGATCCGGCCAAATAATCAGCGTTTCGCGCGTGCGCGAGCTCTGCTACGTCGGTCGTCATGGCGAGCAAGAAGACCGCGACCAAGACGGGCAAGGCGCGACGCGCGCCGCGACGCAAGGCGAAGCCCGAGTCGGCCGGACTGGACGCAGCCGCGAGCGTCCCGGCCGGTGGCGTCGCGGGTATCGATGCGATCCTGTCGCGCATTCGCGAAGAAGGAGGTGTCGTCGTCGGCTCGTATCTCGATCCGTTCGGGGGGCAGCCGCTCGTGCTGGCCGTGCTCCCCATTGCGAAGGTCGAGCCGACACCGTTCCAGCGCGATCTCTCCGACACGCATCACAAGCGACTCGCCGACGTGATCCAGAAGACGGGGCGCTTTCTCGATCCCATCATCGCCATCACCGCGCCGCGCGAGGGGTTCTGGACCCCGAACGGCCGGCACCGGCTCGAAGCGATGCGCCGTCTCGGCGCCAAGGCGATCACGGCGCTCGTCGTCCCGGCCCGCGAGGTCGCGTGGCAAATCCTCGCGCTCAATACCGAGAAGGCGCACAATCTGAAGGAGCGCTCGCTCGAGGTGATCCGCATCTACCGCGGACTGCTCGCGGAAGACGCGACACGCGCGGAGTCGGGCTTCGCCTTCTACCTCGAGGACCCGGCGCTCGTGACGATCGGCGCCTGCTACGAGGCGAACGCTCGGTTCGCAGGCGGCGCGTATCACCCGGTCTTGCGGCGGTTGGAGAAGTTCAGCGATGCTCCGATCGCGGACGCCATCGGCGAGCACGAGCGGCTTGCGAAAAAGACGCTCACGCTCGAAGCGAAGGTGAGCTCCGTCATCGAGCGGCTCCGCGCCCGAGGGCTCACGAGCCCTTACCTGCGATCGTTCGTGGTCGCGCGGATCAACCCGCTCCGGTGGATCAAAGGAGAGGTTCCGAGCGTCGACGACGTGCTCGACACGATGACCGCGCGGGCGGCGAAGTTCAACGTCGAGAAGGTGCGCCAGGAAGACGTCGTGCGGGCAGGCGGCGGCGTTCCCGACGAGGAATGAAGCAGCGCTAGAGGTTCTTGCAGCAGCGAAATCCGAGGTGGTAGTTGATGTGGAGCGACTCCTTGAGCTGCTCGACGTGCCACCGCGGGTCGTAGTTGCAGGTGTCGACGTACGACTCGCGCTCCGGGTGCACGGGCGCCTTCCCCGGTTCGCGCGCGACGTCGCTGTAGAAGAACGCGCTCCCTTTCAGTTGCGTGTAGATCACGCCGTCCTCCGCCCGGGTCATCTCCTCGGCGACGTTCCCGTGCTGGTCGAAGACGCCGAGGCGCGAGCGGCACCTCGGGAACGCCCCCACCGGCTCGGTGTCCGTGGAGCACGTCGCCCACGTGCTCTTCGCGTCGTGCACGTTGCACAGCCACGCGCGACCGTCGGGCCCCGCTTCGTGCGGCTTGCTCGTGTTGCAGGCCGACATGTCCAGCTTGTCGCCGTAGGCGTACGGCCACTTCTGCTTCCCCTCGGGGTCCGCGGTGCACGCGAGCGACCACTCCTGCTGCGTGCAGAGGCGCTTGCCCTGGAGCTCGCACAGGTTCTCGGCTTCGGCCGGCGTTCCCCACACGAACGGCAGCTCGCACGGCTGGTTCGGAAACTCGAAAATGTCGATGCACGTCTTGGCCGAGTGGGGGTCGCCGTTCGTGTAGATGGGGACCATGTTCGCGGCGCCGTTGCACAGGGCGCGCTGCTCGTCCGTTTGCAGGACGACGTCGCGGAGGCCCACGAGGCACGCGGCGCGCGAGATCGTGTGGTGCGCGAGGTCGCGGTTCCCCTGATTGAAGTGGCCAGGCGCAGGGGCGACGAGGAAGCCGAGCAACGAATCGCGGTGCGCGGCTGCGCGCTCGTTCATCGCGGGCGGGAGCGGCACGAGGTGGAGAAGCTCGGCCTGCGTCATCAGGTGCGTTGCCATCGGGTCGTCCGCGACGCTCGCTTCGGCCGCATGGGGTGCGACCTCGCTCGTGTCGCTCGGCGCGGCATCGCTTCGCTCGACGAAGCTCGGCGCGGAGGCCGCTTCGCGCGGGATCGACGGCTCGGGGGTCGGCTGTCGCGAGCATCCGGCGAGCGCCAAGGCGGCGACTCCGAACCAGAGGCGATGACGAACGGCGCCCACGCATTCAGGGTGCCGCACGCCTCGCGTGCTTGGCCAGTTTCACGTCGACAAACGTCGACGTGCGCATCTGTCCCCTCGGCTCAGTTGGCGAACGGGTCCTCGAGCTTCCGCTCTTTGTCCTCGTTGGTCGGCTCTTTCGCCGGCCTCTTCCCTGGCTCCGGGGCCGGCGGAGGCGCTGGCTTCGCCCACTTCCTCCGTGCGTCCGCGGGCTTCGGCGCCGGCTTCATGGGCTCGCCAGGCGTCTCCGCGACGGGCTCGGGCTTCGGCGACGAGGCCGCGCTCGGCTTCGCCTGTTCCCTCGACGGCGGGGTGTCCGGCGTCGAGATCACGATCTCGTCGGTCGGGACCGTCTGCTGCGGCGTCCAGCGCTTCGAGCGCTTCGTCCCGAAAAGCGTCTCCATCTCGACGCGCACACCGAACGAGATCATGTGGATGAACCCGGTGTACTCGCCGTTGTTCACAGCCGGGAACAGGTTCCCTTTCGCGTCGATGGGCGCTCCGCCTTGGGCCGGGTTGATGGGGCGGATCTCGCCGTCGGTCACGACGCGCTCAGGGGAGTAGATGCCGGCGTACGCGACGTTGAAGCCGATCCCCCTGTACTGGAAGCCCGCGCCGAGCGTTCCAGCGAGCTTCTCGAGCGTGTTGAAGTCGACGCGCGTGTCGGCTGACGCCGTCGACGGGGACTCGTAGTACGCCCCGGCGCGCAGCGTGAAGACGCTGTCGGGGCTCGTGCGGAAGTTGTATGCGCCGCCGATACGCACGCTGAAGACGTCCGTGAACTTGTGGAGGACGACGGTGTTCACGTTCGTGAACCCGGAGATCGACGGGATGTCCACCGTCGGGCCGAGCCCCGTCGTGCTCCACGGCTCGTAGACGCCATCGATCTCTACGTCTCCCTGCTCGAACTGTCCGTCCATCATCTTCGCCCGGGCGCCGAATCGGTACTGCGGCGGGAGGGCGGTCGCGAAGGTGGCGGCGCCGCTGCTGACGTTTCCGGCGTACGTCGTGGAGGTGGCCGTCCCCTGCGCCGTGATGTTGATGGGACCGCGGACGTTGAAGCCCATGTCGAGCCATGACGAGGGGTGGAGCATGACGCCCCCCGAAGCGGTGAACGTCGAGCCGCTCATCACGAGGTGGTTGGTCGTGTCGCACTGGACCGCTTCGTAGTTGGGGCAGCCGATGTCGACGTACGAGACGTTGATGAGGTTGAAACTGCCGAGGACGTAGTGCGCGGCGGCGCCGATATCGAGCCAGTCGGTCAGGCGGTAGGCGGCGGCGACCGTCGGCAGAATGATGGTCGAGGTGGCCTGAACGACGTCGTACCGCGCGGGGCTCGGGACGCCGCCGGCGATGCCGAGGGGGAAGGTCGGATTGCCGACGCCGGAGGGGCCGTAGGCGCCGAGGGCGAACGTGAGCCGGTCGAAGTAGCCGAAGTCGGTGCTCACGGCGATGAAGGGGGCGAAGAAGGGGCCGCCCTGGTTCTTCACTGTCGGGAAGAAGGCGTTCGCCCACGGCTGCTGCGCGCTCGTCGTGCCGGGGTACGTGCCCGCGCGCGTGAAGGTGTAGTCGTTGATCGAGATCTTGCCGTCGAACAGGATGCGCGTCCCGCGCTGTCCGGCGAGGCCCGCGACGTTGTACTGGAGCGCCGTGCCGTCGCTGGCCTTCGCCGTGAACGCGCCGCCGCGGCCGAGCGCTTCGGTGCCGTTGTCGGGCGTCTCGAAGCCACCGGCGCGCGCGGGCGACGCGGTGAGCGAAGTACAAAGCGCGACCGCGACCACGGCCAAGATGCGTCGTCTCATGAACCCTCGCGTTTGGCGGGTGAGTGCGGACCGGGTCTACGTCACAGGCCCCCGTCGGTGGCCGGTGTGTTCGGGCAGCCGGGGGCGCCCGAGGGAGCGTTCGTCAGCGGATTGACGCACGGCGCGCAGGTGTGGAGCGAGTCGCAGTTCCCCTGCGCGAGATCGAGCCCCGAGCCGAAGCCGAAGTTCAGGCAGTTGCTCAGACAGACGCCCGTGTACGACGTGCCGGAGAGGAAGCCGAGCAGCCCCTCGGCGGTACACGTCGGCGGTTTGAAGGTGGAGACGGTCATCTCCTTCGGCACGCACAGGGTTGCGCCGCTCGTCTGCGTGCAGACGTCCTTGTCGAGGTTGGTCTGCTCCGAGGTCGGGATGATGCTCGTCGGCAAGCACTCCCCTTGGTCCGTCCCCTTCTCGCTACAGCACGCCTGGAAGGTCACGGGACCCTTTTGCGGACCGGGGTCGCACGAGAGCTTGCACGCGCCGGTGCTCTTGCCGGTCGTGGGGTCGTAGCAAGGGACGCAGCGCTCGAACGATTGGCAGACGTCCACGGGGAGCTCGCTCAGCTGCGAGGCGACCTGGGGGATCATCTCGTCGAGACAGCGCCCCTCCGCGCCGAGGAGTGACGAGCACGTCTTGGGGATGAACTCGCCACCGGATTCGATGAACGAGTCCGGCACGCACAGTCCCGTGGGGCACGCGGCGAGCTGCGACGCCTCGGACGCCGGGACGAGCGCGGTCGAGAGACAGTGCGCGCCGCCGTTCGGATCGCACGACGGGAGCGTGGTGGGATCGAGCACCGGGGGGCCGATGTGCGGACACACCGGGGGGCCGGCGTCTTCGGCCTGCCCCGGCGCGCTCGAGCCGCCGTCGTCGCCCGTGCTCTCGGTGCTGCACGTGCCGCCGGTGGGGATGTTCTTGCCGATGTCGCACGCGCCGGTGCTCTCGTTGTCGAGCGGTGAGATGCACGGGGCGCAGCGCTCGTCGGACTGGCAGACGTCTTGCGGGAGGAGCGAGACATACTGAGAGACCTGCGGGACGCACACGCTGAGGCAAACGCCGGCGGCCCCGTTGAGCGACTTGCACGACGGCGGGGCTGCACCGCCCGACAGGATGAGCGAGTCGGGGACGCACGCGCCGCCGCTGCACGTGGAGAGCTGGCTCACGTCGGTGCCGGGAGGGAGCTGGGCCGAGGGGACGCAGTGGGCGGCACCGGTCGTGCAGCAGCTGGGGAGCGCGGCGACCTGTGTGGCCGTGGGGGGCGTGAACGGCGTCGAGGGGACGCACGTCCCGCCGTTCGTTCCGTTGCTCTGCGTCTGCGAGGAAGAGCCTCCGTCGAGCGGCTGCCCCTCGAGCGGAACGCCGAGCGCGCTGACCGCGTCGCACCCTCCGAGGGACACGGCGATGCCGAGAACGCCCGCGATGACCGAACCTGCAATGAGTCCTGCGCGCTTCATGATGAGTCCCTCGATGCCGAAGCGGCGCGCCGTCCGGACGCGCACTGAGGGAGCGCCACTACAAGGTTCGGACCAATGTGCGACGGCGTATGCCCATGTTGGCAAACGCCGCCACACACGGACATCGGAGTCTGGATTTCCGCGGAAATCCCATCTTTCCGGCGCATGGCTCTCGACGCGCTGCGCCTCCGGAGAGCGTCTCCGTCGGCTACCGCATCGGAAAAACGGGATAACGCGGGATCCACCAACGCGCCCCACGGAGGGAGCACGCGTCCGCGCCGCTCGAAGCTCAGATGCCGAGCATGATGCGCTTGATGGTCGCGGCGTAGTCGATCCGCGAGTCGCGCAGCGGGCGCTGAGGGACCGGAGGCGCGGTTCGACGGAGGTGGCCGCGGAGCACGAGGCGCGAGACGGGATCGAAGTGCGTGAACGAGAGCCCGAAGCCGCGGCCGCGATCCTTCGGGCGTCGCCCGCGGATGACGCGCGCGATCGTCGCTTCGGCGTCGAACCACAGCCCCAGCTCGGTCGCCTTGAAGCTGACGATGACCGACTCGCCCGGCTCGACGTCGCGGATGCTCATCACCTGCATGCCGCCGGGGGAGAGATCGAGGGCGTGGGAGCCGACGAGTCGGAAGTCGCTCTCGCGGACGACGCGGCAAGCGAGCGTGACCTGGCGGCGAAGCTCGCGGCGCTCGTTCTTGTAAGCGATGAAGGGGAGCATGGCGCTAGGTCAGCGACGCGAGGTGGACGGAGCCGGCGTAGTCGACGCGGCGGTCGCGCGACGGGAGCGGCGGCGGGACGTTGCGGAGGTGGGCGCGCAGGAGGCGTGCGTACTCCGGCTCCAGCGAGTCGAAGGAGATGCCGAGCGCGCGGCGGTGGCGATCCGAAGGGCGCCTCCCGTGGACGACGCGAGCGACGGTCGCCTCGGCGTCCACGACGATGCGCGTGTGCGGGATGGGGAAGCTCACGATGACCTCCTCGCCCGTGAGGACGATGTCGCGCGTGACGACGAGCATCCCGTCGGGCGAGAGGTCGAGCGCCCAGTCGCCCAGCAGCTTGAAGTCGCGCTCCCGCACGACCTGGCAGTCGACGCGAACGGCGCGGCGGATGGCGCGTCTCTGGCTCTGGCGGACGAGGAACGACATGGTGCTTGGACCTCCGAGCACACATCGTAGGTATGCCGTCGGACGATGGCCTAATTTCACCGTGATCATGCAACGCGGCGGAGGTGCGTCGATCCACCCCGCGCGCGCAAAGGGGCCAGAAGCACTCACGAAGTCGCGCCCCTGCGCGATCGGGCGCGCACGCCGCGATTCGAGAGGAGTGCGGAGATTCCTCGGGTACGGCGGAGGCGGACCGGCGTACGGGTGGGCCCGAGCGGGGGCGAGAACGGGTCCGGCGCGGCGCTTGCTCACGAGGTGGGAATCATGGCCTCGATGAGTCCGAATCCGTTCCTGATCCCGCTGGAAAAGTCCGCGGCGCCAGCGTTCCAGCTCCCCGCGAGGCTGCTCCCCGTCCCCGTCGAAACGGCGGCAGCGCCCCCCGCCATGTTGGAGGTCCCCCCCACGATGCCGGTCGCGTTCCCGGCCCCCATGAGCCCGGTCGCCCCGATCGCGACGGTAGCGCCCGCCTCGGTACCCGCGCCCGCACCGATTCCCGAGCCCCCTGTTCCTCCCGCTACCCCGAGCGCGGGGGGCTGGGTGGACGCGACCTCGCGCACTCCGTTTCCCGCGCCGGACGCCAGCGGCGTGGTGAGGGACGCGCTGCTCAAGATCCGTCGCTCGCGGCTCTCGCGAATCGTCAAAGGCATCGTCGGAGTCAGCGCGCTGGTCTGCCTCGTGGCGGTTGGACGCGCGGCCATCGGTGGCGCGCACGCCGAGGGCGACGTGACGCGACCGCTGGCGGCAGTGCCCGCGCGCGAAGCGTCAGTGCCGGCGACGGTGCACGCGGACGTGGACTCGCTCAGCGCGCGGACGCTCGACGCGATGAGCGGCGTGAAGAAACCTGCGACCCAGGCCGCTCGGCACAAGGCGCAGCGGCACCAGAAGAAGCGGCGCTAGAGCGTCGATCAGTTCGTTTTCCGCGATCATCCCGGGCACTTGCCTGAAGGGGATCGACACCGACGGGGCGCGATGATCTCTTGCCTCCGCAGG
>Ga0302319_10000616_pt1 | contig 79896 bp, 64 predicted proteins | sample Bog_T0_2_FD_203319 | JGI IMG/M metagenome (GOLD analysis project Ga0302319, IMG submission 203319) | Peat permafrost microbial communities from Stordalen Mire near Abisko, Sweden - Bog_T0_2 | ecosystem: Environmental > Terrestrial > Soil > Wetlands > Peat | place: Sweden: Abisko, Stordalen Mire...
ACGTGGCGAACATCACCTACTCGCACAATCTCTGGATCAACAACCAAAGCCGCAATCCCAAGGCCAAGGGAAAAATCCAATACGTTAACAACGTCGTCTATGATTGGGGCGTCACCGGCCTCGTCGGTGGCCATTCGGGCGCGGATCATTTTCTGGACGCGATTGGAAATTATTTCATCGCCGGGCCGAATTCCAGTTCGCGTTTCACCGGCGAATACAAGGCGACCGACCACGTTTTTCAAAAAGATAATTTCACGGACATGAACAAGGATGGAAAATTGAACGGACGGCTTGTCGTCCCCGAAGACTTCGGCAAAGGTGATGACGCGCCGACACTTGAAACCAATCTAACCGTCGCGCCGCAAATCGCCGTGAAAATTGAATCCGCGCAATCCGCGCTGGCAAGCATTCTGGCGAACGCCGGCTGCTCGCAGCACCGTGACGCCGTGGACGCGCGTTTGATTGACGAGGTGAAATCCTTCGGCAAGCTCGGAAAAATCAGCCACAACGAGACGGAAGCCGGCGGCACCGGCGAATTGAAGGAAGTCCACGCGCCCGCGAATCTCAAGGCGATTGAAAAGTAATTTTGAGGAATAATTTCGCCAGGGTAGCACAGGCCTCCGGCCTGTCGTTTCGGGCGTCGCGCCCGAAACCGTTTGAGGCGTGGACTGACTTCGGCTCGTGCGAATCAGAAATTGCGAACGCCACAAACGAAATCCGGCGAGACGCCTGTGCTACCAATTTTCTCGACACGCAACGCGCCTGATTTATTTTTCCGCCGTGAAATCCACCGCGCCAAAATTGCTCCCGCTGCTTAAGCAATACTTCGGTTTCACCTCGTTCCGCCCGCTTCAGGAAGAAATCATCCTCGACTCGCTCGCGGGTCGCGACACTTTCGCGCTGCTGCCGACCGGTGGCGGCAAATCGCTTTGCTTTCAATTGCCGGCACTCGCGCGCGACGGACTGACCGTCGTTGTTTCGCCCTTGATCGCATTGATGAAAGACCAGGTGGACGCGCTGCAAGCCAGCGGCATCGCGGCGACTTTTTTAAACTCGTCGCTCAATGCCGATGAATCGCGAAAACGCCTGCGCGGTTTGCACAACGGCGAATTTCGCCTGCTCTACGTCGCGCCGGAGCGATTGATGCTTTCAGGATTTTTGTCCGATTTGCAAAAGTGGAACGTGCAACTCATAGCGATTGACGAGGCGCATTGCATCAGCGAATGGGGCCACGATTTTCGCCCGGAATACCGCCAGATTTCCGAGTTGCGAAAACATTTTCCGAACGTTCCGTTCATGGCGCTCACCGCCACCGCGACCGGCCGCGTGCGCGAAGACATCGTCAACCATCTGCAATTGCGCGAGCCGAAATGTTACGTCGCCAGTTTCAATCGTCCGAACCTGACGTATCGCGTCATCCCGAAAAATAAACCTTACGACCAGTTGCTCAATTTTCTCCGCGCGCGGCCGAAGGACAGCGGCATCGTTTATTGCCAGTCGCGCAAATCCGCCGAGAGCGTCGCCGCGAATCTTTCCGCAGACGGCGTGCGCGCCAAGCCGTATCACGCCGGCCTCACGCCGAAGGAACGCAGCGAGCATCAGGAATTTTTTCTACGCGACGACGTGCGCGTGATCTGCGCGACCATCGCGTTCGGCATGGGCATCAACAAACCGAACGTGCGTTTCGTTGTTCATTACGATCTGCCGAAAAACATCGAAGGCTACTATCAAGAAACCGGACGCGCCGGACGCGATGGTCTGCCGAGCGAATGTGTTTTGCTGTTCAGCGCGGGCGACGTGGTGAAACAAACGCAGTTCATTGACGAGAAACCGAATCCGCAGGAACAAAAAATCGCGCGCGAGCAGTTGCAGCAAATGATTCACTACGCCGAATGCGCAAGCTGCCGCCGCGTGGAACTGCTGGCGTATTTTGGGGAAAAAGTAGGACAGGCTTCCAGCCTGTCCAGCGAGCGCGTTGGCGCGAGCATTGAAGACAAAAATAAAATTACATCGCCGACTTCGTCGTCGCAGACAGGCGGGACGCCTGTCCTACCTTACAACTGCGGTGCGTGCGACAACTGCCTTTCGCCGCGCGCCACATTTGACGGCACGCTGGCGGCGCAGAAATTTCTTTCGTGCGTTTATCGCATCCGCGAGAAAAACGGTTTTGGCGTCGGGCTGAACCACGTCGTCGAAGTTCTCACCGGCGCGGACACGGAAAAAATCCGCAAATGGAATCACGCGCAGCTTTCGACGTTCGGCATCGGCAAGGAACACAGCCGTCCCGAGTGGGCGGCGATCGGCCGCGAACTCATCCGGCTCGGTTTTCTGCGGCAGACGGCGGAAAAATTTTCAGTCTTGGAAATCACCAACGAAGGCCGCGCCGCGCTCAAGGAACGCAAAAAAATCACGCTTACAAAACCCGCCGTCACGCCGGAAACAAAAACGCATCACGTCGGCGAAATCACCTGCGACGAAGTTTTGTTCGAGCGCCTGCGCGAACTGCGCAAAAAACTCGCGGACGAACGCGACGTTCCCGCCTACATTGTTTTTTCCGACGTTTCATTGCGTCAAATGGCGCGGAATTATCCCGAAAGCGAAAATGATTTCGCGCGCATCAGCGGCGTGGGCGAAAAGAAACTGCGCGAGTTTGGCGAAGTTTTTCTGAACGAAATCGCCTTGCATCTGGCGACGAATCCGCGCCAGATTTTTGCGGGCGATTCGTTCACCGCGCCGCAGCCGGTTCGCAAAACCAGTTTGAACGACACGACGCGCGAAACCTTGCGCCGTTTTCGCGCGGGCGAATCCGTCGAACAAATTGCCGCCGCGCGCGGTTTCGCCGCCAGCACGATTTACGGGCATCTCGCGACGGCGATTGAAGCCGGCGAAAACATTGACGTGAACGAACTGCTGGACGCCGAAGCGCGGGAACAAATCGCCACCGCGTTCAAAAAATTCGGCTTCGGCAACATCGGCGGCGCGCGCGAATCGCTCGGCAACAAATTCGATTACGGCCTGTTCCGCATTTTTCGCGCGGCGGCGAATGCGCGGGTTTGAAAATTATTTCGTCTCCGCCGCCTTCGACGCCGGCGCATTCGTGTCCGTGCCGAAATCAATCGAGGCGGAATTGATGCAGTAGCGCAAGCCGGTCGGCGCAGGGCCGTCGTCGAAAACGTGGCCGAGATGGCTGCCGCAGTTGGCGCACAGCACTTCGGTGCGTTTCATGCCGAAGCTGTCATCCTCGCGCTCAACCACGGTGCCTTTCGCCGCGAGATCGGAAAAGCTCGGCCAGCCGCAGCCGGAATCAAACTTGTCGTTCGAGGTGAACAGCACCGCGCCGCACGCCGCGCAGCGATACACGCCCGGCTCCTTGGTGTTCCAATATTTGCCGGTGAACGGCCGCTCGGTGTTCGCCTGGCGCAGAATCGAGTATTGTTCGGGCGTGAGCCGTTTGCGCCATTCGGCTTCGGTGAGTTGGAAGGGAAATTTCATGGTGGAGTTGGTTGAGTTGTTCATGGCCGCCGGGCTGTTCGTCGGTCCGGCATTGCAGCCGGTGACGAATGACATCGCACCGAGCGCGAGTAAAATCAAAAAGTTTTTCATATTGTTTCGTCCGTTTCTTTTGGCCGCAACACGCGGAACCGGTGCGTCCACCGGTCAATCCGGCACGCCGCGCGGTAATCGCAAAAATCGCACGCCGTCGCGCCGCCCTTGCGATACGGGTCAACCTGCGCCGCGCCGGAAAAAATCCGTTCGCCGAGCGAGCGCAATTGCTCTTCCACTTGGTCGAGCAAGGCGGTGAATTCCTTACACGAAATCGCTTCCGTTGAATTGGACGGCAATTGCCCGCCCTTGTTCAAACGGAAATTGAACTGGTCGCCTTTGGTCACGTCCGTGCGCCGGTCAAATTTTCGCAACTCGCCCGCATCGAAACGCCCGTTGTGACGATACGCCATTTTTTGGGATTCGCCATCGCCCAAAACTTCCGTGCGCGTGCCGCCGCTTTTGAAGTCGCCGCGCAGGTTGACGTAAAACGCCCCGGCGGGAGACAGTTTTTCCACGCCGAATGTTTCGCGCGGATTTTTCCAGTGCCGCAGCGCGCCAAGATAGGCGAGCAACTGCAACTGCACGCCGTGCGCCACCAGAACCGCATCGAGCTTTTTGCCGCCGGACTTGTAATCGGTCACGACGGCGAGCGCGGTGCCCCTGTTTTGGTCGCGCCACAAATCCACGCGGTCAATGCGGCCCTGCAACGCGAGCCGGTGGCCGCCGCTCAAACTGATTTCCCACGCGGGCGCGCCGGAATCTTTGCCGCCGAAACCGAGTTCCGCCGCCACCGGGTCAAATTCATATTGCCCGCGCAGCCATGACACCATCACGGCGGTGAAATTCTGGAGCGACGCGGTCATCGCCCGCGCCGCAAACCTGGCTGCCGCCGAGTCGCGCAGCAGGCCGTCGCGAAAATCTTCCATCTGCACGGCGGCGATTTTGGCGATGCGTTCGCGCGCCGCCGCCGGCTCAAGGTCGCGCCAGCGTTTGCCTTCCGCCTGCAATTGTTCGTGGAAAACCTTCAGCACGTCGTGCTGGAAATTGCCGCGTTCGCGCGCGTCGAGTTCAAAAATCTTCCGCTCGCCCGCGTGCAGGCCGCTGCGGACGAAAAATTTGAACGGGCACTGCGCAAATTCCTCCAGCCGGCTGACGGACGATTTCAAAACCGGCCCGTAAAGTTTTTTTGCGAACTCCTCCGAAAGATTTTCCTTTTCATCCGGTTCGCGCAGACGACGCATTTTTTCCGCGAACATTTTGAGCGCGGGTAACTCCAGCAGTTCTGCCCAGTTTTGAGTTTTGAGTTTTGAGTTTTGAACTTCAAAAAGAAACGGCGCGAGTTCGTTCGCCTGCTCAACCTCGGCCAAATTAAATTCGTTCTGAAATTCTTCAATTGCGAGCGCGGGAAAAATGTTCTGCAAATGCGCGATGAACGGCGACGGGTTCAAGGCTTTGCCATCCGCGCTGGCACGTGAAAAAGTCAGGATTAGTTTTTCGCGCGCGCGCGTGCAGGCGATGTAGCCGAAAAATCGCTCGCGCGAAAGCCGTTCGCGCAGGTCCGGGCCGGGCGAAATGCCCAGCTCCTCGCGGTCGGCGTCCGTCAGAATCACCGGCGACGCGGGCGCGGCGGGAAAAACGGATTCGTTCAGGCCCAGCACCAGCGCGAGTTTCAAATCGGGATTGCGCGCGCGGTCAATCGCACCGATCAAAACCTGATCGAGCGCGGGCGGGATCACGCCGACGGTCAGGTTGGCCAGACCGGCTTCAAGAATTGGCAGCCAGTCGCGCAGCGGCAGGCTTTCACGCGGAAACGCGAGCGCGAGGTTGTCGAGCCACGAATTCATCTGCCCGAAAACGGCGGAGTGGATGTTTCGTGAATCGTTGACTCTTTGAACCGTTGAATCGGCGGAATTTTCGCCGCTCCAATTTTGGAGCTGGCGCTCGACCTTCAAATCGTCCCAAAGCTCGCGGAGAATTTCGGCAAGCTGCGCGCCGTCCGGCTGTAGTTTTAATTTCGCGAGGCGCGCGGCAAAATTCTCGAGCGGCGGCAGGATTTTTTTGCGCAGCCGTTCCGAAAATTCGTCCGGCAGCGGCCCGCTCCATTTTTGGCCGTGCCAGCCGAATTCCAGCGCGGCATTTTCGAGCCGGTCAATTTCATTTTCGTCGGCGGAACAAAATCCGGCCTTGAGCGCGGCGAACAGGTCGGTCGGCTGCCATTCAAAGGCAGCCGTCCGCAGCGCGCTGCGCGTGAGTTCGGCGAGCGGGTGATGCGCGACGGATTCGCGGCGGTCGAGAAAGAACGGGATTTCGAAACGGCTGAAAACCCGCGCGAGCGGCTGGTGATAACTGTCGAGATTGCGGACGATGACGGCGCAGTCGCGGAAACGGTTGCCGGCGCGGACGAATTTCAAAATTTCGTGCGCGGCGAAAACCGCCTCGGCTCCGGGATTGGCGCAGGAAACAATTTTGAGTTTTGAGTTTTGAGTTTTGAGTTTTTCCGGCGGGCGGGGCGTTTGGTTCCAGCATTTTTCCAAAAGCATCAGTTCGGAGTTTTCCGCGAAACGATTTTTGCCCGGCTCGCGCGGCAGGATTTCAATTTCAATTTTTGCGTCCGTCAGATTTTCCAGTCGCGCGCGGCATTCCTGGAACGTTTTGCCGATGGCCGACCAGATGGAAATCCACGAGGTTGCCGCCGACGGCTCGTTTTCGAGGCAAAAGGCGAGCGTGGCGTTTTCACAAAAGGGCATCAGCGCCGCGAGCAAATCCAGTTCCTGCGGCGTCATTTCGGCAAAACCGTCGAGCCAGAGGGCTTCAATTTTTAATTTTGAATTTTTAATTTTGAGTTCATCGCGGAGCGCGGCGGTGGCGAAATCCAATAAATTATTTGCATCGTGCAACTCGTGGTCGCGGAGCCAGTCGGCGTATTTTTCGGCGAGCAGCGCGAGGTCGTCCAGTTTTTCGCGGAGTCCGGCGCGGAGATTTTGGTTTTGCGCGAGGCCGCGGAGTTTGGCGGGCGCGAAGTGATGCCGCTGGAATTCGGCGAGCTGCCCGCTCAATTCCTGCGCGAAGCCGGGACGCCGCGCGCTGTGGCCGAACTGTTTCAGCCCGGCGGTTTGCCGGCGCAGCAACGCGCGAAGAATCATCACGCGGCCCTCTTCGGCGAGCAATGGCGGCAGCGCGAGGTTTGCTTTTTCAAAAATGAACCGCGCGAGGCGGTCGAAGGAAAAAATGTTGAGCCGCGTGTAGCCGGAAATTTCCGCGCCGGCGAGCAACTGGCGTTCGAGCTGGAACGTGGCTTGTTTTGGCGCGAGAAATATGAGCGGCTCGCCTTCGGGATTGTTGGCCAGTGCGGCACGCACTTCGGCGAGGCAGCGGAAAGTTTTGCCGCTGCCCGCCGGGCCGAGAAGAAAGCGCGCGTGCACGGGGAATGTTCCCCGCAATGACGTCTGGACGCAAAGCAAGAAATTCGCGAAAATTGCCGGAAATCAGGCTGCATTTTTTGATTTTCTTTCGGGTGCGTTTTTTAATATACTCTCGCGCTGGAAAATTCCGGGCGTTCGATCCCGAAAATCAAAGGTAAAATTTATGCCACTGACACACACCAAAGACCTGTTCGCCAAGGCGCTCAAAGGCAAATACGCGCTCGGCGCGTTCAACGTCAACAACATGGAACTCATCCAGGCCATCGTCGAGGCCTGCGAGGAGGAAAAGGCACCGCTGATGCTTCAGATTTCCAAGGGCGCGCGCTCTTACGCCAATCCGGTTTATCTCAAAAAACTCATCGAGGCCGCCGTCAGTTTGTCCAACGTGCCGATCGCCGTTCATCTTGATCACGGCGACACGTTTGAGTTGTGCAAAGAGTGCATTGACGAAGGCTTCACGAGCGTGATGATTGACGCGAGTCATGAACCGTTCGACAAAAATGTTGAGATCACCAAGAAGGTCGTCGAATACGCGCACAAATATAATTGCTCCGTGGAATCCGAACTGGGCCATCTAGTCGGTGCCCAATTCGATGAAGGTGAAGAAGGCGGCGCGCACTCGATGAGCGGACATTATACCGTGCCGGAAGAGGCGGTGGAGTTCGTCAAGCAGTCCGGTTGCGATTCGCTCGCCGTGGCGATTGGCAATTCGCACGGCGCGTATAAATTCAAGGGCGAACAGCATTTGGATTTGGAGCGTTTGAAATTGATCAAAAAGGCGCTGCTCGAAGCGAACCTCGGTGATTATCCGCTCGTGCTGCACGGCGCGTCCAGCGTGCCGAAGTATCTCGTGGATGAGATCAACAAATACGGCGGCAAGATGCCCGACGCGCAAGGCGTGCCGGAAGGCGACATAGAAATCGCGCGGCGCGTGGGTTGCACGAAGGTCAACATTGACACCGACCTGCGCATGGCGATGACCGCCGGCATCCGTAAAGTGTTCGCGGAAAAGCCGGGCGAATTCGACCCGCGCAAATACCTCGCCCCCGCGCGCCAGATGGTCAAAGACCTCGTCCGCCACAAAGTCAAAGACGTGCTTTGCTGCGCGGGCCACGCGTTCGACTGAAAAAATATTTCCAGTCCAAGCCCCGGCATTTTTTGTCCGGGGCTTTTTTGTTTGTTGTGCCAGTCGTGCCAAAAATTTCCGCCGCTGGCACACTCACTGCGCCAAATTTTTCCAAGGCGATTTCGTCGGCAAACAACAAAATACCAAAAAACATTTGGTTTTATTGAATATTTCCGCCACTGGCACGGCTGGCATTGCTCAAGCTGGATGAGATTCGTTGGAACCAAAACATTTAACCAAACAAAACAAACGAAAGGAAAATATGAAACTGGTAAAATGTGAAAGACCCGGACTGGCGTGGCCGACTTTTGGCCGGCTGGCCAGCTTGCAGGACGAACTGGATCGGCTATTTGAATCGCCGTTGACGGGCTGGGCGCCCGCGCTGGATGTCCACGAAGACGCCGACAACTTCACCATCCGCGTGGAAGTGCCGGGACTGAAACGCGAGGACATCGGCGTCTCGCTGCAGGATGGCGCGCTCGTCATCTCCGGCGAACGCAAAACCGAGAAGGTAGAGGACGGCGTCGAAGTGCATCGGCAGGAACGTTTCTATGGAAAATTCCAGCGCGCCCTGACATTGCCCGCGCCGGTCGCGGCGGACAAGGTGAAAGCGCAATACAAAGACGGCGTTCTCACCGTCACGCTGCCCAAGGCCGAGGAAGCCAAGCCGAAACAGATTGACGTGAGCGTCAATTAAAACCGGCGTTGAAAAATCAAACGCCCGCGACATGGCCGTCGCGGGCGTTTTGATTTTCTTGAAATTCGAACGTAACGCGGCAAACTGCGCCCAAGAAACGGCGTTATGAAAAACCTGACCAGACCATTTTTAATTTCTTCGCTCGCGTTGCTCATGCTCGCGGCCAATTGCCCGGCAGGTTCCGACGCGGACAACACCAAGGACGATGCCAAGGCGACTTTCAACAGCGCCAAAGACACGGTGAAAGACGTGGTGCAACAGAGCAAGGACGCCGTTCAGGCGGGCACACAAGAAGCCCACGAAGTGGCGACCAACGTGGTGTATGCAATCAAAGCCGGCGCGAAAAAGGCCGGCGAAGTCGCCACGAATCTTGCCGCCAAAGTAAGGGCGGCTGTCACCAATGCCACAACCGAAATAAAAGCAAAGGTCAAGGATGTCAGCCGCAAAGATCGCGACACCAACCCGCCCGACGGAAATGTCCGTAAAACCAATCCCGATGCCATTTGAAACAGGCGCGTGAAAATTTGCCGCACCGCCAGTGAACTGTGATTGAATCCCTCCGCAATTATCAGTTAGACTGCACCCATGGGACGTCAATGGTTACATGCCAAACGCCTGGTTGCCGGCCTCAAAAAAGGCCGGACGACCGGCAAGCTCGTCCGCGAAATTTCCGTCGCCGCCAAAATGGGCGGCGCGGATCCCGCAATGAACGCGCGCCTTTTCACCGCCGTCGAAAAGGCAAAAAAGGAAAGCGTGACGAAGGACGCCATCCAGCGCGCCATCAACAAGGGCGCGGGGATCGGCGACGAAAAACTCGTAATGGAGCACGTCGCGTTTGAGGGTTATGCGCCGCACAAGGTGCCGGTCATGGTCGAAGTTTATACCGACAACGTGAACCGCACCGCGCCCGAAGTCCGCGTGCTGTTCAAGAACCACGGGCAGCTGGGCACGGCGGGCAGCAATAAGTTTTTGTTCGACCACGTCGGCCTCGTTGAAGCGCATCATCCCGACGCAAATGTTGACCGCGAAGCCGCCGCGATCGAGGCGGGCGCGAACGAAGTTGAAACGCTGACGCACCAGCAGAACGACGATATTCCCGAAGGCGCGGCCGGCGCAAAATTCATCTGCGAACGCACCTCCGTCCACGAAGTTTCCAAATGGCTTTCGGCCAATGGCTGGATGGTCGTGACCAGCGAAATCGGTTACGTTCCGAAGCTATTCCCAGAACTCACCGAGGCGCAGCAAAACGAGGTCGGCGAATTTCTCCATACACTCGACGAACACGACGATGTGCATCGCGTCTGGGCGGCGCTGAAATAAAATCGTGGCGGCTTTCGGCAGAAAGCCGGAAAATAATTTTGGAAATGCGGCGGCCTGCCGACGCGCCGCTACAAATGAATTTTATTCCTCGCCGTTATTTGTTTTCTTTTCCCAACTGCGCCGCGCTTTTTCCGGCAGACTGGTGTCCACCTTCGCGTAATAAGTTTCCTCGCCAAAAATTTTGTTGGCGGCGTGTTCCAGCTCCAGCGACGGCGCGACGCTAAACCGCTCGTTGGTGTCCACAAAAACTGTCCCCCCGCCCGGGCGCATGAAGCACATCAGCAGCGGGCATTTGCCGGCGTGCGCCACGACCAGTTCCTGGACTTTTGCCAAATCCTCCGGCTGTAGATGCGCCGTGTGCAATCGCAGGTGAACCTGCTTGGTGTACTTTTTTGGCGCGTCCATCAGCGGCATGATTTCCTGCGGAAAAATTTTCGGCTTGTCCTCGCCAGTGCTGACCTCGCCGATGACCAGAATCGCCTTGTTCGCTTCGAGCAACGGGCGGAATTTTTCGTGTTCGTTCATCACCAGCAATTGCACCGAGCCTTCCAAATCTTCGAGCGTGACCATCGAATACGGCTTGCCCGATTTTTTGGAGAAGCCGTGCGTGGCCGCCGCGATCATCCCGCCGATCCGCGTGAGCGAACGGTTCGGCAGCTCGGCAAGCTTCGCGGTATTCGTGATTGAATATTTTTCCAGCAACGGCAGAAGTGGCGTTAGCGGATGGCCGGTGACGTAAAAACCGAGCAACTCTTTTTCGTGCGCGAGCAGTTCGTGCTGCGGCCATTCGGGCAGATTGGAAATCGCCTCCGGCATCGGCGGCGTTTTTTCTTCGAGCGCGCCGAAAAGTGAACTTTGTCCTTTTTGCTTGTCGGAAAGAATGCTCGCGGCGCGCGACAGCGTGCGTTCGATCTGCGCGAACAACGTCGCCCGCGCCTGGCCGAAGGTATCGCACGCGCCGGTTTTGACGAGCGCCTCAATGGTTTTTCGGGTCAGCGACCGGCCGTCTACTCGCCCGCAAAGTTCGGAGAGCGATTTGAAATTTCCATTTTCCTTGCGCGCCTTCAAAATCGCCTCAACAGCGGCTTCGCCGACATTTTTGATGGCCACGAGGCCGAAACGAATGGCGTTGCCGTCGCGCGCGGGCGCGAAAAACATTTCGCTCTCGTTCACGTCCGGCTGCAAAACCTCGATGCCGAATTCGCGCGCCTCGGCGATGTATTCGCTCAATTTTTCCGTGTTCGTCATGTCGTTCGTCATCATCGCGCAGAAAAATTCTACCGGATAATTCGCCTTCAGATACGCGGTTTGATACGCGACGATGGCATACGCCGCCGCGTGCGACTTGTTGAAGCCGTAGCCGGCGAATTTTTCCAGCAAATCGAAAATCTGGTTCGCCTTGGCCGGGGATATTTTATTTGTGGCCGCGCAACCTTTGACAAACTTCTCGCGTTGCTGCTGCATTTCTTCGACTTTCTTTTTGCCCATCGCCCGCCGCAGCAAATCTGCCGCGCCCAGCGTAAATCCGGCGAGCAACTGCGTCGCCTGCATGACCTGCTCCTGATAAATCAGGATGCCGTAAGTCTCCTTCGAAATCTGTTCGAGCAGCGGATGCTCGTATTTGATTTCAATCTCGCCGTGCCGGCGCTTGATGAAATCAGGAATCAAATCCATCGGGCCAGGACGATAAAGCGCGACGAGCGCCGTGATGTGCTCGACAGAACTGATCTGAAATTTTTTGCACAGGTCGCGCATCCCGCCGGATTCCAACTGGAACACGCCAAGCGTTTCCGCGCGGTTCAGCAGGTCGTAAGTTTTTTTATCGTCAAGCGGCAAGTGGTCAATCTTGATGTCAATGCCCCGCGCGCGCTTGACCATTTCGCAGGTGTTGCGGATGACGGTCAACGTTTTCAAGCCAAGAAAATCCATTTTCAGCAGACCTAAATCGCCGACCGGCCCCATCGCGTATTGCGTCACAATCGCGCCGTCTTCATCCGTCTTGAGCGGCAGCAAATTCACCAGCGGCTGGTCGCCGATGACCACGCCTGCCGCATGAACACTGGCGTTTCGTGTGAGATCTTCGAGAATCAAAGCTGTGTCAATCAGCTCGCGCGTGACGTCTTCGGTCTCGTAAGCCTCCTTGAATTCCGGCGATTGCTTGAGCGCTTTCGTCAAATCCATTTTTAGATCGAACGGAATCATTTTCGCCAGCCGGTCGCAATCGCCGTAGGGCAAACCCATCACACGACCGACATCGCGCACCACGCTTTTCGCGCCCATCGTGCCGAACGTGATGATTTGTGCGACGGAATCCTTGCCATATTTTTGGCGAACGTAATCAATGACGTCCGCGCGGCGGTCGTCGGCGAAATCAATGTCAATATCCGGCGGATTGACGCGCTCGGGATTCAAAAACCGCTCGAACAGCAAACCGTAACGGATCGGATCCACGTTGGAAATTTCGAGCAGATAAGTGACGATGGAACCTGCCGCCGAACCGCGCGCGACGCACGCGATGCCACGCTCGTGGCCGTAACGGATGAAATCACCGACGATCAAAAAGTAACTCAAGAAGCCGGTTTTCTCGATAACTTTGAGTTCGAGTTGCAAACGGTCGCGCACATTTTCCCACGCTTTTTTAACGTCAGGATCCTCTTTGTTATAACCACCAATTTTTTTCGGTTCTTTTTGCCGAGGATAAGTTGGCAAAAGAGGTGCATCTTCAACATTTTCTAACTCAAATTCTCCTCCTCTGGCATTTACACGAAGTCGGTAACGCTTCCACAAACCTTCGGCGAGCAGCTTGCGCAAATAACCTTCGCGCGTGAAATGTTCCGGCGGATGAAAAACCGGGTAGTGCAATTTGCCGAACTCGATTTCCAAATTGCACTTCTCCGCGACTTCGAGCGTGTTCGTCACCGCTTCGGGAATTTCGGCAAAGCGCGCCTTCATTTCTTCCGCGCTGCGCAGAAAAAATTGTTCAGGAATGTAACCCGCGCTCATGCGTTTCGGATTGCTCAACAAATCCTGTGTGCCGATGCACACGAGACAATCGTGCGCGTGCGAATCGCTTTTGTTGATGTAATGAACGTCATTCGTCGCGACGAGTTTCAAGCCGAATTCCTTCGACCATTTGATCAAATGACTGTTGACCTTGGCCTGTTCGGGAATGCCATGATTTTGCAGTTCGAGAAAAAAGTTTTCCGCGCCGAGCGTCTGCTTGAAAAAATCCACCGCGTCGCGCGCCTTGTCAATTTGACCCTTCATGATCAAATCGGGAATCTCGCTGGCGAGACAGCCGGACATCGCGATCAAGCCTTCGCTGTGCGCGGCGAGAATTTCTTTGTCAATGCGCGGCTTGTAATAATAACCCTCCAGATGCGCGGCGGTCGTGAGCTTGATGAGATTTTTGTAGCCGGCCTCGTCCTTCGCCAGCAAACCGAGATGATGATATTTGTCGCCTTCGACTTTTTTGCGTTCCAGCCGCGAGCCGGGCGCGACGTAAACCTCGCAGCCGATAATCGGCTTGATGCCTTTCGCGCGCGCGGCCTGGTAAAATTCGATCACGCCGTGCATCGCGCCATGGTCGGTGATGGCGAGCGCGGAAAATTTCAGTTCATGCGCCTTGTCCACGAGCCGGTCCAGACGGCACGCGCCATCGAGCAATGAATACTCGGTGTGCAGGTGAAGATGAACAAAGTCCGCGTGCGACATGAAATGAATTTACTCTTTTGCGCGGACGTGACGCAAGGAAGCGATATTCACTGTCAAAGCTTGTTAGCCCTCGCAAGCAACTGTTCGGGCGTGGACTCAAAATTTTCGGCAATGTTTGGCGCGGAAACGGTATCGTGAAGCGCGCCGCTCATATCGGCCAAAATGTCTGAAAATGCGTCGGGCAACCCTTCGGAATTCCATTCGTCGTCCAACATCAGAAAGAAATCCACGGCGCGGCAATTTTCATCCGTGCGACCTTGAGGTGAAGCAAGAAATTCAAGTAATGAAACCAGTGCGGTTTTCAGTTCCGCCAATTTTTTTGGATGAGTGACAAGTTGATTGCGTAATTCTTCAAGAAGAGGCTTCAGCGCTTTATCTGCGTAGCTTACTCTTTGATAAAGCTCCTCGAAACTCATTTTGCAGCAAAGAATTCTTTTATTACTTCCGCCACGCGCTGGATTTGCGCGTCGGTCAGTTCGGGATAAATCGGCAGGCTCAAGCACTGGCTCGCGGATTTTTCGGACACGGGAAAATCGCCCGCCTTGTGGCCGAGGCTCGCGTAACATTTTTGCAAATGCAACGGCAGCGGATAATGCAGCGCGCAGCCGACGCCGTTGGCGTCGAGATATTCCTTCAATTTGTCGCGCTGCGGATGGCGCACGACGTAAAGATGGTAGGCGCTTTCGGCGTAAGCGGCTTCGCGTGGCAATTGCAGCGGCGTGTCCTTCAACAATTCGTGATAACGGTGCGCGACGCGACGGCGTTCGTTTGTCCACTTTTGCAAATGCGGCAATTTCACGCCGAGAACCGCGCCTTGAATGCCTTCCATGCGATAATTAAATCCAACCTCGTCGTGATAATAACGCACGGTCGAGCCGTGTTCGCGCAACGAGCGCGCGCGCTTGGCAAACTCCGCGTTGTTCGTGATCAGCGCGCCGCCTTCGCCGGCCGCGCCGAGATTTTTGCCGGGATAAAAACTGAAGCCGGAAACGGCGCCGAACGTGCCGACGATTTTTCCTTTGTATTTCGCCGCGTGCGCCTGCGCCGTGTCCTCGACGAGCGGCAGGTTGTGCTTTTTGCAAATCGCCAGAATCGGATCCAGGTCGAACGGATGACCGTAAAGATGCACGGGCATGATCGCCTTGGTTTTCTGCGTGATGGCGCGCTCGATGAGTTTCGGATCGAGATTCATCGTCGCATCGTCCACGTCCACATAAACCGGTTTTGCGCCGACGTAGGAAATCGCCCAGCTCGTCGCGACGAACGTGAACGGCGTCGTGATTACTTCGTCGCCCGCGCCGACGTTGAGCAGCATCAGCGCGATGTGCAGCGCGGACGTGCCGCTGTTGAAGGCGACGCAATGCTCGCCGCCGATGAATTTGGCGAAGTCCTTTTCAAACTGCACCACGTCCGGCCCGAGGCAGAACGAGCAGGCGTCGAGGTTACGGGCGATGGCGGCGTCAATTTCCCTGCGCACGCTGCGGATTTGCGCGGGCAGGTCGAGATAAGGTATTTTTTCGTGCATGTCGCGGGGGAAAATAATCAAACCGCCGCGCGAAACAATAAAAACATTTCAGGCAGTCCGCTCCGGGCGTGCGGTTTGCAGGATGTTTTGCAGTGCCGCAAAAACTTTTTCCGGCGCAATCGCCGCCAGACAATGCGTCGCGCCGTGGCAGACCGACAAGTGTCCGTCGCAACCGCACGCGCCGCCGGTCAGGGCGAGGTGCTGTTCGCCGACCGGCGCCCATTTCGCGGTGGCGCTGGGGCCGAACAGCGAAACTGTCGGCACGCCGAGGCCGGCGGCAAAATGCAGCGGCCCGGTGTCGCCGGAAATGAAAACTGCCGCGCGGTTCACGACGGCGAGAAACAACGGCAGTTCGGAAATGGCCGGTAATACCGGCGCGTCCGGCGCGAGTTTTTTCAATTCGGTCATCAGCGACTGCTCGCGTTCGCCCGTCGCGGTGGTGAAGGAGACGCGCAGTCCGGCGGCAGCCGCGAGCCGGTAAAATTCCGCCCAATGCCGCAGCGGCCATTCTTTTTTCAGCTGGCTGGAAGCGACGTGGCAAAGGATGGTGCGGGCGGGAAGAATTTTTTCCGCCGCGCCAGACAGCGCGGCGTCGGCGCGGATTTCCGGTTCGAGCGAAGCCGGCGCGACGCCCCAGGCGGAAAGCAAATGCATCAAGCGCTCCGACTCGTGCTGCACTTCGGTGGGCGGGGTGACGAGTTGATGGTAGCAAAGTTGTCGGCCCCAAAAACCGCCGCGCTCCGCCCAGCCGAGCCGCTGCCGCGCGCCGATGAGAAAACTTAAAATCGCGCCGCGATCGTTGCTGGCGAAATCCACCGAGCGGTCAAATTTTTCACGGCGCAGCGCGCGGATGACCGGCCAGGTTTTGGCCGCGTTCGCGCGGCCGCGCCGGCGCGGCATGGCCCAGACGCGCGTTAGCCACGGCAGATGCTGGAACAGCGGCGCGCTTTCCGCCGGCACGAGCAGATGGATTTCACTTTGCGGAAATTTCCCGCGCAACGCGCGCAGCGCGGGCGTCAGCAGCACGGCGTCGCCGAAGTATTTGAATTGCAGCGCGAGAATTTTTTCAGGCCGGGCGCTCACGAGGCAAATTGCAGTTCGTAAAGTTTTTGATAAACGTTGCCGCGTTTGACCAGCTCGTCGTGGCTGCCGGTTTCGATGATGCGGCCTTGATCCAAAACGACAATCAAATCGGCGTGCAAAATCGTCGAGAGCCGATGCGCGATGCAAATCGTCGTGCGGCCTTTCATCAATTCGTCGAGCGCGGACTGGACGGCGCGCTCGGATTCGGTGTCGAGTGCGCTGGTGGCCTCGTCGAGGAGGAGAACCGGCGCGTTCTTCAAGACGGCGCGAGCGATGGCGAGGCGCTGGCGCTGGCCGCCGGAAAGCGATACACCTTTTTCGCCGATGACGGTGTCGAAGCCGTCCGGTTTCTCCATGATGAAATCGTAGGCGTAGGCATGGCGCGCGGCGGCGATGATTTCCTCGTTTGTCGCGCCGAGGCGTCCGAGTTCGATGTTCCGGCGGACGGTGTCGTTGAACAGAATATTTTCCTGCGCGACGACGGCGATCTGGTTGCGCAAATCGCGCGTGGCGACCTCGCGCAAATCCACGCCGCCGATTTTGATCGCGCCGCGCTCCGGGTCGTAAAAGCGCAGCAGCAGGTTGGCGAGCGTGGTCTTGCCGGAGCCGCTCGCGCCGACGAGCGCGACGAGCTGGCCGGCCTTGACGGTGAGGTTGATGTTGTGCAGGACAGGTTTTTCGCCGTAATTGAAATTTACGTTTTCGATGGCGATGTCGGCGTTGGACGCGTGCAACATTTTCGGCGCGGCGGGTTCGGGCACGGAATTTTTGGTGGCGAGCAGGTCGAAGACGCGTTCGCTGGCGGCGCGGGCCTGGTGAAACTGGTTGTGCAATCGTGTGAGCGCCTTGAGGGGCGGATAAATCATCACGATGGTCAGGACGAAGGTGAGAAAGTCGGACGATTTCGGCTGCTGATCCTTCGGCAGAAATTGCATCGTGTGCTGGACGTAAAGGAACACGAGCGCGATGCCGGCGGCGCCAAAAAATTCCATGAGCTGGCTGGGGATTTCGTTGGCGCGGACGACGCGCATCAACTGGCCGACATATTTTTTCGTGGTGGCGCGGAATTCGGCGCTGACGGTTTCCTCGAGGTTGTAGGCCTTGATGACGCGGTTGCCGGTGAAGGATTCGTGCATCAGGTTCGTGAGTTCGGCGTTGTAGGCCTGCACGGCGCGGGCGGATTTGCGGACTTTGCGGCCAAAAATGATGATCGGCACGATGCACACGGGAAACACGACGATGGAAATCAGCGTCAACGTGGCGTTCGTCGCCAGTTGGTAGGTCAAAAGGCAGACGATGGTAATCGGATCCTTGACGACGGAAGCAAAGGAGCTGCCGACGATGTTGTAAAGCACCTGCGTGTCGTTGGTGATGCGCGCGATCAAATCGCCGGTGCTGGCGCGGTTGAAAAAGCCGAGCGAAAGATTTTGCAGGTGCGAAAAAAGTTTTGTGCGGATGTCGGCGATGGCGTGCATGGCCGACCAGTTCGTCAGATAGATGCTCAAGTATTGGAGCGTGTTCCGCACCAGCATGATGGCGGGGATCGCGCTGATGATCAGCACCCAACTGGCGGTGTCGCTCGGCGCGGGCGCGTGAAATTCCGGCACGACCTCGGCCAGCCGGCGCGAAAGCGGATGAATCCACCTGGGCGCGCTTTCGAGCTGCTGGTGCAAATTCGTCCCGCCTTCAAACACGAGCTGGACGACGACCTTGACCGTGCCAATCAAAAAGCCGTTAACCAGTCCATAAAAAACGCCGCAGAGCAGGCCGAGAAAAAACCGCCCGCGATAGGGCCGCACAAAAGCCCAGAGTTGGCGCAGGAAATCAATCATTTCCCCCTATTCTTGGCCGACGCGGGCGCAAAGCGAAAGTTTTTGTTTTGGCCTTGCCGAACCAAACCGCGCTTCTTTAGCCTCGTCGGTGCCGACTGTTCTGGAGCCAATGATTTACGATTGTTTCACTTTTTTCAACGAGCTTGAACTGCTTGAGCTGCGGCTGCATGAACTGGCCGGCGTCGTGGACAGATTTGTGCTGGTCGAGGCGACGCAAACCCACACGAACCGGCCCAAGCCGCTGTTTTACCGGGAAAACCGCGCGCGGTTCGACGCGTTCCAGGACAAGATCATCCACGTCATCGTGGACGACCTGCCGGTTTCAACCGACCCGTGGCTGCCGGAAAATTTCCAGCGCAACTGCATCGCGCGCGGCTTGACCGGCTGCCGGCCGGACGATTTTGTGCTCGTGTCCGACCTCGATGAAATACCACGCGCCGCCGTGGTGGAAAAAATGAGCCGCGAAATTCCGTTCCGGGACAATTTTTTTTCCTACGCCGTCCATGCGGCGTTGAATTCGCGCGCGGTGAAAAATATTTTTCACCGGCGCGGCTTCCGGCGGCGGCTGCGGAAGAACCATCCGTTCGTCTGGCGGTTCGAGCACACGCTTTACAGGTATTTCATGAACTGCAAATCGCTGCGGCCGCCGTTGAGCTACGGCACGGTGATGCTGCGCCACCGGGATTTTTCCACGGCGGAGGAGTTGCGACACAGCGGCTTCAAAACCGTCCCCGACGCCGGCTGGAATTTCACCTGGATGGGCGGCGTCGAACGAATCCTGAAAAAAATCCAGTCCTTCGCGCATCAGGAATTAAACCAGCCGCAGTTCACCGACCCCGGCCGCATCAACGCGCTGATTGAAAAAGGCAGTTACCTTTTTGACGACTCAAACCAGCTTCAGTTTGTGCCGGTGGACGGAACGTTTCCCCGTTATGTGCTGGATCATCTGGAAAAATTCAAGGACTGGATCAGGCCGGTCTGAAGCAACCTCAAACCGCCGCAAAAAACGTGCGCTTAAAATCAAATCTTCCGTTGCCGCCTAACAGCGATGACTTTTTGGGGCGGACGCGAACCGCGAGAAAAATTATGGTTCTCGATCTCGGCTTTCTGGGTGACACAATCCATTTGCTGCCGTCGCTTTGGATGGTGCGGCAGGCCTATCCGCAGGCAGAACTGCACGTCGCCGTCGCCACGCACGTCACTTCGCTCATGGACTACGTGCCGTGGGTGGATCATGTCTGGGGCTATATGCGTTATCCGCGCCACGCGACCCTACGCGAAAATTTCCAGATGGTCGCGCGCCTGCGCCGCGAAAAATTCGATGTGCTGATCAACCTCAACGGCTCTGACCGATCGAGCTGGCTGACGTTTTTGAGCGGCGCGCGCGAACGGCTGGGGCGGATGCCCATGAACGGCGGCCCGCCATTTTGGAAACGGATGTTCACCACCTACGTCCAGTATCCCACGCTGGCCGATCCCGGTTATCTGCAAAAATGCCGGTGCCTTGAACTGGCCGGTTTCCCGACCGCGTTGCCGGAATTCCGCGTGCAGATCAGTCCGGCCCAATTGCAGCCATCTGGCATTTCGGCGGCGGACGCGGGAACTTATTTTCACATCAGCCCGTTCACGACGGATGACTTGAAGGAATTGCCTCCCGAACAACTCGCCGAACTCATCAACACCCTCGAACGAATTTTCCCGGACAAGCGCTGGGTGTTTTCCTGCGCGCCCACCGCGCGCGAAATTAAAAAAATGGAGGCGCTCCTCGCGCTGCTGCCCCAAAAACCGTGGCGCGTGTTTGCCGGCAATTTGAATCTCATCCAGGTGGCCGCCGTCATTCAAAAGAGCGCCGTGCATTTGTGCGGCGACACTGGCACACTGCATTTGGGGCTGATGACCGGCGCCCGGACGGTTTCCTGGTTCTGGCCCAATCCTGGAATGCGCGTTTGGTGTCCCGCCGGCGACCGACACCGGACAGTCGTCGGCTCAAATGAACCCGGAGCAAAACACCTGTGCCATGTTGATACCACCCAGCTTGTCCGCGCGGTCGAGGCCGTACTCGCCGCCGGCGAACCGGCAAAAATCCTGACGCCATGACGACCGAGCAACGCCTGCCCATTTCCGTCTGCATCATCGCCGGCAACGAGGCCCGACGCATCCGGCGCGCTCTCGAAAGTGTCGCCGGTTGGGCCGGCGAAATTATTGTCGTCCTCAACGACGACGTGAACGACGGCACGGATAAAATTGCCGAAACGTTCGGTGCAAAAATTTTCCGCGAACCTTGGAAAGGTCACGTCGCCCAGAAAAATTCCGCCGACGCCAAGGCCGCGCACCCATGGATTCTCGGTCTGGATGCCGACGAGGAAGTTTCGCCGGCGTTGCGCGACGAAATCCGGCAGGCGGTGGCCGGCCCCGGTGCCAACGCGGCGTTTTGTTTTCCCCGCTGCTCGTTTTACTGCGGGCGGTGGATCCGCCATGGCGACTGGTATCCTGACCGCCAGACGCGGCTCTGGCAAAAAGGACGCGCGCACTGGGGCGGAATTGATCCGCATGACAAACTTCTGGTGGACGGCCCGGTGGGCCGGCTTCGGCACGATTTATTGCACCACACTTTTGAGACGATCAACTTCCAGATCACCAAGACTGTGCTGTATGCCGACGATTTTGTGCGCCATTGCGCGGCGCAGGGTAAAACGGCGGGCTTCCTGGATCTGCTGGTGCGTCCGGCGTGGCGGTTTTGGCGCGGCTATCTGCTCCGGCTGGGGTTCCTCGATGGCTGGCAAGGTTTCACCATCGCCTGGCTGACGGCGTTCTACACCTTCCTGCGTTACGTCAAAGTCCGCGAGGCGCAACTGCCAAAAAATCTTTCCCCATGACCGCTCCGTCCGCCGGCCATCTCCTGCTCTACGAACCGCGCACCGAAGGCCATCACCTCGGCTGGCTGCGATTCATCGCGGAGGATTTGCTGGCGGCCAATTTCCGCCTGTCCATCGCCGCCGATCTCCGCGCCGGCGCGCGCGAACACGTCGAACAAAATCTCGCCGGACTGTCTAGCAAGTTAAAAATTTTTCCCGCCTACGACGAAAACGGCCGCCGGCATCTCGACGGCAAAGCCCGCTCCGTCGCACACTGTTTGAAAGCCAGCGGCGCGGAAAACGTCTTTCTCTGTGCGCTGGACGAAATCGCCTCGCACTGCTGGCGCGGCGCGACGTTCGGCCTGCGCCCGCCGGCGGAATTGCGCGGACGCATCGGCGGCATTTATCATCGCCCGCGATTTCTCGAAGCGCCGAAATGGTCGTTTGATCGCGGCCTGAAAATTCCCGGCTTCCAACGGCTGCTGCGCGAAAACTGGTGGCGGCAGATTTTGTTTGTGGACGAATTTCTTACGACAGAACTTCAATCGGCCAATCCGGCTGCGCCGATTTTTTTCCTGCCCGACGTCTGTCCATCCGGCTACGACGGCGACGCGCTTGCGGCCAGAAACAAACTGGAAATTCCTAGCGACCGGAAAGTTTTTCTTTTTTACGGCACCGGCGCGCGGCGCAAAGGCTTGCAACTCGCAGTTGAAGCGTTCCGGCAACTGCCGCCGGAATCGCCCGCGTTTTTGCTCTGCGCCGGCCGGCAAAATTCCACCGGTAAAACCGCCTCCGGCCTCGCGCAACTGGCGCGGCAAAACCGCGCGATAATGCTCGACCGCTATGTCACAGTTGAGGAGGAAAAAATTTGTTTCGCCGCCAGCGACGCGGTGCTGCTGCCCTACTTGAACCATTTCGGCACAAGCGGAGTTTTGTCGCGCGCGACGTCCGCCAGCAAGCCGGTGATCGTTTCAGACGAACAACTGCTCGGCCGGCTCACCCGCGAACGCCGGCTCGGCCTGGTATTTCCGTCCGGCAACATTTCCGCATTGCGCGACTGTATTCGCCGGCTCGCGGAATTTTCCGCCGCTGACCTCGCGCCGTTTGCCGCGGCCGCCCGCGCCTACGCAGACATTTATTCGCGCGCCGCGTTTCGCGTCGCGCTGCTCCGCTCGTTATCCGCCAACTGACATGGAAAACATCCTGCTCATCCGGCTCAAGTCCATCGGCGATGTGGCGTTCACGCTGCCCGCCGTCAACGCCGTGCGCGATAATTTTCCGGCGGCAAAAATCACTTTTCTGACTTCCAGGGAAAATGCGCCGCTGCTGCGGGGCTTTCGGGACGTTGATGAAGTCATCGCGCTCGACCGTGCGGCGTTTCTTTCCAAAAATCCAAAGAACATTTGCGGCGGCACCTTTGCGCTCCTGCACCGGCTGCGCGCGCCGGAATTTTCCCGCGCCATTGATTTTCAGGGCTACGGCGAAACGGAACTTTTGTCCTGGTGGAGCGGAGCGGCGGAACGCTGGGGCTGCGTTTACCATCCGCCGCGCGGCTGGCTTTACACGCTCGGCGTCGCCCGCAGCCAAAAAATCCATCCAGCGGACTGGAATCTGTTTTTACTCGAACAAGCGGGAATGCAAACCGGAAAAGTCCGCAACGAATTTGTGCTCCCCGCTGAAAGTTTGGACGAAGGCCGCCGCTTTTTTGCCGCGAACAATTTGGATTGCACCCGTCCGACTTTGTTTCTCCAGCCGTTCACCAGCTCGCCAAATAAAGACTGGCCGCTGGAGAATTTCTTGGCGGTCGCGCGACATTGGCAGTCGCGCGGCGGGCAGGTTTTGTTCGGCGGCGGGCCGTCCGAACGCGCGCGGCTCGAACTGGCGCGCGCGGCGGGATTTGCCGTCGCCGCCGGCGTGCCGCTGCTGGTTTCCGCCGGGCTGGTGAAACTTTCCACGCTGGTAGTGGGCGCCGACACGGGACTACTGCACATCGCCGTGGCGCTGGGCCGGCGCGTGGTGATGATCATGGCTTCCAACGCGCCGGGCAGCACGCATCCGTTTCGCCACGCGGATTGGACCATCACGCCGGCGGCGGGAAAAACTATCTCGGAAATCCCGGCCAGCGCGGTCATCGCCGCCGGTGAACGTGCCGTCAGCGGACCAGCCGGTAATGTTTCTTGCTGAACTGCACGCCGAAAAGTTTTTCCAGCTTCAACATCCGGCGGTGTTTTTTTTCGCGCGAAGTCAATTTATGATTTGAATCGGCCTGGAAAATCCCATCCGCCTGCGGCAGCCAGTCCTGCACCACTTTTGGGTGCGAGCCGGTGAAAAGTTTCAGCACCGCCGGATCAATCTTTGTGTAATCCGTCGCCGGCAGCGTTCGTTCATCCCAGAATTTGTGCGTCGCGGCGGTCTTGAGGTTCATCTGCGCCTCGCTGCGCACCCAGCCGTAATGAAAAATCGTCGCGCCCGTGTGCGCCGCGCGCGGGTGGCGCGATTTTTTGTGGCCGGCCACGACGTTGAAAAACAGCGCCTCGGAAGACCACGCGGCAATCGTGTTGCGGATGATCCGCACCTCACTGCGATACCAGCCCGGCGACCACGCGATCGTGTTTTTGTTTCCGTAAAAATGCAGGTAGTCGAACGCCAGCGCCTCGACGCGCGAGTCGTTAAGATTTTTTTCCATCGCCGCGCGGATTTTCGGCAAATCATTTTCGTGCAGCACCTCGTCGGCTTCGAGGTAAAACGCCCAGTCGCCCGTGCAGTTGAACAGCGCGATGGATTTTTGCTGGCCATACACAAAACCCTTCACGCTGTAACCGGGCTGGATGCGTTCGTTCCATTGCGTGGGGATGATGCGGATTTTCGGGTCGCCGATTTCGCGCAGCATTTTTTCCGTGTCGTCGGCGCACGGGCCGAGCGCGATGACAAATTCATCCACCAGCGGCAGCACCGAGCGGATGGATGCAACGAACGGATAGCCGAGCTTCTGGCCGTTGCGCAGAAATGTGAAGCCGCTGACTTTCATTCCGTGATAAAACCAAGTTTTTGCAGCCAGTAAAGCTTTCGACAGGAATAGGAAATCAGATTTTCAAACTGCCACGGCGGCCGGCCGGTCTGGCGGATCATTTCGTAAATTTTCCCCCGCATATAAAATTTATTTTGAACATAGTGAGTGACCGCGCTGCGCGCCTCCAAAATTTTGACGTTGGAAATTCGCAACGCTTCGCCAATGGAAAATTGTTCCGCCGTGTGCAGCCGGCGGCCAAAATCGAGGATCGCATCACACAGTTCAAGCGCCAGGCTCACGACCTCGCGGTTGTCGCGGTGCAGTCCGATCACACCGGAATTGTGCATTTGCGCGGCGGACGTGAATCGGTAGGAAATTTTTCCAGCGAGCAGGGTCTGAAACCCGGCCACGCCGATTTCGGGATTCTCGGATTCAAACAAGTGCATGATGGCCGTTCCGCTGGATAATCGCCGAGCCAGCTTGCCAATGTCTTCGCGCACAAACGTGTCGGAATCCAGAAAAATCACATTGCCTGGATATTTCTCAAAACATTTCAAGATCACGCAGAGTTTGGCGCGATGAGAAAAATCGGTTTTGCCGCGCATCGCCGCCAGCTGGCCGGCGACTGATTCCGTCACCACCGGCCAGTCTTTTACTTTTTCCGGCGCGTCGGTGTAGACAATGATGCGCGCTGAAGCCGCAGCCACCCGCCGCCGCAAGGTGCCGATGCAGTAGGCCGCTTCCGTGTAACACTCATCGCCGGTGCCATATAGCAAGTAAATGTAATTGGTCATGTTTGCGCTTGCCCTGAATTCGGGCATGGTGCCGGATTTGCGCCCAATCGCCGAACATTTTTTTGCCCGCGCCGCACCGCCGCGAACTGGCCGCTTGCGACCGGCCAAAACCTCCGCTAGGTTCCCGGCGCGGTTGCGCGCGTGGTGGAATGGCAGACACGCCAGACTTAGGATCTGGTTCCGCAAGGATTAGAGGTTCAAGTCCTCTCGCGCGCACCAGTCTTCGCCCGTGAGAAGGCTGGCGGCCCGGCAGGCCGATTGAATTTATTTTCCGTCCGCACTGCGCCGCACCTGTTCCTTTTTCTCTTCCAACTCGTCCTGAATTTTTTTGCGTTCAACGGTCAACTGCTGTTGCAGCGCCGCGACTTTTTCAAAGTCATCGGCGACCTTGGCCATTTCCCCTTTCAGCGTGATTTCCCGCGCGGCGATTTTGGCGGCGTATTGGGAATCCAGTTCGGCCAGTTCTTTTTTATGCGCGCCGCTTAATTTTTTGGTCGGCGCATTTTTATTCAAACGCTCCATCGCCAGTTCGTAGGAAGATTTCATTTTGAAATTCTATCAGCCATCAGCTCTCAACTATCAACCTTTTTCTGCTTCCACGGCTGACTTGGAAATTTAAGCGGCGGCGGCACGGGTCTGGCGATTTGCAATTCCGGTTCGCCCTCGTTTTTTTTCGCCGCCGGATTTTTCGCCTCCGCGCGCCAAGATTCGATTTTTGCCTGCAGGCCGTGTTTCTCCGCCGTCATCTTGTCGCCGCTCTTCATGTAAAAGAGCGAAAGGTTGGTGTGGACGAGCTGTTCTTGCGGGCGAAGTTGCGCGGCCTTTTGGCCTTCGGCAATCGCCGTCACATAATCGCCTTTGCGATAGTGCGCCATGCCGAGCGCCAGTTGCGCGTCGAAATATGCCGGGTCTGCCGCCAGCACCGCCTTGAGCTTGGCGATGGCGCTGTCGAATTCGCTCCGGCTGAAGTCGAACATTGCGTCGTCATATTGTTCCTGCAAGGTCATGCGCCAGCCACGCTACGCGCGCCGGCGTTCGGGCGCAAGCGCGCACACAAGTAACAGATTGGTTACAATGCCGGCCTGCTCCAATAAATTATTCTAATCACAAAAATCAGGCATTAGAATTTGACACATTCGCCCTGCCTGCTTACTGTTAAAAGGCAACGGTGCCGCGCGGATTTGCCTTCAAATTGCCAGCCCGCTTTGCGCGCGGTAAATTTTGATTGAGTTTTGAGATTCCATGAGTGATACAACGACAACGGCTACCCCGTCGGGTGGTGCGCCGAAAATTTCCAAGATCAACGAGGCGGTCATCCGCATCGCCGGCAATTCGCAGGACGGCATCCAGGCCATCGGCGGATTCCTCGCGCGTCTCGCCGGGCGCAGCGAGCAGGAAGTCATGACGTTCATGACAATTCCTTCGACCATTTCCGGCGGCCCTTCCATTTTCCAGGTTCGCATCGGCAGCGGCGAAGTTTTAAGTGCGGGCGACGAGGCGGACATGCTGCTTTGTTTTTACCAGCACAGTTACGAAGACCATATTAAATCTCTAAAGCTTGGTGGAATTGTTCTTTACGACGCCGACCACGTTCAGCCGAAACCGGAATGGGAAGAAAGTTACCGCCACGTCGGCGTGAACATTTCCAGTCTCACCGTCGAAGCCGTCGGCGGCACGGGGCGCGACAAGGGTAAAAATATTTTCGCGCTCGGCCTGCTCGCAAAAATTTTTGACTTGGATGTTGCGAAACTGACCAAGCTTATTGAAGAACGTTTCGGCGGCAAAGACCCCACAGTGGTTCAAAACGCGATGACCTGTTTCAACGCCGGTTACAATCACTCGCTTGAAAATCTGCTCAAGACGTATCAGTTTTACACGCCGGACAAAAAAGATCGTCATCAAGTCGTGATGAACGGCAACGAGGCGCTCGCTTACGGATTGATCGCCGCCGGCGTGCGTTTCGGCGCGGGCTACCCGATCACGCCGTGGTCTGACATCATGGAATCGCTGCGCCGTGAATTGCCGAAATACGGCGGCTCCTTCATCCAGACCGAGGACGAAATCGCCGCCATCTCGATGGCGATTGGGGCGAGCTATGCCGGGCGCGTCGCTGTCACCGGTTCAAGCGGTCCGGGAATTTCGCTCAAGACCGAGGCACTCGGCTGGGCGGTCATGGCGGAAATGCCACTCGTCATCGTGGACGTGCAGCGCGGCGGGCCTTCCACCGGAATGCCGACGAGCGTCGAGCAATCCGACTTGAACATCGCCTGCTTCGGCGGTCACGGCGATTCGCCGCGAGTCGTGCTCGCGCCGACGAGCGTGGAAGATTGTTTTTACACCGCGATCGAGGCCGTCAACATTGCGCGCAAATACAGCACGCCCGTTTTTATCCTCACCGACCAAGGCATCGCCACGCGCATCGAGGCGTTTGAAGAGCCGAACCTCGAAAAAATTTGCCAGGACATCTCGCCCGATTTCACGCCCGTCGCCGACCACAAGCCCTACGATTTGTCCAAGCCCGACGGCATCACACAGCACATTGCACCCGGCACGAAAGTTTTGAGCGGCAAATATCCCGTCGCCACCGGCCTTGAGCACGACGAACTTGGCCATCCGACCGGCTCGCCGAAATTGCACCAGGAAATGACCGCCAAGCGCCGCAACAAATTGCGCAAGCTCGCGTGGGAATTTCCGAAATTAAAAACCCACGGGCCGGACGAAGGACAAATCCTGCTCGTCGGCTGGGGTTCAAGCCAAGGCCCGATTAACGAAGCCGTTGACCGCGCGCGCGGCATCGGCGAGGCGATTTCCGGCTTGACCATCAAATATATCAATCCGTTGCCGAACGGACTTGAGGAAATTTTCAAGGGTTTCCACCATATTTTTGTCGTCGAACTGAACGACGAGGGCATATATGGCTACGGCCAGCTTGCCTCGCTCCTCCGCGCCCGCTATTGCGACGCGCGCATCCGCGGCATCAATAAATCCGACGGACTGCCGTGGAAGGTGAAGGAAATTCTCGACCGCGCCCGCGTGCTGGCCAGCAACAAAAAATAATTTTCACAAAATCGTGCGGATAATCAATGAACATTCAAGAACGGTTGGAAGTCTTTTATCACCGCTTGAAAACAGCGCCTCCGGCGGCGAGCGCGGACGAGGCCATGAATCTTGTTTGTCATTTGATCGAGCAGGTCGAGGACGTGTTTTGTCCAGTGCCGCGCGAAGAACCGCCGCCGTTGGTTTTTTCAGGCCGGATGTATGCGCCGCAGCGCGACCGGATGCGCCGGTTGCCGCAAGGTCAGTTAGTTGCCAATGCGCGGCATCATCGGATATATTGCCAGCCGGATGGTGCGATTAACATTGTCCATATGCCCAGTCGCAAGTCGGTGATGATCAAAGATGGAAAAAAGAAATGAAGACGCCGCAACAAATTCAGGACTTGGTGGCGGAGATGGTTCACGTCTATCCGTCAGCCCAACTGGAGCTTGATCCGCTTCCTTCTGGCGTAGTTTTCCTATGGCTGACCATTGAAGGGCGTAATTTCTGTCTTGAATATCATCCCGCACAGGGAACTGGCGTGTCAGAAAATCTGGCCGATACGCCCGCGTTTTCAAGCCACGATTACGGCTTTGATTCGCTCGACAAGGCGGTTGAATTTTTCAAACAAATGATCAGCAAAGCCGCCGAAGAATCTTTGGCGATGGCTCACTAAATTTTTATGACCGCAACAACTGAAATTCCCGACCGCAATGCCGGCAACATCGCCGTCGTCAACGCGCCGACGCAGTCCGCCAACGGCGAACGCAAGGGCCTGACCAAAAAAGAAATCGCCGCCGACCACCCGACGTGGTGTCCCGGCTGCGGCGACTTCTCCGTCCTCGCGCTGTATTTCAAGCTGATTGAAAAGCGCAAGCTATGGCACGAGAAAATCACCACCGTCGCGGGTATCGGCTGCTCCAGCCGGTTTCCGTATTTCGTGCAGGCGCACGGCGCGCATTATATCCACGGCCGCGCCCTGCCGTTCGCGAGCGGCATTTCACTTTCGCGCCCCGACCTGCACGTTTTCGTGTTCGGCGGCGACGGCGATGCGTTTTCCATCGGCGGAAATCATTTCAACCACACTGCGCGCAAGAACATCAAGATGACCTATTGCGTGATGGACAACTGGGTCTACGGCCTCACGAAGAAGCAGACTTCGCCCACGTCGCCGCTCGGTTTCAAGAGCAAGACCGACCAATGGGGCGCGGTGGATTATCCGATCAACCCGATGAAGCAGGCGATCTCCGCCGGTGCAACCTTCGTCGCGCGCACGACGCACACGAACCCGAACCACGTTTTGCAGATGATGGAAGCCGCGATGGATCACGACGGCTTCAGCTTCATCGAATGTTTGAGCGAATGCGTGGAATTTTACGAAGGCGCGTTCGACGCGAGCAACCCGCGCAAAGGCGGCGTGTTCAACGAAGTCCCCAAGACGCACGACGTGACCGACGAACTCGCGGCCTACAAGCTTGCGGGCGAACCGTTCCCCGGCAGCTTCGGCATATTCTACAAGGTCAGCAAGCCAACGAAAAACTCGAAGGAAGCCGAGATCAACAAATCGTTCCAGAGCAAAGTCACCGGCCTGAAAGACTGGCAGATTCTCCAGAAAAATTTCGACCGGATGAAATAAAAAGTTTCGACGCAAAACGCCCCGGCTTGCGTCGGGGCGTTTTTTTATTTTCAAACATCAGGAAATGCGAAATAACAGTCACATGAAAAAGCGGCAACGGCTTCCGAACATAGCGCAAATTATTTTAGTGTTGCTCGGCTGCGCCTTTTTCCTGCTTTCATCTGGTAAAATACCGGCAAATCTAGGTTGGCCGTTCCCTTGGTATTTCAGTTTGATTTTCTTTGCTGCCGCACTTGTTTGTGGATTTTATGCTCTCAAATTAAGTGACGAAGCAGAAAAAGGGCGTGCTCTGAATCACATGGCCGGTCGCCAAGCGTTGAATGAAAAAGAATTTGGCAAAGAATTTTTCCCAAACGACCGCGCTGAAATTGCAGCCAAACTTCGGGAAATTCTTTCGCGTCACATTCCCATAGACGTTTCGCAAATGCAACCGAATGACCGTTTCGTCGAAGATTTGAGAATGGATGCGTTGGATTCGATGTCCACAGTTGAATATGTCATTGAAATAGAAAAAGAGTTTGGGATTAAAATTCCAGATTCAGTGGCAGAAAAGATGATCACCTTTCAAAGCGTCGTTGATTACGTTTCCGAAGCCGTGAAGTCCAAGGCAAGCTGAAGTCATGGCGCACATCCACGAAAAAATTGATTTCACCGTCGCGATTTTTGTCGTTCACGACGGAAAAATTCTGCTCATCCATCATCGCAAGCTCGACAAATGGCTGCCGCTCGGCGGGCACATCGAACTGGACGAAGACCCGGAGCAGGCCGCGTTGCGCGAGGCCAAGGAAGAAAGCGGCCTCGACGTGGAACTGCTCGGCGAGCATCCGCCCACGACTTCGCCCGGCACGCGCGCGCTCATCGCGCCGCGCTTTCTCGACATCCATCGCATCAACGATACGCACGAACACATCGGCCTGATCTATTGGGCGCGACCGAAAAATTCCGCCGCAATAAAACTCGCGACCGCCGAGCATCACGACATCCGCTGGTGCAGTCTTGAAGACTTGGAAAAACTTTCGCCGCCGATGTCCGACGCGGTGAAATGGTATTGCCGCCAGGCAATTGAGGAAATTTCGCGCGCGTGAATCCGGCCAAAAAATTTCGCGCCGCCTGCTACACCGTCGAGGGCATCAACTCCTTCGCGGTGGTGATTTATTTCAACTACCTCTATTTTTTCTTCCGCGACCAGTTCGGTTTCGATGACCGGCAGAACCTCGAACTTGCCGCATTCATTGGCGTGATTTATGTGTTCGCCTCGTTGTGGGCCGGCAAGTTTGCGCAACGCTGCGGCTATTTCATGGCGTTAAAAATTGGTTTTGGCGTGATGGCACTTGGGCTTGCCGTGGGTTCACAACTGCACACCGTCGCCGGCGCGATTGCCGCCGCGTGCGTCGTGAACGTCGGCATGTGCTGCATCTGGCCGACGCTCGAAGCGCTCGTCAGCGAAGGCGCGAACGCCGCGCGCGCCGTGGGCATTTACAACATCACCTGGGCGGTCAACAACGCGGTCGCTTTTTTTATCGGCGGCATGCTCATTCAAAAGTTTGGCTACCAGACAATTTTTTATTTGCCGCTCGCGTTCATGCTGTTGCAGTTCGCGCTGGTTTTTTGGCTGGAAAAAATTCGCGCGGTCGAGACCGCGCCGGAAACGGGAAATGATTTTTCCGCACGGGAAGCAAATCAAGCTTCGCCCGCTGTGGCAAAAAATTTCCGGCGCATGGCGTGGCTGGCGAATCCGTTCGCCTACATCGCCATCAATACGCTCATCGCCGTGCTGCCTGGCATCGCGGCGAAATTCCAATTGTCGACGAGCCTCGCGGGATTTGTCTGTTCGCTCTGGTGCTTTGCGCGCGTGGTCGCATTCGTCACGCTGTGGCGCTGGACTGGCTGGCATTACAAATTTCCCTGGCTCGCCGGCGCGTTCGCGCTGTTGATCATATCCTTCACGACAATTTTGGTCGCGCACACGCTTGCCGTGGTTTTGGTCGCGCAGGTTTTTTTCGGCGCGGGCATCGGCCTGATTTACTACTCGTCGCTCTTTTACGCGATGGATGCGCATGATTCCAGCAGCGAGCACGGCGGCATCCACGAGGCGGCGATTGGCGTGGGCAACAGTGTCGGCCCGGCGGTCGGCGCGCTCGCGCTCTGGCTCGCGCCGCAAAACGCGGGCGTCAGCGCGTGGGCGGTTTCCGGTTTGCTGACGACCGGGCTTTGCGGTTTGTTTTGGCTGCGCGGACGCCGGGCGGACTGAAGAAAATTTTTTAGCGGCTAATCATTCCACGGCAAAAGCTGTTTCGACAAAAAACCCGGCCTGGTCGCGGGCGGCGGCTCGTCCGGCTCGTTCAGCGAACCGTGGGATAAAATCCGTTCGTAGCACGCGACATATTTTCGCGCCGAATCGAGCAGCGTGAAGCCGCCGTGAAGCACGCGGTTGCGGCAGGCGTGCGGGCTGAAGCGTTGCGGGTTTTTCACGGCCTCGGCCAGTTCGCTGGCGTGGATGCTCAAGGCGCCGGCTTCCGGCGTGATGATTTCCGGCAGCGCGCCATACGGCGTGCCGACCACGAACGCGCCGCTGGCAAGCGCTTCGGTGATGGCCAGTCCGAAGGGCTCGTGCCAGCGGACGGGAAAAATCAGGCAGCGTGCGCGCGACAGCAGTTCGCGCTTTTCGTCCTCTTCGATCATGCCGTAATAACGCACGCCGCGAACCGGCGGCAGCAGCCGTTGCAGGTTGAGCGGCCAGTTGCGCGAGCCGATGACGCGCAATTCCACGCCCGCCCGTCTGGCGACCGCAATCGCGCCGTGGAGATTTTTGGCGTTCCAGCGCGCCTTCGCCAAAAACACGGCGTAGTCCTCGCGTTTTTCCGAGAACAGATAATTTTCCGGGATGACGCCGGAATACGCAAAATGCCGCGAGCCGTGGTTGGCCGCGTGGCTGCGCGAGACGAACGCGGTGTTCGCGGGAAATTTTTCGCCGGGCCGGCCGTTGCCGCCGACCGAAAGCAAAAACGGTTTTTTTACCTCCGCATAATCCCAGAGATGCACGATGTCCGTCGCGTCCGGCACGAGCCGCGTCCACGCGTGCGGGTCGCTTTCGTCATCCGCCAGCGCGCGCAGCTCCACGCCGGGAATGTGGCTTTGCGCGTTGGCGATCAGCGTCACTTGATGGCCCATTTCCACCAGCGTCTTGCCGAGCCAATAAACGAAGCGTTCCGCGCCGCCGTAAAGTTTCGGCGGAATCGGCGTGTCGCCGCGTTTGAAAAGCGTGATGTGCATTTTATTCGGGCGTGACCAGGAAAATTTTTTGCCGGTGCCGCGCCAGCACGGTCGCGAGCGCCCCGGGTTTCAAGGCGTTCCATAATTCCGCAGGCGGCGGCCGGTCAAAGCTTACCGCCGCCGTCTGGATTTTCCAACCGTGATTGGAAAATTCGCCCGCGTCCTTTTCGGAAACCAAAATGCGCGTGTAATTTGCCGCGTCTGCCGCGTTCAACTGGTCGGCCTGCCGCAACGGCCAGTCCGGTCCGAGCAGCAGGCGCACGCGGCTTGCCAGTTTCACGTCGCCGACCAGCAGCACCGGCGAATCGCTCACTTTGAATTCGTGCCGCAGGGTCGCCGCGATTTGCTGCGCGCGGTCAGGCAGCACCAGCGGGATTATCGCCACGAAAAAAACCAGCCAGCCCAGCACGACGGCCAGTCCCAACGCTTCCGACGCCGGCAGCAACCGGCGCGACAATGCGCCGAAGGCCAGCGCGCCAAAACCGAATAAAAAAATGACGCACGTCAGCGCGGTCGCCGCTGGCGAGGCTGACAGTTGAAGGCTGACATCGCCCGCCGCCGCGACCAGCAGCCCGCCAATCGCCAGCGCCACCAGCAATAACCGCCGGACGGAAAAAAATAGTTTAACGTCGTCCGCACCTTGCAGCCAGCCGGCGACCAGAATCGCCATCAGCGGCGCCGCTGGCAGCAGGTAGCGCAGCGAGACATTTTCACCCAGCGCAAAACCGGCGACCAGCAGGGCCGTCCACGCAAGGATGAATTTTTGCGCGCCGGCCGGCACGCCCGCCGCCACCGTGGATTTTTTCCGCGCGAACAATTCCAGAACCGGCGCGCTCCACGGCAGAAAATTCAGCGCCAGCGCCAGCGCGTAGAGCGGGGCGCGCCACGCCGGCGACCACCAGTGGCCGTGAAAATTGCCCGTCACCTGGTCGCCGAAAAAAACAGCGAACGCCGGCCGGCCCTGCGTCGCGAAAATGTAGCCCAGCCAGCCGGCGACCAGTAAAATTCCCGTGGCAACGCTCGGCCAGTGGATCAACTTTTTGACCGCGCGCCAGTCGCGTTGCTTACCAAAGGCAAAAGCCCACGCAAACAGGACGATTCCCGCGCCGAGCAGTCCTTTGCTCAACGCTGCGCCGGTGGCGCCGCCGTAGGCCATCCAGAAAGCGCCCGCGGTGAATTCCTCAAAAACCAGCAGCCGCAAAAATCCGAACGCGCTCAACGTCACAAAAAAAACCAGCAGCGCGTCGGGGATCGAACGGACTGATGCCAGGAAAAATTGCGGGTGGGCCGCCAGCACCAGCGCGGCGAGCAGCGCCGTCCGGTCAGCGCCGGTCAGTTTGCGCGCGAGCCGGTGCGTGAGCCAGAGCGTGCCACAACCGGCGAGTAGAAACGGCAGCCGCGCCGCCAGCACGTTGATGCCAAACACCAGCCAGCTTCCGGCCACGGCCCAGTAGGCGAGAATGGGTTTTTCAAAGCGCGCCGCGCCGGTGGCGGTGTGCGGCACGAGCCAGCCGCCGTGCTGGAGCATCCTCAGCGCGCCGTCGGTGTAATGGCGTTCGTCGGGATAATAGAGAGCGAAGGTGGCGGCGAACGGCGCGGCGGCCAGCGCAAAAAATAAAATCAAATGACCGATTTTGAGGCGTGATCCCATTCTGTATCAAACAGCGTATAACTTAATTTGTCCGCGCGTTCCAGATTTTTTGCACCGGGAATTTTCCGGTTTCCTAAAATAAGCTTGCCATCAGCGGTGACTTTCGCAGGATTCCCTCATGCGACCGTGTCTGACAAGACTGCTGCTGTTGCTGCCGCTGCTGACGGGCGGTTGCGCGACCAGCGCGCTTTGGAATAAGACGCAGTTGGACGCCTGGAACGAACCCGCCGAGCGCGCCAACCTGCGACTGTTTGACGCCGGCCCGCGAAAGGATTTTTTGGTCGTCTATGACGAATACTCGGAGCGGCACGATGCGACCCGCACCCGCGCCTTTTTTTTGCATCAAAACGAGCAGCGCGTGGCGCAGGGGCGCAAGCCGGATTTTGTCAGCGCGCAACTTTCGCGCGAATGGCCGCCGGTGCCGGTGCTGCCAACGCCGCCGCTGCACGGCACAAATTTTTCATCCGCGCTCTACGCCGTGGTTTCAACCAATCAGCAGTCCTTCGCCATTTTTTCCGGCGCGGCGGGAACAAACCACGATTTGCCGGTGTATAATGACGGCTGGGGTCGGACGGACCGGATTGCGCTGACGCCGGTGACGGTCGTGGCTGACTTGACGATCATCGGCGGTGTTGCCGGTTTTTGGGTGCTGTCGGAATCTGGCTATTCAACCGGCACGCGCTGACACATTTTTACTTCGCTATTTTTGCCGCCGGCAAATAAATCGTGAAGGTCGTGCCTTCGCCGACGCGCGTGTGGACGTGCAGCGCGCCGTTGCCTTCCTTGACGAGCCGCTGGACGATGTTGAGGCCGAGGCCGGTTCCCTGACGCGGACCTTTTGTGGTGAAGTATGGCTGGAAAATTTTCGGCAGCATTTCCTGCGGGATGCCGGGGCCGTTGTCGCGCACCCACAGTTTCACCAGCGGCGCGGTGTTGTCCATGCTCTCGACGTTGAGCAGCCGGTCGTTGGGGCCGTCCTTGAATTCCGCCAGGTTCAGCGGCGCGTGCAGCGTCTCGCCGCCGGCCTCGACGCGGTGCGCTCCCGTCGCGCATTGAAACGCGTTGACCGAAAGGTTCAGCAAAAGCTGGATGACGTCGGTGCCGTTGATTTTTACGCCAATGTCCTCGGCGAGCGGCGTGACGGCGAATTCATTTTCCTGCCGGCTCGGATGCACGCCCACCAGTTGATCGAGGTCGTGCAGCAACTGGTTCACGTTCACGCGCGGTGCCTCCTCGGACTGCTTGCGCAAAAAACCGAGGTAACGCCGGGAAATCTCAATGCAATTGCTGGTCTGCCGCCCGACGATGCGCAGCCGTTCCTTGATGAATTCCAAATCCTCCAGCCCCAGGTGCGCGTCGTGGCTGAGCCGCTGGTTGAGCACCTGCACGAAGCCGGAAATGACGGTGAGAGGGCCGTTGATGTCGTGGATGATGCTGGCATAAATGTCGCCGCGCGTCTTGGCGATCTGCTCCTCGACGCGCTGTTCCTGCAATTCCACCAACAGTTGCTGGACTTTTTCCGCGCTGCTGTGGATTTCGCTTTCGAGCAGCCGCCGCTGCATCGCCTGGCTGACGGCGGCGCGCATCGTTGCGATGTCGAACGGCTTGTTGATGTAGTCGCAAGCACGCAACTGCAACGCCTTGCGGATCGTGTCCGTCGTCTCAAACGCCGTCATCATGATCGCCTCCATGTCCGGCTGCACATACTTGAGGCGTTCCAAAACTTCGATACCCGACATGCCGGCCATGCGGATGTCCAGCACGGCCACGTCAATTTCATTTTCCTGCGCGAGCTTGATCGCCGTCGGCCCGTCCTCGGCCATCAGCAAATCGTAATCATCCTTGAAAATCACGCGCAACGACTGGCGCGGGCCGTCCTCGTCGTCCACGACCAGCAACCGGCCGCGCCGCTTCGGCGCGGGCGCGGGCTGCGAGGAATCTTCAGTTGAAGCCATGTTCGATTATTAAACTATCCTAAAAAATTTCCGTCTCAAGAATAAAGCTCGCGCATCTCAAACCAGCCGCCGCCGCAACATCTCCAGCGCCTGCTGCGCCGTCACCTGCTTGAACGTCTCGCGATCCCACGGGTTCAAAAATTGTTTCACCTCGGTTCCGGCGGACGCCGCCAGCGCGACAAAAACCGTTCCCACCGGTTTTTCTTTCGTCCCGCCGCTTGGCCCGGCGATGCCCGTGACGGCAATCGCAAAGTCCGCGCCAAATTTTTTCCGCGCGCCTTCGGCCATTTCGCGCGCGACCGCCTCGCTCACCGCGCCGTGCTGTTGCAACGTTTCCGCCCGAACGCCCAGGAATTTTTCCTTCACGTCGTTCGCGTAGCTCACCACGCCGCCGAGAAAAACCGCCGACGCGCCCGGCACATTCGTCACGCGATGCGCGAGGTTGCCGCCCGTGCAGGATTCCGCGAGCGCGAGCGTCCGCTTTTGTTCCGTCAACAAACGCACGACGACATTTTCAATCTCGTCATCGTCAAAGCCAAAAATGTTTTCGCCGAGAATTTTTTTTACGACCGCCTCGGCGTCGCGGACGATTTTTCCCGCGCCCGCGCCGGCGGCGGTCAGCCGCACGTCCACCGCGCCGGGCCGCGCGCAGTAACCGACTTCCAATCCGCGCTGCACCAGCGGCTGCAATTCCGTCTCGACCATTTCCTGCACGCGTGATTCACCAACGCCCGTCGTCCGCAAGGTGCGGCAGATAAAAATTTCATCCGCGAACTCGCGCTTCAGCAGCGGCACAACCGAATCGTCAAACATCGGCCGCAATTCGCGCGGCGGCCCCGGCAGCATCACGAGCCACTGGACTTTGGACTCGATTTTAATCGCCAACCCCGGCGCGGTTCCAGTTTGATTCAGGAAAACAATCGCGCCTTCGGGCACAAACGTTTCCACGCTGGTTTTGGCCGGGCGGGGACGGTTTCGTTTCGCAAAAAAATTTTCGATGTGCGCCAAAACTTCTTTGTTCTCAATCAGTTTTTTGCCGAGCATTTCGGCGATGAGTTCGCGTGTGAGATCGTCGGAAGTCGGGCCAAGGCCGCCGGTCGTGATGACCAGGTCCGCGCGGCCCAACGCCTCGCGCACGGCGGCCTGAATTTCGCCGCCCGTGTCCGCGATGGCCACCTGCCGCGTGACAACGTGGCCGAGGTCCGCCAGCCGGCGGCAAAGCCATTGCTGGTGCTTGTTCAACACGCGGCCCAGCATCAGTTCGCTGCCGGTGTTGACGAGTTCGACGTTCATAAAAAGTGCCGGTCAGGAAGGTTGGAAATTCGGAACCAAGTTTTCTGCCGTGCCAATTAAAATCATCACTGCACTTTTTTCGGTCGCGGCTTGCGCGCGTCGGCGTTGAAAGTTCCCATCACATAACTTTTTTCCGTGTCCGGCGTGCAGAGATAAATTTTCCCCGGCAGCCGGTTGTTCACCAGCGCGCCGAATTCCAGCCGCAACGCGTAGCTGTCATTGAATCCCGCCTTCGCCGTCTGGCCGTTTTCCTGCCAGCGCAACGTCACGGGCGCCGCCTTGTCCGCGTTGGTGGTGACGTTGATGGTTTTGCCGGCCAGCGCCTCGGGCAGCGCGCCGCTGAAATTGATCTGCACGCCCAGTGCAATCGGCCCGCGCGTGCCGGCGCGCAAGGTCAGCGTGCCGTTCTGAAAACTCGCCCGCTCGGTGATGAAATCCTGTCCGTGAATCCGGCCGGCCGCCGGTGCATCGGGAATCGTCGCCGCGCCGAGCGCCAGCAGCCAGTTCGTGTCGTTGGCCGGCGGCGCGATGACGGCAGGCTTGGGCGGCGGCTGTTTTATTGGCGGCGCGGGCGCGTCGCCCGATTCCGAGGAAACTTCTTTCGTCGGCGCGCTGTCGCCGCCGGATTTGAAAATTTTTCCTCGGAACGCGAAAACCACCGCGCCGACCGCACAGGCCACAACCAGAAACGCCACCAGCACCAACATCGGCAGTTTTTTCTCCGGTGCGAACGCAACCCGGTCCGTGGGAATGTTCAGCACGGGCTTTTCGCCGACCTTCGTGCCGGTCAGGATGAATTTTTGATCCTCCGTCGTGGGTGCCTGCGGCGCGGTGATTTTTTGGAAGCACGTCGGGCAATCCATCACCGAGCCGCCTTGAGACGAATCGCACTTCATGTGCTGGCCACACACGGGGCAGGCAAATTTGAATTCGCTCATGTTCTTTCTTCTTGGCAGAACATTTCACATCCGCGTGCGAACGGCAATGCGGTTTTTTTGGAACGGTTTCAACGCCAAGGTGCAAAGGTGCAGAGCGAAAGGCCAAAATCTTTGCGGCTTGGCGTCCTTGCGGCTTTGCGTTAAAAACAAGTCGGCTTATGAATAAAAAATCTCCCGTCTCCCGCAGCGGACGTTTCGCGTCCGGCCCCGCCGCCGACGTCGCGCAGTTCACCGAATCCATTTCCTTCGACTGGCGTTTGTGGCGGCACGACATCCTCGGCTCCATCGCCCACGCGACGATGCTCCAAAAAATCGGCGTGCTGAAACAAAATGAATTGAGCGCGATCATCAAAGGCTTGAATCAAATCGCCAAGGAAATCGCCGCCGGAAAATTCAAGTGGAAGCCAGAACTCGAAGACGTTCACATGAACATCGAGGCCGAACTCACGAAGCGCGTGCCCGCCGGCGCAAAACTTCACACCGCCCGTTCGCGCAACGACCAGGTCGCGCTCGACATTCGTTTGTGGCTGCGCGACGAAATCACTTTGCTCCTCGGCGAAATCGCCGACTTGCAACGCGCCCTCGTCGCGCTCGGCGAGAAAAATGCCGACGTCATCATCCCCGGCTACACGCATCTGCAACGCGCGCAGCCCGTTTATCTCGCGCACCATCTGCTCGCCTACGTCGAGATGCTCGAACGCGATTGCGAGCGCCTTTGGGACTGCCACTCGCGCGTGAACGTCTGCCCGCTCGGCAGCGGCGCGATCGCCGGTTCGACCTTGCCGCTGAAACGCGAACTCGTCGCAAGATTGCTCGGCTTCGTAGGACAGGCGTCGCGCCTGTCTCCAACTGGAAAAATAAAAAAAGTGACAGGCGCGACGCCTGTCCTACTTTCGCAAAATTCCATGGACGCCGTGAGCGACCGCGATTTCGCCGTCGAATTTTGCGCCGCCGGCGCGCTGCTTGCCGTGCATCTCTCGCGGCTCGCGGAGGACGTGATTCTCTGGGCCGGCGCGGAATTTAATTTCATCAAGATCGCCGACGCCTACACCACCGGTTCGTCGCTCATGCCGCAGAAGAAAAATCCCGACATCGCCGAACTCGCGCGCGGCAAGACCGGCCGCGTCTTCGGCAACCTGATCTCGCTGCTCACGCTGCTGAAAGGATTGCCGATGACCTACAACCGCGACTTGCAGGAGGACAAGGAACGCCTCTTCGACACCGCCGACACCGTGCGCGCCTCGACGCGGATTTTTTCCGCGATGTTGCGCCATGTAAAAATCAATCGCGACGCCTGCGCCGCCGCCGCGAGCGACCCGGCGTTGCTGGCGACCGATCTCGCGGATTATTTGGTGAAAAAAGGAATGCCATTTCGCCAGGCGCATCACGTCGTCGGCGCAGTCGTGGCGCTGGCGGAAAAAACCGGCAAACCGCTGAACCAACTGACGCTCGCGGAACTGCAAGGTGTGAACCCGACATTCGGGCGCGATGCGCTGGGCGTGTTCAATCTGAAAACAGCGATGGCGAAACGAAACCTGACCGGCGCACCGGGAACAAAGGAAGTCGCAAAGCAACTGGCGCGCTGGCGGGAACAGCTTTCGTGATGGACGAAACCGTCAATTCAAAATGGAAAATCTTCAGAACATCTTAAACGAAGTAAAACGCTACTATTTATTGCCGGTGGATCTCAATCCAACGGCATCAGAAATCAATCGCGCCACAGAAGGAATTCCCGAATGGATTAGCACCCCCGCGAAAGTTTTTTTGGAAAACATTGAAGCTGCAATAACGACGGCAAAAATTCCATATACGATTGCTAGGACAAGTATTCTTACAGCACGATTCAATACACTAACAATCAGGCATCGCATACTTTTTGATGCTGATACGCGGACAAGTCTTCCATCCGATGATGACATCGAAAAGACGCCGAAAGAGCAGGCTGAACTTGATGAAATTGTGCGCAAAAAAGCTCTTGTAGAGTTTCTGGAGGAACAAAAAAATCCAACCGCAAGGAGTCAGATTAAAAATCAGTGGGCTGCTTTCCTAATCGCCCAACTTCAAGACAAGGAAATGGAAACTGCTGCCAGAGAATTGCTGCGTCAGGCGGTTGTCATGATTTGGGGTGCTTTTGAAGTGTTGTGCAGAGATGTATTTGTAGGCTATCTCAACAACAATCCCACGGAGGTTCAAAAATTGATGGCTGATTCGGACACAAAGAAAATCTTTCAAGCGAAGGCCGTCGGGCTTGAGGAGCTTTCTGAATATGGCTTTGACGTCTCTAAAAATCTTGGAAACTTGTTCGTGAATAATTACGACCTTTCAAGTCTTGGAGCGATCAAGCAGACACTCAAAGTTCTTTTTCCTTCCAACCAAGATTTGCATGAACATCTACGCGAGCGGAAGCTGTGGTTGCTTCACCAAAGACGCCATTTGATTGTCCATCGACGCGCGGTAGTTGATAAACAGTATCTGGAAAATACTGGCGAAAAGATTATAATCGGCGAACAACTGACTCCAACCCCGACTGAAATTGAAGAATACATAAAGCTCGTTTGTCATGCAGCGTTCGCTCTAGTCAAAGCAGCGGCGAAGAAATAAGCCCGCCAGAATTAGCAAAATTTGAAACTCGAACTGGCGGCGCAAATTGAATTCTGAAAATTGGCCTGTCTAAAAATGCCAACGGCGTTAAATGATCTGCTCCCGGCGACGGCGCGCCCATTTTATCTGACGTTGCGCGGGCGGCGCGGCGCTTGATACTCGCGAGTTGCTTTTCTGGAAGGTTGCTCCACCTTATTCATGTGGAAAAAGGAGCCAAACAATTTCACGTCGTCGTGCTCGGCGCGGGCTTCGGCGGCCTGACGTTCTGCCAGCATTTTCGGCATCCCGATGCGCGCATCACGGTCGTTGACCGGACCAACCATCATTTGTTCCAGCCGCTGCTCTATCAAGTGGCCACCTGTGCGCTGTCCGCCACGGATGTCGCGCAACCCGTCCGCGCCATCTTGTCCAACCGTCCCGACATCACCGTGCTGCTCGACAAGGCGATCGGTTTCGACCTCGCGCAACAAAAAGTGTTCCTCGAAACGAGCGCGCTGGAATACGACTATCTCGTGCTCGCGCTCGGCGGCCACACCGGCTACTTCGGCCATCACGAATGGGAGCAATTCGCGCCCGGCCTCAAGACTCTCGACGACGCGCTGCGCCTCCGCAGCCGTATCTTGCTCGCGTTTGAAAAAGCTGAAAATGAAACCAACCCCGTCGAACACGACCGGCTCATGACCATTGTCGTGGTTGGCGGCGGGCCGACCGGCGTGGAACTCGCCGGCTCCTTCGCCGAACTGACGCGCACGGTGATGAATCTGGATTTCCGCCGCATTGATCCCGCGCAGGCGCACGTCATTTTGCTCGAAGGCGGACCGCGCATCCTGTCGCATCTGCCGCCCAGCCTTTCTGAAAAAGCCAAGTGGCAGCTCATCCATCTCGGCGTGAATGTCAAAACCGACACGCAAGTCAAAAGCATCCGCGAAGGTGTGGTGGAACTCGCCAACGGAAAAATCATCAACGCCGGCAACATCGTCTGGGCTGCCGGCGTCGCCTCCACGCCGCTCACCAAAAAACTCGGCTGTGAACTGGATCGCGGCGGACGCGTGAAGGTAAATCCCGATTTGAGCGTGCCCGGTCATCCGGAAATTTTCGCCATCGGCGACATGGCACTGGTGCTGCAGGACGACGGCAAACCTGTGCCTGGCGTTTCGCCTGCCGCGATGCAGATGGGAAAACACGTCGCCAAAATCATTAAAGCTGAAATTTCCCTCACCCGGTCTTCGACCACCCTCTCCCCATCGGATGGGGAGAGGGACGGGGTGAGGGGCAGCCGTCCCGCATTCAAGTATTGGGACAAAGGCACGATGGCGACCATCGGCCGTTCCGCCGCCGTCGCGCAAATCGGCAAGCTCAAGCTGTCCGGCTACCCCGCGTGGCTGGCGTGGCTGTTCGTCCACCTGATTTTTCTCGTGGGCTTCCGCAACCGCACCGCCGTGCTGTTTCAGTGGGCGTATTCCTATTTTTCCAATCGCCGCAGCGCGCGTATCATCACCCACCAGCCGCAAGAGGTGGAAGAAGATTGATGACCAATCTGTCAACGAGATGGGGAAAAGTTATTTTTCAATCTGGAAAAGTTTATTTTCCTGAGAAAGTTTCAGAATAATAAATTCATCCTTGTTGAGTTCCTTTGGAAGCTTGTCCTTCAGAATTGATGCTACAAACTGGATTCCCTTCTCATTGACGAGTTTGGCAATCATCACAAGTTGATTGTCGTGCATCAGTTCTTTTTTGTCGTTGAGAAGAAAATGCATGCACGGGATTTCTTCAGCATCAGCAAAGAGTGTGTAGGCAATATCAAAGCAGGATATTTCGCCCTGTTTTTTTCCAGAACTGAAATTTGTGTTGAAAGCAGTAAACTCATAAAGTCGGCGGCCCCTCCATACTTTCGTGTCAACTTTTAGTGCGTATTTTTCGCCATATAATTCATGTGACACCGCCGAGAAATATTTATTGAATTTGCTGACTTGCTCTTTGATTTTTATTTCGTATTCGTCTGAAAATAATTCGTCATCAATTGTAGCAAGGTCTTTATTCAGTTGGGCGAGCTTTGTATCCACTTCCTCTAGCTGGTGAATAACATTCTCGTATTCGCCCTTTTTTTGGTATCTCGCATTCAGTTCGCCAATCAACTTCTCAAGCATTTCAAATGAATCGCTTTGGGTGATTTTTTTGCTGAAGTCTGCCTCTTGAACCAAGAGGGACTTCAAATGCGCGCGCTGTTGTGTAAGCTTGTCTTCGATTTTTGGCAGGTCTTGAACAATGAAGCGAATCTTCGATTCAACCATCCGATTATGAAATTCATTTAGTTCCTGAAAAGTTTTTTGAATGCCACTGACCAAAGCTTCGGCTTGTTTGTAAAGCTGCATCAACTGGTTCAAGTCAACTCGCGAAGCCCCAGACTGCATCTCCTTCTGGGCTTCCAAAATCAGAGATTTACGAATTTCCAATCGGTTGATTTCTGAAGAGGTGAGATTCAATTGGTATTTAATTGAATTTAATTTGTCTAAATCAGATTCGAAATATGGGTTGAGATTTAACGATGCCTTTTGTTCCTCTAGCTCCTCAATTTCGGCCAGCAATATTGTTAGAGCAGTTTCGTAGGCGGATTTCGTCTGTTCGGACTCAAGCCGCTTTTTGAAGTTCTCTTCACTTTTAATTTCAGATCGTAATTGTTGCTTGGTGTTGCCTTGGTCGAAGTCGCACCCAAAAAGAAAAAGATAAAGCGTCTCATACTCGTCATCGCGTGTAAAACCGCTCATATTTTTAAGCGTGTGAGTTACGCTCAAATCTTTATATCTGATGTTGTGCGCAATGATTTGCGGGAATGTTGGCTTGTTCCCGTAATGCCCGGGGAACAGAAGGTTTGTTAGCGCTTCCTCAAACTCTTCGTCGGTCTTGTTTTTGCCATCCACCCGTTGAATTTTATTTTTATGCCCTAAAAAATTGCGCTCAATTTTTACTTCTCGTGAGCTTTCAACTTCGAGATCTTCTTTCAGGATAAGAGTAATGAGGACTTTTTCCGCGACGAGAAAATCCTTAACGACCTTGTGCTCGTGCTGTTTGTTTTCAGGATCGGAGTAAATTGCCTTGGCGGAGCTGCCAAGACAGAAATCAATCAATTTAAGAACGGTTGTCTTGCCGACGTTGTTCCCGGTTTCCTTGCCGCTCACCACCGGGGTTTCATCGACAATGAGATTTAGTCCGTTGTGGAATTTAATGTCACGGATAACATTTCCATCACCGGAGGAAATTGTGAGCGATTTTATGAACATAATTTTACCTCGCCGGATTCATTTAGGCTCACCAGATTCAGTAAAAAAAGCCAATCAAGACACAGAACAAAAAGCGGCATGCTCATTTCCTTTTCTGCCCTTGTCAGAATGTATAAATCCAACAAATTTACAGCGCGCTTTTTTTGTATCGTCTTTAGCACAAAAGCCCCATTGAAATAAATGGTTTGCTCCGGATGGATGTTATCGGGGATGAGCATGGTTGTTTTCGATTGGGTTCTTGAAAATTTTGCAACGAACGAAGGCGTCCACCACAAGAATGCCAACGTATAAATCTAGTTCGTCGATGGGCATTGCCTTGAAGTTTGCGCTCGTGATAATCTTCTCGGTGGCTTTCTTGATAATTAGAAAGAAGCACTGATCTGGCGTGGTGTTGCTTTCAATTGACAGATACGCATCGCGAATGCCGTTAAGAATCGAAAGGCTTTTGTTTGCGCCTTGCTTATCGAAATCGGTGTAAATCTTGTCAATCCGATAATAGTGGATTTTATAATCCTCGATTAGAGTTTTTGCCTTGTCCAACTGGTTAAATTCAATCTTTTTTTCTATCTCAAACGGAACGCTCTGGTAACTCGACGAGGACTGATTCCAATTCTCCTTTGAAAGAATTTCAATAATCGTCGTGAGATTGAAATCCATTTTCAATGGGTCAGGCTCGGTTTTAAGCTCTTTTTTTATGAAATCATAAACCTCTTTCAACTGTTCGATCCTCAAAATATTGATTGTTTTGAGAAGCAAGACTATGTCAAAAATGTCAGCCGCTGGGTCAAAGGTGAGGCCGTGAGGATTGCGAAACGTTTTGGAGCGCAATTCCCCTGCATCTTTTGAAATTGAAATAAATTTGAATGAGTAGCCGCTGTAAGCTGATAAATCTTTTGTGAGGGCTGATTCAATCTTCTGTTTGGTGGCCGTTGCTGAAACTTGAACGACAATTTTGTTTTTTCTATCCACCAAATCAATTGCCGCCGCATTCTGATTTGCGGTGTTAAGGTTTTGGAGTTCCCAGCCAAAAAGTAAATTGCAGAAATGAAGGTAAAAATTTTCTGAATGGAGATGTTGATCCAAAATATTCAAAGCGCCACGAGCTTCGAGGTTGCTTGCAAGTGCCGTGAGCTTCGATTGAATAAAATCGAAATAGATTGCTCGATTCATGGCAGGTTAAAAAAGTGCTTCCGACGCAGAAGTTGAGGCTCTGTGAAACAAAAAGCAAGCTTGCCGAAAGGAATTTGAAATTTGTTCGCTCACTTCGGCATTTCCAGCTTCACCTTCGCCGCAACCTGCGCCACGTCTTTGTCGCCGCGGCCGGAGAGGTTCACGATGATCAATTTGTCTTTGCCCAGCTTGGGCGCGCGCACCATGCACTCGGCGATAGCGTGCGCACTTTCGAGCGCGGGAATAATTCCTTCGAGCCGCGCCAATTTCATAAATGCGGCGAGCGCTTTTTCATCCGTCGCGTAGGTGTATTCCACGCGGCTGGCGTCGCGCAGAAACGCGTGTTCGGGCCCGACGGCGGCGTAATCGAGTCCGGCGCTGACGCTATGCGTAGATTGGATCTGGCCGAATTCGTCCTGCAAAATATAGCTGCGCGTGCCCTGCAACACGCCGAGCGAACCGCCTTGAAACCGCGCCGCGTGGCGTTCGGGAAAAATGCCTTCGCCGCCCGCTTCGACGCCGACCATTTTCACGCCCGCGTCTTCGAGGAACGGATAAAAAAGGCCGATCGCGTTCGAGCCGCCGCCGACGCACGCGAGCAGCAGGTCGGGCAGACGCTTTTCCTTTTCCAAAATCTGCGCGCGCGCCTCGTCGCCGATGATGCGCTGAAAATTCCGCACCATCACCGGATACGGATGCGCGCCGTAAGCCGTGCCAAGAATGTAGTGCGTGCTACGGATGTTCGTGACCCAGTCGCGCATCGCCTCGTTGACTGCTTCCTTCAAGGTTTTTTGTCCCGCGTGAACCGGCACGACTTCCGCGCCGAGCATTTTCATGCGATAAACATTGAGGATTTGCCGTTCGCAATCCACCGCGCCCATGTAGATGACGCATTTCATCCCGAACATCGCGCTCACCGTGGCCGTGGCGACGCCGTGCTGGCCCGCGCCGGTCTCGGCGATGATGCGCGTCTTGCCCATGCGTTTCGCGAGCAGGATTTGGCCCATCGCGTTGTTGATTTTGTGCGCGCCGGTGTGCAACAAATCTTCGCGCTTCAAATAAATCTTCGCGCCGCCGAGTTCCTTGGTGAGGCGTTCGGCAAAATAAAGCGGCGTGGGGCGGCCGCAAAATTCCTTGAGGTAATAATCCAGTTCGCGCTGGAATTCCGGGTCGTGCTGCGCGCGGAAATATTCCTCCTCCAATTCCTGCAGCGGATGCATCAACGTCTCCGGCACGTAACGTCCGCCGTAAGGACCAAAGTGGCCGTGAACGTCGGGCAAATCTTCTGCGGTGATTGCGCTCATGGACTTATTTTCACGCAAAGGCGCGAGGTGCGCAAAGAATTATTTACGATGTAATTTGTGGATAACTTGTTCCGATTTTGAATTGACTTTATTGAGAATCTGATTAGATTCTGATTGGATTCTAGCAATGGCCGCACCGTCACAAAAAATTCAGGTAGTTGTAGATGAGAATGTTTTTAGCGTTCTGACGAAAATGGGCAATGCGGGGTTGCGTGGAAAGTCAACGTCGGAAGTGGCTTACAAAATTCTCGACGAATGGATTTGGCACAATCACGATAAGCTCGTGGCTAATGGAATTTCTTTTAAGAAAAACAGAAGCAAATAAATATGGGTCATTTCTTAAACCATGAACAGATTCTTGCTGGATTAAGTCCGTCTGGATTTATCGAGAACGGAAAAACCGAATGTGTCGAGGGAATCAAATATGATTTTAGAGTAAGCCCACGAATCCTAAAATCTAAATTCAAGAGGCCGATTGATGCTTCCCTGTTGTCGGAAACTGAAAAAGTAGATTTGGCTGTTGAGCCGGGTGAAATGGTTTTTGTTCTTTCCGAAGAAAAATTGAATCTTCCCAAAAACATGGTTGCCCATTTAAGTCCCAAGCGAAAATTGAGTCATGCCGGAATTTTGGCAATCGGTGGGTTTTGTATAGACCCGCTCTACAAAGGGCGACTCTTGATCGGCTTGTATAATTTTTCTTCAACAAATTTCCCGATAATTCCCGGCAAAAAAATGATTGCCGCCACTTTTTATGAACTTGGTGAAAACGAGGCGAGCAATTTTGCTGCACCGGAATCTGCTATTGAAGATTTCCCAGAAGACCTTGTTCGAGTGATGCAAGGATATGAGCCAATGACAATAAAGCCGGTGGCGGACTTGGTTAAAAGATTGTCACAAGAACTTGATGTTTTGCGCCGAGATATTCGTTCCCATGAAGACTGGTATAAACGATTTGAAAAATCTCTTGATACTCACAATGAACAAATTGGAAAGCTGACCACTGGTTTGTCTGTTGAAAAAGAAAACAGAGAAAGAGGCGAAGATAAATTAAGTGAAGCCCTTCACGGAATCAAAGGAACTCTTTTTTGGCTTCGTGGCGCAGCTTGGGTTGTTGCTGGAATTGTCAGTCTTGTTTTAATTCCAATCATAATTGCTTGGTTGACGGGAAAACTTAAAGTTTCTCCATAATTTTTGGCGAACCTGTTTTCATGAAACAGATTTTGCCGCCTCAATGAACGCCTTCAGTTTTGCGTGGTCTTTTTTGCCGGGCGCGGATTCCACGCCGCTCGAAACGTCCACGCCGAACGGAAGAACTTTGCGCGGTTATTTGACCCACTTCACCTCTGTCGGCGGCTGAAAGTTTTTGAGCCGGCGCAGCATTTTCTCCGCGCTTTCCTCGACGATCACCAGTTCGCGATGTTTCGGGCGGATGAAACCTTCGCCGGCCGTGTGGTCGAGAAACGCAATGAGCGGGTCATAAAAACCGGCGACGTTCAGCAGGCCGAACGGCTTCCGGTGCCAGCCAAGCTGGCTCCACGCGAGCACCTCGAATAATTCCTCGAACGTGCCGTAGCCGCCGGGCAGCGCGATGAAACCGTCGGCGAGTTCGGCCATCAGCGCCTTGCGTTCGTGCATGGTTTTGACGATGCGCCGGTCGGGCAAACCCTCATGGATGACTTCCTTGATGACCAGTTTTTCGGGAATCACGCCGATGACGTGGCCGCCGTTCTGCAACGCCGCGTCCGCCACCGCGCCCATCAAGCCTACGCGCCCGCCGCCATATACCAGTTCAATTTTTTCGCGCGCCAGCAACGCGCCGAGCTTTTCCGCCGCGACCGTGTAGGCCGGATTTTTTCCCGGGTTCGAGCCGCAATAAACAGCGATGCGTTTCATAATTCGTCTGCCTGGCGAACGGCTTCGATAAATGCTTTCACTTTCGCGTGATCTTTTTTTCCGGGCGCGGATTCCACGCCGCTGGAAACATCCACGGCGAACGGCCGGACTTTTTTCATGGCCTCGGCGACGTTTTCCGGCGTCAGTCCGCCCGCGAGAAAAATCGGCTTGCCGAATTTTTGCGCTTCGACGGCCAGGTCCCAATTAAATTTCTCGCCGGTGCCGCCGAGTCCGCTTTTGGAATGCGCATCCAGCAGAAAGGCGTCGGTTTGATGATTTGGGATTTCTTCCAGCGATTTTTCATCGCGGAGGCGGAACGCCTTCATGCTCATCAGGCCGAACTGCGTGCAAAATTCCGGCGGCTCGTCGCCATGAAACTGGAGCATGGTCAAACCAACCTCGGCGATGGCGCGCAAAACAAAATCCGGTTCCGCATCCACAAAAACGCCGACGCGCATCACGAACGGCGGCAGTTGTTTTGAAATTTCCGCCGCCGTTTTCAAGGAAACATAGCGCGGGCTCTTTTCGTAAAAATTGAAGCCCAGCGCATCCGCGCCCGCCTCGACGGCGGCCTGCGCGTCGGCGAGATTCGTAACACCGCAAATTTTTACGCGTGTGCTCATTTTTTTGTAGTGGCACGGGCATCTTGCCCGTGAGTTTTTTATCGAACAGGCTTCCGGCTCGTGCCACTATTCGGCAACAGCGTAATTCTTAAATTGCCAAATTGCCAATGAAACACACAGGCAGGATGCCTGTGCCACCATATGCCACGCACGATTTACTTTGATCACAACGCCACAACGCCGCTCGACCCGGCGGTGCGCGACGCCATGCTGCCGTTTCTCGACAGCGTCTGGGGCAATCCCTCGAGCGTGCATCACGTCGGCAGAAAAGCGCGGGCGCATCTCGACGGCTTGCGCGAGCGAGCGGCAAAATTCCTAGGTGCGAAGCCAAGTGAAATTATTTTCACCTGCGGCGGTTCGGAGTCCGTCAACCTGGCCGTCTTCGGCACAGCGCGTTTGCTGAAGCCGAAGGGAAAACATTTGATCACTTCCGCCGTCGAGCATGACGCGGTCTTGGAATCGTTGGGCTACCTGGAAAAAAAAGAAGGTTTTGAAGTAACACGCCTGCCGGTCAATTCTGAGGGCCGCGTTTGGCCGGACGATCTAAAAAAAGCGATCCGCGCGGACACGATTCTGGTTTCAATCATGGCGGCGAACAACGAAATCGGCACGATCCAGCCGGTCGCCGAACTCGGCGCGATTTGCCGCGAGCGCGGGATTTTTTTTCACACGGACGCGGTGCAATGGCTTGGCAAGGAGCCGTTTGAAAATGTAGGGCAGTTCAACGCGGATCTGGTTTCGGTTTGCGCGCACAAGTTTCACGGGCCGAAAGGCGCGGCGCTGCTTTTCATCAAGTCGCCGCTGCATCCCGACCCGATTTTGTTCGGCGGCAGCCATGAAAACGAGCGGCGCGCCGGCACGGAAAATCTTGCTGGATTTGCCGGCCTCGTCGCCGCGCTGGAAAAATTTATCAAGCCGCCGGTTTTCGCTCGATCCAAACTGAAACCGCTCGTGGACAAACTGGTTTCGGCGATTGAAAAAATAGACGGCTGCGAAGTCGTCAGTCCGCGCGAAAATTCCCTGGCTAACACCCTCGCGTTTGTCGTTCGCGGCGCGGACAGCATCGCGCTGCTGGCGGGATTGGACGTGGAAGGTGTTTGCGCGTCGAGCGGTTCGGCGTGTTCGGCGGGTTCGATTGAGCCGTCGCTGGTCATTGCGGCGATTGGCAAAAGGGATTTGGGCAATTCGCTCGTCCGTTTTTCGCTCGGGCGCGAAAATACGGCGGAAGAAATTGATTTTGTCTGCGCCGCGTTGCCGGAAATTGTGCGCCGGGCGCGGATTAAAAGGTGATTTGTTAAACGGTTGAATCGTTAAATCGCAAAGCATTTCACAATTCAACTTTTTTAACGATTCAACCATTTAACAACTGGCCGAACAAGTCACGAACCGCGTGTGAACAGCCGGCCAACAATGCGAACAAGTTTCACTTTCTAATTTTTCCAGTTTCTTTACCCTCACTTGCGCGATGACTCTTGATTCAAAAAATACAATGGCTGGCTTGACGCGCGGAGTTGTTTGCCTTATTCACAGCCCTTAATAATAAGAGATTTTTCAGAAAAGAAATTACTATTAACCGAACATGAACCTCACGATCACGAAAGAACAAATCCTCGCCGGGTTGCAGGCCGTCCAAAACGTCGTCAGCACGCGCACCACGCTGCCGATCTTGTCCAACGTGCTGTTGCGCGCCGAAAAGGATAGCGTCGAATTCACCGCGACTGATCTGGACGTGACCGTTGCCTGCTCCGTCGAAGCGAAGGTGAAGAAATCTGGCGCGACAACCGTGCCGGTGAAAAAACTTTTTGGCATCGTGCGCGAATTGAACGGCAGCGAAATTGACCTGGAGACCGACGAAAAAAACATCACGTCCATCCGCAGCGGTTCGTCGTTTTACAAAATCCACGGACTCGGCGCGGATGAATTTCCGCCGCTGCCGAAATTCAAGGACGACAAAAAAGTTGGCCTCTCGCAGGAAACCGTGAAGGCGATGCTGAAAAAAACTTCCTTTGCCGTTTCCACGGACGAATCGCGTTACGTTCTCAACGGAATTTTCATCAGCCTCAAGGATCACAAAATGACGCTCGTGGCCACCGACGGACGCCGGCTCGCGCTCGTGGACGAAGAAGTGGACATCTCCGAAAAAAGCAGCGGCGAATTCATCGTGCCGGCCAAGGCCGTGAATGAGTTGAACCGACTCCTGACCGACAAGGGCGACGTCGAGTTGAAGTTTGGCGAGAACCAGGCCTCCTTTGCGCTGAAGGATGACAAGGGATTTTCCGTGCTGCTCATCACCAAGCTCATCGAAGGCAACTACCCGAACTACCGGCAAGTCATTCCCGGCGAGGCCAAGGAACGCGTGCCGCTCAACCGCGAGGAATTTTTGCAAGCGCTGCGCCGTGCCGAAATCATGACCAGCGAGAAGGCCAATTCCGTGAAGCTCACGTTTGGCAAGAACACGCTGGCCATCACCGCCAACTCACCGGAAGTGGGCGAGGCGCGCGAGACGCTGGCGGTGAATTACAAGGGCAAGGAAATGGCCATCGCCTTCAACCCGCGCTACCTGATTGACCCGCTGGCCGCGCTGGCCGAGGACGAAGTCTTCATCGAGCTGATAGACGAATTGAGTCCGGGCGTGCTCAAGATCAACGGCCCGTTCCTCTACGTCGTCATGCCGATGCGGTTGAGTTAAGTCTGTTTGTTAAATGGAAGCGACCACAGCGAATTTAATTACTGGTTTGGTTGCTGGGCTTGGTGTAGGCACAGCAATTACAGCACTGATTCAATTTTTATTAGAGCGAAGAAAAACTGCGCAAGAGAGCCAGCGCAAAGAACTCGAAGCAAGATACCGTGTTGTAATTCTTTTAATGCATGCAGCAGTTGATTTCGAGGGAAATCAATCAAGCCTCCGAACCCATCGTCCCGATCTTAAAACCAAACAATCAGTAATTGATGAACTTCGCGCAGAATGGGTGAATATGATTTTATTTGCTTCCTCGACAACATTGGATTCGTTACACACGTTGATTAGAACTCCAACGCCAGAAAATTTAATTTCTGCCGCGCAAGCAATGCGTGCAGACCTTGGCCGAGGAAAAGTGAATATCGGAGACACAGGCGCGTTGGAGCAAAACGAAAAATCCTAAAACAAATCTGCTCTACGGCATCAATTCCGAAAACGTAGAGACCCTGTTTCAAAACCAGCGCCGTCAAATTGCATAGGCGCCGCTGCGAAAAATCGTGCGAGCAGGAGCCATTCATGTTTTCATTTCCCGCCGATGAACATTGATGCGCCCGAAATCAGCCTCGTCATTCCCTGCTACAACGAGGAGGGCAACCTGCGCGAACTCGTCAAGGCCATCCGCGCGGCGGTCGAGCCGCTGAAGATCGCCTACGAGGTCGTCATCACCGACGATTGCAGCAAGGACAAGTCGTGGGAAATTCTCAAGGAACTCGCGGCGGGCGACCCGCGCATCCGCGTGCAGAAGTTCGCGTTCAACTGCGGCGAAAGCGCGGCGAGCTTCGCGGGACTCAAGGCCGCGCGCGGAAAGTATTTGTTCACGCTCGACGCCGATTTGCAGAATGACCCGAAAGATTTGCCGAAATTTCTGGAGGCGCTGAAACATTTTGACTGCGTTTGTGGCACGCGCGTGAAGGCGCGCGGCGACGGCGACAATTTCATCCGCGTCGCGTCCTCGCGCATCGCCAATGCGGTGCGAAATAAATTATCCGGCGAGAAAATTTCCGACGCGGGCTGCACTTACCGCGCGTTCAAGCGCGAGTGCATCGAGAATTTGAAATTTTTCAAGGGCATGCACCGCTTCCTGCCGACGCTGTTCAAGATCGAGGGCCACACGGTCACGGAAATCGAGGTCAGCAACAACCCGCGCTTCGCCGGGCGGAGCAATTACGGCGTGTGGAACCGGCTGTTCGCGTCGTTCTACGACCTGCTCGCGGTGCGCTGGATGAAACAGCGGATGTTCAAATACAAGGTTGCGGAACGCATAAATTGAATTGCGCACGGGCGCGGCGTCGGCCATAAATTTTCCATGCTTGCAAGGGTCTGTTCGGCTGCCGTCAATGGCATTGAGGCTTATCCGGTCGAGGTCGAGGTCAACGCCGGCTGGGGCGAGACGGTCATCGTCATCGTCGGCCTGCCGGACGCGGCAGTCAAGGAGTCGCGCGACCGCGTCACGACGGCGCTCACGAATTCCGGCTACAAATTTCCGATGGGCCGCACGACGATCAACCTCGCGCCCGCCGACGTGAAAAAAGAAGGGCCGAGCTTCGACCTGCCGATTGCGCTCGGGATGCTCGCCGCGAGCGAACAAATCGAAACCGACCAATTGGATCATTTTGTCGCGGTCGGCGAACTGGCGTTGACCGGCGCGGTGCGGAGCTGCAAGGGAATTTTGCCGGTGGCGCTTCGCGCGAAGGCCGAGGGCAAGACGGGCATTCTGGTTCCGGTCGAAAATGCGGCGGAAGCGGCGGTCGTTTCCGGCCTGCAAGTCATCCCGGTGCAAAATCTGCGCGAGGCAGCGCAGTTCTTGGAAGGCGAAATCAAAATTGTGCCGGCGAAGGTGGACATCGCCAAACTTTTTGAGCACGAGCACGAGGACGACTGCGACTTTGCGGAAGTGAAAGGCCAGGAAAACGTCAAGCGCGCCCTGGAAATCGCCGCTGCGGGCGGACACAACGTTCTATTGATCGGCCCGCCCGGCACAGGCAAATCAATGCTGGCGAAACGGCTGGCGACGATCCTGCCGCCGCTCACTTTGGACGAGGCGCTGGAGACGACGAAGATTCACAGCATCGTGGGATTGCTGAAATCCGGGCAGGCGCTCGTCACGCAACGGCCGTTCCGCGCGCCGCATCACACGGCGAGCGACGCCGGCCTGCTGGGCGGCAACATCAATCCGACGCCGGGGGAAATTTCGCTCGCGCACCACGGCGTTTTGTTTCTGGACGAACTGCCGGAGTTCAAGCGCAGTGTTTTGGAGACGATGCGGCAGCCGCTGGAAGACGGGCGCGTGACGATTTCGCGCGCGGCGGGCACGATGACGTTTCCGTCGCAGTTCATGCTGGTCGCGGCGATGAACCCGACGCCGGACGGAAAAATGCCGGGCGAGTCTAAAAGTTCGCCGCGCGAGATCCAGAATTATCTCGGCAGAATTTCCGGCCCGCTGCTCGACCGCATTGATCTGCACGTCGAAGTGCCGCAGGTGAAGTTCCGCGAGATGACCAACGCGCAGCCGGGCGAATCCTCGGCGCAAATCCGCGAACGCGTCATCGCCGCGCGGAAAATCCAGACTGCGCGCTTCGCCGGCAAGCCGAAGACCACTTGCAACGCGCGGATGGGTTCGCGCGAGCTGAAAACATTTTGCGAGCTGGACGAGGCCGCGCGGGATTTGTTGCGCAACGCGATGACAGAATATAACTTGAGCGCTCGGGCCTACGACCGGATTTTGAAGGTGGCGCGGACGATTGCGGATTTGGCGGCGGCGGAAAAGATTTCCAGCGACCACGTTTCCGAGGCGATCCAATACCGTTCGCTCGACCGGCAGTTGTGGGGTTGAGGCCGGCAAATTCAAAAAAGCAAGGGTTCGGCAAGGAGCTTGCTAATGTCAGGAACAATTATGCGCCAGAAAAGATTGCCAACCGGCCACGGCGGGCGGGCGCCTGTGTCGTCGCCTGAAAACAAGAGGATTTCCGCGAAAAGACGGCGGGCCGACGACGGCGCGCGGAATTTAGAACTGTTGTAAAATGGCCACGAAGACAAAATCGCCACCACGGGCGCGAATGCTGCAAGGCTATGACCCCGGAGAATTTTTCGACGAAATGGCCGGCGACGGCGGGCCGCGCGCGCACTACCGCCGGTTCCGGGAATTGTTCCGGTCGCTCACGCCGAAGGAATTCGACCACAAGCGGCAGTCGGTGGACCTGGCGTTTCTGCGGCAGGGCGTCACGTTCAACGTCTATGGCGACTCGGCGGGCACGGAGAAGATTTTTCCGTTCGATTTGCTGCCGCGCATCATCCCGGCGAAGGAGTGGGAATTTCTCGAACGCGGCCTGGCGCAGCGCATCACGGCGCTGAATTTGTTCCTGCACGACATTTATCACGAGCAGAAAATCATCAAGGACGGCATCATCCCGGCGCATTACATTTTGACGGGAAAACATTTCCGGCGCGAATTTGTGAACTTCAACGTGCCGAAGGACATTTACATTCACGTCTGCGGCACGGATTTGATCCGCGACGGCCAGGGCAATTATCTCGTGCTGGAGGACAACGGGCGCTGCCCCAGCGGCGTGAGTTACGTCCTGGAAAACCGGCGCGCGATGAAGCGGACGTTTCCGCAGATGTTTGAAAGCATCGGCGTGCGGCCGGTGGAGGATTATCCGCGCGAGCTGCTGCGGATGCTGCAATACATCGCGCCCGCCGGAGTGTCCGATCCGACGGTCGTGCTGCTCACGCCCGGCGCTTACAACTCGGCCTACTTCGAGCACACCTACCTCGCGCGGCAGATGGGCATTGAAATTGTCGAAGGCCGCGACCTCGTGGTGCGCGACACGCGCGTGTTCATGCGCACGACGAAGGGCCTGCAGCCGGTGCATGTCATTTACCGGCGGCTGGACGACGATTTTCTTGACCCGACGGTTTTCCGCCGCGACTCGATGCTCGGCGTGCCGGGACTCGTGAACGCCTACCGATCCGGCAACGTTTCGCTGGCCAACTCCATCGGCACCGGCATCGCCGACGACAAGGTGATGTATTATTTCGTGCCAAAAATGATCAAATACTATTTGGATCAGGAACCGATCATCGCGAACGTGCCGACTTATCTGGCCAACGAGGAGGCGGACAAAAAATACATCCTGGACAACCTGGAAAAACTCGTCGTCAAGGCCGCGAACGAATCCGGCGGCTACGGCATGTTGATCGGACCAAAGGCGACGAAGGCCGAGATCGCCGCGTTCCGCAAAAAGGTCGAGGCCGAGCCGCGCAACTACATCGCGCAGCCGACCATTTCATTGTCGCGCCACCCGACGCATGTGGCAGACGGCCTGTTCGAGGGCCGGCACATTGATTTGCGCCCGTATATTGTTTATGGCGAAAAAATAGTCATCGTGCCCGGCGGCCTCACGCGCGTGGCGTTGCGCAAAGGTTCGCTCGTCGTCAACTCGTCGCAGGGCGGCGGCAGCAAGGACACCTGGGTTTTGTATGGTGATGAGTGAAAAAATTATGAATTATGAATTTACACAGATGCGGCGCGTTTTGAATTTTTCATCATTCATCATTCATCATTCATAATTTCGCGTCATGCTATCCCGCGTCGCCAACTCGCTTTACTGGATGTCGCGCTACATCGAGCGCGCCGAGAACATCGCGCGCATCGTGGACGTGAACCTGCAACTGCTCCTTGACCTGCGCAACCTCGACGAGGAGCGCCTCGCCAAGCACTGGCTGCCCATCGTGCAGACCACCGGCGACGAGGAACAGTTTTTCAAGTTGCACAAAAAAGCCACCGCGCAGGCGGTCACGGAGTTTCTGGTGTTCCAGATGGAAAATCCGAACTCCATCCTCTCGTCCATCTGCTCGGCCCGCGAGAACGCCCGCATGGTGCGCGACCAGATCACGATGGAACTGTGGGAGGAATTGAACCGGATTTACTGGTTTGTCCGCACGCCGGCCGCGCGGCAGGTCTGGAAGGAAAGCCCGAGCGAATTTTTCCAGCAGATCAAGGCCAGCTCGATCCACGTCATCGGGCTGACCTACGCGACCTCCATTCATAACGAAGGCTGGTGGTTCGCACAGGTCGGCAAATTCATCGAACGCGCCGACAAGACTTCGCGCATCCTGGATTTGCGCTATCAGACGCTGCCCGAAAAGGGCGTGCCGGCGACCATCAGCGAAACCGACGCGCTCGAATGGTCGGCAATTTTGCGCTCGTGCAGCGCGTGGGACGCCTACAAAAGCATCCACGGCGCCGAGGTCAGCCCGCGGCTGGTCGCGGAATTTCTGCTGCTCAACGAGGATTTTCCGCGTGCCGTCCGTTTTTGCGCGGGCGAGCTGAACCAGGCGCTCCGCAAAATTTCCGGCGTGGCGGAGGGAAAATTTTGCAACGACGCCGAAAAGCTGGCCGGCCGGCTGGAGGCGGAATTGCAGTTCAGCACCATTGATGAAATTTTTGAATCCGGCCTGCACGCGTATCTCGACAAGCTCCAGTTCAAGCTGAACGACATCGGCGCGGCCATGTTCAATGCCTACATTTTTCAAAACTTCAACAACATCGAGGACGAAATCATGGTGCAACAGGAGGAGCAGCAACAACAATGAAACGCATAGCCATTCTCACCGCCGGCGGCGACACGCCCGCCTTGAACGCCACCATCCACGGCGCCGTCACGCACGCCAACCAACTCAAGGTCGAAATCATCGGCCTCATCAAGGGCTTCAACAGCCTGTTCAACCCACGCGTGCCGCATGTCCACCTCAATCCGCTTTACCAGAACATTCCCGAACTCGACCCGACGAAAGGCGGCACGCTCATCGGCTCGTCGCGCGATTTTGTTGACCCGAACAAAAAGGACGACCTTGATCTCGTCGCGTCGCGCCTGAAACAACTCGGCATCGAAGGGCTGATTTGCATCGGCGGCGACGGCACGTTGAACGGGTTGCAGCCGTTCGCCGAAAGATTGCCAACCGTGCTCGCGCCCAAGACGATTGACAACGATCTCGGCCTGAATTATCCGAGCGAACCGGACGAATACGTGCGCGTGAACGATACGACCGCGAAGCAGGGCTTTCGTTACAAGCGCACGGAATCGCACGCGCAATTTGATCTGAACAACATCGTCAACTACGCCACGCCCGGTTACGCGACCGCCGTTTTTGTTTCCGCGCAAGGCGTCGAACGCATTCGCACGACCGCCGAGAGTCATCGTCGTATTGCGATCATCGAAGTCATGGGCCGGCATTCCGGTTACATCGCGCTCGGCACGGCTTACGGGCAGCCGGACATTGTTTTGGTTCCTGAAATCGCGCCGGACTTGGAAGCGCTCGTCGCGCGCGTGAAACATCTCTACGATTTGCAAAAAAATGTCGTCATCGTCTGCGGCGAAGGCATCGTGGACGAAAATGGCCGCGAACTCGGCGCGGAAACGAAATCCACCGACCCGGCGGGCAACGTGGTTTTAAGCGGCGCGTCGGAAGCGTTGCGCGCGAAACTGATTCAGATGATCGGCGACAAATATTTTCAACTTTATCGTCGCGGCGAGACGGCGAAGGAAGCGATCTTCACGCGCAAAGTCGGCCACACGCAGCGCGGCGGGCGCCCGATTTTGTTCGACCGCTTTTACGCAGCGCTGCAAGGCGCGAAGGCGGTTGAACTTTTGGTCGAAGGCCGGAACAACGCCGTTTCCGTTTTGCAATACAACACGACGAAAGGTTTTTACGTCGAAGGCTACGACGCGAACCGTTTCCGCGACCGCTGGGGTTTGATTCATGCGCGCAAAATGCACCCGTCGCTTTACGACCCGCAGATGATGAAGCCGTCCAAGCTCGGCATGGAATATTTGATGCCGATTTTCACCGACGCCATCGGCGAGGACGACATGGAACACATGCGGCGGACGCTGTTCGCGGCGGGAAATCTTTCGCAGCCGTATCACTCGATTAACACGGACGTGCACAAACGCATTCGCTATTTGCAGACGGCATAAATTTTTTTGCAACCGCCGCCAATTGAAAAAAGTTGCCTTTGGCGGCGGTCAAGGCATCGTAAAGACAGAAAGGATTTGGTCGCTGACTGAAAAATTCAACCGTGAAAAAAGTTTTGCAATGAACGACAAATTGCCCGCGCAGCTTATCGCGCACATCAACGTCAAACTCGCGCTCATCGGCAGTCCGCCCGTGCCGATCGAGGGCGACGCCGAGTTCACCGAAATCGTTTCCGCGATGGCCGGGCAATCGCGCGAAAAAGACCGGCTGCTCGGCCATTATCTTTGCCCCGTTGACCAGCGCATCCAGACGTTTCTTTACGACTATCTGCAAAACGTGCCGGTTACAAAATTGCCGACGCGCACGTTCGTCCTTGACCGTCCCGGCCTCGCGCGCATTTTGTCGCTGCCGATTGATCGCGACGAATTTTCCTCGACGATTTTGAATTCTTATCGCGTCGCGAATGGCGTGCTGCACAATCCAAAAAGCGACCGCCGCACGACGCAGGGAATTTTCCACGTCACCGAGGGCGGTTTGCCGATTCCCGACGACAAGCTCGGCGTGCCGAAAATCACCTTCGCCAAAATGCTCGCGCTCGCGCTCAATCCGCCGCGCGAACTGATGACGCTGCCGTTCACGTCCACGCAATCGAAGCCGGCGGAATGTTTTGTCTCGCTGCTGTTGCGCCCGCTGGTTTGTCCCGAAGTGCCCGGCTTCACGCCGTCGAAAACGATGGAAGTCCGTTTTTTTGTTCCGGGAAATCTCGTGAGCAATCTGGATTTTGTCGAAAGCATTTTCGGCAACGGCGGCGATCCGCTGCTGCCGGAAAATGATTCCGCGCTCGACGCCGAGCATTGGACCGGCCACACCGGTTGCGTCATCCTCGCGCCGCATCTCGTCAAGGCCACGAAAAAATCCGTCGGCCTCCCGCACTTTGACCAGGCCACGGAACGCCAGCGCCGCGACGGGATGTGCTGGAAAAACGAAAGTGAAATTTATAACAACGGCGGCGCGTTCAAGCTCACCTGCCGCGATGAATCGGGCGTCATCGTCACGATCATCGCCGACAATTATTTCGGGTATTGCAAAAAAGAGGTCAAGACGCAGATCAGTTTTGCGGCGAATTTGTTTGGCCTGTGCGAAGAGGAACACGCGGGCGGTGCGCTGGTTTTTCCGAGTTACGATCTCGGCGAGGAATTCAGCGGCGACGTTCACGTCAAGCAACTCGGCCACACGTTCGCGGAAGTCGCGGAGCTTTACGGCGAAATGATGGACGTGAAGCCGGAGGGTTACGGCGTGGACAAAAAAATTCCCGAAATCATTTACATCCCGCACGACGCGCATTTTGATTTGCTCACGCAACTGGTTTCCTGGCCGCACGGCGGCGGTGAAAGCTCGATCAAATTGCAGCCGGACAAAACTTACGTCCGCCCGTCCGGCTACAAAGTCCGCATGGAAAAACCGCCGGGCGTGAACCGTTCGTGGCGGCTGGTCGGCATCGCGGCGGAAGGCTTGATGTGCCACAAACCCTGCACGGTTTCCGGCGGCGGCAAATCGGAAATTTCCAAGCCGATCACCGACGCAATTTTGACCGGGCCAGTGTTTGTCGCGAACCTGAAATCGGATTTTGAGATCGTCGAGGAATTGATTCACCGCGATTACTCGGATCGTTTTCTCGACAAAACGAAAAAAGATGCGCGCACGGTTTTGGCCGCGGAACGTTCGCTCGGCTCGGTCATCAAACTGCTCACGCCCGACACGCGCGAATTCAATCCCGCTTACAACGCCTGGGTTGAGACCATCCCGCAGTATATCAAGGAACTCGTCTTCGTCGTGAAGCGCTATTACAAACCCGCGTGGGGCGACGACTGGCGCAGCCATTTCAGCGTGGACATCATCAACGGCACGCCCGGCAACGAATTGAAATGCGACAACCGCGTACTCGTCACGACGCGCCTGCGCGTAGGCTTTGAACCCGACGGCCTCTGGCGCACGTTCGGCCTGCGAAAAGATTTTCATCCCGGCGCTAAAGTGCAGGAAGAGGACGACATCAGTGCGTCCGTGCTCGTCCCGCGCGAGCGCGTGAAAAATCTGTCGGACATGGACAAAGTGCCGACGCTCAAGTTCCTGAAAAATTGCGAAACGCGTCTGTTCCAGCGACCCGACGACGCGATTCATCGCGGCTACGACAAGCAGACCGAATCCGATTTCGCGCGGCTCGACAATTTCTTTTCCAACTACGAGCCGCTGCCCGCGAAAATGGCGTCGGAATTTTTGGAAAACGCGATCCAGTTTCACGAATACACGCCGCCGATGCAGGCGCTCATCCGCGATGTGGCCATAACCGGCAAGCCGGATTTTTTTGTGTCAACCGCGAACCCGCGATTGGTTGACGGCAAGCCGAGTAAAAATCCGCGCTACCTGCAAAAGCGTCCCGATCTCGTGAATCCGCTCGAAGCGTATCTCGCCGAAGTCGGCGCGCGCCTGCGCCGCCGCGTGCCGCTCGGAAGCTTTGTGCCGACGCCGGTCAACGCCGTTTTGCCCGGACGCCGCAACAATCCGCCCGAAGCCGGCATCCGCTCGCTCGCGTGCTACAACCCGATTCATTTTTTCGAGCTGCCGGAATTGTTCATGGAATTCATTTGCAGCATGACGGGAAAATCTCCTTCGACGACCGGCGCGGGTTCCGAAGGCGCGCTGACGAAAGGCCCGTTCAACGCGCTGCCGCCGATCATTGACCTGAACAACGCGCTCGTCTCGTGGGTGCTGACGGATTATCACGGCTTCGTCACTGCCGCCGGCTGCGTCGGACCGAAAGCGCGCATGGATCACGACGTGAGCCTCATCGTGCCGGAAGTTTTCTGCCGCATGGTGCCCGAGGAACGCGATCCGAAATTTCTCATCGCCAACCATTATCTCGACAAGCTCGAGGATTTTGAGCATAACGGAAAAAAAGTTCTCGCGAGCCGCCTCGGCTACCGCATCAACGCGCGCTTCATCCATTATTTTTTCGGCCGCGTGTTCAACCATCCGCACGCCGTTTTCACCGACGCGATGCTGCGGCCGGAATTGCAGGACAAGGACATTTTCGCGGACGGCATGGACAACATCGTCACCACGCAAAAGCGCGTCGCCAAAATGTATTTCGACGACGGCAGCATCGCGCAGGCGTGCCCGCCGTTGAAAGCGTTGCTCCACATCATGCTCAACGACGAATGGGAAGGCAAAGGCCTCGACCATCCTGAATTTCGGAAATTGTTCACGCGCGAATATCTGATTGCGAGCGACTGGTATGCCGCGCGGCTCGCGGCGAAACAGAAAGTTGACCGCAAATTGTGGAAGCGCCACGTCGAATATCTCAACAGCTTTTTGCGCAAGCCGAGCCACGAGGACATCGCCGCCAGCCTCAACGTCGGCGACCGCCTCGCGCGCGCGCGGAAGGTTTTGGAAGAAGTCGAGTCGCCGGATTATCTGAAAAAATTGTCCGGCACGCTTGGCGCGGAGCCGATTGAGGCGTATCTGTAATTATGTCCATCCATGTCGCGCTGCACCATAAAACGCATTACAAGTATGACCGGCTGGTCCATCTTGGGCCGCAAACCATTCGCTTGCGTCCGGCGCCGCATTCGCGCACGCGGATTTTAAGTTATTCGCTCAAAGTCGTTCCCGAAAAACATTTCATCAATTGGATGCAAGACCCGCAGGCGAACTACGCCGCGCGTCTTGTGTTCGAGCAGCCGACGCGCGAGTTTTGTGTCGAAGTGGATTTGGTCGCGGAAATGGCGGTTTTCAATCCGTTCGATTTTTTTCTGGAACCGCAGGCGGAAAAATTTCCGTTTGCCTACGACCCTGCGCTCGACCATGAACTCGCGCCGTTCCAGCGCAAATGCTGGCTGACGCCGGCGTTCACAAAATATCTCACTGCTGTCCGCAAAGATTTGCTTGGTGAAGTCAAACGGCGCACAAAAAAGGAGCGGCTGGAAATTCCAGAAAAAGAAAAGCCGCGCACGAATGATTTCCTCGTCGCGTTCAACCAGCGTTTGTGGAAGGACATCAAATATCTCGTCCGCCTCGAACCCGGCGTGCAGACGCCGGAGGAAACTTTGGAAAAGGGCAGCGGCTCGTGCCGCGATTCGGCGTGGTTGCTGTGCCAGTTGCTTCGCCACTGCGGACTCGCGGCGCGTTTTGTCAGCGGCTATTTGATCCAGCTCAAGGCCGACGTGAAAGCGCTCGACGGTCCGAGCGGCGCGGAAAAAGATTTCACTGACTTGCACGCGTGGTGCGAAGTTTATCTGCCGGGCGGCGGCTGGATCGGGCTTGACCCGACTTCCGGTTTGTTCGCGGGCGAAGGCCACATTCCGCTCGCCTGCACGCCCGATCCCGCCAGTGCCGCGCCGATTTCGGGCGGCGTGGACGAATGCGAAACCAAATTCAGCTTCGAGATGACGGTCACGCGCATTTTCGAATCGCCACGCGTCACGCTGCCTTACACCGACGAGCAATGGGAAAAAATCGAATCGCTCGGCCACGCGATTGACGTTGATTTGAAAAAAGGCGACGTGCGCCTGACGATGGGCGGCGAACCGACCTTTGTTTCGACCGATGATCCCGACGGTGCGGAATGGAATTTCACGGCCGTCTCGCACAAGAAAAGAATTTTGTCCGGCGAACTCATCAAACGATTGCGCGGAAAATTCGCGCCCGGCTCGCTGCTGCATTACGGCCAGGGCAAATGGTATCCGGGCGAACCGCTGCCGCGCTACGCGCTCGCGGCATATTGGCGCAAGGACGGCGTGCCGATCTGGAAGGACGATTCGCTCATCGCGGACGAATCGAAAAATTACGGCTACGGCGCGAAGGACGCGAAGGAACTTTTGTCACGCCTCGCCTCGCTGGTCGGCGGCGACCCGAAGCATTTGATTCCCGCCTACGAAGACGCATTTTATTACACCTGGAAAGAGCGCCGTTTTCCGACGAACGTCACGCCGGAAAAATCCAATCTCAAGGACAAACAGGAACGCGAACGCATCGCGCGGATTTTTCAGCAGGGACTCGGTTCGGTCGTCGGCTACGCGCTGCCGGTCAAGCGCGGCGGCGGCGGCTGGATTTCCGGCTCGTGGTTTTTGCGCGACGACAACACGCTGTGGCTCATCCCCGGCGATTCGCCGATGGGTTTGCGCCTGCCGCTCGATTCTGTGCCGTGGGTCGCGGAAAAAGATTTTCCGTGGCTGCGGCAGCAAGACCCGTCGAATCCAAAATTGCCGGAACTGCCGAAAGAATTTCCGTATCGTCAGCGCTTCGTCGGTCGCGCGGATTCACCAACGTTGCCCGGCGAAGGTCGCGGCCAGCGCGCGCAAAAACTTGGCAAAAAAATAAAACCGCTCGAACCGTTGCCGCCGGACGAAAATCCGTTGCGCCGTCCCGCGCCCGGCCAAAGCGCGCCGTGGATCATCCGCACCGCGCTCTGCGTCGAGCCGCGCGACGGACGTTTGCATCTGTTCATGCCGCCGGTCGAGACGACGGAAGATTATTTGGATTTGATCGCGGGCATTGAAACCGTCGTCACCGAAATGGGCACGCCGGTCATCATCGAGGGCGAAACGCCGCCCCGCGATCCGCGCCTGAACAAGCTCGCCGTCACGCCCGACCCCGGCGTCATCGAGGTCAACATGCATCCGAGCAAGACCTGGGACGAACTTGTCGAGCGCACGGAAATTCTTTACGAGGAAGCGCGGCAGACACGGCTCGGCACGGAAAAATTCATGCTCGACGGACGTCACACCGGCACGGGCGGCGGCAATCACATCATCATCGGCGCGGATTCGCCGCCGGATTCGCCGGTGCTGCGCCGGCCAGATTTATTGCGCTCGCTGCTAACATATTGGCAGAACCATCCTTCGTTGAGCTGGCTGTTCAGCGGATTGTTCGTCGGCCCGACGTCGCAAGCGCCGCGCATTGACGAGGCGCGCAACGATTCGCTTTACGAACTCGAAATCGCGTTCAAGGAAATGGACCGGCAGATCGGCGCATTCGGCCAGACGCCGCCGTGGATGGTGGACCGGCTGTTCCGAAATTTGCTGATTGATTCGAGCGGCAACACGCATCGCTCGGAATTTTCGATTGATAAACTTTACGCGCCCGAAAGCAGCAGCGGACGCCTCGGCCTCGTCGAGATGCGCGCGTTCGAAATGCCGCCGCACGCGCGCATGAGCCTCGCGCAACATCTCGTCCTGCGCGGCCTCGTCGCGAAATTCTGGAACGAGCCATACAAAAATGATCTTGTGCGCTGGGGCACGGACATCCACGACCGCTGGATGCTGCCACATTTTTGCGAAACGGATTTCCGCGACGTCATCGGTGATTTGCGCGACACCGGTTATCCCTTCGAGTTCGACTGGTTCGCGCCACATTTTGAATTTCGTTTCCCGCGCATCGGCGATCTGGAGCAGCGCGATTTGCAAATTGAATTGCGCACTGCGCTCGAACCGTGGCACGTCCTCGGCGAAGAACCCGCCGGCGGCGGCACGGTGCGTTACGTGGACAGCTCGCTCGAACGCTTGCAGGTCAAGGCAAACGGCCTGGTAGGTGACCGCTTCGCCATTACGGTCAACGGTCATCGAGTTCCGTTGCAGCCGACTGGCACGAATGGTGAAGGCGTGGCCGGCGTGCGCTATCGCGCGTGGCAGCCGACGGTGTGTCTGCAACCTACGATTCCGTCGCACGCGCCGTTGCGGTTTGATCTTTACGACACCTGGAACAAACGTTCGCTCGGCGGCTGCACCTATCACGTCGCGCATCCGGGCGGACGCGGCTACGACACGTTTCCCGTGAACAGTTACGAAGCCGAGGCGCGGCGGCTCTCAAGGTTTTTCCGCCACGGCCATCAACAGGGAAAATTCACGCCGCCGTCGGAAATTCCAAACGGCGACTTTCCGTTCACGCTTGATTTGCGTAATGTCTGACGCGAGGTATCTGGTATGTTGAAAACAAAATACTCCGCGCATGAGCGCATTCCGATGCAGTATTTGATAATGGAAGCCGCTCAAGACCCTACTTTTGCGCATGATAAAGTTTTCGGCGGCGCAATGGTGGGATGCTGGATTAAAAACCGGACAAAGAAAAACGCCCGCCTGATTTCAAAGGGATGGATTGAAGATCATGGATGGGTTGCACTGTCACTGGAGGATCAGTATCCCGTTTCTGAAGCAGATTATAAAAACAAGGCCGATGGGAAAGAATATTTTGGGCAGGCGCAAATAGACGAAGTAGTATTTGTTTTCAACATCTTCCCGCTACGCGAAAAAAGTAGTTAGCAGCAGATGTCTCAATCGCAATCTCAATCCGCGCAGGGCGACACCAGCTTCGCAAAAAAAGCGACGCCGGAAAAACTATTGTCCGGCTACAAACGCAGCGCGGGCGCGTTCGATGAACTGCTGGCGAAGGATGGCGAGATTTTTCTGCACTACGCGAAGCTGCTCGGCGAGTTGGAGGAATTTGGCGCGGCAGAACTGTCGCGGCGCGCGGATGCGTGCCAGCGTTTTGTCCACGAGCACGGCATCACCTACAATGTCTATGGTGACCCGCGCGGCATGGAACGGCCGTGGCAGCTTGATCCGATTCCGTTCGTCATCGCGCCGGAAGAATGGCAGAAACTTGAAACCGGCCTGATTCAGCGTGCGACATTGTTGAACAAAATTCTCGCCGATTGTTATGGCGCACAGGATTTAATCCGTTCGCGGTGGCTTTCGCCGGCGCTCGTCTTTGGCCAGCCGGACTTTTTGCGCCCGTGTCACGGCATCAGAATGCCCGGCGATGTTTTTTTGAATTTTTACGCCGCCGACCTCGCGCGTTCGCCCGACGGACGCTGGTGGGTCGTTTCTGACCGCACGCAGATTCCGACCGGCGCGGGCTACGCGCTGGCAAACCGCCTCGTCACCTCGCGCATTTTGCCCGAACCGTTCCGCGACAATCACGTTCATCGGCTCGCGGGATTTTTTCTCGCCGCGCAAAACTCGCTCGCGCAACTCGCGCCCCGCCAGGCCGACAAGGCGCGCGTCGTGATGCTCACGCCCGGTCCGCATAATGAAACTTATTTCGAGCAGGCATATCTCGCGCGCTACCTCGGCTACATGCTCGTTGAGGGACAGGATTTGACCGTGCGGGACAATCACGTTTTTCTAAAAACCTTGAGCGGACTTGAGCGCGTGGACGTGATTCTGCGCCGCGTGGATGACGATTTTTGCGACCCGCTGGAATTGCGGAATGATTCCATCCTCGGCGTGCCGGGACTTGTCGAAGCGGTGCGCGCGGGCAATGTCGTCGTGGCGAACGCGCTCGGCAGCGGCCTCGTGCAAAGCCCGGCGTTCATGTCCTTTTTGCCCGGCCTGTGCCGGCACTTGATCGGCGAGCCGTTGAAGCTGCCGTCGGTCGCGACGTGGTGGTGCGGGCAAAAAGCCGCGCGCGAACACGTCCTGAAAAATCTCGACCGGCTCGTTGTCAAGCCGGCGTTCCGCACGCATCTCGAACTGGCCGAAGCGGGGAACGAGCGATTAAAACGGCACATCGAGTTTGATCCCGACCTGTTCGTCGCGCAGGAGCGCGTGGAACTTTCCACGGCGCCGGCGTGGCATAAAAACTCGCTCGCGGCGCAACCCATCAGCCTCCGCGTTTTTCTCGTGGCGGACGGCGCCGGCGGTTATCGCGTCATGCCCGGCGGCCTCGCGCGCGTGCTGCCCGAGAGCGGCGGCAGTTTCATTTCGATGCAACGCGGCGGCAGCAGCAAGGACACCTGGATTCCGTCGGCCACGCCCGTTGAAGAACTGACCTTGCTTCAGGGCGCAAATCAAAATGTCGAGCTGCGCCGCACGGGGAATAATTTGCCGTCGCGCCTCGCGGACAATTTTTTCTGGCTGGGCCGCTACTCCGAACGCGCGGATGCGACCGCGCGGCTGCTGCGGAGCGCTCTGCTGCGGTTCAACCCCGAACGCACGGGCGGGGAGCTGCCGCTGCTCGCGCCGCTGTTGCAGACGCTCGAAACGCAGGGGCAATTACCCGGCATTTCCGCGAAACCGGAATTATGGGCGAACGCCGAGGCGTTCGAGGCGGAACTGCTCGCGGCGATTTTCGATCCGTCGCGCTTCGGCAGCTTGCGCCAGACAGCGGAACAATTGCAGCGGCTCGCGATGCTGGTGCGCGACCGCACGTCGAACGACATGTGGCGCGTGTTGAGCCAGATTGACGACCGGCTCGCCACGCCGCCGCCGAAACTGGTGATGCTTGCGGGCGACGCGGTCGGCGTGTTGAACCAGACGCTGCTCGGCCTCGCGGCGTTTCATGGTCTCGCCCGCGAGAACATGACGCGGGCGCAGGCGTGGCGTTTTCTCGACATGGGTTTGCGCCTCGAACGCGCGGTGTATCTTTGCACGCTGCTCGAAGCGACGCTGCGTTCGTCCGAGGCGGAAAATCCAAGTTTGCTGGAAGCCATTCTCGAAGTCGTGGACAGCAGCATCACGTTCCGCTCGCGCTACAATTTGCTGCCGACCGTGCCGGCGGTGTTCGACCTGGTTCTGCTCGACGATAAAAATCCGCGCTCGGTCTTGTTCCAGATTCAACAACTGGCGAAACATTTTGAACGGCTGCCGAAGGAGCGCGGTGACGCGGCCAATCCCGGCAAAACCGTTTTGGAAAATTGCCTGTCGCGGCTCGAACGCGCTGACGCGCGCGAACTGGCCAGCGCGTCCGCCAGCTGGAAAGATTCCGCCATCGCCGAGACCATCCGGCAGACGCTGCGCGCGCTGCCGCAATTGTCCGACGCCATCGCCGCGAGCTATTTTGCGCACTCGGCGATTTCGCGCACGGGGCGCGGGGAAGACCAATGAATTATCACATCACCCATCGCACGCTTTACGAATACGCCGCGCCGGTCTCGGTCTCGTACCACGTCGCGCGGCTGGAGCCGCTCATCACGGCCGCGCAGGCGCGCGAAATTTTTTCGCTCCAGATTTTTCCCGAACCCGCCTTGCGCAAGGCGCGCACGGATTATTTCGGCAACCAGCTTTGCTTTTTTGCGGTCCAGGAAATCCACAGCAGGCTGGAAATCATCAGCAGCAGCCGGGTGACGGTTCGCGCGGAAAAACCGGCGCAAAATGAATCCGCCGCCGCGTGGGAATCGGTCGCCGAAATGTTCCGCGACCCGGTTTCACCGGAGGTCGTCGAGCCGTATGAGTTTGTTTTTGACTCGCCGCAAATACGCGCCTCGCTGGAACTGTTCGATTATGCGCGCGAAAGTTTTGGCAAGGAAACTCCACTCATCGCCGGCGCGCGGGATTTGACGCGGCGCATTTTCACGGATTTCAAATTCGACCCGCGCGCCACGACCGTCGCGACGCCGCTCGAGGAGGTTTGGGAAAAACGGCGCGGCGTCTGCCAGGATTTTGCCCATCTGGGCATCGCCTGCCTGCGCTCGCTCGGCCTGCCCGCGCGCTACGTCAGCGGTTATTTGCGGACGCGCCCGCCGGAGGGCCGGCCGCGACTTGCCGGTGCGGACGCGAGCCACGCGTGGTTCTCCGTTTTTTCACCCGGCAACGGCTGGATTGATTTTGATCCGACGAACAATATCCAGCCTGCCAGCGAACACATCACGCTCGCTTACGGCCGCGATTTTGGCGACGTCAGTCCGGTCGCGGGAATTTTGACCGGCGGCGGACGGCATGATGTGAAAGTTTTCGTGGACGTGGAGGAAATCTGACCCGGCGAGGTGCGAATGAAATTTGAAATCACCCATCGCACAAGCTACACCTACGCGTCGCCGGTTCGCGACAGTTTCAACGAGGTGCGGCTGCAGCCCTTTGCCAACGAGACGCAGACGCTGGATCATTTCCTGTTGAAGGTGCTGCCGGCGGCGCGGCTGCGGCATCATCATGATTTTTACTCCAACGTCGTCCACCATTTTGAAATTCCCGAGCCGCACAGCTTTCTCTCGATTGAAAGCCAGTTGCGGGTGACGACGAAAACGCCGGTGCCGCTGGCTGAAACTGCCACGCCCTGGCCGCTCGCACGCTTGGGCGAGATTTTGCGGGAGCCGCGCATTTTTGATTTTTTGCAGGACAGTCATTATGTCGAATTGTCGCCGGAAGTCTGGCGGCTCGCGCTGGACACGACCGACGGCGTGACGGACACCTGGCAGGCGGCGCTGGCCCTGATGCGGTGCGTTTACGGGCGGCTGAAGTATGTGTCAAATTCCACGACGGTCCATACGCATGCGCGCGACGTGCTGCGCGACGGGCGCGGCGTGTGCCAGGATTTCGCGCATGTGATGATCGCTCTTTGCCGCGCGCTGAAAATTCCCGCGCTTTACGTCAGCGGCTATCTGGCGACGGAGACCGCCAGCGCGACGCACGCGTGGATGGAGGTGTTGATTCCCGGCGTTGGCTGGCGCGCACTAGACCCGACGCACAACCGGCAGACGGACGCGACGTATGTGAAAATTTCCGTGGGCCGCGATTATTCCGACGTGCCGCCGGTAGCCGGAAACTACAAGGGAACCACCGACCGCAAAATGGAGGTGCAGGTGGTGATCAAACCTCTGGCTTCATAACCGTTCTTCATTCGGGCCGGAAGTCTTGTCACGCAGTGGCCGGCCTCGGCGAACCGCGGAACAACGCCATCCATTTCATGGCAGACATGATGTGGAAATAAGCAGAATTAGCCTGAAAATCAAGGACTTGCAGAAAGAGCTATCGGTCAATTCCGATGCGGATCCCAGTAGATGTCGGGGAGCCTGGGCTCCTCGCGATTTCCGAGGGATTGGTAGCCGTTGGTCACATAAGATTGAGCGTAGTAGGCCCCATGGCCGTCCAAAAATCCAATAATGCCGCCTTTTTTGCTGTGGCGCGCGGGGAAATAATCGCAACGGTCAGCCGGATAGGTGCCGCTGTTGCGACCTCCTTCCAGGGTTGGGCTGAATTCGGCATCAAAAACAAACACTTGGGCTGATGGCATCGGGACGCTGGCCATTTTGACTCCGCTGGGCCAGAAAGGTCCATTGCCTGCGACGCCATTTGCAATATCGCTTTTGAGCTTTAGATCCAAATCCATTTCGTAACCAAAGAAGCCTTCAGTAGTGGAGCGAAAACCGCCGTTAAGGTCGGCTTCAACATATTGATCCGCCGGGCAAATCCACATTGTCCCTATGCCGTTGCCCGGGAAAGGAAACTTCGTTACAGGATTCGCGCCCTTCTGCGCGGCGTAATAACTCAAAGGGTGATCAGCCACCAACGGCGGAAGCACATTAAACCATGCATTTGGATCGGTCGGACACGCAGGCAGGGGAGTCGTAACCCCGGGCAACCAACCATTGGCGGTATTGTCCGAGCCATATGTGCCATAGCTGGCTGATGTGGGCATCATGGTTCCATCGCAAGGAATGTAGTCGGTGCTGTCGCCAGCATAAATTTGCTGTGCCAATCCCCACTGGTGGGTGTTGGAAATGCAGTTGGCGGTCAGCGCCTTTTGCTTGGCTGCCGCCAGCGCGGGCAATAGCATCGCCGCCAGAATGGCGATGATGGCTATTACTACCAGCAGTTCAATCAAGGTAAAAGCCCTCGGCGATGCCTTGGGAAAATGTGGCGAATTCATATAACTTTACGACAAGCTAATTTTTTCCGGACTGTTCAGTCTTCTTCCTTGCCTGCACACTATGTGTAATTGCGGCAAACAGCAAGCAAAAAAACGTTTTAAGACAAAAAAAATCGTCACAAAAAGGCGCCAAATTCCCTCAGAGCAGCCTTTGACGTTGAAAATCTCCCGGCGGCGAGCATCATGCCAAAGGAATGAAGAAACGTTCAGGCCAGAGAAATCCGCCGGACCGCCGCGCGCGCCAGCAGCTCAAGTCCGCTCCCGGCCATTTTTCAAAATTGACGGCGTTCGGTCAGGATGCCGCCACAATGAAATGGCTGGTCTGCCTTTGCCTGGGGCTGGTCACGCTGGCGGTTTATCTGCCGGCGCTGCGCCACGGTTTCGTGGAATACGACGACCAGCAGTATGTGATGGACAATCCACGCGTGCAGGCGGGTTTGACGTGGAGCGGTCTGGTTTGGGCATTCGGTTTTTATGCGGGGAACTGGCATCCGCTGACGTGGGTCTCGCACATGGTGGATAGCCAAATTTACGGGGCCTGGGCGGGCGGCCATCATCTGACCAGTGTCCTGCTGCATGTCGCGAGCACGCTGCTGTTGTTTGCCGTTTTGAACCGGATGACGAACGCACTGTGGCGCAGCGCGGCGGTGGCGGCGCTGTTTGCGTGGCATCCGCTCCATGTCGAATCAGTGGCGTGGGTTGCGGAAAGGAAGGACGTGTTATGCGCATTTTTCTGGATGCTGACGCTGTGGTTCTACCTGCGGTATGCCGCGCAAACTTCCGGCCTCCGATATTTTTTAACGCTGGGCTCTTTTATCCTCTGCGTGATGTCCAAGCCGATGGGCGTGACCCTGCCATTTGTGCTGCTGTTGCTGGATTTCTGGCCGCTGAACCGATGGCAGATGGCAGATGGCAGGTGGCAGAATGGGTTGCGTTTGGTTTGGGAGAAAGTTCCGTTTCTGATTTTATCCGTCATTGCCTGCGCGCTGACAATGCACGCGCAGGAAATCGCGATTGTCTCCACCGCCGGACTGTCGGTTTCCCAGCGCGTCGCCCATTCGTTGGCGGCTTACAATCACTATCTGGCCGCGATGTTTGTCCCCATAAATCTGGCCGTTTATTATCCCTATCAAATTCATCTTCCGGCATTGACCGTCGTTTGCGCCGTCAGCGTGCTTGGGCTGGCGACCTTTTTCGCGATAAAAAATTTTCGCGACCGGCCATATTTGATTGTGGGCTGGCTGTGGTATCTCGGCACGCTCGTGCCGGTCATTGGCCTGGTGCAGGTCGGCGATCAGGCATGGGCCGACCGTTACACTTACATTCCCTTGATCGGCCTGTTCGTGGCGACAGTCTGGCTCGCCGGTGAAACCGTCAAAAGCCGGATTGTTTTATCATGTGTATCAGGCGTCGTCGCGGGGGTGCTGATCGCGGCGACTTCGATGCAACTGGGTTATTGGAAAAACACCCGCACGCTGTTTGAACACGCCAACGCGGTGACGTCAAAAAATTACATGGCCATCACCATGCTGGGCAGCCAGCTTGCCGAGGAACATAAATATGACGAGGCGATTGCGTATTATCAGACGGCCTTGCGCTACCAGCCGACATTTCCCGAGGCACATTTTTTCATGGGTGCCGCGCTGGATGAACAAGGCAAACTGGACGCAGCGATTGCCGAGTATGAACAGGCGCTGTGGTTCAAGCCCGTGCAGGAGCAGACCCACATCTTCCTAGGCATCGCGCTGGGCAGGCAAAAAAAATATGACGAGGCGATGGCGCATTATCAGGCCGCGCTGAAAATAAATCCCGATTCCGCCGTCGCCGAAAACAACCTTGCCCGGATTCTACACACGCTGGGCCGGCTCGACGAGGCCGTGCAACACTACCACGCCGCCCTGGAAATTGACCCGAAACTGGCGCTGGCCCACAACAATCTCGGAATTTTATTGCTCCAAAGGGGCGACCTCACCGACGGCACGATTCAACTGCGGACGGCCATGCAGTTGAATCCGACAAACACCGAGACCCGGTTTAATCTGGCCATGGCCCTGAACCAGCAGCAACAGTGGCCGGAGGCGGTGGAATTATTTTCCAAAACCGTGCGCGGCGATCTGCCGGATCCAAAGGCGCATTACCAATTCGCCGTGGCGCTCACCCACATGCAGAAAACACGCGCGGCCATGAGCGAATTTGCCAGCGCACTGCTGCTTCAGCCGGATTATCCCGAGGCGCTGGACGGTCTGGCGTGGATTCTCTCCACGGATACCGACGCCGATTTCCGAAACGGCGCGGAGGCGTTGGACATGGCCGGGCACGCGTGCGATCTCACGGGCCGGAAAGACCCGGAAAAATTGAAGACGCTCGCCGCCGCCTGCGCCGAAAACGGCCGGTATGACGAAGCGCAAAAAAACATCCGGTTGGCCTTGGAACTCGCCCCCGCCGCCAGCCAGCCGGAACTGCACGGGCAATGCGCCCTGATGCTGGACTGTTTCAACAAGTCACAACCGTGGCGCGAGAAATGATTTTGGCGGCGGGGTTAATCTGCCCGCCAACCTGTTTTGAACAATCACCGGCGCGCATGGAGTGTCCGACACGGACCTTTTAGACTGATGAACTGGCCGGGTCTATCAGTTAACTTGCAAAATAACTTTGGCCAACCGTCTATCTGTATATTTGAACCGGCCAACTCGAACCCTGACCGGTGCAATGCCTTCGGTGTTCTCAAGGAAAGTTTTGGAGAAAGCCGGCTTCCACCCGGTTGTAGTCGTCCCATTGATTATCGGCCACGGCTTGTTCTGCTCCGCGAGGAACCGTGACCAGCATCGGCACTTTCCATTTCCAATGTTCGACATGGCCGTCAGCAAAGGACAGGTTTCCTCCCTGATTGTGCCGGTTGCCAGGAACGTCCCACCAATAACCCGCATTCCACTCATCGACGGCAACCGGAATGCCAAACTCGGTGTCCATTATCTCGTCCTCATTCACATCCAGATAAACAATCAGACCTGAAGGAATCGGGTCTCGGATCTGGGTGAACTTGCTGTAATGCGGGATTTGGGTCGCAATCTCCCCGTCATAAACCTGCCCATTGACCGACTGGCTCTGGTTGTAACTGCGCAGCCGTGGTTGATCTAAAATCGTGCCGTCATGGGTTTGGACGGAGGATGGGTCGGCTGGACAGTGATAAATCGCAACGGAGGTGTTGTATTGAAAAAGCAGGCCGCCGCTGATTCCGGTCGTATTCGTGTCAAAGATGGCGAGATTGGTGCACCAGGAAGCCCCCGTGTCCAGCGGTTGGTCGGAGATGATGTCGTAAACAAAATTATTGGGAGGCAGGTGGTCGTTGTTGTCCAAAATGTAAAGATGGCAGCAAAGTTGAAGTTGCTTCACATTATTCAGGCACGAAATATTTTGGGCCGTGCTCTTGGCTTTTGACAGAGCGGGCAGGAGCATCGCGGCCAGAATGGCGATGATGGCGATGACGACCAGGAGTTCAATGAGCGTAAAAGCCGGCTGCCGAAAGGCCAGAAGCGCAGGTTGAGCACAAAAAGTTTGCGGTGTGATGTGCTGCTGGCACACAACTTTCAAGCCTCGATCTACAACTCGCTCGCGCATGGCTTCACAAAATAAAATGCTCCACCTTAGACCGACTGCTATACTAAATGCTGGCGGTTAATCTGTCAACGATTCCTGTTTGTATTGCATCCAAAGACCAAAGTGTTAAACCCTCTGGCCAGGCGATTTGATCGTAAACTGGTTCTTGAGGCGATTTTGTGTTTGTTGCCGATTGCCCTCATGCTGACCATCCTTTTCAGCCGCTCTCTTTTTTTTGCCAAGTCGCATCGGAGAAGCCGCGTTCAATTGTTTTTCCGCGCCCGTTCGATCTCGTCTTGCAATGCCCGTTCTTTGGCGAGGATGGAGAAAATTTCGGTGTCAGCATCGGTGAATTGATGTTCCGCCATTCCAAGATAAACGTGAACCAATTTGCGCTTGGCTTCGAGCAGCGGGTCAAGGCCACACTGATTCTCTGCCAATTCCAGCAGTATTTCTCTTGCCGTCTCAATGTCCAATCTTGCCTTTTCTGTATTCGGCTTCGGCATGGACAACTCGGCGGCTGCGTTACTCAAGACGGCTTCGATATCGAGCAAAGTGGCTTTCATATAAAATTTCTCCAAGCGATCATAATCTGCCGCAAGAACCGCGTCAGCTTGCTTTTGTGCATTCTACCCGCGGGTTCAATTTTTAATTTTTCTACACGGTGTTCGCCGGCCAGCGTGCGCGCCGGTGCCAACAGTCCCCGCTTCGCCGGGTTGTGTCAGGTCTGACCCCTTGATGACCCCTTGATGACCCCTTGACGCGTCTGCAATGGCCCCGGCCGGTGTTCAAGGCCAACCGTTGCCTGTTTGCCGGAAATATGGACATGGTGCGTGCGCCAGCCGTTTTGCGACGAGAGCGGCGTTGGGTTCGGAGCCATTAAAGCGGAGAATTCAACGTCGTTCTGGTCGCACAATTCATTTCCCAAGAGTGACGAAACTTGGCTGCCGGAATGGAGCGGCAAACTGGGCGGAATGGAGCGGTGTGCCGTTCGGTCGCGTGGGCCTCCTGGGGCAAGCCAGTCTTTCAGCTTACGGCGTCAAGCCAGTTGGCCGGAAGTCTGGCTTTGGTGGCCGGGTGCAATTTTCAGCGCGACGGAACGAGCACACAAGCGGAACGGAGGCCAGGTTGACGCGGAGTGCAGGCTGCCAAGTTTGGTCACGACTTCCCGGCCCATCTCGACGTGAACACGAACACGGTGGATTTCCCGCCTTGCGAAATGCGCAGAAATCCATCCGTGATGGTGATTATTCGCCGCTGCCTTTTCCCAGCCCTTTTTCGTATTCCGCAATGATGCGTTCAGCCAGTTGCGGTTCCAAGTGCATCGTGGTTCGTTGCAGGGTTTCCACCGTCGCACGAAAATTCAGCAACCCGGCCTTGGCCGCGTCGGCGACAATGCCCAGCGTGCCTTTGACCTTGAGGGCTTCACTTTCGGCAAACCGCCGGGCCACCTTGTCATCCAGCAAAACAAAATCAGCTTGAATTTCTTTCGCCAACGCCAAGGCCTGCCGCTCGCCAAAATCCAAATTGTCAAAACGCGCCGGAATGGATGCCGGTGATTGCACCGTCAACCAGGCTGGCGGGGATTTTACCCAGTCGAAAATTGCCGGGGGCGCAGCCGGATGGCCGAGTTCTTGCAGCACCGCCGGCGGCACGATGACCTGCCCGTATAATTTTTCGAGGACGGAATCCTGATTAATCAGAATGAGGTAATGCAGCGGAGTGGTGTCCGACACGACAACGGCCATAAATCAGTTTCCCAAGTCGTGTTGAAACTCGCCCAAATCGTAATTCACAAAAACGCCGCGCCCGAAAAAAAACTTTTCGCCGTCCCAATAATTCAGGCCGAGCAGTTCGCAGGCGCGTCCGCGGGTGATGAGGCCCTGGGTATAAGCACCCAGCACCAGCCCTTCCATGACACTACGCATCCGTTGCGACGGCTCAAGGGGAAGCAGCCGGCCAATCGTCTCTGGAATTTCCACAGTCATCACCGTTACAATTAAACCTTAATGCCGGCGGAGTCAAACCCGCAAACATCTTCAAAACGCCCTGATTTCCCGGTGTTTTTTTATGGAAGTTTGACGCGCAATGGAGGCTGGCATGTTTGGTCACGACTTCCCGGCCTGGCTGCCCTCGTTTCTGCCCTTCCTGAAACCTGTCAAATATTTATTTGAAATATTTTGCCACGACAGGTAGCCCGCAATCAAGTTTGTGGGCCATGCCAAGATTTGTGGTGAAGAAACAAAAGGAAAGTCAGTCGGATGACAAAAAAGGCCAGACCGGTCAGGATTGAAACGGTTAGCGCCCGGCCGTGGCCAGTTTCGGTAGCCATCATCAAGTGCTGACGTTAGGAATTCAAAGGCCAAGATCAGCACGAGGGTTATCGCGCCAATAACACCACCCCACACGGCGGAAATGACGGTGCTGTCAAAAAATTTCATCGCGCCATTGATTTGTCGGCAAAGAAGAGGTCATAGATTTTTTCTGGTGCCATGCCTTCAAGTTCAAGTCGGTCGAAAATAATCCACCCGTTCTGATTACCGGTGGCCCGTTCAAGTGCCCGAAGGTCAGAGGATTGGCTGTATCACGGAGCATCCGGGTGCATGAAGTTGAGGGCGTCGCTGTATGTCTGCAAACTTTTTGCCTGAACGGCCGATTGCGTGACTGTTGCCGGGTCGGTGGGATTGTCGCTGTTTTGGCGGATGAGCGGTTCACGCTATCTCAAGCCTCCGGCTCTACCGGAGGTCGCTAACATGCGATCATTCGTCGCGGAAAAATTCGGAACCAGAATGCCGGTTGGATTTTGCAGCCGCACGCCGAGCGTGCCTCGTGCCGCCATGATATGGCCCGCTCTCGCCATCAGGTTGTGCGCCCTGCACCCGTTTCGCCTCCACCTTGACCGCGTTCGCTCCGCCATCGGATGGCACTTAGGAATCACGCTCGGAGTCTGCGTGTCTGGTTTAATACGAGGGTGGCAATCGCCCAACTTCTGCTTGGTTTAGGTGCTATTGTTCAAGCATGGCTTTAACTACGCGCCCGAATCCAAACAGAATCGAACACTGAAATGGAAAGTTCAACTCACATACATGAATTTAGCGGCGCTCGTATTAAAGCTAGACGAGACTGGTTTTCTGTTGTAAAAACATATAGTTTTTTCAACATGAAAAGACAGCCTAAATCAACACAAGTCATTGAGCCAAAGGCTAGAGCGATCATATTTGGACATGGCAGGGGTTGGGTATTCACTCCGCGAGACCTGACCCAGGTCACTGTTGTTGCCGCACAATCATTTCATCTTTGCGGAACTCGACAGTAGCGGCGACGAGCAAAACCTTCAGCTCGTCTTCACCACGCACGAAATTACCGTTCGCGGACATCATCTGCGACGGATTGAAACGGTCTTGCAACGGATGGAATTGTCGCTGCTCGCCAAGTTGCCAAACAATCAGCGGAAGCTTATCACGGAAGGCCAGCCGGTGGTTCTCGAAATTGTCGTTACCGAGGCCAAGTCAAAGGAATCGCCGCCTCCAAATGGCTCAAAGTGAGCATACTCTCGGACTGCACCATTCCTCAAACAATTTGAGGTTCTATGCGTGGTGAAGATAAAAATGGCCTCTGATTTTTCGGAAGCCATTATCGGCTAGGAGAAAAAATATCCAAGACTGCGAAGACTGGAATGATTTGGGTTTCCAATTTATGTGCAGCTCCACATAAATCGGATTATGTTGAGTTCGCAGTAATGTTGAGTTGAGGCAGATTCTCCCAGTTCCCCAGCGTTTCGGCGCTGGGGAACTTCACATTTTTGGGAGTGACAGCCGGGTATAAAATACCCCGGTTATGAAAAACAAATCCTACCTCAATCGGCTCCATTGCAAACAATCGGGGCGTTTCATCGCAGTCCCCAATGCCGTCATCAATGACTTTGTGGTCTGGTGTCGTCAGCGCGGGGTCTCGGCCATTAAAGTCCACAGATATTGTGACCATCTGCGGCGACTGCGTCCGCGATTTCGATGGCGGCAGAAAGCAAACCTGCTCGACCTCACCGTGGACGACTTGGATGACATTCAGCGCTTCTGTCGTCTTCGGTCTCCATCGCTTGCACACGGGATTGCTGTGTTTAGATTGTTTTTGCAAAGCACGAATCGCTTGGCTCCGAGCGAACCCGTTCGCGTGGTCAAGCCCCGCAGTTATCGAAGGTATCGGCGAGTGCCGATTTTCGGCCCCGTCGTTGATGACTTCGTTAAATGGTCTATAAGCCGCAAGTCGTCGCCCAGCACGATCCGAATGCACTTGCAGGTTTTAGGCTGTCTCGCACCCCGATTTATCCTTCTGGGCAAGCGAACTTGTCGTGATTTTGATCGCGATGATTT